>LFCJ01004090.1_pt1 | contig 10693 bp, 12 predicted proteins | sample 643141 | NCBI WGS metagenome assembly LFCJ01 (sample SAMN03766243, study PRJNA286221) | soda lake metagenome | biome: soda lake; feature: Kulunda steppe; material: water; isolation source: sample B1-Br-g2 brine of Lake Bitter-1 | place: Russia: Kulunda steppe | collected 2010-07 | reverse complement strand
ACATACACACACACACACACAACACACACACACACTCACACACACACGCACGCACGCACACATACACGCACACGCACGAACATACGCATGTGTGCACGCAAACACGCACGCACATATGTACGTACACGCACATACACATACACACAACACACTTACAAATACACAACACACAAACACGTAACACACACACCACAAACAAGAAAATATCTGGTCACACGTCATTAAAGTAGCCTACATGCACAGCACAGCACACATCATTGATACAACATGTACACATGCACCTGCATGCAGATTGAAAAAGCAAGGAAGAAAATGGGGTGAGTGTCAATGCCTAACTTGGTTTACAACTTTCTGCGCGTTATATGTGTTGGTGTGCAAGTACATGTCTGCTTGCATGTCTATATTCGTGGTATTATGCACGCAGTCTGCACCTGAATCTTTTTAATTGATGCAGGTACAAGAATAATTGGTCGCGAGGTTATGTGGATGAGTCCAAGCAACATGTCTGGCAGAGCCCTATGCCCTCCCGAGGCGCCAAGGTGGCCATCATTGGAGGTGTGTGAGTGTACAGGTCAGAGTGCATGCATGTTTGTGCACGCACATGTGATTTCTTGTGAGTGCTGATCTAATGACCATACATTCACATACCCTCTTGTTGGCCAGCAGCGACATTGCCGAGCAGATCATATAGCAGTTTTTGATATCTCACCTCTCCCTTTTTCCAACACAGGTGGCCTTTCAGGCTTAGCTTGTGCGCGGGAATTGGCGCTCCTAGGAATCAGCAGCTGTGTGTTTGGTGAGTGCATGTGCTCTGCATTGTGCAGCAGCCGTGTTGGCTCTCAATGTGTATGAGCACTTACAGCAGTGGGTGTGTGCTCTTGGAATTGTCAAAACCATGGCAACAAGCTTCAGCCTATTTTGTTCAGCTCAGGCATTTAAGGCCCCGCTCTTCAGCAAAAGCACCTCAGTCAAAGCACTTCAGCTGCCAAGTCAGCTCTGTGTATGCTGCCAGCTGCACATATCCTGTGCTCGCACTTTGCAGACACGGGCAAGAACAGCGTGGGGGGACGACTGGCTACGCGCACAAATGCAGACAAGTCTCTGCCTTCCAAGGGTGCCTCGTCATTGCCTGAGGGTGTTAAGTTTGACCATGCCGCCCAGGTAAGATCGCCATCGCGATGGGTGTGCATCAAGAAGAGCTCAGTAGTGCAGCCTGTGGGGCACAGCGCCATTCCTGCAGGATTGTTTTCACACCCAGCAACCCGTTCATCTCAAGTGACCCTGGCTGCATGTAGCCATGTCCCAATTCTTACAGATGCGATTGTTTTGTACTGTGGCTTGTTTAAGCTACATACCAGAGGCAAATTGTTCCTCACTCCCTTTCCCGCCCTTCCTTGCAGTTTTTCACTGTGAGCGACCCAAGGTTCAGGTAAGGGTCTGTGCAGGCAAAAGGGTAGAGACCGACTAGTTCAACTCAGCATCGCACAGGTGCGCAGGTGTGTAGGGTTGGAAGCATTAGTTGTATGTGTGGCGTTTCATTGGGAAGATTGCCACACACCTGTGCACAGGTCGCTTGTGGACGGCTGGCTGGCAGAGGGCGTGGTGAAGGCATGGGAGGGTCCTGTGGGCACGCTGGCAGGGGGCAGGTTTGAAGCCTTAACAGGCAGCAACCTCTATGTCGCAGCGCATGGCATGCGCATGCTGGCGGTGCACATGGAGCAGCAGCTGCTGAGGGCCCATGGTGACTTGGTAGAGGTGGGTGCACATGCATGCTGCCTGCTTGGCCCTAGCAGCTCGCCCTTCAACGTCGGAAGCTGGGCAGTGCCAGGCTCCTTGACAAATCGCCAGGCCCAGTTGTTGGCTGGTTGGGATCAAAGTTTGGGCTTCTATAACTGCTATGCATTCGCTCCATGTTTTCTTGTGCATGTGTCCTCGCGTGTGAGAGAGCTTGATAGGGACCCTGCGCCACCAAGGTCGCCATCTTCCTTGTGCCTGTGCTTATACGCATGTGCGCTGCCAGCTCTAATGGCATGGGATCCTCTTTTGCTGCCCCATCAGACTGCAACGCATAGTTCCCCACTTTTGGCTTTGGCCACCCCTGTGAGTGGCTCGGTATGCACGGGGCGGCTGTGCTCTCATAAGACTGCCGGCGGCGTTTGTGTGACTCAAGCCAGGGCGGAAATTGCTGGCTTTGGGGCCATCACACTGAGAGCGCGTTGCACAAACCGCCCCACAGCCTCTTCCTTCCCGGCAACATCCCGCGCATGCCTGGATTTCCTGCAGCTGCCTCGAGCCAGATGTGGGGCCATTCCAGAGGCGGCACCATGGTGATCGTCAGGGAATGGCAGTGGGGCCACTATGATGAGTGGCGCAGCGCGCCGGGGCAGGTCCTCACCTCTGCAGGGACTGCAGATCTTTTCTGCAAGCGCACCGGCAGTGCTTGGCAGCTCAGAACTCAGGAGCTCAGAACTCAGGAGTGCAGTCAGGGCTCCTCGGCAGTGTCAGGGCTCCTCGGCGGTGTCAGGGCTCCTCGGCGGTGTCAGGGCTCCTCGGCAGTGTCAGGGCTCCTCGGCAGTGTCAGGGCTCCTCGGCGGTGTCTGCTGGCGCGCAGGTGCCCCACAGCCGTGGGGCCTGAGTGGTGGGGCCACAACGCAGTGGGGCCTGTGTTTGATTGGGCCTGAGTGGTGGGGCTTCAGCGGTGGGCCTCTGCCGCGCTCTGTACCCCGTGGCGCGCAGGTCCGTCGGCCGTGCTGGGTGTCGCAGATGGTGGCGGGCCCAGCCGGCTGGCAGCTGCAGGGCGAGCGCAGGGACCAGGGGACGTTTGATGCTGTCGTGATAGCGCACAACGGAAAGTGCGCCAACAGGTCCGTCAACCTGGGGCACTTGGGGGTGCGCAGCTTTGCTATAGGTGGATAGGGCTACAGCGCTCAGCCCGGTGCGCCAAGAACCGCGAAGCCACGCGGCAGATGTGCGTGCTTTGCGGAGTTGGTGAAGGAGACGGGTGTGGGATCGCAGGTGGAGAGGCATGGCGCGGGCCTTGGACACAAAACCTGTGCATCACTCTGCTGTGCTTGTGACAGACTAGCTTACTTCCCCGCCGACATTCCCCAGAGCCCTATTTGGTGCTCCCCCTATTTGATACCTGCAAATGATGCCCTTGAGCTCTATTTTTTGCTCCGCACCGTTCCACACCTTGCCTAACTGCCTAAGCGATCAAAAACTCTTGCAGCTGTCCTTGCGCCCTGCGCACAAACCTTGCGTGCAAACTTTGCTCACAGGCTCGTGGGCCCAACAGGCGCGCCACTTGTTGCCAAGCAGCTGATGGGTCTGAGGCTCAGTGCCATTTGGGCGGTGATGGTTGCATTCAAAAGCCCAATCCAGACCCCCTCGGGATTTGAGGGTGGGTCGTGAGCGCCACTCTGTTTGGAAGGCATGTCCAAGCAGCACATTCTGTGTGCGTGTGTCTGTATGTGCGTGTGATTGTGTGTGCGTGTCTGTATGTGTGTGTGATTGTGTGTGCCAGTATGACCATGAATGTGAGCTTCAGCAGGAGACAGGCTGCTGCTTTTAGATGTCAAGTTTCTGGGGGAATGCTTTGTTAAGGCAGTGTGGCCCAGTCAAGGCCTCCAGTGGACCCTGCTCGTATGCATGCCGCCAATTGTTTTGTTTGCAAGATTCTAGAGTGTGCCAAAGCCTGCATTTACGCTCCCCAGCTTGTGTCCCAAATGTGCGCAAGCCAACGTGAGCTCAAGAGCTTAGGCTTCCACGTGGCCTTTAGGCAGGTAGCACAGGCAACACCTGCTAGGTGTGTGCTGCAGCAAAAGGCCGCATGTTTCTTCTTCGGATTGACATCTTGCTAAGCCCATCCTTGAGTAGCCTGCTTGGATGGTCCGCTTGGGTTGTCCCCTCTGATGGCCTCCGCAGATGTGGATGGTGTTCAAATGTGGGGCTCTTCACGTGGGCAACTTGCCGACAGCTGACAGCTAGATGCTGCCCACGTTCATGTCGGAGTGTCCATAATTATGGCCAGTGCCCGTGTCCTTTGGTGGCTTGAGTCTTTGCAGCCCGTGCCCTTGCTTGCGTATGTGTCTGCCAAGAGACCACGTGCTGACCACAAGTGGCTGTGTCTGTCTGTGCCCACTCAGGTGCATTCATTCAAGGCAACCCCATGCTGTCTTGGGCTGCAAACAACACCAAGAAGCTGGGTGGGCAGCCCCCGGGGTCACTGGAGTGCTGTGAGTGGCAGACGCCTGAGTGCTGCTTGCCTTGGGCTGCTTTTTCTTGCATGTGTGGCGTGAGAGTTTTGAGCCAGAGACGGGTTGTCAGGTGCACAGTGTATCAGGCAGCCTCGGAGGACTTGTCGGTGACAAGAGATCAAGCCTCAAGGCTCATCATGGGTCTCACTTGTTTGGGCTCGCATCATTTGCCTGGCACCTGCTACGTGTGCTTGCAAGGAGGCGCACGTGTAAGCTACACAGCACCTCTGCACAGGGACACCGTCGTCACGCAAAGCCGCCTGCACAGGCTGACGCTCCAGCCACTCTGCACCTACACTTTCTCGCTGCTGCCAAACACTCCAACACTGCTGCTGCCCCACGATGCCACGCACAGGGACGCTGATGCCACGCCACACCACAGCACACCATGTGCACAGGGACGCTGATGCCACAGCACAACAGACCATACGCACTTGGTTGCTGCTGCCACACCATACCATACCATATGCATAGGGGCCAAACCACTCTAAACCATTTACACAAGGACGCTGCTGCCACACCGAGCCACACCGCACCGTACCATATACATAGGGATTCCGCTGCAATGTCACACCATACCACATGCACAGGGACGCTGCTGTCACACAACGCCTACGGACAAAACAACAAGGTCCCCCAAGAGGCGGTTCCGGAGGAAGTCGCCCGCAAGGTGCGGAGGGTGGCCCTTGCGCTCAACTGCGCCCAGCACGCTACGCTGCTCGAGCGATGCCGATTCCCCAGGTTCGGATTGCTGGTGCAGCCTGTCTCTGCTCTGCAGGGCTCTTGGGCCAAGCACACAGTGGGCACTTGCTTTTGTTGGCCTGTGCTTCTCACCACAGGATGGCTACTGGTCATGTCTGTTTGGGCAGGTGCAGCAAGGCTGCACCCTGCAGCACTGACCGCATGTATGGCACGGGCTGCGCACGCAGCAGTGGCTACTGGTCATGACTGGGGTAGCACGTTTGTTATGGGGACAAGGGGATTGAAGTTGTGCTATGTTACTAGAAATGGGTTGTACTGTGGCTTGTCAGAATAAAATAGTGCAGGTATTTCTGCCATTTCTGATCTGGCCAAATAAATGTGAAAGCATGTCATTGGCGCATTAGGCAATGGGTTGTACGCAGGCCCTCCATGCTGCAACCAACAGCAGCACCTCAGCTTAGAATGACCTGCCACCTGGTGCCCTGCTGCCTGGTGCCCCTCAGCACCTCTCTGCCAAGTCCAGAAACCTAACATCCTCCTCACCTGCTGCTGAAAGCAGTAAGGTCCTCAGAGTTCATGATTCACCTGCCCTCATTGACAGTGCACACACTTGCAGCCACCAAGCTTCCCATTCCCATTGAGACATTGACTCATTGAGGCTACTGCCCTTCATGGCAGTACGTACGCAGGCATGCATGCATGGTTGCATGCATCCATGCAAGCTGCAGCCCTGCCTGCTGCAGCTCTCAGCAGCAACCCATGCCCCGTGCCGCGACCCTGTGGCTGTGCCCAGGTGGCTGACGAGGCTGTAGCCTCGTTTGCGCAAGCGCTGGGTCTGCCGGGGCCTGAAGCCCTGCCGCCTGTAGTCTACACGCGCTGCCAGCTGTGGGGGGCAGGTGCGGCGGTCGTTGCAAGCCAGACAACTGGCAGCGTGCATCCAGGATTGGTCCACAAGTGTTATGAGCAGACTCTGCCTAGAGCACCGTATGAGGTTTGGCAGGACGTGCTTTGAGTCAAGGGAGTGAATTGGCAAGCGGAGGCAGCCCCATCCTCTGCGCAGGCGCCAGGGCAAGAGGTCAACATGCGTGATGCGAGATGGATGCACGTGAGGTCTGCCACTGCTCATTTGCGCATGCCCATCGCGCACCTGTGACTTGCAGCCACGGCCCTCCTCCAGTGATGAGGGGCGCCTGCTCGTGTGCCCACGCCTGCCTCATGCGTGCTCGTACCCTTTATCTTGCTTGTAGCCCTGCCGCTCAATTCCCCGCGCGTGGAGTGTATCTTGGACGCGCGCAGCCGCGTGGGCGTGGCGGGCGATTGGGTGATGGGCTCCAGCATGGAGGCTGCGGCCGTCAGCGGCGTCGCACTTGCGCAGCGACTGGCCGCCCTGCGCGGCGTGCCGGTGCCGCAGCAGGAGGGCAGCAGCCATGACCTGGGCCTGCGGGACGCCTTCTTTGCGCTCAGCGGGGACAGCAGCAGCCACGAGATCGGGGGCTTCCCTGGCCTGGAGGTTGCAGGCCATGGCAAGCCGCAGAGGCCGCCGCAGCAGCAGTGGCGGCAGCAACAGAGGCAACCACAGCAGCAATTGGGGCGAGACCCTGTGGCGCTGAGCCCACGAGGGCAAGGTGGGCAATACAGAGGGAAGCCGCCACCGCGGGACAGGCAAGATGCCCCACTTGGAAGGCAGGCGCGCCCAGCTCCCCAGATGCTACCGCTCACAAAGTAGCAGCCGGCCTACCATGCTGAGCACGACCGGCCTTTCTTTCATCTCTCTTCTCATCATTTCCTTATTTTGATCTCTAGGCACGCGGGATCTAAACTATTTCATTTCTATATTTCCTCGGAAATGCCATAGGCCAAATTATGACACGGCGCTTAGATTAGTGCTTTGACTTAAGCCTCACGTAACAAGATGGGCAGTAACGTGGGTGGATATGAATGCATTTGTTCATTTGGTCAAGGTTAACCAACGTTGTGGAGATCTTGTTCCTGAGAATGTTCATCCAGTGATTAAACACAACAGCACAGAACAACTATACCATTGCAAGCCCAAATCACCCTACCATGCCCAAATTTGCATTTGTGAAGCATGTGGTTGAACCTGGCTTCACAGCCAGCAAAGCCTGAAGACGTGAGTGAAAATAACAGACACTCAAAGTGACTTTGCACTGGCTGTGCAAAATGAAGATGATTCTGCCAGTTTCTGTGATCTATCCTTTCAAAATCCAATCCCCATCCTGATATTTGACCAAAGTCCAAACTGAAGACTTGTCATCATGCATTTCGAACAACTTGAATAGTAGTTTAATACAATTTTTTCTTTACAGATTTGAGCAAGGTGGATTGAAAATGAACATGCTTCGTTTGCATGCAACATTTAATTTCTGAAAATTCGGTTTCTTGAAATTGAGGAAGATTATAAAAGGACTGGCGAGGTGAGGCACGTGTGAGCCTCTGTGTGTGTGTGTGTGTATGTGTGTGTGTGTGTGTGTGTGCGTAGTGAATGCTCGCGAGTATGTGGGCGTCGTTGTGCAATTAAGTGCGCGATTCAAATCCTGTGTATAACAACACTTCATGAGCTCAACCTTTAAGGCATGGCATGCATGGGCATGCAGGTTTGAGGGCATGATATCCATTCAGTCCATCAAGCCTCGGGCATCAGGTGCCATTTAATCAGTTGCGCATGTGTGAGACCTTGCAGTCAGCCTACACCTGGTGTCCTGTGGCTTGAGAGGCAGTTACGCAGCACAATGGCGCAGCAAGAATATGGGGGCCCTTTGGAGGCCCCTTGCAGCTGGGAGCAAGCCTGTGAATACACAAGGGAAAACTCTGTGGAGTCGCTGGCAAAGATGCACAGAACCAGTGAGGGCAGAGCCATGTACAGAGCAGCCATGGCTGAAAGTGAGTGTTTTCCATACAATGCTTGACTGTGAGGAAAGTGATGAACAAGATGGGGAATTGATCTTTGAGCACGGTGCAGGAACAGAGCCTGAGTTAAACGCTTGAGTGCTCTAACTTGGTTGTTCTGCACTGCACAGTAAGGACGCGCTACGCCTCAACACAAGACTACTTGTACGAAACTGTCTTTGGATTACAGACTACATCAAACCCTGGTGAGTTGCTTGATGGCTTGCGCCCTAGTACCAGGCCAACGCAGGGCTTTGCTACACAGCATCTGAACATCCTGCCAAATCTTTTTGCTTGCTTGATGCTTGATGGTCCGCAGAGGGCAAAAAAATGGCCATTCTACCAAGAGAATTTTCTGACCCGGCTTGTGACATCAATTTAGTAGTGTGGCGGCAAAATGACTATCCATACTACTATCAGGTGCGCAAGGGAGTAGATGAGGCGTGGCACAACACCTCGCATGCGAATGAGCGTGCCAGTAGGCTTCCCATGTGTTCAATGGGGCGTAGGTCCCACACATGCCGAAGGGAGTGGGGTAGAATCAGTTATGTCACAGGTCAGACCATTGATTCAGAAGTCTCAGCCGTATGAGAGAAAGAGGGGCTTCATGCTTGCAAATTTTTGGGAGCGGCACAGTGTACGCTCATGGAAATTTGCTGCCAGCCGCTTGTGCCCTCTCCCATTGAGCATGTGCATGCAGGAGTTGAATTTTTCTGATGTCTTGATTCCGCGTGCAGGAAGGCATCACCCACTGGATCATGTGGGCAAACAAGCCACAGCCACACTCCAGGATAGAGGAAGAGGCAAAAACTAAGTTTGGTCCAAGCACACCAACAACGTACTGGGTGAACCCTGTGGAGCTTCAAAGCGTCCTTGGGGTGAGAGGCAAAAGAATATCTTGCCTTTTCTGGGTGCTATCTGGATTGTACCCTGCAACCCGTGTCTCCTCATTTCTTGACCAGGGCTGGTTTCATGGCAATGCTACATAATGTTGATGCATGGGCCTGAACATGTTTGTTTTGGCGTTGATGAGACAGGTTTGGTGCTCAGCTTTGCTATCAATTGCTCTGTTACGCACGTCATCACATTACATGTTTGTAGGTCAAGGTTCTCAAAACTCAAATTGCGTACTGGCTTTCATAACCTCTTGCAGATTTGGCACGCACATGTTCTTGTCCTCAACACAACTTGCAAGAGCAAGAATGGGAACTGATCGCGATTACCCTGGGGCCCTGCCCATAATCGGATTAAGCTTGCAGAAGCAGGAACATTAATTAGTAGCTTCTGAAAATTGTCATAGGTCTTAAAGATTCTTTTAAAACGCTGTGTGATTATCTCTGAATAACCCTTATTTCTAGCATGCCTTGCACTAAAGTTATAATTACGTTGGCAGCACTGTGCCATTGCACTAGCCAGATTGGTTAACTTAGTCCTAGTCTTGATACTCCTCCAAGGAACAGTCTGTTGCAGGGTGTACTGCATGCTGCGCCAGGACCTTCCCTCTTCGCATGATGTTATTTTTCTCATTGCCTGCACTTCCTTGCTTTCCTGTCCTTTGATCAGAGGTGTGCTCCTTTGCTTTTCCCGTATGTACTGCAATCAAGGTCTGAATTAACAAGGCAAACGACACCATATATAGAGAGGATATATAGAGAGGATATATATAGAGAGGATCTGCTCGTAAGCACTGCTGGCAGTTGTCTTGGCACTGCCCTTCTTGGAGAACTGCCAGTGAGCATAGAGACTCATGATGAAACTTGCCTTAAAGATGCCTGAGCCAAAATGTTGTGTGGCATGAACCCTTTCCGGAATCTTGCCTGAAATGACTGCAATCAGTCTTATCTCCGACATCTGCATAAAACCTGGCATCTGAATTTCGGTGGTGAACTTCACCTTCAAAAAGTAGCTTAGTAAGCTAGTAACTGTATTTGCCAAAAGCCTATCAGGCTTGTTTTTGAAACCAGGCTGTGTTTTGAGATCTTGAGCACTGCGACGACAAGCCAAGCACTCAGTTGTGTGCATAATGCAGAGTTGTTGTCGGGTAGAGGGCTGATAAAACTTGGTTCGGTAAGGTTCATGGCATTTGCGCTCACTCCTAGGAGTAAGAGCTCACAGACTCTGCTTTACAGCATCTTGACAGGAAATTTAATCTGATTCGTCATGCTATATCACTGCCCTTGAGTAATTAAGAGTTCTTCATGATGTGAAACACACACTAAGAAAGAAAAACTACACAGGCACTGGCAGTGAAAGCACACATCAATAAAGAAAAAGGAGACACATTGGCCCAGAGAGCTCTTCTACCAGGAAAAAGCAGAGCTGGTCAGAATCTGCAAAGTGACAAGCCGTTCCCTTCTCCAGACCAATGTCTTAAGAGTATCTGTTCTTTTCAAAATGCATTCAGAATTCCTATTTTCTGGCTTTGATTGTGGAACACTCGATGACCTTAAAGAAGAACCAAGGTCAGTGCTGCAAGATGGCAGCTTAAGCGCGGAGGCTCGGGGATGGGGAATGGTGTGGCAGCCAAACTGTGTGTGTGCGTGATGGGGAGCAAAAGGTTAAAGTATTGAAGACAAGATACAGCGTAAGGAGTGATGCAGCTCTGAGCACCTTTGATGATGCTGCACGACAATGTAAGGGATGTGTCATGCCAGATCACTGTTATTATGGGCACACAATGCATGAGTGCTTGGCCTTGAAGGCAATTGCAAATGAGCAAAGACGCACAGTGGCATACAAAGAGCAGCATGGGAGGCGCAGCACCACCAAGCTTGGAGTGGTGCATTATGAGGGAGCACACGCTGGTCTCAAGTGCTTCAGAGTTGTTT
>LFCJ01004088.1_pt1 | contig 10693 bp, 10 predicted proteins | sample 643141 | NCBI WGS metagenome assembly LFCJ01 (sample SAMN03766243, study PRJNA286221) | soda lake metagenome | biome: soda lake; feature: Kulunda steppe; material: water; isolation source: sample B1-Br-g2 brine of Lake Bitter-1 | place: Russia: Kulunda steppe | collected 2010-07 | reverse complement strand
TGATTCCTATCGTTTTATTTCAAAGCTTATGGATGTTTATATGATGGCTGGTGTTCACCAGCAACCTGATCAGTCAAACTACCTGGCTGAAGGTCAAACTTAAACTTGTAAACTTGTAAACTTGTTGGTTGCAAGAAGTTCATTGTCATTACATAGGAAATTGAAATAAAAACAAAGGTTCAGGGCTGGTCAGGTCAACGGGGAAAAAGTGTAAGTTGAATAAAAGCAATGGATCATGGCTGGTCAGGTCAACGGCAAAGAAAATCGCTAACTAAGAATTGAAGTCTGCATCAACCAGATAAGTAGCCAAGACAGTTTTAACCCAGAGCATGAGACAAGGCAAAGAGAAATTTGCCCATGAATTCAGTTTTGTCGGTGCATAGACCAACATAATAAAATTCCAAAATCCTCCCCAGCAGGCAAACTCTGCCTGACTCACTGTGACTGTTGGGCTGCTTGTTTAAGGGCTTGCTGCTGCTGCTTGCGCCTCTGGCGCTTAGCCCTGTTTCTGGCCGCCTTGTCCTGTACTCCACCTTCTGCCACAAGCACATCATCATCCTCAGGTCCAGTGAATAAGTCATCAAATGGACCGGGTTTCATCATTTGGTCTTCTGTTCTGGCGACTGTGAATCGCCTGCCATCCTCTAGCCTCACACCCGATTCGATCTCTTCATCCCAATACCCATAATCGTCAGACTCCTGATCCCGTTTCACATTGTACTCGTCAAAAAAACCCTCCGCGCTGTCACCCTGCCAGTTGAATAACGTTTAGTAAGGACACCATTCAGTTGAGCCGCATGAGCTAGTCTTTCTATCAAGCTACTTAAATAAATCAAAGCATCAAGTAACGAAGGGGCCTAACGTGGTCTAGGTATCCTCTCTGGGGACTGAGCCTGTACATGCACACTTCAAGCGAGCGCGCACACACACACACACACACACACCTGCAGCCCCCCTGAATAGGCCTCTTGATGCTCAAGCTCCAATTCTCGCTTGAAGCGCTCCACATCTTCTGCACCAATAACTTTTTGAATCTGCGCACAGACAGTAGTTGGGATACCTAATTTATCTAACTGTACCCAATACAAACAATTAAGCAAATGATCAATACATTTCAGGGTTGTGTTATGGGTCCATTTGCTCGAACAAATAAGCATATGATGCGAATAATGCGCGTACTTAAAAGTCTAGTCACCCGCATCAAAATGAGAGTTGAGGTAGGAGGGGTCAAGGGGAGCCAGTGGGACCCCAGCTGGCTCCCTAGCTACCTCTAATGTCTCCTTAAAATCTGTGCATGCATACCGTGTACAATTCACGTGGTTTAAAATGCCAAGTCCTGTGGACAGAACTGGAGCAATTTTCCATTCATGCACGGACAGCCAGAACCGCGTCCTAGACCACCCGTGCATGCAACCTGTTGGCTTTGCAGCAACTTTCTCTAGGCTGAGCGTACTCAGGCCCTGCCCGGAGCAGGGAGCTCAGGAATCAGCATGGGAGGTCTCCAGCGATGATTAGAGCCAGGGCAGTGATGCAGAAGATAGCAGCAGCAGCAGCAGCAGCAGCAGCACCGGCAATGACTACTGCTTTCAACTCCCTCAATACTCTTCTTTGCTAAGTCACTTAGTGGAGTAATAAGCAGGAAGAACAGGAATATGGGGGACGGGACGTATTCAACGCATTGAGCTTTTTAACACACGAGTCTTACGGCGTGTTTACAACCGATTCCAGTTTGAAATTTAAGGGATTTTTATAAACACCGGTCCGAATTTAAAACAGGCGTTTGCAAACCGGCTGCGTTTACAACACTACCCCTTTTCTCCTCTCCCTACTTGCTTTCCAAGCCTTCTAAGGCCACAGGATCGTTGCCAAAAGCCATTAGAAGCTTTTCTTGGCTTCTCCCAACCACAGGGGAAAAAACACCAATCCCCTAATTTTAACGTCCCCCCGGGGGTAGTTTGCATATGTGCTTTTTACAAACCGGTATTTTTTGCACACTGGTAAAAAAACCAGTGTTGTAAACACAAACCGGTGTTTTATTGTTCCATTTTAACACCACTTTTAAATATCCGGTGTTGTAAACACGCCGTTAGATAAATGCTGAAATTGCGACAAAAGAACGCACAAACTATCCCTTATAAGCTTTACGAAAACACGCAACAGCATATAGCTGTCAAAAGGCTAGCACTCCATGAACCTTAATGGTGGTCAGCCACATCGGTAAGAGTTTGCATCTAAGGAACCACAAAAAATTGCACCTCATGCAGGGCGCTTACCATCTCTGCTTGGTCCAGCGAGTCATCGTACTCAAAGCGGATTTGTGGGGTCAGACGTAAGACAACCCGCTGCCCAATTTGAGTACGCGTGTACCTGGATGAAGCAATGTATAGCAATGCAAGCTGAAGCGCTTTCACGTGCCAAACTGCTGTTTCACCAAGCAAATCAACTTTTCACTGTTACAACATGGCACGGTGCTATGGCAAGCTTGTTGAGGGTGCTTCTCCATGGACTCCAGGCATGCCAGAAGAAGAGAAAAAGGTTTCCAATTCTGCGGCTGGCAGTGCAAACTGCACCTTAATTCATTTAGGGTCTGAAATGAGGAAACCGGTAGGAACTTCAAAAAATTTAGCGAAAGGCTGCCACTTGACAGCTTTGGCTTCTTCGCTGATAACGCAGAGATAGAAGGGGAAGAGGGTATTGAGCTTCGTTGCTAGGCCCCCCTGTCTCCATTGTTCCCTCCATTAACAACCCCCTCCCACTCTCGTACTTGCACTGCCAACGTAGCCTTGGTCAAAACAAGGGCACTGCCGCCAGGATGAGGAATGACAAATGGTTCGGGTTCGAATACACGAGCTTGGTGCAAGGCGCTCATAATGTGGCTGAGCCTTTAACCAATGGCCTCGTGTGCAATGCAGCTCCATCCAAATTGAACTGTTTTTGAGACAGAGGGCATTGTGCTGGAATTGTCTGAACAGTCAAACAACAACGAGTTGCATGTTGTCTTACCCCTCCAGCTTCTTCAAGCGGTCCATGGCACGCTTCTTTCCTCTGGCATCACTGTATATGGACACATACACCTTGACAACCTGCAAATTACAGCAAAACAATGCAAGTCTAATGACCTTGAGGCCACAGGATGTGAGCTTTCCACCAACCCAGAGCTTCTCAAGTCCCTACTTCGTGCGCATACATTGGAGACAAAATGATAGACTATCAAATGCACAAGCCTCACAATCTCATGAGCTCCTGGCACTTGCCTGTAGATCATTGGACACGTACACATCCGTAACGCTGGCCACAGCACTTATCTCACTGCCCCCCAAGGCACGCTCTGGACTGATGGCGTTCATAAGGACCTGATGGGCATCACCAGCATTGCACAAAGGTTTGTGATTTCTATGGTGACCTGACAAGCGTGGCAATGGACCTCACAAGGCATGGGAAAGAGCTAACCCTGTGCAGTGCAGTGCCCGGATGGAGGGTGGGTTACCTTGCCTCGCTTACCTGGTCTGTGACAAACAAGTTACTTATTTCACGTTGGATCTGACTAGACACCCTCGCTATGCGCCGCGGATGAGCCTGCAAATTACAGGAGAGTCAAAGATGTCACAGCATGCTAGGTTGCTTTTGCACACCTGCACACCAAGTGTCAGCCCCCTGTAAACAAGCGCGCGGGATTCCAATATACCCACCATGCAGACAACGCCCATCCTCTGGCGCCCCTTGGCTGGAGGGCCGGCAGCTGAATGCAAGGGCTCAGCATGTGCGGTCCCGACGGAGTTGAAGGAGTGGAGGGCTGAAGTCCGCCAAGATAGAGGGCCCAGGATGACATGTCTGCAGTCAGGATCCCTGGATGCAGCTGCCACCACTGTTCCACGCCTGCTACCGTACTCTAAATGTTTGACGCCAAAGAGCGCTTGAGGGGAGACAAAACCATATAATGACATTTTTGTTTTGAAGCGCTTGTTGGCAATTGGATTTAACTGGATGGCCCAATCTATTCTGCAAAATTAGTCTTAGGCATTATATAGATACGTATCCTATTTTCCAGGAAAAAGTTCGAAAGATAGGACAGCAGCCTCAAGCAGATGCTGGGGACCCGCTTGCAGCATGCACCTACGGGTACACCATTTTGCAGGGGTAGGCTACCTATACCTTCCGTTTGGAGCAAGGCCAGGCAGCGGAAGGAGTTTCTCCGTCCAGCATGTGCTCTACCAAGCAGCCTGGAGAAGCAGATGCAGCTCTTCTCCCCTTCAAAGGTATAATATTTGTCAACATCCTTAATGCTATGATGAAACTGACTTTCAAGAGCTGCAGATTGGGGATGAGACAAATACGGGAGATAGGGGGCGATAGACACTAATGGTGTTGTACTTACACGACAGGTGAACCTGTTCTTAAGAGTAGTTCGGAGGAGAGAAGATGGCTACCATGATCTAGCTTCCCTTTTTCATGTATGATTGAGCTGGGTGTCAGTACAACTGCTGCACAGTGGGCACATCTCACACTATTGTCAATGCCGCTTGCACAATGCCTTTCTCAATTTTGAATAGTTTTGGACTTTGAACTTCACTCTCAGTTACGTACTTAGCAGAAATCCACACCCGCTGGTTCAAAACATGGCACTCAATCCACTGCTAGTTATCGCATGAACAGGCCCCTGCTCTCCCTGACTTGCAAATCTGTGGCAGGTCTGGTGCTTGAGACTTGCACATCTTACACCGCATGGTAAAAGCACTGTTTGGTGACACAAGGCAAAAATTCCTCAACGATCTCACACGTACAGGTCATTGATCTGGGAGACACTATGGATTTTGGGTTGCTGCCAGAGGGTGCAACTTCGGAAGTCCTGGATTGCTCTGATCCTACTGTACCTAAAGATGACTCCAATTTGGTTATCAAGGTGAATTGCTGCTTCTAGGAGGCTTCCGCATCTGCTCCAGTAGCATAGCATCCTGAAATAAGCTGTCAGATTCGCTGAGGGGAGTGACTGAGAAAAGCTCCAGGCATGCTCTTTATGCGAGGATCGTTCTTAAAGACAAATCATACCTTCTCAACATTGTGTCAGATGCTGGGAAAGATGCTTGGGAAGTTGGGATGACACGATAAGTTCTGTTGACCTGGGTGGGCGTGCAGCCTTCATTTTCTAGCCTCCTTTGGCATTTCCGCCAGGCTTGACTTGCACAAGTGATGAGCCAACACAACCCATCAAGCTCTTTCTGTCTGTGCAACATAGTGTGCAAATCAGAAGTATTTGGGCGATCTTTGATCCAATCGGTGCCCATCTGTAGCCTGCCCGTTCAGCAGATTTTCACTTCATAGACCTTAAAAACCAATGACTTGTTTGATGCAATTTCTTGAATTAACCACATAATTACAAGATGATTATGACATTAAAGGTTATGGGATACTTGCTCTGGTTGACTTGGAATGGACTTGTTAGTATAAAAGCATGGTTGGTATAAAAGTAGGATCCACGCTGTGGCTTAGTAGGCATGTGTCTCCTACTTGGTGAGCAAATTGATAGCAAGAGCGGTGTTTTCATCAGCACTCTTTCACAAAATGCTTCTGCGCAATTCAAACGCTTATGCAATCAAATGGTTGAAATGGTGTGGCCATCACTGTCGCAGCACGAGTCTTGTCCAATGATTAGGGTTGGCATGATAGTAAGCCTCTGCAATGCTTGACAAGCACTAAGGTTCTTCTTGCAATGTAAGGAAAAAGGGTAATGAAGAGAAAGTTTGAAGAAAAGTGATTGGCCAGGTGTAGTGTGTGTGCGTGCTGCGCATGCTCCCTTTGCAGGCCCTGAACCTGTTTCGAAGGAAGACGGGCACGGACCGCTTCTTCTACGTCGACCTAGACAAAAGAGTCCCTCACGGTGAGGCCTTGATCTTCACCTGTTACTTTGCTTGCGTTGATCAGTCCCAAGTTGATTCCTGCCACCTGCCATATTCACATGCTCCCAAACCTGCATAGTTACAGGCTGTGAAGGTCTACTTTTGGTTGTCCCAACGAGCAGCCTAGCCCCTGTCAAGACAAGCGTCTCATCATGTGTGTGCTGCGCTTTCTCACATGTACCTTAACACCACGCCTTGCCCTAAAGGATGCATCAGAAAGCTACTCTTTTCCACACCTTTGAGTAAACAGGTACGGAGTGATTCTATTAATAGACCACGGGACTTGCGAGGAAGTGGAAGTAGGACACAATGCATGAGTAGTCCCAATTTACACCAGTGGTACTGCTCCGTGACCTCCTTGCCCTTAAAGATGAAACCTCCTGCCCCAAAAATTATGGGCTAATGATGTATGCCGTATCCGACGGAGAATCCAATGGAAAGCTGCACTGCAAAAAGGAAAGATGGGTGTCGTAAGTGAAGACCTGCGCCAGAGCTCACAAAATCCACTGATTGGCTCCATATTCCTGACATTGAAGACATCATCTTTTTGCAAGCACAAGTGTGAGTAGCTTTCAATGGGACACAATAGAGTCAAGGTTTATGCAGATGAATGTATTGGAGAAATGCCTCTCTTCGGGCGTTTCCTCTTCCTGAGCTGGCAGGGGGGCACGGGGTCACACTTACAATGAGTCATAACTTGGTGCAAGTGGGCAGCAGGGAGCATGTTACAATGAAGAAAGGTGAGTCCTCAATTTGGTCAGACCGCTGAGCCTATCATCCTCCCACGAGTCTTCATCAATCTCTTGCGATTCATGCTCATTTTTAAAAAACAGTACAAAATGCAGAATTTCATAAGGTAAGGGGCAGCAAGGGGAAATCAAACTGCCCTTGGGCAGTGACGCTTTTTGCTTACAAAAAAGCACTCAAAAAATGTGACTGTGCAGGGTCAATATTCTGGGGATGGTCCTGTTGACCACTAATCCTATTTAAATAGTTGGCCCTTCAATGCCAGCATCTATCAAGCCATTGCATCATCTTGATGGGAGATGGGGGCGGGCATGTGGGTGTGGACGAGGATGCAGGTGGGGGAGGGGCCAAGCTAGTGCGGTGTGGGTATGAACATACAAGGTTTTATATATTCAGTTTCGCTTGTGCGCCTTCAGACTTTCTTGCTTTCCTATGTTCTTGTGCTTATGTTGCAGGTGCAGGCTTAGGGGGTGGGTCGGGCAACGCAGCCACTACACTGTGGGCTGCTAACGAGTTGTTAGGAAGGCCTGCCACTACAGCACAGCTGCTAGAATGGTCGGGGGAAATCGGATCTGACATCTCTGTGTTCTTCAGGTTGGTGGGGCATTTGTGTGCTCTAGATAAACTAGCAAGTTACATAGACACCAGGCTTTGACAATTTGGCGATTCGCTTGTCCTGAATTGCATGCTTTGGTACTTCTCCTCTTGAATGCGTGGCTGTTTAAATGAGCATTTGTTGAGGAGACAGGAGATTGATACTGTGATCAGCACGCATAAGAGTGTGCATGTGATCCTTCAGCGGTATCCATCTACTAATTGTCAACATCAGAATTTTTGAACAGAAACTGCGATGTTGCCTCACTGATGTAGCCACCATGAAAGACTGCAAGTCCCTTCCCTTGCACATGCAGTCATGGGGCAGCTTACTGCACTGGAAGAGGAGAGGTGGTGGAGGACGTTGAGCCTCCACTGCCGCTGGGGACACCCCTCCTTCTGGTGATTGCCCCATTGATTGACAACACATAAGCTGCCAAAACTCCCCATTAAATCCTGGATGCTGCTACTTCATTTGAGTGAAACAATCGCAGACTAGAGCAATAGACTACCAAGAACTGCAGCTGCTATGGTTGCCACTGAAGGAAAACAGTCATAGAACGCTACAATAAACGTTCAACACTGCAATAAACATTGAACAGAGGTTGCAAGAACACACGTATGTTATGAAACTCGGCTTTGCATCAATGCCCAAAAAAGGCTTCTTGGACTTGCTGTCCAGCTCTGTTCTTGTCACTGCTCTTACCTGCATGCATTCACTCTTTACGAACCCAATCGCCAAATGACACGTTGGCTAAAATAAGGCAATAGCAGCTTAGTACAACATGCCATCAAGCCGTGCGGACTGCTGAATTTGCTGCAACCACCACCCGAATGCTCTTAGACTGGCCCAACCATCCCATCTATCATCATCAGCTTGCCGTGGGTACTTGCAGCATCTGCATGTAAGGATGCATGCTGCCCAGGAATAATGCGCCTCCTTTTTCCACTCCTATCCTTGCCTTGTATCAATGCCCTCAGGTGAAGCCACCAGTAGGATTGTCTACCCCCACTATCTTCAAGTCCTTAGATCTCAGTCGTCGATCCCAGAGGGATCCTAGAGAGCTTCTGGCTTCAATGACGAAGGTGGATTGATGCAGCAGCGTGGCCTTGTGTGGGCCAGGAGCAAAGCCCAATCTCACTACTTACCGCGAGTCACGTCATCAATGTTGTCTGTTTGCTATATGATGGTGCGAGCAAGCTCAACAACACAACCTTGTCGTATAGATTGACCGACCTAGCCTCCAAATGGCCCATTGCCTCTGTGTTGCAGGCTGGGCAGTCAGGGGCCAAGGCCTTGCAAGAGTTTTGCGTGAATGATTTGGAGCAACCAGCTTTTGACAAGTGAGTAGCGCTGACCTCTTCTTTTCATGCGCCCCAATCTCTGGCCGCAAGACAGCCCCATGAGATGCACAATGATCGGATTGCGCGGCTCCTGCCCCTGCTTGTGCGCATGATCCCTTGGGTTTTTTGCGTGCAGCAGACCAGTAGCGCTTTCTGGTGTTTGTCAAGTCTGCAGGATGACAAGGACGAGGAGTGGTTGCACCTCAATCATCCAAGCATCAGTCTGGATGCTGATGTTGCCTCTTTCAGCATCAATGCACAACCCTGCTGTGCACACACCCACAGCACTCTGCAACTGTGGGTGAACTTGTGTGATATCCATACCTGACCCTGCCCCCACTGCCCCCGCAGCCTCCCGCAACTGGCTGAACTCAAGTCAGGCCTGGGACAAGCGCTGGGGTCGAGTGCGGTGTTCATGACAGGCAGCGGGTCCACAATAGTGGCTGTGGGGTCTGACAACCCCCCCGCCTACTTATCTGAGCCACAGCATGAGGTGGGTGTCCACAGCATGAGGTGGGGGTCCAAGAGTGTGGGTGTCAACTAGGCAAGCCCCCCTAATGTCCATATGCGCCGATTGCTCCCGGACGCCCAAGCTGCTTGCAGCTGCATGCTGATGCGCTCAGCGCGCGCAGCTTGCTGCACAACACTGGAATTTGCACCCTGTTTAGACACACTTGAATGGCCAAATTTGATCCCTGAGTTCCGCTGGCCATGTCAGACCCTGGAGCAACTTGTTTCTTTTATGCCTGCGTGTGCTGGCTAAGCTCATTAGTCAGCTCTCTACTTGCGCTTCCCTAGTACCATGTATTGCTTCACGCCCGCGGAACATGCATAGCCTGTACACGTGGAAGCACTGATCCTTCACTTCTCTCTTCTCTGGTCACAATATCGCTCTACAGCTGCCTTGATGATTTAGCTGCCTCACCATGCCGCGCTCTCGCATGTCTTCCTGTGCTTGACAGGACCTGTTTGTCTCTCCTGCGCGCCTCATCACACGCAAGTCTGGGGAGTGGTACAGGCCTAGTGGGATGTGGCAGATGAAAGGGTCAGCGTCATGATCGACCTGGATCAGGAAGCTTGAGGTTTAAGAAGCTCAGTTCTTATAAGAAATGGTTTTAAGGCTTTGTCTTGGCCGTCAAGGGGGCTCAGGACTAGGATGATCCTGGATCAAGGGGCCTTTTGAATGCTCCCTGTTGCATGCGGTGAGGCATGGACGTGCATTGTGCAGCACTTGGTATGTGCATGGTATACAATTCCATGTACGTTGCTTATGTTGGCTGGGTTGTTCTTTGCAGCTTTTCAACTCAGACTCAGACATGGCGTCATCAAATTGCAAATTGCTTGTCCTCAAGCTCACATGTTTCAATATGCAAGTTGTGCCAAGACATATGCTAGGTACTTCCAAAGTCAAGCTCCCCCTTGCAGTTCAAGTCTGCTTATGTACAAACAAGCCAGGCATAAGCTCCAAGCTGACAAGACACGGTAAGGACAGAAAAGGAGAAACTACATCAGCAGGGAACAGTCTGCCAGACTGTGTTACGGCGGATTAAGAGAGAAGTTAACAGGTGGTGCAAACACCCGGTGGGGCCCAGCCCCCCCCCCAAGCAAGCTGGGAGGAGGAATAGTGAGGGCAAGCAGTTTCATGCTGGCAGCGGCAGTAGCTCAGAGCTATGCAGCCCTGCGTGCCATTCTTACAAGTTTACAAGTTAGGGTTTGCCGCCAGCCTGGTCGTTAGACTTTTTTTAGATTCTTTAAACCCCTTCAATAACTTGAAGCTTAAATTCTTCCTTCATGCACTGACAGTTTTTAATGAGCAGGTTAGCAGTCGCACTTCTTGACTGAAGGCCTTATCTTGTAACCCCTTGTAACCCCTTTAAATCCTTTTCCCTTGTAGATGTCACGCCATATTGTGTCTTTGCCGAATTGGTGTCTGAACTGTGTGTTTGAGATCAGACAGTTGTTGGTTGGAGATACTTTACTGAGCCCGTAGTATTGGAGGGCCAGTGATAGAGAATTCCTTTTCTCTGGATTTGATTGTGGAACACTCGATAACCTTAAAGAAGAACCAAGGTCAGTGCTGCAAGATGGCAGCGTAAGCTCGGAGGCTCGGGGGG
>LFCJ01004087.1_pt1 | contig 10695 bp, 14 predicted proteins | sample 643141 | NCBI WGS metagenome assembly LFCJ01 (sample SAMN03766243, study PRJNA286221) | soda lake metagenome | biome: soda lake; feature: Kulunda steppe; material: water; isolation source: sample B1-Br-g2 brine of Lake Bitter-1 | place: Russia: Kulunda steppe | collected 2010-07 | reverse complement strand
GGGATGAGTCGAACATCAATGCGTCATTGTGGGCATACATGTGTGGTGCACAGTGGCGTGGGTGTATGGTTGTGTGCAATTTGTGCGCACCTCCAGCGCTGTGTGCAGTACAGCCACGTCTGGCATGGACCATGTACCTTAGTCCTGCATTCATTCGGTAGTGTGCCTGCAACGGGCAATGTGCGCATTCTGGTGTGCTTGGATGTGTAATACTCAGGAAAGGAAGGAGTGGCTCCAGCGTGTCAGCTGTGGATGTGCATACATTTTTCATGAGTATCCAACATCCTTCCAGCTTCCGATCAGTGCTTGCCACGCTGATCTTACTGAACTTGCTCCGCTGGTGCTGATCCTTGATGCTGTCACTCTAGCATGATGTGCTGCGCTTTGCCACCACAATGGATGCAACCCATCGGCTCCCATGAGTTTAGACCAGAGCGATTTGCACTATTGGGCATTCATAGATGTGCTCATACTTTGGCCCCAGCCTGCCATGGGCGTGCTCATGATTCGGATTGCCATGGGTGTACTCATGATGTGGCCCTGTTTTTGTGCACTTACCCTGCCTGCATACCATAAAAGCAACAACACACGTGGGCGAGCGGAGGGAATCGAGTGTGTGCGAGCAGAGGAGTGGACGTACACTTGAGCCGATGCGCAAAAGCAGGCCGTTAAGGGGGAGGAGGGAGCATGCCGGTATCATTGCACGCGAGTCTTCTTGCATAGGCAGTTTACGCCACTCCAATGCCCACCTCTGCTCCCAGTGCATGCAAGCACTCACCAGCACATGCGCGCATGCAAAAGCAGGCTGAGGGATGGAAGCTGGGGGCACATCAAACTTACCAGCACATGTGCGCATGCAAGCACATTGCAGCACATGCACGCATGCAAGCACTTACCAGAAAATACACGCATACAAAAAGCAGGAGGACGAGGGGAAGAAGCCGGGAGCACGCCTGCCCGCTCGAACAAAAAGACAGCCAGGCACGCCACTTTTGCCGGCGTGGATGACACTGGGAGGGAAGACAGTGCAGCACGCGGGGGCAGGGGCCATGGGGGCGGTGAGGCTGCGCTTGCTCACAGCAGAGCTGTCTCTTTCAGTGCCAAGAGCCTGGCGGGCAGCGCGCGCGGCGGGTCTGGCCCAGGCAGCAGAGCAGTGTCGTTCAGTGCAGGCAGGCCCAACTTGGGGACCAATGCAAGATCAGGGGAGCAGGGGGCTTCTGTCAAGCGCAGGTGTGCCTCAGCTCTCGCTGTGACCCTCAGTTGTCCTGTGCTGCGCTGCTGTACTCTTTGCCCGCCAGTCCTTGATGCATACCAGCTGCACTCTTTGCCTGCCAGCCTTGATGCATCCTCAAGTGTAGAACTCTGGTGCACGCCCCTGTTATCAGCGTCAAGAGGTACTATTTTTGTTTCGAGCGTGACTTCATGCTCTCATCCATGTTCAGTGAGGATGCACGTTTTCCACAAAGCTGTGGCACCTGCAAAAGCAGCACACTGACAGGCCCATGTGCAGCCACAAGCATAACTACACACTTATGTGGGCATGCGCACAAACTTATGTGAGGATGTGCACCGTCACGGGCATGCGCACAAGCTTATGTGACGATGTGCACTGTCGCGGGCATGCGCACAAACTTGTGTGACGATGTGCACTGTCGCGGGCATGCGCACACACTTGTTGAAAATGTGCACTGTCCCGAGCATGCGCACAAGCTTTATTGACATTGTGCACTGTTGCAGGCATGCGCATAAGCTTATGTGACAATGTGCACTGTCGCGCGCATGCGCACAAACTTATGTGACAATATGCAACTGTCTCTTGCATGCGCACAAATTTATTTGACAATGTGCACCGTGCGGGCATGCGCGCAAACTTATGTGACAATGTGTGCCTTACCCCCCTCCTGTGGCCCCTTGCCCTCACAAACCTGTACATGCACACGTGCGCCACAGGCGCATCACACGTGCATTACACATGCATCACACGTAGATGCAAACCCTTCCATTGATTCCAGTGCATGCACGTGCATACATGCGAACCTTTCCATTGATTCCAGTATATGCACATACACATGGAAACCCTTGCATTGATTCCAGAGGCTGGAGGATGCGGCACCGCTTCATGGAGGCGCACGACCAGCAGGCACATGCAGAGCGCAGCCAGCCATCCCACACGGCGCAGAGCTATTCCTCGCAGGTGGGTGGGTGCCACTTTTGTGGATCGTGCACGATCCGTGATGCAGCTTAATCACAGTGCCCAATAAGTCTGCCTAAGGCATAGACACCATGTTGTGCAGTCTGAGCAAGCAACATGGCAAGGCAAATCCATGTGCTGCATGTCCTAGACTGAGCACGTAGAACTTGGCACCCATGCTTTGTGCAAAGGATGGTTGCTTGTTCATGTGCTCTGTATCACACACGTACTCACGCATGCTCTTCTATGGAATTCTTTTACAGCGTGTGGGCAAGAGCTTCACCATGCACAAGGGCAATGCAGCCGTCAGCAGCGAGTGGGGCTACCCTATTGAATGACGTACCGCGCTGGTTTCTGTGCACCAGCGAATAATGACATTATTTGTGAATTAGATAATGTGTGTGAATTAGAATGTGAGGAGCCTTTTGTCCTGATGTGTTCAGGACTACGCATGAAGGGGTATTGAGTCTGAAAGGATGAGGTCAAGCCCCTGCCAGACACCTCTCCCTGAAGGGGTAGCAAACAGCGCACAAACTTCTTTTGCACCTATGCATTTAGGCCTTGTATCCATTGGGGCGTGTTTCAGTTTTGCTTATCTAGATGAAATGTTTGCCCATCATGACCGTTCCTTCATGTATGCATGTATTGGGAAGTGTGACTGCAATTGTCACAAAAGCTTCCGCACACTGCTTGCTATGTGGACTCTTAAAGTAATGTTAATTTCTTTACGTGCCATTCTGCGACCTAGCATGTTATGACCTTTGGAGACTGGACAGAGAACTGTTTTGTTTTGCCTGCTATGTGTTGCAAAGAGGTGTCTAGACAAGCTTGTGGTTCCTAGCAGCTTGTAAAGTGAGAGTGAGCTCAACCAAGGCCAAGGGCCCCCTATTTTTAAGCTTCTGCCTGGTACTTTGCCGTTAAGTCATATCAATTCCTTTCCACCGTCGCAGCAGCTCTTGCCCTCTATGGCCTGGCACCATTGCTGGGCATCACCCAACACCTGTCAGGCAAGGAGCCTCAGCGTGTTGTCTTTCCTGACAACATTAATTCTTCATTTGTATACTGGATACTTTTGCAACTCTTTTGTTATTGCTTCCATGCATGTACACTGTCCTAGTTTATCCTGTCAGGATTAATGTCACAAGTTTGTTCTCTTAAGTTGTTCATGTAAGAGTTCCATTTCTTTTACTCTGTTAGTAGATGCAAAGAAATTAAAATAGGTAAATTACGATTTGAAACCTACGTAGGAGTTAAAACAATTCCTACATAAATAAAGGGAAAGGGGCCACCCAGGGCCTACTAGGCCTTGTATGACCCATCCACCAGCTCGACCACTACAGATGCAGCTGAAGCCATCAAGACTGGATGGAATTTGTATGCCCTCTAGATTTATTATATCCTACTTGTCAGGCTACTAGCCTACCACTTCTTAGTAGGTAGTGGCTCCTTCCACTGGGAGGATTATGGCAGAATTCATCTGCCCTGTTTTGCGCTCCTTCCTTTCTTCGGATTGGAGGACTGTCTGTTGCTCACACTTTCCTAATTACAAATTAGCTCACACTTGACACACACCCTCATTTTTGTCGTTAAAAGATGACAGAGCCGCTCCTCCTCTTACGGCATGAGCAAAAATAAGCCTGCAAGCCTTTTATTTCATGAAATTAAGCAGTCACTGCTTATTAATTAGCGATTGATTCTTTCATTGTGAGGGGGAGCTTAGTGCTTTCATCAGGAAACACCTCCCTGACTCAGGGTTTCTTGGAGAGCTGGGTCTCTTAAGTTCATGATTGTAGCAGTGTGATTATAGTGGGTACTGGTACTACTAGTAGTCCATCATTTAAATGGCTTGATTGCTGGGTTTTGCCGGGCTGGAATGATTCTTTGAATCCAAACTGAAAAAAATGTCTTGTGTGCAAACCTCTTCCATCACGTAAGTCTTTTCTTGTCTTTGGCATGTGCACGAGCAGTCAAGGGACCCTCCATTTCTTGGCTTCTCATCTCTCCCTGCATAAGTGTGCGTTTTAGTGTATAGTGGGTTGTGTGCCTGCCAGGGACACAGTGTGTCCCCTAAGTATTATGCGGCAAACTAGGAGGTAAGGAGAGCGTGAGGGTGTGGCAGGGTTAGAAAACTTATATGCGGGAGAAACTTAAGGAGGGGCATACAGACTTCATTGCTTCCCAGGGGCCTAACTCTAGCTCCACCGTGGGACATATCTTGCCAGTGTATAGAGTTTATCTTTCCTGGCCTCCTTGGGCGGCGCCTGAGTGTGCACCCTACCAGGAGACCCTTGGTGAGGTCCTAGTCCTTAAGGGCCTCTGACTTGCTTTCAAAGTTCGGTGGCTTTTGCAGACCTTGGAGACCTTGCAGCCCTCGCAGATCTACTAGATTCTGCTGTGGCAGGCCTAGCCCTCTAGCCACCCTGACTTTTTTCCTTTCAAAGTGGCCGTTCGGTCCTAGGCTCAGTGCTGTCTTTGAAGCTTGCATTTCCTGCCTCTCCGGTCTTCTAAAAGGCCAATGGGAAGTGGTTTCTTCCTATGTTTCTTGTCCAATAAACATTTGGAGGAAGTGAGGATGCGCGTGTGTGCTCTGAGGCACACCCCACTGTTACAGTATATGAGCGAATAGGGTGTGTGGACTGGCTGCGCGCAGTGACAGTGTACGCCAAGCAGACAACAGTTTGCCCGCAATGAGACTGCAGAGTCTCTAATACCCTTATCCTTCCCTGCACTTCCTTTCTATGTTCAGCATACAGACAGGCAAGATCAGCACTGCATGCAGCTGCTGTTGGACATACTCACATTAGACGGGTGGACTGGACTGGACTGGATGGCGCTGCCATGCCTGCTGTCCCCCAAGGGCTAGGGAAGTATACTCCCTGGCCTACTATATCGTAGTACATCTTACAAGGTCACTAGGAGCAAACAAGCTATTACTGTGGGTTCGTCTTTGAAGTGCTCAAATACAGCTATAGCTCAAATAATGACAGGATTAAACCATTAATCGGGATTAAACACTCCAACCAACTGACTCAACCAACCTCCAGGTCACAATGCACAAAAAAACTGATACTGAAAACAAAATAAATCCACAGCAAGGGGACCTTTCTAGCGTACACAAGAGAGATTTGCAGCAGGTGCAAATCACATGAAGTACTAGGCAAAATGCTGCCATCAAACTTGGAAGTGGTGCGTCGGTGAGCAGCAGAGGGCTCTCTTCAAAATTAGCCATGTACGCAATATGTACAGCACATTTCCTTGCGGTTTATGGCACCAATTGAGTCAAATACACTGCATTGCAACGTGTGTCTTAGTCTCTTATCTTGCCAAGATCTGCTAATATCAGTTGCGGACACAATGTACGATGACATAGCAAACTCAAACCTAGTATCTCCAAGCCTGTTTTGCTTGCTCGTGTGCATTACCAACTTCAAAAGCACTCAGATTATTTTTTGCAGCAACAGTTAATAACATTGCTATCAAGTGAGGATGGTAGGGCCATGCAAGATTAGCAGCTTTCTGCCTTTAGAATGTCATCTACATCAAATTTGTGCGTAACAGTACAGAGAAATACGCAAGAGGGGGAATGCAGCAGTGATGTTGCCCAGGCATACTATGAAGCGTTCTCTGCTGGAGAGGATAGTCAGCTAACAAAATGGGAGAGACTACAAAAAAAGGGTGTGATGCAGCAAGATCAGGTTCAAAGGATGAGTAACTTCTATTCACTGTGAGGGAAAATGCCGGGCTGGGTATCTTGCATGACCTTTGCAGACCATATAAGTGACAAAGCATTGTCAGATGCAAGGCTGACAGCACATTTTCGCCTGAATTATGAAAAATTTTGCGTGTGACCGCGGCCAAATGCAAGGAATTCTCATGAATATTAATGGTCAGCATGGACTAGGGATCTGGTTTCGGGCAGGGGGCGGGGGTTGTGTATAATGATCACCATTACACACGGTGGCTTCAATTCTCAGGCAATGGGACAGGTTTTTCCCTTCTCAAAACGTTCCCTCACTTCTCCCTAATTCTTAAAAAAAGAGTTTCGTTGACCATGCTTCAAGCAAGCTGCTGGCTATCTGATAGGCATCAACCAAGCTGCACTCACATCAGCAGGTACAGCCAGTCATGAGAAAAAAATCTACGTACTACGCCTAGTAGGCAGTGAAATCACTCCTTTCATCATTTAAGGAAAAGAAGACACATTGACCCAGAGAGCCGTCTCCTGGCGGAAAAAGAACTTGTGAGGATTTGAAGGGTGACAAGCCGCCTCCTGTTTCAGACCAAGAGCTTGGGAGCAACTGCTTTTTCAAGAGCCCGTCTGTTGCATAAAAGCACAGAGCGAGTATATAACTTAAGGGCAGTCTTATTGCCTTTTTTTGTATGAAAAGGCCGAGCTCTTTAAGATGATTCAATTATGAGAGGTATTAATAGAGCCTCCAACACCAAGAGGGATGGTGTGAAGGATAACCTTTCTTAGCCAAGCTCTCGCAAAGAATGCAATGTTATTTTCTTAAGGCCTCGGTGTCCAGGTCAGTGAGGACATCTCATACCCATTTTGTAGTGCCATAGGAAGTCAGACCGGCTGGTGGGACGATCAGAAATGTGCAACCAAACTGGCTCTTTCTTCTTCAGCTTGTAGTTACCTACGACCATAGCTATGGAGAGAAGCATGTTCAGCTATAGCATCGGCAAATTCATTTCCAATCATACCAATATGGGCTTTAACTTGGTAAAAGTTGATGGGAGCATCTGATTCGTTAATCATCATGATCTCCATGATGATGACGATTTGTTCCAAAAGTTTGCTATGCCTGTGTAGTTCAGAAAATAAGGGTTGTTTCCGTATCTGAGATAAAGAACAAGCACTATCCGTGGCTATGTGGGTACACTTTGCCCTTAGTACAGAAGCTATGCCAGTCAGTTCTGCTCTGTTTATGGTATTGCTTATCCCAATTCCGCCAGGGTTGACATAAATGGCTGTTTTTGTCACAGGTATAAAGACTCCTGCCCCTACACGTTGTTGACTTTTACATGTCAGGCAACTACCATCAGTGTAGGCCCACAGACGCCAGTCTGGAACCTTCAGTCTAAGATTATTATTTGTAAGCGCTGTGTGGTCAGGGGCCGCAGTGATAGATCTAGTATTCTTTGTGAAATCTGAGTCATTCAATCTCTTCCGAAATGATCTTGGTATTTTGATTACGTTTGCCACATTCTGAGTGGGTGGATGTGCAGGGCTGGAAAATTGCCTCAGGTATGGCATTAGACAAGGCTGCACACCACCTTGGGTTCTGATCAAATAGCAAGTGTTGTGCTTCTTTATTCCATATAACAATAATATCAAAATCTCATTCAAGAGCTGGAGAGCCTGTATTGTTTTCAATCCTGAAATCTTGTCTGCAATAGGTCATTGATACCTGGGGAATAGTGCCCAAGATAGTGCAATGCTCTGGATATTTTCTAAGCATATGCATGTGAGCATTTGCATTAAGTCCCTTCCAATTTGGGAGGAGCGGCAAAGTTGCAGTGGCACTATCAGTGGAAAGAGATGAGTAGATTGCATGACGTACCATGTTAAGCATGACACTATCTTTGTAGAGAGGGTGGCATACTGAGAAGCCTGTGGACTTAGTAGCTAAAGGGTTGAAATTGGATCCAAAAACCATGTCTCTTTTCCTTTTGCTTCACACCTCTTTGAATGAAGAGCCAAGCTTGAATCAGATGCTGTTCTGTCCTTGGTCACTTTAGCCCATGCTTGAAGTGCTTGAAGTATGTGGTCAGGTAACGCTCGCATGTGCGAGTCTTTAACTTTTTGACTTATTTGTTTATGGACCTTCGAGGTGCTTATTCAGAGTAAAGGTGTTTGGGTGGAGGTACAACTTGATTATGATAGCCTGAATCACATGCATGGTGGAAGGCATTTGCTAGATTTATGTATAGCTTAGTACTCAGCATACCAACACATTTTCCATCAGGGGTGTATATACAAGCCCTTTTAGCATCTGAGACTTGTGGAAGTGTAGCATAGTTTGTAGGGCTTATAGGAATTTCTGTATCAATGCGGTGGGCTTCTGTCCTTGCCAGCTCGACTTGAGTAATTTGGTTGATTTCTCTGATCCATACTTCGCATTTCCCAGTTGGTTGAATATCCAGTTCTGGGTAAGTGGGCTGCATATCAAAGGCAGCTTTTTGTCTGATCATATCTCCGTGTGTTGTTTTCCAAGTATTTAAAGGATCTGGATGAAGGTCAAAGCCTTGGCGTTCCAGGTTATTATAGCTTGACCGTGGGATCATATACTCCACCATCTCCGCCAACTGACTCCACCAACCTGGGTCACAATGCAGCATAAATCTGGCATTGATCTGGCGTGACAGCCTGAACCAAAACTAAAAAGCGCTCATAGCAGAAAAAAGGTGGAGTCTGAAAGCCAGAGGTTTTTGGAAATGTGAACACCTAAAATGTAAGAGACCTCCACATAATTGTGCGGGCAAAAAGGGTAATAAAGGAACAAATACTTCTTTCTGAGAGAGCACACAAACAAGTCTTGATATTTAAAAAACCATGCACCTCATTTTTTACAGCAGCACAACAGCACTTGTCACAATGTCCACTTCCATTGCGCCAGAGGGAGGACTCCACCACAAGAGTGCCACAGTGTGCACGCATTCCTCATCACACGCTAAGGGAGGTTAAGGTACAAAAATCGAAGTGGCATGAGAGGGGCCCATCCGCACGCGAGCGCATGAATCAGCTTTAAGATCTAGGAGGGGAGAGGCAAACCGACTGCAACCTTTCCCTTCAAGGGAAATTCCCTTAAGCTAAGCTTCCTGCCAGAAGCAGTGCTGGCTGCAGATGCTTGCAAAGCTGAAGCACAAGGTAATGGTTATTCATTCACTCCATAGCAGGCCCCCCTTCAACCAGTAAATGCTATAATGAAATGAAAAAGAAAAGACTACGTAGGCAGTGAAGCCACTCCTTACATCAATGAAGGAAAAGTACACATTGACCAAAAGAGCTGTGAGTCTCCTCCACCAGGGAAAAGGAACCCAGTGAGGATCTGGAGGGCAACAAGACGCCCCTTGCTCAAGACCAAGAACTTGAGAGCAACTGGATTTTTCAAGAGCACTTCTATTGTTTTCAGTTTGTGCGCATAGGGCACAAAATGAGCATGTGATTTGAGGGCTGTCCTATGGACTTTTGTGTATCAAGGCTGAGCTCTTAAAAATGATTCAAAGTGTTGGAGGTATAGGTTGAACCTCCTACACCTACCAAGGAGGATGGTGGGGAGTGTAGCCTTGCTGGCTTTCAAGCACCTGCACAGAGTGTTGTTTGCTAAAGGCCTCCAGCTGGTGACCAGGCCTGGTGTCTTCACAGTATTTGACCTCTATCAGGTGTGCCTCCCTCTTATTAGCTTTAAGGTCGTGAGCTTTAAGGTCGTGAGCTTGCGCAATTCCCCGTTACATCTAGCGTGCTGTCGTAAATGAGCTGTGGAAGGTGGTTTGGATTTAATGGGTACGGGAATAATAAAAATGGCATCAGGGCGACTTGCCTGTCTCTGATTGGCAAACGGGCATCAAAAAGCCAGCTGGGTAATGTCCTATTATTAGCATGTTCAGGAGTTAGAAGATTCTGTAGGGCCAGTCGGTCAGCGCTGCCAGCATCCATGTGGACCAAGCATCCTGCTAGAGAGCCTTTACTGATGGCTTTCATGATGAGCCTGCAGGCGATATTGTGGCGTTCTGTAATCATTCCAGAAATGATTTTGTGTTGACACCCTTGAGAGAATATGGAGAGCACTATCTGCTTGCTGACAGAGTGGACGCTGAAGGCTAGTTGACTTTTTAAAGCGGAGAGCATGTTTCTGATTGAGAAGGGTGCCTGTGCGGTAGCAAAATATATTGCGTTTTGTTTGGAGGGAGAGATAAGACACACTCCAAAATGTGTTGCTTACAACTGAATGGACGTGTGGAAGCAGACTCTGATATAAGAATGATTACCTGTTTTTGAGTTGTCATAGTCTGTGGTTCAAGACTCGAACTTCAAGTGCATGTGGGATTTTGATGAGTCTTGGAGATCTCCAGATCTAGATCTGGAAGGTATGTCAGTCTCGTGCTGTGTCGAGGAGCTTCAGCGCTGAAGCTAGCTACAGATCCTTGTTGATTAACTTCTGCGACTGCTAACCAGCTAACATCAAACAAGGGATTGCCACCAGGGCCTGCAGTGGGAATGGTTGTTTAAGCAGGGATAATATTTCCATGGTAGGCTTGGTACTTGCCAATTGGCAAGGGCTTCTGCACATTCATTTCTGGCAATCTTAGCTTGAGATCTTAATTTATAAAGGAAGATGTAGAATTGAGGGTTACAGATGGTATAAGGAGGATTTTGAAAATGTCTCCTTGGACATGGTGATGGTGCTTTTCTGGGTACAACAATTGTTTCCTAATTTGTTGGAGTGAAGTGAGGCTGTCTGTGGCAATATGAATATGATCGTGCGTGATAGCAG
>LFCJ01004085.1_pt1 | contig 10698 bp, 12 predicted proteins | sample 643141 | NCBI WGS metagenome assembly LFCJ01 (sample SAMN03766243, study PRJNA286221) | soda lake metagenome | biome: soda lake; feature: Kulunda steppe; material: water; isolation source: sample B1-Br-g2 brine of Lake Bitter-1 | place: Russia: Kulunda steppe | collected 2010-07 | reverse complement strand
AGCAGCTGGCCAGGCCAGGCAAAGCTCGATGACCCAGGTCCACACGACCCTCTTAGCTTGATTGTCGGAGGACATGTTACTTTAAAATTTTGTTCGTGAGGAGTAGGGGCGATGAGCGCACTCCTTGAGCTTGAGCTCGCTGGCCTCTGAGCCACAGAGTTCCTGACGCAGCACAGTTCCTTACGATTTCCCACCGTCAGTATGAATTCACCGTAATTCACCGTAATGACGGTAAAGTGACAATTAAAGTGTCAGCGTCAATTACGCACCGTTATTTACGGTGCCATTTCTGATTGACGCCGTATTTGCACAACTCTGATTTTAATGAATTATTAGTGCACTGCAAATATGAAGTAGGCCAATGGTCCATCCCTGGCTGCAAACTTGTTGCGTCTTATTTCTGTAATGCTAAGAGATAGCTCTGTTTAATGGAGCTGCATCAACTTGCAAAGAATCCCTTACCAGCAAAACTAGCATCTGCACGTTCCAGATGGGCATCCCTCACATCCTTTTTCAAAGTGTCGAGCGTCGGTGGCGTGCTTTGCCCTTTAAACTTATTCATATGTCTCTGCCTTTGCCCCTTGAATGCAGGTGCTGGGGCATGCTAAAACAGTGCTAGTGCTGCTTTTGGGCTGGCTTTACCTCAATGACAGCATGAGCATGAGGAAGCTCGGTGGGATGGTGATGGCAGTAGTGGGCATGATTGGCTACGGATATTTTACAAGTGCACAGCAGGTGAGAGCATTTATCGGCTGTCTGATAGAAATGCACCTAGACAGGCCTTGCTTCAGACTTAAGAGAGCTGTTCAAGGAACCCATCATTCAACTTATCTTTGAAGCTTGCCTGAATAGAAGCATCCTGATCAGCAGCCCGTGTGCTTGAACATCTTTTGCTGTTGATCCTCTACTACTTGCAGTTGCTATCACTCAGGCTGCGTGGCACAGATAAATGCTTGCTGGTGCTGTATTTAATGTGTTCATATAAGCATTGGCATTAATGTTTGATGGTGTAAGTTGAGGAAGGCTGATGATAGCACCCGCTGTGCTCCTGCCCTCCCTTCTACTGCAACGCAGCGCACCAATGCAAAACCAGAGCCACCAAGGTACACGCGCATTCCTGGTATGGATCAAGACCAAGGTCAATCAAGGCCATGAGAAGAATAGGAGGCCTTAGGGCCTCAAAGCGAATGGTAACAATAGAAATGAAGTATGTGGCTCAGACAATGAAGTTTGCACTCATGCTTTTGACCGAATCACAATGATCTAAATTGTGCGGACTCTGCAAAATAAATTATTTAATTGACAATTTTATTTGTCGCGCGCTTGTGGCAAGTGAATCCTGTCTTCACTTGTCAGTTGTCATTTTGGGCAAACAAAATGGTGTGCATTTTAAATGTGTGGAGTGGTTGCATGTGCTTTTTCCATAAGAGAGTGCAGTATCAGTGTAAGCTAACTTAGCTGCATCTTTTGCAATGGCTTGACTGAAGTCGCAAAGAGGAGGGCTAATGCAGACATTCACCACTTAGGCTGCCATGAGCTGTTCCCCAGCTTGGTCTCGCGGGGCTGACTCGGTTGCGTTTGCGTTTTGTTGGTCCAACTGATGTATCTTCCGACATGATCCATGCCATGCATTGGATGCAAGGCAGCAAGAAGAGTGTATACTTAAAAGTAAAGAACTTCTTGAAGGATTGTCAATAATTGCAAAAAACTTTTAGCAGGGGTAGTGGGGCATAAAGCTAGCAAGGTTCCATTTCACATGCTGCTTCGATGGAGAGTTGAGCACCTACTAGTACTATTAGTAGTACTAATGCAGCAATGCTTACAATGGTTTTAGACCTTCAGCCAGATGGGTTGACTGCTGGGCTTGCTGCCAGCACGAAAAATACATTCAAAGTCTCCAAAATAGGAAGAGGTGATTTATACATCTGCTTGTAGAGGAACAAGGTCACATCATTAGCACTGATGTTGTCAACGTAAAAGCTCCTGTGTCTCTTATGTAGTTTCTATCAGCCGTAAAATCAGCAAATTGTTTGTGAATTTCCTTCTCAAGTAGCACATTTCTAAGCAAGGGCATAAAAAAGGACACGTCTTTTGTCCTGGACATCATGCAAGTCACATTTGTCATTGAGTGCCTATTGTGGATTTGCCAACATCCAGTCTCAACTCTCAGGATATGGGCATGCAAGCGAAAATGAGCAATGTTACGAAGCACATGCCTTCTCAGTTCCAGCTCAAGGTATCTCTTAGTAGGCAGCAAATGGGCGGGGCCTTGCATTGCTTGCCTTGAGAGTCGAGGCCATTCATGCATGATAAGTAGCCAGTTTGTGAGCCTATACCATCCTGATTGGAGTGATGGTTAGGTTATGTACCTGCCAAACGAGGGCAGCTTAGCTGAGTCGTGTGATGAAGAATGGAGGAGGAAATGGGTATGGTCTTGGCATAATCCCAGGGTATGGTCTCTGTGACGGGCACCTTTCAAACTCATCACCAAGTGGTAGCCCTGGTTGCAAGCTGTCCACAGCACCCAAGCTTGAGAGATGCCCATCACGGAGACCATGCTTAATTGGCCACGGTATCGACCCTATTTTTCACAGCCAGATGTCCACACCAGATCACCCACTGCACCAAATTATATGTTTTTTGGTGTCTTGATATTGTTGCAACAAACAAACATCATTGCAAAAAAATAATTGAAGTGAAAAGACCCTGCTGTTGATGAGATGTGCATGGGTCATTTATAAATGGTAATTACCAAGAAACATCCAGCAAATGGGTGCCAAAATGGGTCAAAAACTAACCCCCTCCAAACCAGGGTTTCAAAATCCAATATCAATAAGCAACGTAACAGAAGTATACTGGTGGGGGTCTGGGGGTAAAAGGAGCTCTGATGGGCTCGTGGTGAGGGCGCACGTGCGCTATCTATGCCAAAATCATTTTGGCATATGAATCATATGATTTGATAGGCCAAAGACAGTGTCTGAGCACCCACCCAGGCCACCAGGGTCGTCGTCTTCACCCCAAATTCTGTCAGCAGCCTAACTATACAAGAATAGTTGTTGCATCTGATGTCAAAAAAGGATCATGCCTGGACTTTTGGTCAGATAACCCCCTTTGAAATTAGTCTGTTTCATTCTCATATAGCACATTTCCATGCAAGGGCATAACATGTGTTTTCTTGATTTCACTTCTTGGCTGGTGACGACCAGCCATAAATCAATTAGCCTAACGTCCAAGCTGGCAGTCAAACTTAACTTGTAACTTTCAGTGTCTAGGCCTCTTTCCTCATGAGACATAATCACGCCTTGTAGCTTACACTGTCCCTCTTGCCACAGCTCATCAAGTCTACGTCGCTAGCGAAGCATGCACCGCTCACGGACGGCACACCTCAGGTTTAGCAGAATCCTGACAATTTGCAAATTGGCAAATTCATTGGCGGTAATGCTACAATGTCACAGTAAATGTGAAAGCTAGTCAATACCAATTTGACCGCAGGGGCTGTTCGGCAGTTGTTCACAAGGCATCAAGTACTGTCCCACAAAGCATCAAGAGTGCCGATAAGGCGTCAGCACTATCCCACAGGGCATCAGTGCCATTAAGCTAAATTTTTGACAGGCACAGCTAAGTAAACCTTCCTTTACTTAAAGAAGGGGTGTGCTGACATATCCTGCACAAGTGCCTAGATTGCCCCACACGATAAGCCGCACAATCCTTTTGCCCAGCTGATATTCCCAGATGTAGTTGGGATAACACCAATCAGGGGGGAGAGCTTGCAACAACAACACTGACAGAATGCTCACAAAAAGGGAAGATATGCACCTGGACAGATAACACACTAAGCTGAAATAAAGATTTCTAGCTGGCAATCTCACTTGCTCATAAAAATGCCCACCCTGTGCCAGGCATTGTTTACTACGCCACGCAGATTCCACACTCCAGCTACACTGTCTGGTTGAGTGTTGTAGGAAGCGTCTGTGGCCTTGGAAACCAGAATCACTTCCTGTGAGCCCTTGCTGTCAGAGGGCGGCGTGGGAAGCGTTACATCCGCCTGTGATGGCATGAATCGACAAGTTAATGGTCAAAACATAGCCCTTGTCACCAGTCACATTTGCCCTTACAGATCAAAGCAGAAGTTACACCTGCGTTAGGCCGCGGTCACACGCAAAATTTTTCATAAGTCAGGCAAAACTTTTTGGTAATTCAGGCAATTTTTTTTGGGAAATAGGCAAAAATTTTGCGGTCACACCAGGTCACACGCAAAAAATTTTCAGAATTACCAAAAAAATCTGAATTATGAACAGAGGATCGGGGTGCATGATTGCCCACTTTTTTTGGGAATTCCAAAAGTTCGAGGATTGCCATGGGACCTTCCAAACAACTTCCCCTTAAATAAAATGCCCCTGACACAGTTTTTTTGCTTGAAACCTGCATATCTTCATGCATTTACAACATCTCAAGATGGTGAGGCTTAGACAGGAGAACCTCACCAAAAAGGGCAGACAAGGTCAGGCCAAGATGCCCCACCTAGCTGCAGCCCATACCAAGGTGCCATGAGTGTATGCAAGCCTGCGGCCAGACTTCCCAGCCTGCCCAGGGGCCCAACCCAGTCTGCGTTTTCCAATGCTGCAAGCATGATAAAGAGATAGCTCAACCAAGCAGGCCACAGCACAGGGCAACCCCCTATTCTGAAGCAGCAGTTAGCTATGGGCGTGGGCATGGGTAAGAGCAGTGCACTGGTGTACAAAGAGAGTTGCAAAATACTGCATTTGTGCAGAGAACGAATAACTTAGGTGTCATGCCCAGCAACAAAGGCACACAAAGGGAAGCCTAGCCAGAGAAACTGATCATGACTTTTAACTTCAAATTTAAAAGACAACTTGCTAGACAGATCGATGGAAGTGGGTCTGCATGCGAACCTGCGCAAGTGTGAGTGCATAGATGAGTCGCTGGGTGGTGTGTACATGTTGCATCTCATACAAGTGTTGGTGAGTTGTTGCTCATGCTCATGCATGTGCACTTCTCCCTTACTTGCTGCATAGCCACAGCCTCAAGCAGATCCACCATGTAGTGCACTGTACAGCAGGCTGTATGCCATACTGTGAGGCTGCAAGCAGCCCTGTGCAGAATAGTTAGACCAATGAAAACCCTTATTCCAAGCCGCGGGCGAAGCACCGCGGCGGCATCAGGCATACGTAACCTAACCACTCAGATTCTCACACTCCCGATGACACTGCGCCCTGACGCCGCGAGAATTCCACGGAAACGAATGATTTAGTTTTTGACGCCCTTCGGGAGAGGTCCGGGACCTGGGCTCCGCGGGACGGCGGATGGATATTCCCCGGATATTGCACGGACCGGCACCTTGAGACTCCGCTTGAGACTGTGTCACAAGTACAGCAATTTAAACTCCAGCATTCAAATGTATATCATGTCCACGAATGCGGAATACGCTGAGATGACAATCGGGAAGCTTCTGGTCGAGGCTTCAGCACAGAACCAATGCTGCTTGGAACGCATGTTAAATGAACTGAAATCCATATTCTAAATTTTTATCATACATGAACTCCAGAATGCGCTGTAGTGCATTACAAAGTTCCGGTCAAAGCTACTGCACGGAATCTACGCTGCTTGAAACGCATGCATGGTCCTTTCAAAAACAATTCTTAATCCTTGGAATACGGGATGCGCTGAAGTGCAATTGCAAAGCTTCCGGCCGGTTGAAGGTCCACGAGTGAACCTGCGCTATATGAGCTTAAAACAATTACTGAAATCTTCCAATATTTTCAAGGTAACATCGATCCTTTGTCCTAAAGTTCCACTTCATCCGCGCTGGATCAGCGACATTGACAGTACTGGTGTGCCGGCACAGGGCGCCACTCATGAGTTTGATCAAATCCCTGTAACTGAATCTCCCTATTTCCGGTTCTGGGACTTCAAGTTTGCTTGCACGCTGCTAAAGAAACCTGTCTTTGAGGCAAGCTTGCGCACGCATGCACCTGCAGCTGCTTCAGAAACCCATCTATGAGGCCCACGGCTTGGCAGCTGCGCCTAGTTTTCTACCACTTTTTTTGTTAATTTGAATTCCCAAAAAGACCAATTTTTTTTGCGTGTGACCGCGGCCTTACCTGAGCAACGAGGCACCATTGTAGCTTAATAATAATTGCAAAGGTTGGATCTGTATCCCAAGGCTCTTCAATTGCCAGCAGTGAAGGATTGTCTATTCAGTGTTCATGACGGCAGGTGTGGCCATCATCCTTGACCCTACCTACATATTTCACTCAGGCCTTACCTCCCAGAGTGTCCATGCCCAAGCGCGTCCTGGCTTCTGGCCTGGTACTTTCCTGAGTTGAGTAGCCTGCCAAGTTGCTCCATTATCTGCGCTGACATCTACGCGAACAATGTCGCGCCCACCGCCACTCCAAGCATAGCCGCGCACTGAAGTTGACATATTTACAGAAGCAGTGTGAGCAGATGAGGAAGGAGATTTGCAAACACGAATACCCAAATTTATCTTGCAGATCGATCCTCAATACTTTCTTTCCTAATGCAAAATAACAAGCAGATCCTTCTGACTGAATGGACGCAGGGTCTGGGCTTCAAAAGCCAGCATGATCTAGTGGCGACCATCATGGTGTGCAAGGAAGGGATCTTGCAAACTGCCTGTATCAGTCTCTTGAACCAGACCAAAAGAAGAAAAAAGGAAAGCCCCATTGCTTGCCAGCTCTACTTTGCTGCGCTACAAGCAGCTCATGACCATACAGTTGCAGAGTAGAGAAGAAAAAGTCAGAGGGGGCTATATGAGGCTCAAAATGGGTATGGTTGTGGCATGATCCCAGGGTATGTGCCCCATGACAGGCTAGTTTCAAGCTCAGCGTCAAAATGTAGCACTACTTGCAAGCTTTTCACAGCACTTGAGCTTGAAACTATCCCGTCACGGAGATCATGCTTAATAATAAGGCCACGGTATGGAGCCTACTTTTCACAGCCAAATTTCCACACCAGATCACCCTCTGCACCAAATTACAAGGTTTTTTTGGTAACTTGGTGTTCTTGCAATAAACAAACATCATTGCAAAATAATCAAAGCGAAAAGACAGTGGTTGGTGAGATGTCCATGTTGGGTCATTTATCTAACAATACAGCAAAGGGGTGCCAAAATGGGACAAAACTGACCCCCTCCAAAGCTGGGTTTCGACATCCAATATCATAAAGCAATATAATAGAAGTATTCTGGTGGGGTTTTGTGGGTAAAAAAGGAGCGCTGATGGGCTCAAAGTGAGGGCGCACGTGCGCTATCTATGCCAAAATAGGACAAAAACAGAGGAAGAGCATGAAAATAGTTTAGTTGCTAGTTCACATCCAAAAAAGGATCATGCCCGGACTTTTGGTCAGGTAACCCCCTCTGAGAGAAAGTCTCTCCGAGTCAATACATCTGATGATTCCAAAATCATGCCCAGGCAATGCAATAAGTAAGAGTGCAGCACTGCACTTTGTATCTTACTCTCACACACCACGCGCACCTCTTCATGCATCCTGCAGGTGCATTTTGTGTTATAATGGTTCATCAACACAGTGAAGCCTAAGTCATGGTAAGATGCCCCTCGGTTCACAACCTTTAAAGCGGAGTTGAAAGAGGGGAAACAGGGCCCATCACACGGACCTGAAAAACTAGCTGCCCTACTCAAACCACAAGTAAAGGTAGCCCTGCAGTGTCAAGAGGGTGGGGCTGGGCCAAGCAGGAGGAAGGGAGAAGTGGTCCTTGACCAAGACCAATCAGGTCCACAGTCCATTACCTGGAATAGTTGTTGTGCCTTGATCCACGTGCATGCCAGCTGACGGCTCAGTAATTGCAGACATGACAGGTGCTTCCTGCAGTAGAATAATGACAAGCTGGGAACACTTAGTATGGACGCTCGTGTGAATGCATATGAAATTGCCAGGGCTCGGATAGGAGAGAAAGAACCGTAGCAAGTTTTGGCATAAATGCAGTGATGCTCCCTTGCTGGGAGATCGCAAAACGAGCTTTCGAAGCTATGTAAATACCAAATTCTTATCTCCACACACAAAATGTCGCTTGTATATCCCAGGGATGTTCACAAAGAACTTAAAATTTTGCATCGGGAACACAAAATGGGCGCCCCTTCTGTCAGGAACGTATTGCCATTTAAAAAATGAGTTGAGATTCAACATCGCAAGGGGGCCTGGCAGCCACAACCCCGCTCAGGGACACCCCCTTCTTCTCATTTTTGCTGCATTTTTGCTTTTAAAAAAAAATCATACATTTGAAACTGTCTATCAGCTCAGCATCCCTTCTGCTGTGCGTGCCCTTCCTCATGACTGAAGTCCCCCCCACTGCTGGACCCCACCTCCTCTTCCTTCTTCTCCTCCTCCTCCTCCTCCTCCTCCTCGAGCATCGCCCAGGGCCGAGCCCTTTTCTGCTGCTCTTGGGGCTATGTGCACTTGGCCAAGCACAGGTTGCTGTACAACCACAGCAAATCAGTGGCATGCTTGGCGGTCAGGCTGTTGCAGCTGTTGCTGTGCACATGGTCAGGCTCTTGAATGATAACCTGGTCACATTCAGGGCCCTTGGATGGGGGCATTTTATGTTGTATGGCCAGCAGCTAGGGGGGTGGGGGGGCAACATTGGGCTTCCCCTGACACCCCTAGCCCAGCTTCTGTTTTTGCCAGGTCAATTCGACGCTATCTATATATATAAAGAAACAAATAAAAAACGAATTTATTGTTGGGGACCTCCCAAACCGGCGTTGTTCACATCCCTGATATGGCCTGAGCCTCAATTCGGTTAAGCTGTTTAGGGAGAAAAACACACCTGAATTGCTGGTGCACTGCTCCAATCTACATTGCTCCAATCCACAGACGGAGAAAATGACTTGTAATCGTGCTGCTGCCAGTGGCTACTGCTCTCCTCGCGGCTGATGAGGATCTGGCAAGGCATGCGCATGTAAGTGCCTTTTGTGGTGTAGGGTAATGCTTGTCCTTGGCACACACGAGTAAGCTTTCACTTAAAGCAAACAAACAGTGCCAGGTCTCCTGCTGATGACAATTTATCATCATATTTTACCATGAGAGACAAGTCAACATTTTTGCAGACATGCTCTCGCACTTCACAGTCAAGACAAGTGCTTGTGCCAAAGTATGCACAGCCCGCCTCATCAACGTGGGTATTCTACAGTCTGGCAAACATGCCAATACATGTGTACCTAGCTGGTGCACATTGAAAATCTGAATGGCTGTAGGTTTACAGTTGGCCAGACACATCCACATTTGCATCCTTAAGTCCATCTTCACAGCTGTTACTGGTTACTCCTAGCCAGCGCCACTGTCTTGCACCTTTTTTCATCTCCTTGAAGCTGGTACGCTCGTGCTGCATTTTACGAGCAAGCACCTTATACCCACATGCGACGCCCACTTCATGCTGCAATACTTGGGCATTCCAGCCAATGTACCCACCTGAGTCACCCATTTCACACTCCGAGCACCAACTACTCCAGGCACAATAACGCGCAGGGGCGCGCCATGGTCCCTGCTCAATGGCTCGCCATTCATCTCATAAGCTAGCAGCACATCCTGCACATGCAGCAAATAGCTGGACAGAATCTACCTTGTGCCTCTGCGGTGATTGGCACAGGGTGCAGCTCGCTGGTATGAGCACTATGTAAGGCCAATATACTTTGAAGCTGTTTAAAGCTGAATGGACGCCATCAGCATGGCTAGGCTCAATGCCAATTCTCATTGTTGGCATGCATTTTGGAGCTAGGGTGATTAGCTTGACAATGGACGCAAACACTTTCACTGTAGCGCTGGGTAGGGCATTGCAACAAGGCAAGATCTGACAAGTAAGGGACAGTAAAGGGAGGCGTTGCAATAAAAAGTTGCAATAAAAAGTCTGGCCCAAAACCAGAGCTTGCTGCTGTGCTGCATGTACATTTTTTACATAATCGCAATTTTGTTTGCGGCAAACTGTCCTCTGTCCAACACAATGGATCAGTTCTGCAGGTGCACTGGGAAGTTGCCGCCTGAACCAGGGCCCCGCCTTCATCCCTGAGTAATACACATAGTTCGGCATGCTGAGTGAGCCTGAACCATCGGGCAACTGCCCAGGGACTTGGGGTGGTCTGACTCGCAAAGTCAAAGCTCAAAACTTGCCAAACTTTTTGGGTGCTCTGACAGCACGCTGCACCTGCAGTCACAAAACTTGGAAAATTCCCAGTCAATAGTTAGTCGTCCCCACCACTGGATCACCCCTTCCTTAGGCAAAGGTGGCCAAATAGGGTCGTCAAGGCATAACTTTGCAGCCACCCCACCGTTTCCTGACCTGAGCACATCTTTGGATAGCTTGATTTTTCTGGTTCTGATGGTGGAGCAAAAATTGGTGCGGTGCACACCAATTCCTGCACACAGCCACAAACTGAGCTTGACACGCCTGCACATGTATAAAATTGCCCCGCATTTCCTGTGTGGATTTGGGTTTGGTGAGCTCTGCAGCTGAGCTGTGCGCTCAGGAGAGGCAGATGTAATGCAGCATTTTGGCCCACCGCTTCCCACCCACACCTTTGATTGGCCTCAATTCTCGTTCATTAGATACCTCTTTCCCCCCTGCAAACCTCAGGCTTGGTCCGGCTTGAAAGCATGCAGAGGTTGCGGAGTATCGCATCTCCTGTGTTGGCACCCACATCCGGT
>LFCJ01004083.1_pt1 | contig 10700 bp, 8 predicted proteins | sample 643141 | NCBI WGS metagenome assembly LFCJ01 (sample SAMN03766243, study PRJNA286221) | soda lake metagenome | biome: soda lake; feature: Kulunda steppe; material: water; isolation source: sample B1-Br-g2 brine of Lake Bitter-1 | place: Russia: Kulunda steppe | collected 2010-07 | reverse complement strand
GTGACCGTTCCCACATCTCTGCCTAAAAAAAAATCCCTGGGCAGGGATTGCCCCCCCCCCCTCCCTACCCCCCCGAAAATTCCAAATTTTGCCGCAAGGGCCCTGAGGCCTCCACGGATGGCGTCCATCATATAAATTTGCCCGGGAATTTTTTCTGTGGGGCCGGGCAGTGGAATTGGACATTTCTCTCAGGTCAACCATTTGAACAAAAACAAACAGATCCTCTTGACAAAGAGCACACATGAAATTAATAAATCGGACTGAGGGATGTGAACTTGACATCCAGTGTGATCCTTATTCCTAGGAAAATACCATTTTTTCCTGTCAGAAATTCATAGATATTCATACACATCGAATTTGCGCCCGCGGAATAAAATGTCATGCTCATGCAGAACCCAAAGGCTAGAAAACGGACATTGGGAAAATACCCGGGGACTGATTTCTCGGGTAGGGATGCCATCAGGTGTGACCGGGGCCTAAGCATCCACCGCTTTTTTGAAAAGGCCTAAGTAGCAGCCCCTGCTTTGCCCCTGTTGAGCTGACCCGTGCTGCAGCCTGTTGCTAGTACCCCCTTACTTAATATACTACTCCCCTCTCTAGAACAGGCTGCATTCATGCAGCATCATCACCTTGGGATCTGCTAAAATCTGTCACGCCAGATTAGTGCAGTGCCAGATTTACGCTGCATTGTGACCTGGAGGTTGGTTGAGTCAGTTGGTAGAGTATTTGATCCCTTGCTCAGTTCAGCTATAGCTGTATTTAAATCAGGCATTTAATTTCCTATATGGCACCTACGAGAAAGATGTGCTCACACAGCGCATCTTGTTCTGATGACTCTGCATACTCCATAGCCATGTCATGATTCCACTCCCTTCTATCTTCAATTTGAAAGATGTGCAAATCGTGTAATCATTTATGCATGGATCCAGGCAAGGGTCTCATCTCAAAGCAGGATGAATAAAAAACAATAAATCACCATTGCTGTTTGCGGCTGACACAGCACTGTCCTTGGGCCCACATAAGGTGCCCAATTAGAACAGTAAAAAAGAAACAAAGTCAAAATAAATGCCAGTACCTGCCTCTGCTTTGAAGCACTCATCAACTCCTCACATCTTTTTCACATGATGACCTAAAGGTATTACTTATGGTTGGGCATTGACTAAAACTAAACACAAGGAGATGCCTACTTAGTTTTCTGGTGTGAAGAGTCCTTCTTTTCCAAGCACATTTTAAGTTGGACATCTCTTCCATGCCCAAGTGCCCATCATTGCATGCTCAAGCTGCGCATAAAGGCCTTTTACTTGCCATTCCAAAAGCAAAAACTGGAGCTGTCAAATTTCTACTGTCAATGCAGGCTTCCTTTATCAAGGCCAACTCCCAACACAGGCTGTCAATGAGGACATACTGTCGCAAGGACAGCTCAAGTCTCCCATTCTTCCTTGTGCTTCTCCCAATGGTGACCAAGAATCGTCACCCTTGCTCGCTTTACCACTACCGCTGACCTCGTCAAAAGCACAAGCAATACAACCCAACTATGAAGGTTCTCAATGCACGTTACCAACTCGAGACTTAACAGGATCATACTTACGCAAATGTTGTCAGCAGCAGCAGCAGCAGCAGCAGCAGCAACAGTTGGAGCGGGAGCAGGAGCAGCAGCAGGGCTGCCATGAAAGTCATGTGAGTTTTAGGTTTGGACAAGATGACAACAAATTGTAGCTAACCTTAACAAAACCCGTAAAATTTGATGTACATACTGTTTGGCCAGGGATCTTGGGACTCATTTATCTCCTTTAACTTTAAATAATTGTATTGATAGATTTGCGTGCAGTTTATTTGCGGCTTTGTGCCTTTGTGTGTACCTATATAAGTGCAACTTGTCCACTGAGACAATGCTCTTACCCCCCCTCCTCAATTCCCACATTTGAGGGCTATCCCTCTCAACTCCTTTTTGACTATGCTGCCCCTCTTTGTGATCTTGCAAGCTTACATGCATGTCTGCATGATCATTTTGCTGCATGGACAGAAGCAGGGCACACACCCACAGCACCCTGGGGACTGGGAGTGTGGAACCAGTCCCTCTAGTTTAAAATTGCCCACAGGCGAAGCTGGTGCAGGAGGGGGGCTGCCAGCAATGGCATGGTAGCAGCACCTTAGCCTCCCAGGCAGGGAAGCGGCAGCTTGTGGATTCACTGCCTCCCGTTGCCTTCTGTACACTTATGCTTAATCTTACCCACGCTGAAATGTGCATTCTCCACCATTGGAGCATGTGGGTCAATTTGGGGAGCCTGTGATGGCAGGAACTGATCTGGCGCGCTTGGCAAACTTTGAAAATTTGCAATATAAATTGCCATATTGATAAATTGCAACTGATAAGTTGTAAAAGGATGATTTATTAAATTTATCCTTCACAACATCCCCTGGAGCCAAACGGTATTCTTGATATGAGCATCGTTGAATTGCACTATAGCTTCTGTGAGCCCCTGTAACATTTTCGGCTGTTAAGTCTGGTACGCAATTGCGTCCATGTGTCCACACATCCATGAATCATACTCATGCTATTAATGATTCACTTCAATATAGGTTGATTGAAAGTCTTCTCTGGTCACTTTGTGATGCTGTTGGATAGGTGCTTGCTGTTCAACAAGAGCAAGGAGAATTGTGCCATCAGCAGCTGCATGACCAGCGAGTCCAATTTGAAGGCAAGTGCTGCATGGTTTTACGCAAATTGGAAAGGACACGTTATTGATGCTACTCAGATACGGTACCTGATATACCGGTTGTATCACAACAACTTTGCATATTGAGTGGTCTGAGTCTCCGACTCATCTCTCTCTCTCTCTCTCTCTCTCTCTCTCTCTCATTTCCCTTCCCTTCCCCCTCTCTCTCCCTCTATGTCTTTGTCTTCGTCTCTCCCCTTTATTTTCTTTGAAATGGACTGCCTTCATTATGTAAATTATTGCCATGCTTGCATACTTCTCAACCTGTGTATGTATTTGCTCTGCCTTTTGCAGCACAAGTGCTGCATGTACCTAGGCGATGTACCTAGGCGTCTTTGTCAGGGCTAGGCTAGGTGAAATTGATTAGCTCAGTGTCTTTGTTTGCTGCAGGCTTGAGTTTGAGTTTGCTTAACTTATTTGGGGTGGAAATCTCTATCCTTTTCTTCTTCTACATGCATGGTGCAGATTCTTCAATTGACCCCATGGTTCTTTCAATTTGCAGGTATGGATAGCCAGGAGATTGCTGAGCTTATTGCTCTTGAGCAGTATGAGCTTCAGCAAAGGTGCCAGCAACAACAGCAGCAGCAAACGTTTTTGGATGGAATGAGTGGAGTGGGCATGGACGCATCCATAGGTGGCCCTTTTTCGTCTGGAGCACCCATGCCTAGCTCCTTTGCAGGTATGTCACCTAACTTGACAGGGCAAGTCTAGAAGACTTGTCTTTTTGTTGATCTAGTCCTGAATGATATATCTCATTCGCAAGGGGCCATTTCAGGTGTGCCTCATCAATTCAATTTTTCTTATCGGGCTAACCAACCTGCATTGAAGTTCTGGTTAATGACCAGGCAACCAAGTCTGCCCAAAATTGGACCCGCTGTCCTCAGTATGAACTTTTTATGCACTTCTTCAAGATATTTTGCAGTTTTGGGGAGCTCCAGAGTGATGCTAGTTCCGGAGTGGTGCTAGTTCCAAGCTCCGGCCATTTTTATGCCAAAATCGACTTTCTGGCAAAGCAGGATTAAAGCTAATCCTGAGCCCTCAAAGGGTGGCTTTCAGCTCCAAAACAGCTTGTAGTTGCTCCTGTGTATGTTGTGGGTCAAATCTGGCCCACTTAAGTCAAAGAAAGGGGAACTTGAAACTGGCACCTTGAGCAGTTGTGGTGCCTGAAGAAGTGATGAGTGGTGCAAAATACAAATCGTTCAGTGTGCCGTCCAATTTCTGGGTTTGGAGGATTGCTCATGGTCTCCCAAACTTGGTGTTATGATTGTGTGGGAGCTGAGCATGGAGACCCCTAGGCCCCTGTTAACTGAGACTTGCAGCGAGGTCTATGGACTTTGCTTACATAGCTGCAAATGCACACTTAATGCCTAAATTGTCAGCAGCTTTGAAAGTATGTGTTTGCACTTATGGTGGACCTGGAAATTTGGTAAATGAGCTTTATCACCCTAGCATAAAAATCTTTGTAAAATATGGAGAACTCGAGCACAACCTGAGCATGCAGGGTACTTTGCTGCGCCCGAAAAATAATTCATCGTACTCAAACGTTGGGCAGCCTGTTGTTTGGTCGGTGATAGAGAAACTGTTCACCTGTCTAAGCTACCAAAGCTTCCAGTAGCTTTGTTAGAGAAAGGCAGAATGTGCACCTGTTAAAGGCCTCAACCAAGCCCCGCTGACTGAATGAATAAATTTACGTAAATGCAAAGGACTGTCACAGCAATACTTCAAGCATGATCTTTTCTATGGTTTGTCATTCATTATTTCTAGAGTCAATATAGAGGTGACAAGGATGACCCTATGGGTGTTAAGATAGATACATGTCTCGGCAAGCACGGTATATAAGACGGAGCTCTTTCCTTGACAATTTGTAAGGGTGGAAGCGACTCACTAAGAGCCTCTTTGCTAAATGTGCCAAAGCCTTGTTGACACTCTTTCACATAAATTAGCGTCTAAAAACACTTAAAAAACTCAGGGACATCTTAAGAAATTTTGAAGTTAATATCATGAATGCCACACCCAGACATGATTATCAGGATGAAAGTGGATGGGGCTACAATGGAAACATGTGCCTTGGCTAACAGTTTTGCTGGACAGGATGGAGTGCTGGCAGATAGATACAGTCTTTGAAACAGTAGGAGCTCTGAGTTAAGGGAAGTCAATGTGGGTGGCATTTTGTGGTGCTTGTCGGATGCAGACCTCATCATGTGCAAGCTACAGTGCAAGCTGTGCAAGCAGCTGCTCAGCCCGACCTGATGCTACCTGATGCTTGCAAAAGCATACCTAAAGAAGTATGCGCAAGGGTAATCTTGATGGGTGAAAGAGGGCTGTTATTCCACAGAGCAGCAGCAGCAGGCAGGCAGCAGGAAGCACCAGCCTCTGACCCCAGGTGACACATGTTAGCCGCATATTGCCTTCTACTGGCTTTGGCAGTGTAAGCAGTGTGTTTGCTCCACATGCACATCAATATCCCTATGCCAGCAAGTGCAAGTATCAGCTTGGGAGCTGATGTACAGTAACTTCAGTCCAAGTTCATTCTCAAGAGCGTGCAAGGGAGTTGATGTAAACCCTGCAAGAGCAGGCAGTGCAGCAAGAATGCAGCGGCTAATCTGCAAGCAAGTGGCCTGCAGCGCTGTTCTAGGAGGACAACTAAGCTATTTTGTTAAAATGGAAAATTCAGACTAACAGCAATGTGGAGCAAGGTAGCTTGGGGGATGGGTGGTCAGGCATTTCCTGACTCAGTCCGGCCTCCTGGACACCTGGTCCAACAAGTAGATCATTTTAGGGTGCTTGTTTTGAGTGCGTCTGTAAATAGCATTTTCCCAACGATGATGCACCACCAAGGCCTCTAAATACAGGCTGAGGCTCTGAAACAACCAATTTGCCCAACCTAAAAGACTCAGTCTGGATGGGGATGCTCAATATTCTTGAGAGCCAAGCCAGACCAGACCAGATGCACACAGGATTTGGGGTTGATCCTGTCCGACTGAACCGCTTTGCCAATCCCGACCTAGACGCATCCCTTGGGCAAGGATGCAAAAAGACCGACTCCCCACTATGGCCGGGACGTCCTTATCTAGGCAGGGGAAATTTAAGGATACAAATTCCTATTCCACAACTCTCTGACACCAGCTGAAGCTTCGTGAGCTGGTCTGCTCCCGTGGGACACCTGATTGACCCCGCCTGTTGACCAATTCATTGATACTGCACTCATATGATTATTTCATGTGCTTGTGTTTTAAAAAGAAGAGTTTTCATAAAAACCAGGAAACTGGGGTGACAAATATCCTCTGGGGGAATTCCTATGATCAGTACTTTCCAAGGGGGCCTCCATACCCTCCCAACAAAGGCTTTTTTGGGGAGAGGAAATACATATATCATTATAATTTACACAACATTTCTTCAATTAAACGAATCAAATGCTAATGCTAAAGCTAAAAGAAGTTAAAACATGGTCCCTTGTTTGGCACCAGTTTGACAGAGCTCCTCAAGAGGTATGGCTGATTTCACCGATCATAGGCTCTTCACCTGTGTCATTCTATTTTTGACCATTTTTGCACAAGTTTTTAGGGTACCAATGGAATAATATTAAGAGGAATGTGACATGGACAGTGGCTGTGAAAGCTAGGCTTCACGCCGCAGCAGAACATCCCCTTCCTCCCTCCTGCAATTTAGATCAGAATATTTAAAAGCTAATAATAACATCTAGAAATAAATGATTTTAAAATTTGCTCCTGTTCGTCCCCACCATAACCCCCCTGATGTGGCAAATTTGCTTTGCTACCCACACACTCGCCACATTACCAGCTTAAATCATGCATAACAATTATATGTGTAACAAACAGTCAGGCTGTGTGAAAATGTTAGGTGGGGGCGTGGCGTTCATACCATTGACCATAATAGCACCATTATGCACCATTTTGGCAGAAAAATGGCACTTTCCCAAACTTGCTCCTGTGCTGCCACCTTAGGACTTAAGCAGCACTTGCATGACGATTTGATGCTGCAAATTTGGATTTGGGGAGAGGGGTCGGGGATATATGTTCCGTTGGTCACCCTGTCGCGACCGAATGTTGATGCAAACACAAGGAAATGCGATACCTCTGCAACTCATGCATGCTTGGAAGCCAGACCAAGCCTTGGGGTTGCGGCCAAGTATATACAGGAAATTTTGGAGCCGATTGAGGGTGGGGGTAGGAAGCAGTGGGCCAGAATGCTGCGTTGCATCTGCCTCTTCTGTGCGCACAGCTCAGCGGCAGAGCTTCCCAAGCCCAAATCCACACAGGATATGCCGCCTCATTTTAAACATGTGCAGGCACATTAAGGCTGGAGTTTTGGGCTGTGTGCGGGAAATGGTGTGCGCTATTTCACCGTTACATCATGTTTTTTCCAATTTCCTTCCACCCACCACACCAATTCTCAATAAAAGGGCATCATTAGAACCAGAAAATTCATGCTCTCAAAGGTCGGGAAATGGTGGGGTGACTGCAAATTTATGCCTTGAGGAACCTATTTGGCCACCTTTGCCTAAGGAAGGGGTGACCCAGTGGTGGGGACGGCCTCCTGGGAGGGGCATTTACCCAGGGAGCACGCAAACAAAAAACCTGTTTTAGGCCTATGATAGACACCTGATCAAAATTGCTTTTTGGTTTGTGAGAAACGAATTGCCCGCTAGGGTCTTACAATCATCGAAAGGCTTCAGCATTTATAGGCTTACTTCCCATGAAATAATGATTAAAAAAACAAATTCTTACAATGCCCTCTCAGGTGGTGCAGCGATAGCAGGAGCAACAGCGGCAGCAGCAGCAGCATCAGAAGTAGCAAATTGGAGTCGAAGGCATCCAACAAAATCTCTTGGTGTCAATGCTGCCTTCTGTCCACAACTGGGCTTAAGCAGCCGTGGAGTCTCTTGTGGTTTTAAACGCGCCAATGGCTCCTCCTGCTTTGTCAAGCCAGAGAATGTGGCCAGCTTCAGCCATCTTTTTAGCAGTGACCAGGAGGACTTCAGAGATGGCAAAAGATCCACGGGTTCAGCATGTGTTCCTCTTCAGGCATCTCACCTACTGCCTGTAATTCCATTGGGAGCTCCTGTCCACTTTGCTAAGCCAACAAAAAGCGATCGGAGCAGACTACCCGGCAGGTCTACAGGCACTGGCCCTTTCAAGCCACAGGTGAGAATCAAGAACAACACTATTTATGGCAAGTACCTGCCTAGTGTGTCAAATCAAATGCTTAATTGCTTCCGTGGCTTGGCCCTTGAGCAGTAATATTGAAGGGAAAGTGGGAGCTCCCCTTTCCTAGGGCACGCTTATGCTTTGACCCCCAACACGGACCTCTTCAGCATTACTCTTGCGAGTATGAAACTTATCAATCTGGTGGTTCTTGGATCCATGCTCTTTTAAGCTGTCTGTAAGCTTGTAATAGCTCAAAATGCTTTATGGCTTGCATGAAATGAAATCCAACATTAGCTTGTAGACACACCAATAATTAGGTTTATTTACTTATAAGGAACAACATGCATCAAAATGTGTAATATCAGGGTTGGGTCATGCGCAGGGAATTACCAGGGTAATTAACGTTCATTAACGTCCAAACCTCATCTGAAATACCGTTCAGTATGTGCACTCCAACTTCTGCTTCAGCGCCAGGATAAGTGCTTTCCAGGTGCATGACAATGCCATAACAAGGCAACAGACACTATTCTGTTCCTCAAGGAACTCTTTAGAACCAGGCTTGCTACTTCTTGTGGTGTGCAGGCACACCTTCGATTGCATAGCTACACATGTTTCGACTGTGTTACACACAGTTTGTGGCTTGAACCTGTGAATAACATGCTCGAGGTGCACCTTCATCTGTGCAGGTCCCCAAGCTCCAAGAAAATGGCCAATTGCCACTTGCAGCTGCAAGATTAATGCAAGGGAGAAAAAGGAGAGGAGCAGGTGGCTAACCGGCTATGCTGTGTGGCTCTTGCTGCATGCTTAAGGCCACTTACAACAGTGTGGAATGTACTCAAGAGTTTGTAATTCCACTCAACACTCCTGTGTGATATCAACAAACTAATGACTTTGAATGCCGTTAATCTTACCTCAGAAGCCTTTCTTTAACAGCTTCCTGTGAAGGTTTTGCCTTTGACGCAACAATAGTTGGAGGAAGTTGTGCAAGCCTTGTTGTTTGGTGCACGGAGTGGATTGCCAGGTCCTTCATACTTAATGGAAGCATGACGGAAGCTTTCATATGTGCACATATCATGAGATGCTGTAGTTGCAAGTGTGAACTCATTTACTATTGCTTGCACCAGCTTTAAAACTCTCCCTTCATTCATGCCAATGGGGTATCCCTGCAGTGCTGGTGTAGTATTTTATTTTCTTTTACTTGTCATGTACTTGCGAAGCTCTTAAGGCAGATGCATTGATAGGGTAACTTGTGCTGTCTTTCTCAAGCTCAACAAACAACTTGAATGCAATAATCAGCAGGCCACCTGAAGGCAGAAACATTGGCCTAAAAAAGGAATTGGTTGTAGAGCAATGACTGTAAACAGGTCGGTGTTGTCTATTTTAAAATGAAGTCACTTTTGAGGCTCCATGATTGACAGATGTCACATGATATGGCCATCACTGTCAAGTCAGGATTACAGATGCACTCGCCACGCTGGAGTTGCTCATTAATAATACTTTAAGGATTTGGCAAGTCAAGGTCTGTCAAGGTTACAAGTCCATGCAGAAAAGAGCAAACACAAACATACGTAAAATGGTTGTAGATCTAATAGGAAGAGTCTGCCAGGATAGTTTATCCCCATGCCATGTGCAGAGGGAGGAGTATAGTCTGCTGCAAGCATCTTGCAGACTCCCAGAATGAGTTCCATCTGTATTGCACCTGGGCAAAGGTAATCAGATGTGGTTGCTTTCCTTTCAGGCCCTTCAGTCACTGCATTGACGCGTCCACTCCAAGCCCAGTAATAGTGCCAGCCCAGACCATCATCAAAATATTTGCTTATCTGTCACGCTATATAGTAAGTTTGCCAAGAATATGTGTTTGAGAGACGGTTGTTTGTTGTAGATATTTTGCTGACCCCAGAGTACTGGAGGGCCACTTGTTAGAATTCCTATTCTCTGGCTTTGATTGTGGATCACTCGATATTCTAAATAGAGAACGAAGGCCAGTGCTGCTAGATGGCAGCGTAAGCTTGGAGGCCCTGGGGAGGAGCACGGCGTAGCCACCAAACTGTGTGCGTGATAGGGAGTTCAATGGTTAAAACCTGAAGAAAAGTTACAGCGTAAGGCATGATGCAGCTCGTGGTGTATGCAGTTGTGTGCCCTTAGTTGCATGGCTTTTGTCCTTAGGGCAAGCTGGGGCAGGTAAGGCCTCACGTTCTACATCGCTTCTCAATAACTGAGAAATGTGTGTGAATGCCAGATTTTTTTATTAGCCAATAGCATTGATTTGCATGGCAAATCCTTATAAGTATGAGGTAAGGTGCCTGGACCTGCCTAATGAGGGTAGCTTAGTTGAAACTCATGGGCCTGCAACCTGAACCTAAATCTAGAGAAGTACTAGCCTTAAGGGGCAAGATTGGGTCTGTAACTTACAGAATACCTTCTTATTTGAAATAAGAAGAGTGTATCATGCTAGATTGTGTCTTTGCCACATTTATATTTTTATACTTCGTTCTCGAACTCTTTCAGTTGTTGGTTGGAGATTATTCACAGACTCAGAGCTTGCATACTTGGTGGGCCAATTATTGAGAAGAGAGTGTGCGCGTCATGAGATAAGTCGATGAGCCAAGAGCAGGGAATTGGCAGAACAACCTTTAGGCATTAAAAAATATAACCTATGTAGGCAGTGAAAGCACTCCCTGCATCAGGTAAGGCTGGGGTCACACTGGGCCAATTCACCCCCCCAATATTCAACTTTTCGAAAATTGTCCAGGTATCTGTTTTCATGCAACAAGGTTGCAGGGCAATCAAGGAAGCTTGCTGTTTTTTTCTTCGT
>LFCJ01004082.1_pt1 | contig 10701 bp, 11 predicted proteins | sample 643141 | NCBI WGS metagenome assembly LFCJ01 (sample SAMN03766243, study PRJNA286221) | soda lake metagenome | biome: soda lake; feature: Kulunda steppe; material: water; isolation source: sample B1-Br-g2 brine of Lake Bitter-1 | place: Russia: Kulunda steppe | collected 2010-07 | reverse complement strand
TAGTCTGTATTATCCCAACAGAACTCTGCGGCACGATTGGCGCAGTAGAGAAACTGTTGAGCAGATTTGTGGAAGTCTTCGCGCCGCTCGTCAGGAACGTCAAGTTTGACGGGTACGGTACGCCGGATTTCTATATTTCAGATTACGAGAAGACGCTTCTTATACTTTGGGGAGTCAATTGGCTGTCGTATAGTGGTGGTGTCGTAGTATGTCGGTTTCTGCTCACGGGCACAAAGTGCCCGTTCGCACGGCCCGCGGCGCAAGCGCCGCGCTGTCGTCGGCCTACGGCCGACTGCCTGAGGGATCTCCGATCCCTCTCTGTCCTCCCCGGCCTACCCGCTCACTACGTTCGCTCTCTTCTCACGGGCGTGGAGCGCCCGTTCGAATGGTCAGCGGAACCTCCGGTCCCGCACGACTTGAGGCCGGAGGCTCCACCTTGTAACTGCTGAGACGACCAGCAGTAGAGCGATTACAGCGACAAGAGCCGCTCGATGGCGGTGGCTGCGGAGGTATCGTCCTCGAGTGTGTCGTCAGTGCAGAACGTAAAGCGCGCGCCGCCAGCGTGACTCTCTGTGAGATTGATCGTCCAGCCGTGGGCTTTGGCGATTGAATCGACGATCGCCAACCCGAAGCCGGTGCCGTCGCTGCCGGAGTAGCCGTGTTCGAACACCTCCTGGCGTTCGGCGTCGGCGATTCCAGGGCCGTCGTCGGCGACGTAAAACCCACTGTCGGTGGTGCCGACTTCGACAGTCACACTCTCGTCTCCGTGTTCGATGCTATTGCGAAAGAGGTTCTCGAAGACATGTCGGAGTTTGTTTGCGTCCGCCTGGAGTGTGTCCGAGGCCTCGACGACCAGTGTCGCCTCGCCGGTCTCGACGCTCTCCCAGCAGTCGGTTGCAATCGCCTCGAGAGAAACTGCCACAGTCGTTTCGACAAACGTTCCCTCACGGGCGAGTACGAGCACATCTTCGATGATCGATTCCATCCGGTCGTGATTTTTCCTAACGGTCTCGAAGTGTTCGTCTGCCCCCGTCTGCTGTGCGAGATCCAGATGTCCTGAGGCGACGTTGAGCGGGTTCCGAAGGTCATGACTGGCGACACTTGCGAACTGCTCGAGTTGTGTGTTCTGCCGTTCGAGTCGTGCTTCGTAGCCGTGGCGTTCGAGTTCGTAGCCGAGCCACGTAGCAAGTGCCGTGACCGTCGACTGTTCGGCCTCCAAGACCAGCCGCTGTTGGGGTTCCTCACCACCAAAACAGAGCGTCCCGAACAGTTCGCCGTCGACAGTGATCCGCGCACCAACGTAACACCGTAACCCGAAGTGTTCGAACGCCGGGTCGTCGTCCCATTCTTCTTCGAGGGCGTCGGCCACAACCGTCGGCTCGTCGCCTTCGATTGTTCGTCGGCAGTAGGTTCGCTCAAGAGGGTCGCTCACACCGGGCTGGATTGCCTCATGGTCGCCGACGGCGGCGATAATCTGCTGGGTGTCGTCGATGATGCGAGTGACATACCCCAGTTGATACTCGAGATTGGTTGTGCCAACTTCGAGTACCGACTGAATTTTCGACTGCAGATCAGTCGCTTCCTCGGCGATGCCTTCGTGGAGTCGCTCGAGGGTTTTGGCCGACCGCTCGAGTTGGTCTTCGAGGGTGCGCCGCCGTGTGACATCCCGCTGGATACCGACAAACTGCTCGATGTTTCCCGCAGCGTCGGTGACCGGTGTGATGATCTGATGGGCGACGTACTGTTGGCCTGTTTTCGTTTCGTTGATCACTTGTTCTTCCCACACCGTGCCGTTGAGGATTGCATCCCACAGCTCCTGATAGTAGGTGTCGTCCTGCTGGCCGGATTTGAGAATCCGTGGCGTTCGCCCGATGGCTTCGGACTGCGAAAAACCAGTGAGTTCCTCAAAAGCCGGGTTGACGTACTTGATCGTCCCTTCAGTGTCGGTGATCAAGATCGCATCGGCCGCATGCTCGACAGCGTTACCAAGACCCGCTCGAGTCGGCAGCCGCTGGCGGTCAGCTACGAGGTCTGTCAGACGATCCAACAGCCGTGCTGGGGAGGGGCCATCTGCCGGAACGTACTCGCTAACGCCCGCAGCAGTTGCCTTGCTGGCCAGTTGCTCGGAGCCGTCTTCGACCACCAGCACGAACGGAATCCCAAGCGTGCGATCACGAACGCGCTCACAGAGTGAAATTCCATCAGTATCGGGTAGTTCGTAGCGACTCACCACACAGTCGGCCGTCGGCAGCGATGCCAACAACGCTTCGCCGGTTTCGACTCCGCGAACGTCGGCCACATCCAGCCTCTCTGCGAGCCGTCCGGTCTCGGCTTCGCGTCGCTGAGTGTCGCCGTCGACGTACAGCACAGTCAGCTTCTCCCGCGAGACTCCGGCGGGCGGCGAGCGGTCGTTGTGTGGAGACTCCTGAGCCGAAGGCTCCCTGCTCATTATGTATAGTGTCCTGAAACCAACCACTAAACCATAGTGGGAGTTCTCAGCAGATGAGAACGCAGGCCGGCCAAGAGAGTTGGGTTCCCAAGAGAGCCCACCGCCAAACCGACATGCCAGGTCTGGCAGTGAGGCTACTCCAGTAGCGACTCGCCGGTCATCTCGGCGGGCTGGTCGAGATCCATCAACTCGAGCAGGCTTGGAGCCAGATCACAAAGCGCACCACCCTCGCGGAGGCTGCGGCCACCGTTGTCTCCCTCCGGGGTGAGATAGAGTACTGGCACCGGGTTAAACGTGTGGGCGGTGTGAGGGTCGTCAGCAGTGCCCATGTCGTCGGCGTTGCCGTGGTCGGCCGTGATCAGCACCTGGCCGCCTGCGGTCTGGATGGCTTCGACAAGCCGACCCAACTGTTCGTCGACGGCTTCGACGGCCACAATCGCGGCCTGATAGTCGCCAGTGTGACCAACCATATCCGGATTCGCGTAGTTGATCACCAACAGGTCAGGATTGTCGGATTCGAGCACCGAGATAGCGGTGTCTGTGACTTTCGGAGCGTTCATCTCCGGTTGGAGATCGTAGGTCGGTACGTCGGGGCTTTTGACGATCTCGCGGCGTTCGCCCTCGAATTTGACCTCTTGGCCGCCGTTAAGGAAGTACGTAACGTGTGCATACTTTTCGGACTCAGCCAATCGGAGTTGCGTGAGTCCGGCATCCGAGACGACTTCGCCGAGGGTGTTTTCGGGCTGGTGGGGTGGGTAGGCCACCGGCAGGTCGAACGTTTTGTCGTACTGGGTCAGCGTCGTCAACTGGATCTCCGGGGGCTGGGTGTCGATCTCCCAGACTGGCTCGAGATCCGCCAACATTCGAACCAACTGGCGGGCGCGGTCGGCGCGGAAGTTGATGAAAATCACCGCATCGCCGGTCTCGAGTGCTGGTTGGTCTTCGATGAGCGTTGGTTCGACAAACTCGTCAGTCTCGCCGCGTTCGTAGCCCGCTTTGACCGCCTCAACGGCAGTCTCGGCGGTGTAGTCGGCATCGCGTTCGACAATCGCGCGGTAGGCCCGATGGGTTCGCTCCCAGTTTTCGTCCCGATCCATCGCGTGGTATCGCCCCGAGACGGTTGCAATGTCGCCGGTTCCGTGGGCTTCGACCAACTCAGCGACGTCGGCGAGATGGCCCGCGCCGGATTTCGGGGCCGTATCCCGACCATCGGTAAAGGCGTGGGTGACCGCCTCGATGTCGCGGTCGCCGGCGAGTTCGACAAGCGCCTCGAGATGGCTGATATCCGAGTGGACGCCGCCGTCGCTGACAAGCCCCATCAAGTGGAGTCGGCCGTCGTGGTCGGTGGCGTACTCGATAGCACCGTTGATCGCCTCGTTGTCTCTGAAACTGCCGTCGTCGATGGAGTCGGCGATTCGCGTATACGACTGTTTGACAACCCGGCCTGCGCCGATGTTGAGATGGCCGACCTCGCTGTTGCCCATCTGGCCCTCAGGCAGTCCAACCGCGCGACTGTGGCTCTGGAGGGTGCTGAAGGCTCCAGTCTCGCGGAGTCTATCGAAGTTCGGAGTCTCGGCCGCACGCACGGCATCGAGATGGTCGTGGTCGCCGAGTCCCCAGCCGTCGAGTATGATAAGCGCGCCTCGCATGGGTGGATGTCGCCGCCCCGCGTAATTACCTTTTGTTCATTGAGTCGGCCAGTCTCCAACAACGCGGACTGTTATTACAGCCAGCCCGTGTAGTCCTGATAACAGACCGTATGGAACGTCGATACAGACCCGAACTGACAGCGTGTCACCCGACAATTCAGACAGCGATCAGCGAGTCGCTGAAAGACGACGAACGGTTCGTCCTCGGGTTGCAAACAACGGACAGGATTCTGAGACGTGATACACGGTTGGTCGTCACGTCCGAGCGACTGTTGGTCGTCTACTCGGGGTTTTTCGATGTCCGGGTTCAAGAAATCTCGCTTGAAAACGTCGAGTCCGTTGTGACAGACCGATCAGGCTCGGGGTTGCCACAACTCGAGATTCGCACGTCGTGGGCTGTCGAACGATTCGATGTCAAAACCCCGCCAACAGAGTTTCTCGAGGCACTCAGCGAGGCACGCGAGGCGTCTGCACAGCGTTCAGACGACCGCTAGTCAGTGTTGGGAGCGTTGATACAGCGTTCCAAACAGGTTTGAGCCACCGGAACAAACAGCCGCCGATGGGAGGCGACCAGGACACAACACCTCCAAGAGACAGCCAACCGACGCTTCGTCGGCCGGTTCCACAGCAGCACGCCGAGTCGTATCTATCAGACGGGCCGAGTTTGGTTGGGCTGCTCGTTGTCACCGCAACGGCGTTTCTCGTCGGCGTTCGGTTTTATGTCGAGACGATGCCCGACGTTCCCACGCTGGTGTGGCCGCTGTATGCGGATTCGCCGACCGCACTCGCGTTGGCGATGCTCTCGCTTGCGACGCTGCTTCCGAACCTCGGCAAACCGCTCAGCAAAGCCCCAGCCAATCGTCCGCTGGCGTATCTCCATACGCTTGCGTTCGTCTGGCTCGTCAAATACGGACTGTGGACTGCTATTGCGCTCAACCGGCGAGCCGACCTGTATGTTGGGCTTGGTGGTGAGGCACTCTACGACTACTGGTTCATTATCGGCACCCACCTGTTGTTCGTCGTCTTGGCGTTCGGCATACTCCACTATGGCCGGACGACGCGCGGCGCACTCGCCGTCTCGCTTGTCGCACTGCTGATAAACGATGTTGTCGACTATGGCTTTGGCTATCATCCTCCCTTGCGCTATGAACCGGGACTGTTCTTGCCAGTGGTGACCGCCGGGCTGTCGGTCGGCGTGGTCGTGCTGGCGGCCGTTCAGTTCGACCGACTCGAGGCTGACTGAGGGGAACCGAAACACCCCGACGGTAGACAACGTTTTATTCGCGCTGGCGTAACCTCGGGTATGGATTCGGCGGTACTCTTGGATCTGCTCGGCAACGAGAACCGTCGACGCATTCTTCGGTTGCTCTCACAGAAACCCTGTTATGTCACCGAGATCAGCGAGTATCTCGGTGTCAGCCCCAAAGCCGTCATTGATCACCTCCGAAAGTTGGAGGACGCAGGACTAATCGAAAGCCGCACTGACGATCAGCGACGCAAATACTTCCATATCACCCGGAGTCTCCGATTGGAAGTAGACGTCTCGCCGCACAGCTTTGGTGCCAAAAGCGCCTATCCGGCCAGTTCGACGCTTGATATGTCGGGGCGGTGTCCGCATCTGTCTTTGGACGAGGCGGCCACAAACGGCAGCGGACTCGAGACCGGCCAACAGTCGGAGATTGAAGCGTTGGCCGCCGAGTTCGGGCGGCTGCAGTCGCTCGACGGTGAACTCTCGTTGGCCCAGCGGTGGGTTCACGGTCGGCTGACCGAAACGCTCGAGGAACTCACTAACAAAACAGGAATTGACGCTGACGGACACTTTTATGCGAAAATACTGGCAGCGATAGCCGAAACAACGGGTCAGACTGACGAGATCGCAGAGCAGCTAACGGCACCACCAGATGTGATCCGCAAGGCGCTTTCGCGGCTCGAGCGGGCCAACATTATCGCGTTCGACGGCGAGCGATGGGACATTCGTTAGACTGCTTCGGTGAGCCCGTTGCGGAGATCGCGGCCGAAGTAGTGGCCGACAACGCCGAGGCCAGCGCCTAAAGCGACACCGACGCCGCCGAACAGGAGGCCGTAGTCTCGGAAAAACTGCATACCAACGGGGAGTACGCCGGTCGTCAAGAGGCTCACCGCAAAACTCAGCCCGACGATACTGCCGCCTGCGAGTGCGGTCTCGAGATAGCGCCGCTGGCTGGTGACCAAACCCGTCAAGAAGGTCGCAACGAAGAGCCCCGCGAGCGAGCCAACCGTTCCGACAATCGGGATCGCACCGCCGATGCCGACACCAACGGCGATGCCGATGGCCGACAGCACAAAGGCTTTCAGCGAGAACAACCCGCTCAGTCGGCTCTCGGAGTCGTCAGTCTCTGTGGGGGGCGACTCACCGACATCGTGTTCGTGTTCTATCCCGTCGACGACTGTTTCCTCGGAGCGTCCCATATCACAGGTATTGTTGTCGGGGCGTTTGGCTGTTGTGCCGCGAGTCGGCGCGAAAGGGTGGTTTCAAGTCGGCCGATGGGCAACCCTGCGATATGAATCCAGGCGACCGCATCCGACTTACTCACGGCGGCGTCGAAAACGAGGGTGTGCTCATGCCTTCGTCGACGCCCGAGTATCTCGTGGTGAAACTCGATGGCGGCTACAACATCGGCATCGACCGTGAGGAGGCGACTGTTGAACTCCTCGAGACCGACGTGTACGACGTTGGCGACAGTATAGAACAAAGTTCCACGGACAGCCAGACACAGTCCGGCGATAGCAATGAGACCGACGACCAACGCGTCTCAGAAATCGAGTTCGACGACGACCTGCCGACAATCTCGCTGCTTTCGACCGGCGGGACAATCGCCTCGACCGTTGATTACCGAACCGGTGCGGTCACCGCCCAGTTTACCGCCAAAGACGTTCTGCGTGCGGTTCCCGAACTCGCTGGGCGAGCCAACTACCGGGGCCGTGTCGTCGCCAACATCCTCAGCGAAAACATGGACATCTCAATCTGGCAGCGACTCGCCCGCGCGGTCTACGAAGAAATCGAAGCAGGCGCAGACGGCGTTGTCGTCATGCACGGCACCGACACGATGCAGTATTCGGCCTCGGTGCTTTCGTTCATGCTGGATACCCCGGTTCCAATCGTCTTTACGGGCAGCCAGCGGTCGGCCGACCGACCCTCTTCGGATAACGTGATGAACGCCGTCTCGGCGGTCGAAGCCGCCAAATCCGACTGTGCGGAAGTACTGGTCTGTATGCACGCCGAAGCCAGCGACACCACATGCGCACTCCATCGCGGGACACGCGTCCGGAAAAACCACACCTCACGCCGGGATGCTTTCGAGACGGTCGGCAACAAGCCACTGGGCACGGTCGACTACGAGGCCGCCGCCGAGGAGGGCAAAGACGGTGCGGTCGCCACAGACGCCATCTCGTTCCGTCGTGCGTACACCGAACGCGGCACCGTCGAGTTGGCGCTCGACGATGATCTCGAGGCCGGCGTCGAACTCGTCAAATTCACACCCGGTATGGATCTGGCCGCCTGGGAGTATCTCGAGGAGAAAGCCGGCGTCGTTATCGAAGGCACCGGATTGGGCCACGTTCATACCGATCTCATTCCGCGAATTGAGACGTTGGTCGAAAACGGTGCGGTCGTCGCGATGACCAGCCAGTGTCTCGAAGGCCGAGTCTGTGATCGCGTCTACGATACGGGCAGAGATCTGCTGGATGCGGGCGTTGTCGAGACCGGCGATACGCTGCCAGGGACGGCAAAAGTAAAACTCATGTGGGCGCTGGCGAACCTCGAGGCCCCACGCGAGGGGATGAAACGCTCGTTGGCCGGTGAGATCACCGAAGAATCCCAGCCCTGGCGATAACGGAACTGGCCAAATCGGTGGGTTCATTCGGCCCAGCGAACACGAACCAGTATGATACACGCAGCCTTCGGCACTCCACTACTCACATCGGCGTTCGTCGAGCAACCGATTTTGATCGTTATTTATCTGATCACGATTGGCGTTGCCGTCTGGGTGTTCCGCGATGCACTCGGTCGAAACAAATCCGTTATCGCCGCGACTGGCTGGGCAGGTGGCGTCCTGCTGTTGCCGCCGATCGTCTTTTTTGCCTACCTGTATTTGCGACTCAAATATGAGGGGTCGTTGAGTGGCCCACCGATCAGCAACTCGAAGTAGCCTCAGCCGACGTCGGTCGGCAACAGCACGACCGGCCGCTGGCTTTTGGCCATCAGCGAACTCCGGACGCCGCCGGCAAGCAGATCGAACCACCCACTGCCACCGCGTGAACAAAAGACGATCGCAGAGGCCTCGACGGCGGTTGCGGCATCGATAATCGTCTCGGTTATGTCGTCGCCGGTGTATGTGTTCGTCTCGAGAGCCATTCGGTCGGCTGCGGCCAGCGATTCGAACCGCTCGAGGGCGGCCGCCCCATGCTGGCCGTTGGTGTCGGTACGGACGTGTATCACCACGGGCTGGGTCGCCTCTGGGGCCGTCTGCTCAAGGAGTGCGGCATACGTTGATTCGGCATCTGCTTCGTCTACGATTGGTACAAGCGGACGCTCCAAGAGCCCATCAGCCATCGCGGGATCCTCCCTGCGGTAGTGTGTCGAGTTCCATACGGGTTGTTCGACCAGCAGTGACATAATCGTGGTGTCAGATCGAGCGCCTACCGGCAATGATTGCTCGGAGCCGGTCGGTTGATTCGGTGTCGAACCAGAGCGGTCGGCGCCACCACGGCCCCTTGCCGGAATCGTTCGAGAGTTCGGTGACGATCCGGTTGGCACGCACACCGCTTTCGGGTGAACTCAGTGGAACCGCCCGATCGAACAGCCGCGAATCGTCGGTGCCGACCACAAGCACTTTTGGGTCGAACGGATCGCGCTTGCAGTGGGCGTTGCTAGCGACCGGCTGGCGGGCCTCCGGGGTCAGTTCCGCACAGGCGTCAGTATCGTAGACGTGATCGATGCGAAACTCGCCAATAATGTAGGCTCCCCACTCGGGGGTGATCCACTCGAGCGGCGAGTCAGTCTCGAGGCCCGCAGGCGGCTCGTGGCATGTGAGTGTGGCATAAAAATAGAGCGAATCGCCAGCCTCGAGATCACTGAGCCGACCGGCTTTCAGGCCGTGGTCATCGCCGTAGGTGTACTGCGAACAGGTGGGATAGCCGGCAAACTCGGGGTCGAGATGAACAGGGAGCCGGCGGATCTCATCGCTGACCGCAAACGGCAGTGCACCGAGTTCCGCAAGCAGGTCGTCGTACGTCGGAACAGTTTCGGTAGTCGGCTTGCGTTCGGGAATCGGAAGATAGACGAATCTGCCGTCGGGGTAAATTGGCCCACGAAACCCCGGTAGGTTGGTGTTAGCAGCGACGTTGATGGCGATAGCGTTGGACACAACAAAATGGCTATTCGGCGTCCGGTTCAGGTTCGGTCGGGATGTCTGTGGGCGGGCTATCTGGTGGCGACAGCGTCCGCTGGAACTCGTCGTAGATCTCGAGGTCGTCATCGAGTTCGTACTCGAGTTCTCTTTTCGTTTGGTTGCGCTGGAGTCGGCCATCCCCGAGTGGGTCGGCACTCGATTCCCAGCCGGGTTTTATGTTGACGCTTTTGGCGGGCATGCCGACGACGATGTGGTGGGCCGGAACATCACCCTGGACGACCGCACGCGCACCGACAATCGAGTTTTCGCCGATCCGACAGCCTGCCCGAACCATCGCATCGTAGGTGATGCGGGCGTTGTCCTCGACGACCGTATGGTAGTTGCGAACGGAGGTCTGATCGACGACATCGTGGTCGTGGCTGTAGAGATGGACGCCATCGGAAACCGAGACGCGGTTGCCGATAGTGAGTCTCCCGCGGTCGTCGAGATGGACATCGTCGTGGACGACGGTGTTGTCACCGATCGAGAGGTTGTGGCCGTAGGTGAACGTGATTCCTTTGAAAAACCGACAGTTCTCTCCGCACTCCTCGAAAAGATGGTCAGCGAGCATCCGGCGGAACTGGAGGGCGAACTCGACGTTGTCGGCCATCGGCGTGGCATCGAACTGCCGCCAGAGCCACTGGAGGTGTTTTGACCGTTTGAACTTCGATTCGTCCTTTTCGGCATAGTATTCGGCCTCGACAGTGGCATTACATGGGTTGTACCCCTGCAGGCGCATGCGAGTCGCCGGCGAGACCGACTGGCCGGCCTGCCAGGCTTCGTAGTCCTGGCGGTCACCGAACAGATCAACAAGCACGTCTTCGACGACATCACAGGTGTCTTCATCCGAGGACAGCCGTTCGTCGACCGACTCGATAAACCCTCGAACCCCCACGGCTGCATCCGGGGGCAACGAGACGTGTCGTTTCGTCATTGTAGCTTCATAGCCGGGGAGTATGTAAAGGAATTCGGTTGTGCGGTCGGCTACCGTGACCTCCTCCTCGCGGTGAACGGAGAGGGATCGAAGATTCCTCAGGCAGTCGGGCGACGCCCGACGACGGCGAGGCTTCCCACGGCACCGCACCGCTGGGTTGGGATATTTGCTGGTTTGCGACTCGTCGGTATGACGGGCCGATGGCAGGGCCACACCGCCGTTATTCCTATCCCAGCATGG
>LFCJ01004081.1_pt1 | contig 10703 bp, 4 predicted proteins | sample 643141 | NCBI WGS metagenome assembly LFCJ01 (sample SAMN03766243, study PRJNA286221) | soda lake metagenome | biome: soda lake; feature: Kulunda steppe; material: water; isolation source: sample B1-Br-g2 brine of Lake Bitter-1 | place: Russia: Kulunda steppe | collected 2010-07 | reverse complement strand
GTACGTTGCCATCCCGAGATCGAGATCAGGCTGAAGGAACCATGCTGAGGCCGTTTGCGTCTCGATTGTCGCTTCCTCAAAGGTACCCTCTGGGTCCAGATGAACTGCGTCCATCGTTGTCTCGTTGATCTCGACAGCATCGACCGTCGTCGAGACGGTCGTGTTCTCGTTCGGATTGACCCCTTCGACGGTTTCGTTCGCGAACTCGCCAGTGCCATCGTCGAAGCCGACTGGTATGTCGGTCGCGACGGCCCCATCCTCGTTTTCGAGGACTGCCTTGATCGTGACGAGGTCGCCGTCAAGGCGTTCGGTCGTGACCGAATCGATGGAGAGGTTTGGGGTGAGGGCAACGGCCGTTGCCGATTCGATGCCATCGTGTGTGTCTTCGTCGTGGACGACCTCTAGGTCAAAGGTTCCGGACTCGTCGACGGGGATTTCGAGAGAGGCAGTCGCGTTCTCCCCAGCGCCGAGGGTGCCGTGGGACTGTGTTTCGACGACATCCGTGCCGTTCTTTATCCGGATGGAGACGTCCTCACTTGTTGTGACGTCACCGACGTTTTCGAGATCGTACTCGAGCGTCGCCTTCTCACCAACGTCCACAGACGAGGTGGTGGCGCTCAGGTCGAACGCTGGGCGGAACTCGTGTTCGGAGACGAAGATGTCGTTCACGGCACCCTCCTCGAGTTTCTGGACGGCGTAGGCGCTGTGGAAGCCCTCGCCGTCGTCGGCGGGCGTCACGTCCGAGTACCACTCTGTGTGGTTCGCGTCATCCACTCCCGCATACTCGCGGTCGTGCATCCACCCGTCACCGTGGTCGAGGCGGTAGCCCAGTTGGTACGACGTATCGTCGGCCATCTGCGCACGGTAGGTGAGAACGGCCGAATCGTCCTGAGTCACTAGGTCGAGTTCCGAGACACTCGTCACATCGTCGAGTTCGATTTCGGTGACGCCGTCGTCGTCGCCCTCGAAGATACGCGGCTCGTCGGCGGTACCGTTCGACCAGACCGTTCGCGAATCGGCCGTCGCGACCGCGCTCACGTTTCCGGCATCGTGGCGGTGTTGTTCGTCGAACGTATCGCTGTCGACGGCTGCAGTCACGACTTCGTCGGTCCCCATGTCTACGTACGCAATCGACGCTCCATCTCCGATGGAGGTGGTGGCCGGATGGGTAGCGTCCGACACGGTCTCGATCGAACCGTGTTCACCATTGTCATCGACGAACGTGTACTCGACGGTGTGGGTGTCGTCGGCTGACTCCCAGACGAGCAGCCAGCCGTCATCGGTCGATGCAACCGACGGGCCGAACTGTCCGTCGTCGGGCCGGTCAATCACGGTGGGTTCGCTCCAGTCCTCACCGTCGTAGACGGCGTAGGCGACTTCTGCATGGGCAAAGACGTCGGCCGGTTCATCGATCTTGGACTCGTCAATATCTTCGTCGAAGCTCACCCAGGTGGCCAGGAGCTCGTCGCCATGACTCGCGAGCGCTGGGGATTCGTCGTGTCGCCCGTCGTCGGTGAGCGATTCGACGTCGGACCAGGTACCAGTCTCGGCATCCTTGGTTCGAACGTGAAGGTCACGCCCATCCGCGGAATCCTCGGTCTCGCTCTCTGCACTCCAGACGACGACGCGGTCGTCGCCAACCGTCTCGATGGCGGGCTGGGTATCCTCAACGGTTCGGTTCGTCAGCCGGTCGAGTGAGTTGTCACCCGAGCCGTCCTCAAGTGCGGTCGATGCCGTCCCGACCTGCCTATCCTCGTCAACGGACGGCACGCCATGGAGTGGACTCGTTCCCTGGGTCGTTCGGAATTCGACGTCGGTCGTGCTGGATTCGGTTGCGAGTGTGGTGGCACCGAATGCCGAGCCCTCGCTTGCAAGTGTGGTGGCACCGAGCGCCGATCCCTCACCGATCTGCGCCGTATACGGACCGAGGTCGTAGGACAGTTCGAATGGGCCACACCACAGTGCAATCTCTCCGTCGAAGGTCGCCTCGCCACCGAGGTTCAGGTCGACATTATCGCCGACGTTGAACGAAGCCTCGAAGTCACCCGACCCCTCTGCGAGCGTCCCGCAGGAGCCAAGGCCGACCACCTCGGCCTGCGCAGTCGCCGTCAGGTGGATTCCCACGCCGGGCTGCACGGTTCCGGACTCGAACGAGAAGTCCTCGTCGAACGTCCCTTCAAACTGGACGCGCGGATCGTACGTCATGCCCCAGGAGGCCTCCGGATCGTCTATCTCCGGTCCGTCCTCGAAGTCGCCTTCGATCGAATCGCCGTCGATTCCGGACAGCTCAACTAGAGCGGATATCGTCGCTTCCTCCAGTTCGAGGTCGGAGTCGAGAGTCCCATCACCCTCCACATCGCCATCGAGCGTGATGCCGAGGAGGTTCGCGTCGATTGAGCCGTCACCATCTATATCGCCGGCTGCGAGGGCGGCGTCGTAGGTGAATCGGATCTCCGAGTCGATATCCAGCGACTGGACCTCGGCGTCGCCGTAAATGAGCGGGAAGTCGTCGACGTCGAACGACTGGGAGGTCTCAACCGGCGTGTCCGTCGCCACGATCTCCCCTGCTTCCTGATCGATATCGACGTCATACTCCTCTAGAACGTCCTCGAGCCACTCGGGCGTCTCGATGACCGACACCATCTCGGTCATCTCCCATTCGCCGCCGTCCTCGCTGATCGCGGTGGCCGTCAACTCTTCGTCACCGTCGAGTTCGCCGAGGTCGAAGGTCGCCTGAGCCTCCTGCTCTGCGCCCTCGGTCGGTGACGAGTTCGTGACCGTCTCGTCACCGAGTTCGAAGACGAACTCCTCGACGTCGACTGCGTCGGCGCCGGCAGCGGTGTCGAAGCTGACCAGCCTGGCTGTGAACGTCTCATCCCACTCCACGCCGGTGAGCGGCGTGGTGCCGTACTCCTGCTGGATCGACGTCGACGCCATCGGCTGGGGGTCCCACGTGAACGTTGGTTGTGGAATCGTGACGTTCATCGAGTCCTCCGTGCCATCCTCGTCGGTGACGGTGACCGTCCTCGTGCCGAAGGGCATCTCCCCCATGTCGGCCGTGTACTCGTGGAAGACAAATGTTCCACTGGCGGTTTCTCCGTCGCCGAAGTCCCAGGTCGGGTTCTCGGCATCTGTGGCGTAGAAGGCAACCGTCTCTCCCAGTTCCGGCTCCGAAGGTGTGGCCGAGAGCCCGAGGTCGATCTCCTGGACTGCGACAGGAACCTCGACGGCCTCGTTGCCGGCAACGAGCGAGAAGTGGTACTGACCAATGTCGTCCTCGTTGGTCTCCCACTCAAAGTCCACCGACTCACTCTCGTCCGCGTCGAGGTCGATCGTCTCGTTCGCGAGCACATCGTCGTCCTCGTCACGGAGTTTGACCGTTTCGTTTCCACTCTCGTCGCCGACGTTCTCAACCGTTGCATCCATGGCGAACGTCTCTCCCTCGTCGATCGGCGAGTTGGTCTCCTCAACCGAGAGCTCGAACGTCGCAGGGGTGAACTCCTCGATTGTCACGTCGGTGCTATCGGCATCCGCCTCGGCGACTGCCTGGAGCACGTGTGTTCCCTCGTCACCGGGTTCGGTCTCCCAGACGAGTTCGATGCGCTCGTCGTCGCCGCCGTCGAGGTCGACGGTCGCGTTATCAACGAGGTCATCATCGGAATTTCGCAACTCAACCGTCTCCTCAACGGCACTCTCCCCGACGTTCGTGAGCTTGGTCATCGCGACAATCGGATCGCCCTCCGTGATGGGCTCGTTCGTCGAGAGTATATCGACCTGGAGCGTGAGTGGATCGAGGTCTACGTTCTCGATTACCGCGTCGTCAGCGTCAATGTCGATTCCCTCGACGGCATCCGTCTCGTAGGTCTCCGCGCTGACGAGCAGGTCGTACGTCCCGTCTTCCAGGGACTCGAACTCGTAGGTACCGTCAGCATCGGTCTCGGTGTGTTCGACCGGGTCATCAGTTTCGTTCGCGACGAGCGCGACAGCCGCGTCGGCGACTGGGTCGTCGGTTTCGGCGTCAGTGACGGTCCCGTCGAGGGTGCCAGAGGTTTCCTCAATCACCAGTACGGTCTGGGTTGTCGTCACCGGCTCACCCGCGGAATTCTCCACTGTGAGCGTCACGTCGTACGTGCCGCTATCCTCAAACGTATGCTCGATTTCCGTCTCGGTCGTCGTCTCGGTTGTCCCGTCGTCGAAGTCCCAAGTGTATTCCTCGACATCACCGTCCGGTACCATCGAGTCGCTGGCATCAAACTCGACTTTCTCACCCGTTTCTGGGTCCTCCGGATCGAAGGCAAACGCCGCACTGGGCGTATCATCGAGTTCTACATCGTGGTATCCGAGTGTTCCGTGGAGAACCCGCGAGTCTTCACTCGACCCTTCTCCCTCTGTGTTCAGTGCGTAGAGGTTGTCATCGTAGCTCCCGATATAGAGAGTTCCGTCGACGACCGTTGGCGACGAATAGATGGAGTTAGCAGTCGTCGCCTCCCACGTTATCGCACCGTCTGTGGTGTCTAGTCCGTAGACGCTGCCGTCAACACTGCCGACGTAGACAGTACCGTCTGCGACCGTGGGAGACGTTTCTGTTCCAAATCCTACCCCTGCCCCTTCGATTGCGCTAGTCCACTCTTCGGAACCGTCGTCGGCGTTCAGGGCATACCAGTACTCTCGATCGATGTTAAAGTCATAGCTTCCCGCGTACACGATTCCATCTACGACAGTGGGTGAAGACGAAACAAAGCTTGGTGTGTAGTAGCTCCACCGTTCGGTCCCGTCGTCGGTGTCGAGCGCATAAATGTAGTTGTCATTGCTTCCAACGTAGACAGTACCGTCTGCGACTGTTGGTGAGGAGAACACGTCACCGTCTGTTTCGTGGTTCCACCGTTCGGTACCATCGTCTGTGTTGAGCGCGTAGAGGTGGTTGTCGCTGCTGCCGACGTAGACCGTGGCGTCTACGATAGTCGGCGAGGACCGTACCGCTCCGTCAGTCTCCTGACTCCATCGTTGGGTACCGTCGTCGGCATTGAGCGCGTAGAGATGGCCGTCGTCGCTGCCGACATAGACAGTGCCGTCTGCGACTGTTGGTGAGGAGAACACGTCACCGTCTGTTTCGTGGTTCCACACCTCGGAGCCATCTTCGACATCGAGCGCGTACAGATGGTTGTCGTTGCTGCCAACGTAGACAGTACCGTCTGCCACTGTTGGCGAGGAAGCAACGGCGTCGTCTGTATCGTAGCTCCACAGTTCGGTACCGTCCTCGTCGAGCGCGTAGACGTTGCCGTCGTCGCTGCCAACGTACGCGACCCCGTCAACGATTGTCGGCGATGAGTACACTCCTGCGTCGGTTCCGTGCCGCCACACCTCGTCCGTCACCGCGACGGTCTGGGTTATCTCCGCCGTCACCCCCGTCTCGTCTTCAATCTCGAGGCCGACGACGACGTGGCCGGTCTCCCCGAACTCGTAGTCAATCTCGGAATTACTCGTCGACTTGTCGACCTCGCCGTCACCGGTGAAGTCCCATCGATACTCGACGATTTCGCCGGCGGGTGAGTTCGACTCACTTGCGTCGAATGTGACCGACTCTCCCGCGAGTGGTCTCTCCGGTTCATGTTCGAACGTGGCGACTCGCTCTTCGAGTGCGTACAGCGTACTATCGAAGTCGAGTCCGTAGTAGAGCGTCCCGCCAACGACTTCCGGCGCGGCTGACGGCCGGTCGTCGACGTGGTCGATGCTCCACTTAGTAATTCCCGTCTCGCCGTCCAGCGCGAGGACAGCTGTGTCTTCGCTCCTGTCACGCTGGCCGACGTACACGGTTCCACCGTGAGCCGAAATCATCTGGTTTTCTGTGTCAACTGCCCACAGCTCTGAGCCGGTTTCGCCGTCCAGTGCGACGACGCCGTCGCCGTCGTTCGCGTACGCCGTTCCTCCGTCGATGTCGTAGATATTCACGTCGTCGACATTCCAAATTTCCTCACCGGTTTCGATATCGACCGCGTAGGACTCGGTCCCGGCACCGATGTACACGGTTTCGCCCTCAACATGCGGCGATCTCGTCACGTAATCATCGGTGTCGAGTGTCCACACCTCCGCACCGGTTTCGAGGTCTAACGCGTACAGGGTCTGATCGCTGCTGCCGACAAACACCGTCCCATCCGACACAGTTGGGTCCGATTGGACGAAGTCTGACGGATCGTCGAACTCCCACTTCTCTTCACCGGTTTCGGCATCAATCCCAAACACGCTGTACGGGGTAAATCTTCGCGTCCCGACGACAACTGTGCCATCGGAAACTGCTGGTTTCGTTCGAATCTCACTTTCGGCATCGAACGTCCACTCTTCCTCACCGCTTTCGGTGTCGGTCGCAACGACGGTTCCGTCGTCCAAACCAACGTAAACCGTCCCGTTGTCAACGGTTGCAGCGGTGTGAGTGTGATGATTGAGTTCCGTCGACCACAGCTCCTCGCCGGTCGCCTCGTCGACGGCGTAGAGTTTGCCACTTGCGGGAACGTACGCAACCCCGTCGGCGACCGCAGGCGGAGACGGTGCTCCACTCGCCTCGAACTCCCACCGCTCATCCGGCCGGTCTGTTCCCTGCTCCTCTGCAGTCAACGTTCCGACGCCATAACTTGCACCGTCTTCATCGCCGAGTCCGTCGATAGCCGACTCGAGTTCCCACTCGCCATCCGAGACAACCTCAACGGTGATGGTCGCGACCTCGAGTCCGTTACCGTTCGACTCGAGTGCGGCGTCTCCGTAGACGACATCCGCCTCGCCGGTAGCGCCGTCGTCAGCGACGGGATCGTCGGCCTCAAGCATCGGATCGCCCGCGGGTTCGACGGCGGTTATCTCGACAATATCGGCGTCAGAGACCTCGACATCCAGCGAGTATGAACCGACATCATCGACATCTTCGAGGACGACCTCGAACGTGACCGTCTCGCCAATATCGGCGTCGGTGTCGTCCGTGGCGAGCGTCATCGAAACGCTCTCATCCGCCACCGCGACCGCGGCGGTTCCAGTGAGGGCGACCACTAGGACGGCGAGGACTAACAGTAGCGACCCCGCTCGCGACTCACGCATCGTCGTCACCCGTCACGATATCGTACAGTGCGGTCACGTCGTCCTGGGTCACCTCATCTGCATTCTTGCCGGAGAAGTCGAACTTCTGGGAGTTGTTCGTGACCACGTCGTCGTCTAAGTGCTGGTGGAGTGCCTGCACGTCGGCGACTGTGGCGTCACCGTCGCCGTTGATGTCCTCATACAGCCCGTCGCCGTCAAGGTCTCGCGGTGGTTCCTCGAACGGCCCGATAGGATCAAGTACAGTCTCTGGGTCCGGCGGGCGGGGTCTCGGGAATGCGTCGGGTTCGACCGTCCAGTCAGCGTCAAAATCGAACGCTGGCATGGTGTTCTCACCCCACGGCGCGGGCGTGATTCCGTACATATCATCCGTCGATACCCCCGTCACATCGTTTTCGTCACCATCCTCGTCGCCGATTCCTGTCGAAGCCAGATTCGAGTCGTAGTACGATTCAACTATGGCCCCGTTATTCAGACCGACGAACCCGCCGACGTTTGAATTGCCCGTCGCGTGCGCCGACGCGTAGCACTCCGTAATGTTCGCGTAATTGTTTCCGACCAGTCCGCCGATCATCGTCGAACCGTACTGGTATTCTCCTGTAACGGGTCCTACAGCGAAACAGCGGGTAATCTTACCCCTCGCGTGACCGACCAGTCCGCCGACCTCATTTCTTCCCGTAATGCTTCCATTTTTTACGCCAAGGTTTTCGATCACGGCGTTCGGGTCGAGGACGCCGAATAGACCGATATGGTCGTCGCCAGTTCCTGTCCTATTGATATATGCGCCGGAGATTGTGTGGCCGTTTCCGTTCAATACGCCCGAGAAACCCCCGCCCGAAAAGCCGATCGGGTCCCACCCTTCGCCGTCATTGGTGGACTCTGCAGCGTAGTCGTCGTAGCCCTCCGAATCCGCATCCAGATCGGCTATCAATTCGAACTCATCATCCATAGCAAATCGAATCTCATGGAGTTGAGCCCACGTTTCGATCTGGTACGGACTCGCCTCGGTTCCGTTTCCGCCGGCAAACCTGGCCGCGGCGCCACTCGCGCCAACGACAGACCCGACGAGTCCAACGCCGATCAGTGAGAGCGCCGTTCGACGAGATATCGGAATCTCAGTTCCCCGGCGACAGTCGTGTACTTGGTCGACACTCCCTTGATTGCTTTTGTCCCGGTTTTCGGTGGAACACTGAACGGATCGAGATTCTCTCACTGCTCTCAACTCCTGTGGAAACAGTTTCATCTCAAGCTACCTCTGGAACAGCGTCACGTCGTTCGAGCAATTCCGAGCTCTCTCGCGTATCGGTGTTTTGTAAGAATTCGACATCTCGGACGTTGAACCTGCGCTCGCCACTGACGTCGATATATGTCTCTTGGACGTTCTTCGTCAGGTCAGACGTACCCTTCCAGACGGTCATGAGCACCTCATTCTCCCACGGCTTCTCTGTGATTTCCAGGCGCGTCTCGTCTGACAGCACATCAAATACTTCGAAAAGTGAGTGACGCTTGGATCCGACATCCTCCGCTGTCATTCCCTCCCGATTGGTTCTGACACAGCCGCGTTCTGTATCAACTAAACTGGTATACATGTGTGATGACCAAGCATGAAAGGGACAACATCTCACCGGTTGAGTCACTGTGTCAGGATGTGACCACGCACTTGCTTGCGCCCACAGCGAGTTCACCGGTCGTGTACGTGGAAGGCGAGGTAGGTTTTGATAAGCAGCGCTGGTTCAAGTGTTCAGACGTGGGAGAAAACCGCCGACTGAGGCAGACGAATCGCTATCGAGATCCGACGTAAACAGGTTAGCGCTCTTTTGCGGTTCTCGGCGGTGACGGCGTACACGTAGCCGGACTGCCTACCGACGTAGAAGAAGCCGTCGACTATAGTGGGTCACAACTCCACGAGGCGTTTGCATCGAATATCCACTCGATGACCGACGTCTCCTCTGCGGGACCACTGCATTCACCCCGCTTATCCCTGCAATTACCGCAGCAAAACTGTTTTCAGAACCGTTCGACGACCGGTGCCGACTGCAGCCAACCGCGGTAGGTTTGGGCCGACCGGATTGGTTTCGATCACCATCTTCACGGCGCTTCCCCACAGTCCATATCCGGTGCAGAAATCGGTTCGGTCTCACCCCAGGAGTGGAAATCGCCAGTACCGGTGTCCCACTCGATTCGCACCGGGTATCCTGTGGCGGTGCTGAGGTAGTGCGTCTCGTTGGTTTCATCGAAGACGTACACCTCCTCCCCATTGATCGTTGTCGTGTCGGAGACGGGCCAATTGGCCATCTGGTCGCTTAATTCCTGATCTGAATCGACGTACTCGCCCTGTCTGGGGTCGCGCTCCTCGATAATGCATTCTCCCATTATCACCTGATAGAGGTCCCCGTCGACGCCGTACATTTCAATTGTCATCCCCTCATCGGTTTCAGTCTCCACGTGGTAATTGCCATCGTGGACGACCTGTGTTCCTACAGCCGGTTCCGGTGAGTCGAAGTCGAAATCGACTGCGAACGACGTCTCGTAATTGTGAACGTCGGCGTACGTCTGATCGCCGCTTTGAGTGGTCTCTCCGTTATCGTCTCCATCGCTTCCGGTCGAATCATCGGCGGTGTCGTCGGTCGAGTCATCGGCGGTATCGACCGCCTCGCCGTTTTCTCCATCATCTCCTTCACCGAGACAACCAGCAACTGCAACGACCGTTCCTGTACCGAACAGTTCCAGTATCCGACGTCTTCGGATGGTATCGTTCATTACTGGTGATAGGGAGAAACCGACGAATATCTCACCGGTTGGAATAATGTTTCGGGTTCTGACACACGCTGTTTGGTTTCTCGAATCCTGTCGCTTCAACGAACTCCCTCCTTCTAAAGAAAAATAGTTAGACCAGCGCCGAGCATCTCTCAGCAACATCGGAGCAAAGCCATTTTGTCGGCTGTTTCTTAGTCTTTTAATTCGTGTACTGACTCGTCCAGGACCGTTCCTTCGGGCTCGTAAATAACCAGCACTTCGACGACGCCAGTAAACCGATGGTCGACTGTGTACCGCCATGTGGAGGGTGCACTGAATCGCTCTGTATCTGGCCCGTCCGCCGCGTTCAATCTGAACTCCTCCTGTCTATCCCCATAGATGATAACTCGCACGTCGGCAGCGTCGACCGTCGCGCCACCGCGATGTCGTACTGTCACTACCGTCTCGTCGTCGTTCTGCTCGAGGCTCACATCTATTGCAATTCGTGTCTCCCCGCTTTCGACGCGCTCGGAGAGGACGACTGCGCCAATCAGGCTAACCAGTATCACAACGACCGCAGTCAACAGGACAACACCGATAACCTCTGATTGACTGCGGTCCCGCGAACACATCTCTCATCAACAGTTTAGCACCAGCACGAAAATAGCTTCTGTCCCCGCGTGACGTCACAACTCGCGTTACGCTTCTTCCTCAACGACTTCGGGGTCGCTCATTGCGGTCTGCAGGCTATCGAGGCCGTTGACCCATTCAGCAACAAGGCCGAAATCAAGCTCTTCTGCGATGCTCATATCCATCTCTTCGCCGTCGATAATAAGCGCACCAGCCTGGACACAGTACCCGAGCGCAGCGTCAAGTTCATCTTCCTGTTC
>LFCJ01004078.1_pt1 | contig 10705 bp, 16 predicted proteins | sample 643141 | NCBI WGS metagenome assembly LFCJ01 (sample SAMN03766243, study PRJNA286221) | soda lake metagenome | biome: soda lake; feature: Kulunda steppe; material: water; isolation source: sample B1-Br-g2 brine of Lake Bitter-1 | place: Russia: Kulunda steppe | collected 2010-07 | reverse complement strand
TCATAAGCTTGTTTGAAGTCAATAAATGCAGCATACAACCGTGATGACCCGCTTTGCATTCTCTGTGCAGCATGCTTTATGTGTCTTAGAATGAATAGTGGTTGCAAGGTGCTTCTGCCTGGGTAAAACCCGTATTGCGTGTCCGGAATCTTGTTGTGTTGGATGCACCAGTCCTGAATCATGGAGCGTAGCAGATGAAAGTAAAGTCTATACAACGTGCCACTAACCGCAATCATTCTGTAGTTCCCTGTCTGTGTCACAGGCCCCTTCTTGTGTATGGGAGTGAGCTTTGCTTCTTTCCAAGACCTGGGGATGTTGGCTTTTGCGATGAGCAGCTTGAAGAGAGCAGCAATGTGAGGGACCAGCACGTTGACATTTTCCCAACTTCTCTCATTGTGTTTGGGCACGCGCTTGCAAGCACATTTAATGAAGGTTGGTGTACTTGTGTCAAACCCAGGCAAAGATGAAATGTTAATTCCAGAGATATGGGTGGCGACCAAAGTGGGCAGCTCATCATCTTCTGGCATGGTAAAAGGGTGTGGGCCTAGAGGTTGTGCATTGTTATGTCTGCGCCCCAGTTGGATCAAATTATCCATGGCTGATTCAGTGCCAAGGGCAGCTTAGCTGAAGCCAAACAGGCCTGCAACCAAAACCAACAAAAGGCAAGCTAGGTTGAGTTCTGAAATCTAGGCACAGCATTCTAGGCACTCATGCACGAACAAGGCCAGACCTTAGGTGTCTGCTTGGCTTATAAAGGCTCTTAGCCTTTTGAGCTACTTAAAGAGTTGCGGAAGAGATGGTGGTGCTTGACGCGCAAGTTTGTCAAGTCAGCACTCGGGTTATCTAAGAGGACATGCTCTTCATCTTGCAGAGAGTGCCACTTGCATTAAGTGCAGATTCTGAGTTTGTTAGGAACTCTGTGCCCTTCATGCCGGAGCCGCTCGATATTCAAGCTATGACCAGAGCCTGAGTGAGTCAGAGAGAGAGAGGGAGAGAGAGAGATTATTAGGACTTCTTCATGATTTCTATTCAAAGAATGCACGATCTTCAAACACCTGTGATAGCAGAACCCAGAGTTCCTCCAGCTTGGATATTTGCTATAAACCACAATTAAAGAGACAGACTCACTTCTCGCCCTGATGCCATTTTAGTGACCCAAAGAAAACACGCAAGATCAATTCCCTAAATCAACAGAATCATCCCAATGATCAAGGCCTTACTTTAAGGAGCGAAGGAGGGTGGTTTTGGGTGTGGGGCAGGGTTCTTTTACAGCAGCCACTGCAGCTGGAGGCAGACCCCCAACACCAGCCACGGCTTACCAGCCCAGACAGACTCGCCCGAGAACCTCCCTTGGCAGCATCATTCCACCCATTTCATTGAGATCAAGTACTGTGAAGACACTCGCCCTGAGCAGCAGCTCCAAGCTGCCCATGCTCAGCACGGCAGCCTTAGACGCAGCATTGCAGGAGACCATGTCCTTCATGTCTTTTAGGTGTAGGGGATGTTATTTACATCCTCACACTCTGGTTCCTCTGAAGAGTCTCGGCCTTGATTCGCAAAGAGTCAAGAAACTCGCTCTCAAGTTTCATGCTCATTCTGTGCACTATGCTCATAAGCTTGTGCAGACCAGATGTTCTTTTGAGTATTCTCCTCACCTTCAAACTAATCAGGAGAGGTCTGCTGGCTTGTCTGCTTGCAACCCTCCTGATCCTCACTGACTGCCCTTTTTTTCCCGTGAAGGGGCTTTTCTTCCCAAGCGGCCCCTTTTAGTTAATTGATGTGAGGAGTCATTTTTGGCTGCTTGCCTAGTTTTTCTTTATCTAATATGGATTCATGCTTGATTGGCATTTCAACGTTTTGTGCAACGTATTTTGCTACGTCTAGATTAAAATCTGCTGTCTACAGGATATTTGGTAGTGTGCATAAGAAAGGTCCCGCCAGGGTCATCTTTTTAAGCTCGGACACAGTCATCTTTTTAAGCTCGGACACATACAATTCGGATTGAAAAGGAACATTACTAGACATCCTAGGACATCCTGTTGGCCCCTCCAGAGAAGTCCACTGATAAAGCTGAATTTCTACCTAGGGTCCCACCTCAATCTTAAGTGTAACTCAGGTCAGACGAATGGGGGTCAGGTGGAAACCATGTGCCTGGTTGCCATTCCTCATTGAATGATGTTAACGGGGTGACCACTAAATTCGAAGTAGTATGATAAGTATCACCGATTAAGGAGGCACACTAAACATATGGTGCAGGACGCCGAGCTACCTCCTCTTGGGAGATTTGTTAGAAAATAGTGAGGATCATGTGTCAAATTACCTGGTATATCTAGCCCCTCCGTGTTGTCTAACGTTGATTATGACAAGCTCAGTCGGGCCAGCTCTAACCAAGTGGAGAAACATGTTATAGCACAATTAACAACGATTAAATTATGCAACTGTATGTTTGATCGCAAATTTGAACTGGCATCGAGCCACACGAGCATCATTTTCATATTTCTGTCTTCTAAAGATTATGGCAGAAGAATACGACCTCGTGACGATCGGTGAGATTCCATGGCATATGCATCCTTGCATGTCAGGTGGCAGGGCGCATCCAGGTCATCCACGCGGTGCCAGCTCTCCAGTCATCCATGTCATCCCCAGTGAGGACACCATCATGTCAAGCAGCTACTGCTTCTGCTTGCAGGGGCTGGCAGCGGAGGTGTGCGCGCCTCTCGCGTGTCTGCTCAGCTCTATGGAGCCAAGGTGGCATGCGTGGAGCTGCCCTTTGGATTTATCGCCTCAGAGGATGTGGGAGGAGCTGGTGGCACGTAAGCAGACAGGCATCATCAAAGCATGAAGTTCTTCAGTGGTAATCCTTTTCCTGCGCTCTGCAACAGTTCAAGCCCCTTGATCCCAGCGCACAGATTATGATCTGATCTACTTGCTTTACTTGAATTCCATATTTATTCCAACAAGTTATTCATCCGTGCGCATGTGCAGGTGCGTGATCCGAGGGTGTGTACCCAAGAAGCTGCTTGTGTACGGAGCTCACGTGGCGGAGGAGCTGAAAGATGCCGCCGGCTTTGGTTGGTCTCTGGGTGAAGGCCAGCATGATTGGAGCACCTTGGTCAAGAACAAGGTGTGGCTGCAGAGGCAGACCAGTGGCAAGCCCTGGGCCTTTCAGGCGAGAATTATGTTACCTTGGCACTGGCTGTGCGTGTACTACCTGCTAAAAGGAATTGGAGCTTACTAGGTATGGTAAGGTAGCACAGCTGTATCTATCTAACCGAAAGGCAGCTAAGCAAAAGCCTATCAGGCCTTGCATGAACTTAGCAATGTATACAAGGAAAGGCAGAGTGTCTGTCAGGAATGATGCACCAAAATGGCGCCAGAAGCGAAAGTGCTTTTTGTGGCAGACATTTTCATTTTGAGCAATTGATGTTTGGCGAAGCCTGAGCTTGGAATATGTGGCAGGGCTATGCTTGGTATTGGCATGCTGACTTGGTGGTTTGGCTTGGTGGTTTGGGAAGCTAAGATCATAAATTGGATGTGTCGGGTGGGGGCTGGTGCATCTGACAGGCAGCTTCCGTGTCCAAAAGTAGCGTCGACTTGCACATCTGTGGAGGGCTTCATCTATCACACGATGCAGCCAGATTCGATACATTTTATGGCAGAGCGTCTGGCGGCCATGCCAGGCAAGGCTGAGCTAGTTCCTGTCAGTTGGAGGGTAGATGCAGAGCAACGGCTCGCAATGTGCCCTGCGCATACCTTGCAGGCCAAAGAGATTGAGAGGCTAAACCAGGTTTACAAGAACATCATGAAAAACGCGGGCGTGGAGCTCATTGGTGAGAGCCCCCCTCATCCTCCCTGATCAGTGCCTCCTCCTCCTTTGCGGTTGCGCTGCACTTCAAGGTTTACAAAATACGCCTTCATTCAGGAAGTGCGGTGCTACTGCAGGCCTTCTCAAAGGTTAGGTTGGTTTACAAAGCTGTACCTGCCGAACGAGGGCAGTTTATGGCCTTCTCAAAGAAAACAATGGGTTAACAAAGGTTATTTTTTTTAAGCTTTCTTGTCTGCGCTGCACTTCAGAGAGCGAGACCACACACGACCTCGGGTGGCATATGTGGATCTGTGGTGCAAGCAAAGTCAGAAGAGATGCGGCCCGCAAGTGCGCACAAAAAACCTCACACGAGCCATGCGGGTGCTCTGCTGACTTGCAGAGGGGCGTGGCTCGCTGGTGGACGCACACACGGTTGAGGTGTCCTCCGTCGACGGCAAGAAGCGCCTGCTCAAGGCCAAGCATGTGCTGATCGCCACAGGGGGGGTGGTCACGAAGCTCAAGATCCCTGGCGCGGTGCGTGGCGTGCCCGCCATGTTGGTTCACGAGCGCATGTGCCACATGCGCGCACGGGCGCGCGGCACGCGCATGCTCAACTGTATGCTGCTGTGCCTAAGCTAGGGTTAACCTGCACTAATTTCTCGACAGGCGCGTGGCACGCGCATGCTCAACTGTGTGCTGCTGCGCTGGAGTGACAGCTTAGGTTAGGTTACATAGCTGTATCCGCCGAACGAGGGCAGCTTAGCTGAAGCCTAAAAGGCCTGCAACCCTAAACCAAAACTAAAGCGCTCAAATCAGGTGAAAGGTAGGTGACAGCTTAGGGTTTACCTGCACTAACTGGTTTCTCAACGGGTCGCAGCCTGCTTGCTGTATGTCCTCATGCCAGGGCAGCTTGCTGCGAGGTGCCCCTGGTATTTTGTTGTGAACCATACACAGATGAGGCTGGGCACAGAAACGCCTACTGCTAGGTCCTCAGCATGCATGGCCCCACGAGCAGGCACGCGTGCAGCAGCAGCATGCACGCATGGAGCAGCAGCATGCACGCATGCCGCACATGAAGCGGTGCACAGGCAGGGGCTGTTTCGGCCCGTAGGCGGGCAAACTGAATTTCAGGCAGAGTGAGGGAAGGAGCCATGTGCCAAGGTGTTGTCTGTGTGCTAGAGCGCCGTGTGCTTCTGCATCTGCCAGTGTGTATGTGTGTGTGTGTGTGTGTGCGCGCGCACCTGTGTGCCCGTGTGCGGTGGGACGTGGTGCAACAGAGCGGTGTGTGTCAGAGTGCCGTGTGCCAGGGCGCTGCGTGTCAGATTTCTGTGCGTCAGAGCGCTAGGGGTGCCAGGGCGCTGTGTGCCAGCGCGGAAAGGCCTCATGGCCATGCATGCCGCAAGGCCTCGCGCTGCACTGCGGGTGGGCAAGGCCTCATGCTGCGCCATGGGGCGGCACCATGGGGCAGCAAGGTGCTGGATGCCACAGGCCTTTGCAAAAAGATGGATGCCACAGGCCCTTGCAAAAGGACGGATGCCACAGGTCTTTGCCATCGGGCGCACAGGCAGGCGCTGGTATCCGCAGCGGCAAAACACCTGCACCTGCACCGTTGCCGTAATGTGGCGCAACCGTATGGGTCCCCTGGGTCCTGGGAATTGGAGTGCCTGCCTGTGTGCCCTGTCACCCACAACGCGCCTGCATGCACCCCGCTCAAGTGCTTGCCCTCCCTGCGCCTGTGCGGCCTCTCATGCTGGGAGCCCTGATGGCCTCACACTCACGCGCGCACATGCACACACACACATTCACACACACACACATGTACACACACTGAGGGCCCTCCAGTGCCTTGCTGTGGGCCCTGATTGCCTCACGCGCACAGCAGTGGCCCTGTGGGGCCCCGTACACACTCTGATGGCCCTGACGCACACACTCTCGCACACACTCTGACGGCCCTGGTCCGCCAACCGGCCCCTCTCCCATCACCAGCCTGCTTGCTGTGCACCCTGGATTTGTCCCAGAGGTCGTCCGCTTTCCCCATGCACTGCGAGCTCTCCTGCTCAGCCCCGGCAAGTGTTGTGTTGAGCTGCGTGCCCCCTTGCACGCCCCTCTCACCCACCCCCTCCGCGCGATGCTTGCCCCTCCTTCAGGAGCACGCCATTACCTCCGATGAGGCGCTGTCCCTGGAGGCACTGCCCAAGGGCCCCATCGTGGTGCTGGGCTCTGGGTAAGCGCAGCGCGCGCATGAGCACACATCCACAAATACACAAGCACACACATGCGCACACACACAACACACATACGCGCCCCCTCACGCACGTGTGCACACACGTGCACGCATCTACACACATACGTGTGAACGCACACATGCACATGTGCATGTGCACTGCCTCCAGAAGCTGAATTGATGTGCGCTCTCTCCCGCCTTAACCTGATGCGTGCTTGCTGAGGACTGAGAGGAAGGTGCCTGCCCCGGGCTCTCAACACCAGTTCCCTGAAGCAGCAGCTCACGATGTTCCTGAGAATTTAGCAGCAGCTGGGGTTGCGGCCTGGCGCCTGGCCAACTAAGGTGGTGTGGAGCCTGTGTCAACAAGGCTGGTGCAGCGCCTGTGGCCCAGGCAGCAACGCTGGGCCTTCTTGCTTGAAAGCGAGCGCTCATGGGGGTAGCTGGGGCCGCGGTGCCGAACCTGCGTCACCCTGATGCAGGTACATCGCTGTCGAGTTTGCGGGCATCTTCAGCGGGCTGGGTGGCGATGTGCACCTCATGTACCGGGCTGACCGCGTGCTGCGCGGCTTCGATGAGGAGTGCCGTGGCCAAGTGACGGAGAACTTGGCCAAGAGGGACATCAAGGTGAAAGGGGGCCAGAGAGGGGCATCAAGGTGGTAGGGGGCACAAAAGGGATAGCAAGGGGGGAAGAGCCCAGGCTGTTTTGTTGCCGAGCTGCAAGGCCTGGCCTCGATGCACTGTGTGGGCTGTCTCTCCTGGCTGCTCTAGCCAAAGGAACGAGGTCTTGCCTGAAGTCATGGCATTTCAAGGTGGGAGATGCACATGGGCAGGGCAGTGCGCAAGGGGGCAAGCAAGGGCGGCACTGCAAGCACAACGTTTCCTGCTCGGAGCAGCATCTACTTAAGGTAACACTTTCTGGGTTTGGCTGGGAATGGCATCCAGCTGAGGCCGCAGCTGTTGGGTGTGCAAGGTTGGCTGGCAGTAGCATCTTGGAAGGGCCACAGTCACTGGGTTGGCAGAATCGGCTCGGAAAAAGCATTTTGTGGGGTGTGGCTAGAAGAGGCACTGCAGGGGTTGAACAGGGGTGCCAGCTGCTGGGTTAGATGAGGCATCATGTGCAAAGCACTGCCGTAGCTGCTATCTGCTGGAGAACAGAGGCTTACCCTCCTGGCAGCCCCTTGGGCACAACCGCTCGCTTTGTCTGGCTCTCCACTACAACAACCTTGAGATGTCAAGTTGTTAGTCTGTGCAACTGCCTTCAAGTGCCTTTACTTTTGCCCTACCTGTTTGTGCAGCTCCACCCGCTGTGCAACCCCACAAAGATTGAGAAGCTTGAGGACGGGACGTACTCCTTGTTCTACAAGGTGAGATGCGTAAGGTGCAGTGCGTGCAAAATGGCGAGTATGCTTGCCTCCATTGCTGCTTGAATGCAAGAGGGAGGGTAGGCATGCCTCGTACAAAACATCTTGCTGCTTGAGCGCAAGAGGCAAAGCTTGCAAGTCTTGCATTGGGGCATTTGACCAAGCTCTTTGGAGATCACCATGGAGCTCAATTGATTATTTGCCCACCTGGGCTGAGAGCAGCAGCTCTAGTGTGAGTAGGTTCACAAGTCCCCACACTGAGTGGTTGCACCCCTTGCAAGTAAAGCTGTGCTTGCAGTCCTGCAGTTGCACCTTTTTTGCTTCGTAGCCCCCCTTCCCCATGCATTGCATGCGCATGGGTGCCAGACCTCTTTGAGCGCATCTCCCCCACCTTCTCTACTGCTTGATTGCAGCATGCAAAATGCTACATTCCTCGCCTGTGATCTCAGATGCATTTGTTGCCTGTGAACTCACCTGCAACCTTGGATGCACGTCAATGGGCAGCAGCCTGGCCCACCACATGATTGCATACTGTCAGCAGTGTCAGCGGAAGCCAAAGAGCTTGCAATTTGGAACATGTCTTGCTGTGTCTCTTGGCGTGCACTTTGCTGTGCTCGGCAGGACGGCACGGGCGCCGAGACGTCCATGGCCTGCGCCATGGTGATGATGGCCACTGGGCGCGCGCCCAAGTCCATGAACCTGGGCCTTGAGAAAGTGGGGGTCAGTCTCGGGCCCAACGGCGCCATCATGGTGAGCATGAGCGGTCGGGCCTGGATGTTGCCAGGCCACAGCGTCTGCGCACAAGCCCACGCAAGCATTGTGTGGCCAGGCAGGGCCAACAGCGCCATCATGGTGGGCATGAGCAGTCGGGCCTGGATGTTGCCAGGCCGCGGTGTCTGTGCGTCCAATGCGCACAAGCCCACGGAAGTATTGTGTGGCCAGGCAGGGCCAGGCTGGTTTGCAGGCGATGCAAATCAACCAGCCAATCTGTGACCATCTCCCTCATCCGACCGTGTGGTTCTACAGCCATGGCCGAGCCCTGTCCCGCTGACGAGCCCTGCGGCTGGGCCGCACTCCTGCAGCTGGCAGAAAGGCACATCCCTACCGCCAACCAAGACCACACGCACGCCTGTGGCCACAGCGGTGGCCATGGGCATCATTGACGGCCCCAGACACGACCAGCTACCAGCTGCACCACAGCTGGCGCAGCTGTGTGATGGCCCGACATCGGTATCATTGCCAGCATTCACGTACGCGCACACATGTGGGCGTGTGCCTGCAGGTGGACAAGCACAGCCGCACCAGCGTGCCGGGAATTTGGGCCATCGGCGACGTCACTAACCGTATCAACCTCACGCCAGTGGCGCTGATGGAGGGCATGGCTTTTGCAAAGTAAGAGGGGGAGTGGGGGGGGTGCCAGAACGTGCATCAGGGGAAAAGGTGCGCAGCGCCCACGGGTGGGCATCTTTGTTGGATCTGCGTCACCGTCATGAAAAGTCATGGGCCTGCGGATCTGGGCTGCATGCGTGCATGTGTCCACGCTAAAGCCTGTGATGTGATTCTTGGTGAGCGCCTCGTTCCCTGCGCTCTCTGAAACACGCAGACCATGTGCTGCATGAGCTCTCCACCTCCTGTACAGGCATGCCCCTTCAATCCCCTGACCTTCCTGACCTTTTCTATTGGTTTTGCCTGGAGGCTTGTTTCCTTAACCCGTGTTTATCTACATTGGCTTTGCAGGTGCGCTTTTGGCAACGGTGAGCTGGCGGCCCCTGACTACGACAATGTGCCCTCAGCTGTTTTCTGCCAGCCTCCCTTGGCCTCAGGTAAGGCTATGCTGGACACCAAAGGCGAGACAATCCTTTACTGCTATCTTTCTTGCAGTACATCGTGCTCCGCATCCAAAAAGGCTCCTCTCACCATGGCAAACATGGGTGGACCATGACTGGGGCATGCGTGTGCTGCTCTGGCGACCTTGCTCCCTCACGTGCCTTCCCCACTTGTCACATACAATGAGGCCCTCTTTGATCTGGGCGTGTGTGTTGAAGGTCTGAGCCCAGCCCCCTTTGTGTTTTGTGTGTTGGGACCCGTCGCCCCCTTATTTGCAGCCCCGCCACGTGCTCTCACTTCGCGTAAGGACCCACCCCCACGCCCCCCTTGTGCGTGCTTAGGCTGTGCACCTTAGTGCAAGCTGTGCCTGGCATCTGTCCGTAGGAGCCATGAAAAACACTGGTGGCAGCAAATGAGCCCTACGAACAAATCAGTGGATGGAGCCCAGGCAAATGGGTGGATGCATGGGTGAAAGGACACATGAACGAGTGATGTACGAATCGATAAGTGAAAGAACAAACGGAGGAATGAACAAAGTGGACAGAGGAGTGAATGCACTCTGTCAAAGGCCCTGCTAGGGCTGCGTCTCTCCCATCGCTTGTCTTGTATGGCCTGGCGTGTGCCTTTCTGACTTTGCCGTTTGGCTGCGACCGCTCAGCAAAGTCGCGCGCGCGCGCGCGCACACACACACACAAACACACACACATTCATCTCGCGATGCCCCTGCGATGCAGTGGGCTACTCTGAGGAGGAGGCCATCCAGAAGCTGGCTGGGGACCTTGACGTGTATGTGTCCAAGTTCAGGCCCATGAAGTGAGTGTGTGCGTGTGTGTGCGTGTGTGTGCCTTTTTGTGTGTGCGCTTGTACTGTCGCAGTGGAGATGTGCCGTCACTGTGCGGATGTGCAGTCACAGTGGAAATAATGGATGCGTGCTGTCAGAGACGCGCCTCAAAAGTTTGCCTGTGCCTAGGCCCATGAAGTATGCGCGCATGCAGTTGAATTGGATGTGTGACGTCTCCTGGACATGTCCTGTTGCATGGGTATGTGCTCTGCGCACCTTTGTCCTGTGTCTAAGGAGGTAAGGAGGAGAAGCAGGAAGCGGAGCCTGAGCCCTGAGGAGGATGAGCATGTGGCGGCTGGGCCTGGCGTGCAGGTACACACTGAGCGGGCGTGATGAGAAGACGCTAATGAAGCTCATCGTGCATGTGGACACCGACATCGTCGTGGGCGTGCACATGTGGGTGCGGACCGGCTTTTCTTGGTGTGCCTGCTGCTTTTGGGCGGCCTGTGTGGGCCGACTTTTCTTGCTGTGCCTGCTGCGTTTGGGCGGTCTATGAGGACCGGACACAACACCTTGCAAGAAATGAGCGCGGGCGCCGTTGGGAGTATGCGCAGACCAGACACAACACCTTGCAAGGGATCAGGCGGATGCCGTTGGGAGTGTGCGCCGTTGGGAGTGTGCGCCGTTGCCATTGGGAGTGTGCGCCG
>LFCJ01004077.1_pt1 | contig 10706 bp, 5 predicted proteins | sample 643141 | NCBI WGS metagenome assembly LFCJ01 (sample SAMN03766243, study PRJNA286221) | soda lake metagenome | biome: soda lake; feature: Kulunda steppe; material: water; isolation source: sample B1-Br-g2 brine of Lake Bitter-1 | place: Russia: Kulunda steppe | collected 2010-07 | reverse complement strand
TACGCATCCAGGAATTGAACCTGGCCTAGGACCCAGTCACCGCATAAGTACTCACTGAGGTGTGACCTCACTCAACAAGGACCACACTTAATAATCATAATAGAGACTTATTATTGGCACGTAACACCACTCAATATTTTTCTACGCCCCTTTGTTAGACGTACATTTGTAAGGCCCCTTGCTTTGCTTTAGACGTACATTTGTAAGAATAGGATGTGCCTTGCTCCTGGCACACTCTGGATACTTCTTAAATGGAAGCTTCCATCTCTTAATAGAAGTTTGTACTCTGGTAGCTGAGAAGGCTCACTACAATGACAAGTCTTATGTTATATAAGTTCCTGGTCACACTCATAATTATTCATGGCTTATTACTGTTTCATAATTATCTCTTGAGTATGGCAGTATTAATTGGATGTTGCCACACAGGATTGAATTAGCCTCATGAATGATAATCCCTTGTTATACATAATTATTTCACCTGAGAAAGACAACGGGGCGATGATTGTTTGAAGAATTCACCTGTCCAATTTTCCAAACGGTCATCTGAATTGGGCCATTTTGTATGGAGACCTACCTTCCCTGACGGTCCTAAGCAATTCCAGGATATCGGGATCCTAATCATTTCCCCTCACCCAAAAATGATTTCCCAACATCCTTTGAGTAAGCTTAAAATAAGCTCAAAGTTACGGAGAGTGACAGCGTAAGTAATCATCTTTTCTAATTATAACTACGAATAAGATAATCAAAACTTTGCTTGATGAAATGTGTGACTGCGGCTTGAAAATGGACAACAACATCGAGAATGTGGGAACTTATGTTGTAAGTCTGGGCCGGCATGCGGCATTGTGCACGCCTATCATTCAACAGTTGCAGCTGCACTCTTTCCTTAGGCGACGGTCATGCCTGACGGCATCCCTGCATTTCTATTTTTGCAAAGGGTGCGTGTGAAAAGACAGCTCCGTCTTGGGTACTGCACTAGCCAAACGATAGGGATATATGTATTGTTACAAAGCAGCAGGTCTGAACCGTTCCCAAATATCTGCCGCAAAAATTCAGGAATCCCTGGGCAGGGATTTACACCCCTCCCCAACCCCCTAAAACTTTCAAAAATTTGAGGGCTCTGAGGCCTCCACAAAATGGTGTGCATTATAGGAATCTGCCCAGAGATATACATATCTGCAGAACTGGGTTGCGGAATTGGACATTTGTCCTATGTCAGCCATAAGTTTTTGCAGCATCTTGGGCAGGGTCAAGGAGAGAGGTGAAAGGAGGAGTGGGGTCCTGTGGAAGGAAAAGGAGAGTCTGTTCAGCCTCCTCGGATGCTCCCCTTCCGTGCTTGATGCAGCCCTGCTTGCACCTCCTCTGCTCAGCTGCTACATTTGGAATGCACTATGCAGCTTGCAGCTTGTGCTGCTGGGTTTGAGCGTGCACAAAATGCCCTGGGCAGTAGTGTGCCCAGACTTCCCATGCACGTGTGTGTGCAAGCTGTTCGCATGCGCGCACAATATGCGCACATCATCCATGCTTGATTTGCACCAATTTGGAAAGACCAAGTCTGAGTTTTCAAGGTTGTTGGTCCTCCAAAGATGACAGGAAGCTGGTGAATCCGCTTAGGATGATGAACACCTTTTGCACCATTTCACAGGTGAATCAATTTTTTACTGAACTTCTACAGAGCTCCTGACTCACAACACAGATGAATTTTCTCTCAACTAAGAGATCTGAATTTGACATCCCGTGTGACCACCTATCTCAGAAAAATAGGATTTCCCGGTAAGAAATTCAAAGAATTCACGTTCATCAAATTTGTGCCCACAGAGAAAATTGCTGAACTCTTTAAAGATACTACATCCTGAAGGCTAGAGAATGGACAATAGGAAACACACCCAGTTACCAATTTTTTGGGCAGGGAAGTTGGCCAGTGTGACCTGGACGTAAGATGATGCTTGGTGTAACAAATAGCAAATAGCATTTTATACTGACTTCCACCCAAGGTCTAAGCTGTTAAGCAGGGTATTGTTAAGTTTAATGACAACATCTGTGAAATAGCACTCAACCTCACAACTCTAATTACTGTAATTTGTATTTTAAAGCTTTTAATGATTTGGTAGTACACACGGTTATATGCTTATTTATATGGCAAGACCTCTTGTTCCTAGGAGAAGTCAAATGGCCCAGGTGGTGAGAAACGGTTTGATTTTTTTATTTCCTGAGATCAGATGTTACTGGTCCCAGGATAGTCGCTGGCTGTAAGGGGATGCACCAGGGCATGAACTTTACTTCTGTCCACATTTCAGGGTGCTAAATGCATCTCACGCACTAGTGTCCTCTTGCATTCTTCAATTTCAGGCTTTCCTGCAAATGAGCCGAGATAGTTATTCTGAGACTGCCATAGAGTGGTATATCAGTGAGCAAAGAACAAGGATGTCAATTGCAAGACCTGGATCTGCCAGGACACTTGTCCTGGAACAAAGTGTCCCAGACCATGTCAAATACAACCCTTTTTTTTTAATGCTTTTGTAAGAACAGCAGTCAAGCTGTCCTGCTTGCATTTTTCAATGTAAGGAAGCATCCACATTTATTTCTTTCACATATATTCACTTGACCCAATGAAAAGCGAAAGAAATCGCACTCATGAAAAATTAAACCCCCATCACTTCTTGATTCGAAGTGCTTTTCCTTTTTTTCACTTTTGGTAAAAATGGGGGATGGTCTCGGGACGCCCTCAATAAGGGCCCCATTTCTGCTAGACCCCCAGAAACCCCTTGTTCCGGGTTTTGTACGTCGGAGAGAGCATTTTCCCTGGGAGAATGTTTCCCTACAAGGGTAACACATGTGCTTCATGCAGCTGCAGCACTAGCTGCTGTTGATTTTTTAGGCTGGCAGTGTATTGGGATGATGATTGTTACATCCCCCCCTGTCTAGGTACGGACGTCCTGGCTGTAGCAGGGAGTCGGTCTTCTAGCATCCTTGCCCAAGGGATGCGTCGGTCTTGGTCTTGCATCTTATCCTTAAGGGATCTGGTCAGGGTTGGGAAAGCGGGTTGGTCAGTGAGGGCCGAACCCTAGCCATTCCTAAGCGCGTCTGGTCTGGTCTGTTCAGGCAATCAAGGATACTTGAGCGACCCATTTGACACCAAATTGCAGAACTACAAAGCTCCTTCTTGGATACCGCACTTGCCAATGGGCAGGGATATCTATCGTTACAGTTCATTGAGGAACTGCTCTTCCAAACCCAGGGTAGGCGGCTTTTGTAAGTGAAAACCAGGATGCAGAGCAACGATTTACAGCTTTACAGTGTGCCAATTTCTACGTATCTAGCATTCAAATCTGCCCAGAAGTGCGCCAAGAGGTTACTGGTGACTTGTACACACTAATGACATTCCCCTGTTCTGACTCGTTGAAGTGAGTCTAGAACTCCAAACGATTTCATGACCTCTAAACGAAAGAGTGGCCCCTACATGGAGTACCTCTTCAAGCCCTTGATTTCCCCCAATTTCTCTTGCATCATGTTTTTAATTGCCTGTGTTTGCAGGTCACTGGTAAAGTATGCCACCTGAATTGGCATGTTTTCAGCCATCCAGGTTGTTCTTTACATATTTGTATGCTATCCTCCTTTTTTCTGGGGTCGCCACTGTCCGTGCATCCTCACATGACGAAGGAGGCAAGTTCAACCACCCTCCAAAAAAGGGCTGTCTAAGTTCATGAGGCTTTTGATACAGCTTGCTTGCACTTCAATGCACTGACTCTTTCATGCACTACACACTCATCAATTCTCATGGAATGCTGTGATGAAAGGTGACTGACATGTATGGATATATTCCATGTTGCAGTATATATTTGCCATGCCTACATGCAGTGCTCTTCTTTATTTGCTGCTGTTATCTGCGTTTTATTGTGTAGCACAGTATTGGTTGCGGTTAAGATGAGTGGGACATGCCTGCCCATCTTGGTTTTTGATTTTTTTCTTTTTACAACGCGACTATGTAGGTGGGACAGAAGGCCACATGTTCGTGATTGCTCCACCTCCGGGGCCTCCTCCTCCTCCTCAGCCCTCAAAAGCCCATGCGAGCCCGCCAGTCCCTCCCCCTCCCCCTATGCAGGTGCTGGCGCTAGGCTGTTCGTAGGGGACTGAGTTGCATGCACAGGCTAGAATATTTGAATGTCAAGAATAGGTGAACAAAGTCTGCAACAATTTCTTAGCAACATGCCAGTCAGGGTTGTCCTGACTGGTTGACCGGCCAAGCCTAGAGGGCTAAAACTTTTGAAAAAGGTTCTCGAATTTTGCCAGGTACCTGCTCTTATTAAGAGGTCCTTAAAAGATGCTTAAATTTAGAAAGTTGTGTGGGTCATAAGTAGTAAAGCTGTTGCATGCATGCTCGGCAGGGACCGCCTCCTGTCCCTGTGCGCGAGCAGGCAAGGCAGCCACAGTTAGTGACTATCACAAACTTTGGCACGGAACAGGCCATCCAGGACAATTGCAATGGCAAACGAAGTGTCTGAACAAAATTTGAGCTTCCAGCTAGCTAGCTAGCCTACAAAGATCCAGTGCGCCTGCAATTTGCAATGCACACGCAGGCGGCTGCTGTGGCTTGTCTGCAGGCACACTTGAGCTCTTAGTCAGTAGGCATCTCTAACATCAATTTTGGGGGGGGTCCCAAAGCCCAGCCCAGGCATTTCTCTATTCTTGCGGCAGGGATGTGGGATTGGTCACACCTCCTGCATCCCTCTTGAGAAATAAAATGCAGGGATGTGGGCAGGGATGTTGTCAGGTGTGACCGCCCCCTAACTGGCTCCCCAGTTTCCCTTACAACCTGTTTGTAGTTGCAGACAGATAATCCCACCATATTTCTTCTTCTGCACTTGTCGATTATGTTAGAGGAAAAATACTTGAGAGCGACTAGGACAGAGTCATGGATGTTGAAGGCTAGCAGAGCCTGTGCTTGTACATTGTGCGTGCACATGCACAATAAGCAGAGCTTGGCAGGTAGTGCGCCCTGCATCTTGTAGCACTTTCGATTTTGAAGATTTGCTCATCAATTAGCATAATGCAGAGCACCAAACCATTTTGTATAATACACGTACAAAGCCATGTATTAGTTAGCGTAATGCAAAGCAATGCAGTGTTTAGCACATCGCAAAGCAGCTAATGGAAACCATGAAGTCTGTCTGAGAGCAGAATTATGCACTGCGAGGAGAGGTCAGGCTTGAAGTAGCAGCACAAGCAGAGCTTAACATAAATTGAACATTGGTTCATGAATTGGTATTTGCGAGGAAGCAGTGAGCCCTTTAGAAGCTAAGAAGGGAGGGCAGAGAGATAGCTCGGGAAGCTTGAGCAGGGCATTTTGGATGTTTTTCTGCGCGAAACATTTATTCGTGTATCAAATTTATATGATGTAATGGTCTGTGGTGTGCAGCACCTGTTTGAGATGGATAGTTATAAAGTTATAAACAAATCATTATTTATTTAATTGGTGTGTATCAAACTACTAGGTTTTTAAAACTCTAGTACATAAGCCAATCATTGTTGGTGTTAGAAGGGGTTATAGAAAAATGGATTCCATTAGGAGGTAGCAACTAAGATGCAACAACCTAATTCACTTCGAGGATAGCAAAGCATGATGTACGTCTTTAGGGGTTTTGAGAGCACCCTTGGGACTTATAAGATTTTGGGAACCTGGCTTGTCTTGCACCAAATCTCTTAGGAGCCCAGGGAAAACTTTTCAGCCCAACCACTTAACTGGTGAATAAGCGAACATCTTATGGAGTTTAGTGAAAATAGCAGCGTAAGCATTGATTTAACGTCAGCAGGCGGATGCACAAAGCTAGCAGGCTGTGCAGGAGCAAGCGTGGGGCCGTTAGATTGCTAGCTGATACAATGAATATAAGGCTGTAACTTACAGTGTATGCGTTTTTTAAAGTCCATAATTTTTTAGCTACAAGTTATCACCTTCTCTGCATGATGTGCTTAACTGCTTATTTCTTTCTCTCCAATTCTCTTGATTTACTTTGCAGCCTTTGAACAATCTTATCTGGCCACCAACGCCTCCTTCACCACCTCCTGCGCCTTGGGAGTCTGCTTGGCCACCTTCTGGTTACGTCACACGCATACGCGCCGAGGCCCAGGTTGTACTTTTCAATAGGGCAGGATGCAAGTTTGTAACAAGGCGCATATTTGCAAATGCACCACCTTAATATGATTTTATGATGCAAGTTGGAAACAGTACATGTGCAAATTCACATGCATGTAGGTTCTTGCCAGAGACGTAGATCTGTCTAATGATGACTCGTCCACAAGGCTTGACCTCAGGAAACAGACAAGTCTTGCTATTGCCGGATGGATGTTTGAAAACTTCCCAAACGCCACGGATGGATTTTTGTGCTACGCATGCGCGCGGGTAAGGTACACTGTTCTGCCTTGATGCAAGATGGCAGTCATTCTGCAGGAAGAGCCCACTTCACTTTTTCATACCTTTTGATGAATGATCTAGTGCTGTTATGACCGCAGGCTGACATGAGGCAATATAGAAACTACGAGAGTTCACCGTATGGGCGTATTTACGACCAACGAGCCTTGGCACTTGTTCTGCCCGGAATTGTTTACATAAGGTGTGCAGCCCATGAATTCAAAAGGCATGGTTCGCTTACAGGCACAAGCCTTCTCTCTCAACTAGTGGTAATGCATCTGATACACCCAGGTACTGGGTGTATCTTCCCTCTCAACTTGAAGATCACGTTATTGATAAGATCGCGGTGAGTCACTTACATTATTTTTTTTGACCCATGTACATACTTCAAAAGCACATTCTATGCTGATGCATTTTTTAAATTGCTGAGTGCAGGATGCCATGGATCAAAGTCCAATGAGCGAGCTATTGCGTGGAAGTGGGTATTATAACAGAAGCAGTGTACCAAGGGTGAGTTTTTAATGCTGGGAGTCAGTTTATCCAGCCTGAGAAGCTTCTGCCCCTATGCATAGGCTCATGTTGGCCACTTTACAAGCAAACAAGCACCTTCTTTGTCTACTGAAGGCAAGTCGTACCCAGGATGGAGGAAACAAGGCTTCTGGTGCCTGGTTGCAGCTCAAGCAAACCTTGCAAGGTTTATAAAAATACATGTGGTCTGCACGTCATAACAGTATATTTGAGGAGATAAATTTGGTGCCAGAGCTCTTTTCACCCTCATTCATGCCTGAATTAAACGTCATATAAAATCCCCTACTTTGCAGCCCGCATGGTGTCTTTGCTATTTTAAGGCATGCTTTGGTTTGAATCCAGCCCATTTGAGCTAACAGAGGGTGGGCAAAATCCCTCTTTTGTACTCAGAGCATATCTGTCAATGTAGCTTTATCCCACAAAAAAGCTGTAAATTTTTCAGTGGCATCCTGTCTGCTGCTCCCTCTCCTCTTAGCATCTCCTTTTGTCTGCTATGACCCATGTGTTGCTAGTATTGTCTTCTCACAGTCAAGGCTGAAAGAAGTCAATATTAACACCCTTCCAAGTACCCGGACTGCTTTGATTAAATGATAGGCTAAATCAGCCTTCAACAGCAGTACATGTCCCTGGGAAATGGCAAAAGTTATAGCCAAGACAGATGTTTTTCATGCAATAGGAGCATAAATTCCTTGCACTTATTGATTGCATTTTTAATTGCGGAGCCGACCAACCTTTGTAATCCAAGCACTGGCCTCCTAGTTTCCTTCCATTCTGGCCCATATATAAGTCTCATCAGTGGCTGGCCAATGATAACGATAATGATAATGATAGTTATAAATTGTTTAAAATGATAGTAAAAATATAGTAGAAAAAACAATAATGATAATTGTAGAAATGATAATTATCGTATTTAGATAACAGCTGCCACCAGCCCTGGCAGACACCCAGCCTAGGCTTGTGAGGCTGGATACAGTTTTTGCACATGCAGCTTGGTTATGTGTGCATACACTACATTGGCTTCACTGTATTAAACGGTTTAAAGAAGGGTCGCTACTGAGGCTGTCAAAGTATATGCCCCATGATAAGTACACTTATGCCTAACCATTTGAGAACTAACCATTTGAGAACCTTGAAATGATATCAATTAAAGCTTCATTGACCTTGTAATGCTTCAGTCATGGGACTCAATCCACAATTTTTTTTAAGCTAACATGTCTCGGGCCTCAAATTCATCCTTTTGGTTGGTTTGCATATTGATGCATGACATGTAAATTTGCCAAACTTACACATTTTATTTCAAAGCGTCAGAATGTTGAAGCCATCAAAGGATTTTTCTCTAATAAGAATTGAGGATTTGGACACCCTTTGTTAAGTGAAACATGCTAGTATTGACATGGATAGACACACGTCATGGATAGGTCCTGGCCCATTGAGGCTTTGCATCTGCTCAGGTCCAGAGGGCTTCCCCCCCCATCCTGTCCATTGTGATTCCTTCTCACTAACGCCTTACATTTGCAGCTACTTCCACTTGAATATGCATGTTGTACTTTGTGATGATTTTGAAGAAAGGGATAGAGCCGTTTTGCACATGTCAACGTACTAGCAGCTGTTTTGCTGTAATTCTGCTGGAAGCTACTAAAAATACTTCCTTAAAACATTCAGCTCGTTGCATGCACTTCTTTTGATTGCAGGTTCTCAGTTTCCAAACATTACGGCTACCTCATGAAGGAAGATTTAGAGGTATGATTAAGGAAAGCTACAACTACCTGGTACCTGGTATCATGTCATGTGTCTTTTTGGCAAAGCCTCAGCAAAAGGGCATATCTGCTTGGTTTATCATGTCTGATCATGGCAAAGTCTGTGGTGGCCTCTCCAGGCCAACCCCTGCCCCAAAACGCTGGCTACTCCCCTAGGGTGTAGTTCAGGCGGGCCCGCAGTGTCAATAATGTTGGAGCGGGCTTGGTTGGCACAGAAGAAACCTTGCTCAACAAAAATCAAAAACAGGAGCGGGCAATTCTTTGCCAGGTCCAGCCAGCCCACAGCCTGGCCTAAATCTCAGCATGTGTTTTTAGCAAAACATATACAAGAATCCCAAGTAATTGTTTCTGCAGTTGTCATATACGGTCAGAGCAGCCACGAGTTTTGCAACCAATGAGCTTCTACTTCACCGGCCAGGCTGTCCCAGGCCCCCGGTTTGCAATCTGATGGAGAAGGCTCAATCAGCATGCCAACTTTTGTGTGCTCATCAGGGTGGGGTGGTAGTCCTAGCGGCAACTTCACTGTGCATTAGCAGGATCGGTCAAACTTAAAACTTAAAGCTTAAAAGTCAAACTAAAAAATTAAAAATTAAGAATTGATAGCTTGGCATATTCAAGTAGTGTATTGTATGAATGATGCTTGTGAGTGTAACATTTGGCTTTGCGCCGTCGGGATCAGCTTCAACATGCTATCAGTGTTAGCCTCATTGCCTGCTTTTAGGCCAGAAAGGAGGATTGTGCTGAGCTTCTTGGCTGCTGCCTTTGCATATCGTACTTATCCATGCCTGTAATACAGTGAGAGGCTAAAGAGAGCTGCAAATTTTTCCAGACAACTCTGTAGGTCCTTCTGTGCTTATGCTTATTGTGCAGAAATGTTTATGGCCTTATGTGCAAAGGGACCTGTTCTTGAATTGGACTTTCAATGGGGGCTTTTCCATTGGGGCTTTTCTTGAAATTGACTTCTGAATTTTACGTGATGCCTTTCAAAGGTATAATAATAGCAATTAGTATGAGTTTTTGAGCTTAGCCGTAAAGAATTCAATCACATACTATCCTTGACTTCAAAGCATTTTTGTGCGCCATGTGATTATGTCCTCACCTTGCACATTTTATGAATACTATTAAGACTGTTTGATGCTAAGAGTACACAAAATTCTTGCGCTATTAGTTTGCACTTGTTGCATAAAAGTTTGGCTATCACAATGTTCCTGCAGTTCCCTGGACTTTCCGCCAGCCAGTCATGGAGCAGATGGAGGAGGCATCTAGAACAGGTGTGTTATGCAAAGCTATGATTGATCTCAGCCTGATCATCAACGTCACTAAAATACTGCCTTGACCCTTTTGTTGCTCGTAGCTCTGGAGTTGCTGAGACAAACGAGTACGGAGGGCACCACGCTTATTCACCGAGGAGATACCATGACGCTCGCGCTGTCTAGGAACAACCAGAGTCATCTCAATGACCTTGGCATTCTGTTTCCCCCACAAATTAATTCAAGGTGATACATGTTAGGCCGCGGTCACACACATTTTTTTCACTTTTTCACTCGACCCAAAAAAAAAGTGAAAAAAATCGCGGTCACACACGAAAAAATTTCCAACCCCAAAAAATTTTTCACTTTTTAAATCAAACCCCCAAAGTGTTTTTTCCACTTTTTTTTCACTTTGGGCGAAAATGGGGGGTGGTCTCAGGAGGCCCCCAGCGAGGGTCCCAATCGTGCAAGACCCCTAGAAACCTCTTGTTTGGGGTTTTGTATGTTGGAAAGAACATTTACCTCGGGAGAATGTCTGAGGAGACAAGGTTTCCATACATAGTTTACACACGTGATTTGTGCAGCTGCAGCACTAGCTGGTGACGATTCTCCAGGCCGACTATGCACCGAGATGATGTCTCATGTTTGTGTTCACCAGGCTTACACTTGTGGGGAGCCAAATGTGGTGAAGAATGTCAGGCAAATAAAAAATGAGATGGATAGTCATCGCTGACATTTCCTGGGCCTTAAGACTGTCAATTTGAG
>LFCJ01004076.1_pt1 | contig 10707 bp, 12 predicted proteins | sample 643141 | NCBI WGS metagenome assembly LFCJ01 (sample SAMN03766243, study PRJNA286221) | soda lake metagenome | biome: soda lake; feature: Kulunda steppe; material: water; isolation source: sample B1-Br-g2 brine of Lake Bitter-1 | place: Russia: Kulunda steppe | collected 2010-07 | reverse complement strand
CGGGTGTAGCTTCCCCCAAAACCGCGCCCGGGCTTGCGCCCGTGCGGTTGGCGGTGACGGCGGTCAGGATGGTCCGATCTTCAACAGCCCTGAAGAGTCGCCGCGCCCAGGTAGGCATCGCGACCGGCCCATAGCGGACACAGGCGGTGGTGCATGTTGCTGCCGCGCGGCATGACGTGGCACCACTTTCGAAACGGAGCATCTCGACGCGGATTTCGACCTGTGTTTGATATGATCATCGAAGAAGCAGGGGATCAGTGGCGGTGCGAGCCCTCAGAACAAATAATGAGCGCAGGATCCGAACCGCGCTGAGGACGCGTCATCTTCGACACCATAATGGACGGGATGATGTCTTGATGATCGACGAGCTTGGGCTTGCCCACGCCCAAAGTCGTATCGATTTGGCCGTCTTCAACGGCTACTTGCACGGCTACGAGATCAAGAGTGCTGGCGACACGCTCGAGCGCCTGTCGCGCCAGCTCGCGATCTACACGGGCACCCTTCAGAAGCTTACACTCGTCATTGCTACCCGTCATCTCGACGCGGCAGAGGCGATCGCTCCGGACTGGTGTGGGCTGACGGAGATCGTCGAGGGACCGCGCGGTGGGATGACGTTCGCGAGCCATCGACGCGCGCGATTGAACCCGGACCTCGACCCGTTTATGCTGGCGCACTTGCTCTGGCACCCGGAAGCGCAGGACTTGTTGCGTGCGCGGGGCGCCTCAAAGGCCGAAGTGAATGCACCCCGGAAGCGGCTCTATCGCTTGCTCGCAGATGAGATCCCGGTCCGCGAGTTGGCGCCGGCAATCAAAGCGGTTATGGCGTCCCGAACAGCATGGCGAGATCATCCGCGACCGTCGTGATGTGATGGTTGATTGCCACCCATTTCCACGTAGTCGAGTTGCCCGTTCCATCGGCATATGATGCGCAGTCCGCAATGTACTTGTCACCAAGTGAAAAGCTGGCGCCGCGAAACGCGAACCTCGCCTCATTGACTATCGCGTCACAATGTCCACGCATCTGGTTCTCATTCCCACGAAATGCCTTTCCCTTCCGAGTCCCGTATGACGTCGGGCCTGTGTAAGTGATCTTTCCAGCTGGCTTCACAAACCGCATGTCCAGCGCCACGAAGTCGGGATGCACGGTCGTATGATCCCCATAGATCGGCCGACGCATTCCGGCCGGCATTACGCTTATCAACTCTCTGTAGAATAGCCAGTCGTGTCGCGGAATCTCGTCGGACCCCTTGGCCAGCTGTGCGAACGAGTCTGGGATCGCCGTTCCAATTAGGATCAGATGGCGGACCTCGTGGAGGTTGCCCAAGCGCTTCAGTGCTGCCACCAAAGCTGCTGCGAAGGCTTTGTAGGGTTCGAAGTTCGGCGCTCTCAGATCGATGATGACATCCAACCCGTTGAGCTCGACACCGAGACTGTTCGCGAAGTTCGCGACCGCTCGACGGGGATTACCACTCATCATGTCTTCGAGGCGAAGGATTACAGCGGCGCCTTGGCCATCTGCAGTCGCGGCTTGTGCAGCGGCGTCCATCGTATCGGAGTCGACATCCAAAGGCAGAGCGGGAATTGCGACGCCGCCCTTCGGTCGCAGCCCATCGAATATGTAGTCAAACGGGTGCGAGCCGTCGCTCATTCGTCCAGCTGCGACCGTAGGATCAAGTGTAATCCAGGCCGGCCGCTTACCCCATTTCTTTTCAAATTTTTTGACGAAGGGGTGTACATGTTCATGAACCGTCTTCATCGGACGCTGCTCATCAAAATTGTACTCGACTGGCGGTACGATAAGGAGTGGCATCACGCGGTCCTTCACCGCGGGGGTCAGGCGGAAGAGGGCCTGGTATTCTCCCATCCTCCACCGCAGGGCCGGCACGTAGGTATCTTCAGACAAGTTCATCGCCGTCGTCCTCGAACTGCAACGCGACCTGATCTTGGCCGATCAGCCCCCCAAGAATAGTGTAGTCGCCGCGCTCCTTGCGAATGCGCCCGGCGATGATGCTGGGATCGATGCCGAGGTTCTTTGCGTCGATCCGCACCGCCTCCTCGGACAGCGCGAAGCGCGACAGGCACTCGTCCCACTTCGCCTCCGGTATAAGGTTATCGAGCGCGAACGCATCGGCCTCGCGCTCGACCTTGTCGTCGCCGTCCGTTTCCTCCTCATCGAAGAAATCGTAGCGCAGCCCGTCCATGAGGTGCAGGAAAACGTGTCCCAACTCGTGCAGAAGCACGAACCAGAAATTATCGAGACGATCGAACCGCAGCGTGAGCCCGATGACCGGCCGGCCGTCGCGATCGAGCATTGCCCCCCCATCGAGATAGGTGCCTGACAGGTGCTTCTCCGTAACGAGGATGATGCCCTTGGACAGAAGGAGCGTTTGAGCCCGCTTGGGGCCGTCCTTACGCCGCGTGAGCGCAACGAGATCGGCGATCCAACGATCATCGGCAACGAAATCCGGTGGGTCGAGGGTCTCCACGATGCCTCGGGCGCGCTCCAGGATGCGCGCTTGCCAAGCGAGCAGCGCGTACTCGTTCGGCACCGAGCTGCCATGCATCTTCTTGCGGTGGTAGGCGCTCGCGAACTGCGGCCCGGCAACCCGCATGAAGTAGTCGCGTGCGAGCTGGTAGACATCACCCTTTCGCGGCACGTCGAACCAACCGCGCTTTGCCATCTCGCGAGCGGGGAGTTGCTTCCACACCACATCGTCGATGTCCGACCATGAAAAGACGGACCCCTTGGATGTGTTGTCGCTCTCAAACAGCCCAGTGGTGTGAACGTTCAGGGCCTCGCACACTTCGATCACTCGATCGAGGCTTGCCCCCGAATAGTCTGACGCCTCGTAGCGTTGGATTTGCTGCGCCTTCATACCGAGCCGTTCGGCAAGGTCGGTCTGGCTCAAGCCGGCCGCGATCCGCGCCTGGACGAGCACGGACGGCAGGTTCTCCAGCGAGTGCGTCTTGGCGAACGTGATCTCGCCCGACTTCAGAAGCTCGTAGTGGGAGAGTTCAGCCTCCAGGGTCGCGATCTGGCTCTTAATGGCATCGGATTGGGCATCGCACAGCCAGCTCTGCTCGCCGGTCGCAGTGGCGTTCTCGGACTGAGCGGCAGCGAGCGCATCGCGGAGCTTGCCTAACTGGCCTTCGGATATGGCGTACTGCTTGTCGCTGTAGATCATGATGTCACCGTGGGTTGGAGCATCGGCTCGGACGAAAGGTCGATCGCGACGATGCCCTTCGGGGCGCCGGTGAAGCGATCGACTTGGAAGAACTCGACAAAGATGGACCCCGCCTGATCGGCCGGGATCGTGGAGTGGAACAACTCCCCATGGTACTTGGCCTTCTGCGCCGCTCGGTTGTTCTCGAAGGTCAGCAGCACCGGATCAAGAAAGGCCGGATCAACGCTGGTGGGGTCCCAGCACGCATCGTAATCGCCGGGACGGGGCTTGGCCGTTACGAAGCTCCCGTCGAGGAAGGCGCGCCGGCATCCCGCACCCCGGAGGTTGGCTAAGGCGGCGACGAACCCCGTGAATTGCACCCGACGTTTCGGGTTCGATGCGAAGCGGGTTTCCACCTCGGCAAGGGTCGCCAGATGGATGCCGGGGGGCAGTATGGGCCACGGCGATCCGGGCAGGTCAGAGTGGTTCGGAATCATATTCACAACAATAATGTTGTAATAGGCATAGGTCAAGCGATGCAGCGGTGCGGCCAGAAGATCTCCGCACAGGTGCTTTTCTTTCGATGAGCCTGATTTGCCCGGATCGCGAGGTTATTTGCGCATGCAGCGAACGACGGCTCCCCGCCCACTCTTCCGCACCGGCGATATCAGGCGGCACTCAACCATCCTCCGCGCCCTCGCTCAGGATTGCGAGCACCCGCGCAGCGGGCCCGACTTCCAGACTTGCCAGAAGCGCCGCCAGACCCGCCCCGCCTGAAGGCGTCGTGGCGAGACCGTGCTCGGCGAGGATTGCCACGCCCTGCGCAGCCTCGTCCTCGGTGATCGTCACGAACAGGTCAGCGTCACGCGATAACCCTCTGAGCGCTATCAACGAGGGCGATTTGCAGTCGAGCCGTCCCATCCCGGAGACCGGGCCTTCAGTCGTTACCACCTGGCCCGCGCGAATGCTCTCGATCAACGCAGGCGCGGCCTCGGGTTCGATCACGATGACTTGCGGCGCATCCCCCCAGACAGCACGGGCATGCGCGGCCACCGCTGCCGCCAGGCCCCCGACTCCGGCCTGCAGCAGGATATGCGTGGGCGCGACGTCGATCTGCTCGGCGATTTCAGCGGCGAGCTGCAGATAGCCTTCCATTACACGCAGGGGCAATTCGCAGTAGCCGGACCAGGAGCTGTCCGACAGGAGCGTCCAGCCATGCTCCTGCGCGGCTCGCTCCGCGGCCGTCATGCTGGCCTCGTAGGTCGCGCCGGCGCGCACGACTTGCGCGCCCTTCGCCCGCAGGCGCGCGGCGAAGGCCTCGGGCACCGTTTCGGCGAGGTAGGTCACCGCACCCGCGCCGAAGAGACGCGCGCCCGCAGCCACCGAGAGGCCATGATTGCCGGCGCTCGCCGTGACGTATGTCTGGTCGGTCAGGGCTTGGGTCCAATTGTCGTCCTGCACAGCCGAAGCGGCGTCGCGCGCAATCGCATGTGCCGCTCCGAGCGCCTTGAAACTGCCGAGACCCATCCGCGAGCGCTCATCCTTGATCAGAACCTGCGCCACACCCGTACGCTCGGCCAGCTCCGGCATGTTCCGCAGCGGTGTCGGTATGTGCGCGGGGCACAGCGACAGCAGACGGCCAACGCCTGTCGCGTCATGGCAGGGCAGCGGCGCGTCGAGCTGAAGGCCACGTCCGCGCCACGGATTGGCAACGGTGCTGATCATGCCAAGACCATGGCTGTTGAGGCAGCGCGCCGCTACCGAAAAAAAGGAGCCGCTCATCCTGGAAACCTGTATCGAAGTCTCTCCGGTATCTGAGTTCAGTGCGGCGCTAAAACCGGTGGCGCGTCCGCCTCTCGTTCTCCACCAGCTCGATCAGCGCCATTCTTACGTCGCTTATCATCGTCTCGGTTCAGGTTTAAGGCTCGCACCCCGAACCTTCTCTGAACACCGATGGTGATTGCCATGATCGCACACGGACCCGCTGACCTGCGTTGCCGGCTCCGCGTGCGGCATCCGACACGATTCGGTAGGAGGCCGCTTCTGCTTAAGATTTGCAACGCAGCTGCCGCCACTGTCGCACGAATCATTCAGCACAAGCCCGCAGCGAGAAACTAATGCTTGACACAGCGACTCAGGCAACGCCTACTATACGGTAAAGTAAAGGGGCGCACATGGGGCACGAGCAGGCAATCGTCTTCGACGGGGTGGGGCTCGCCCTCGGTGGCGCGACGATCTACGACTCGCTCTCCTTCGATATTCGGGCAGGCGAATTCGTCTGCATACTTGGGCCCTCGGGGTGCGGCAAATCTACCGCGCTGAGGCTCATGGGAGACCTCCTGGCGCCGAGCGCTGGGCATGTGGCGATCGTCGGCGAACCTCCCGCCCGGACTTGGCAGCGCCTCGCCTACGTCTTTCAGTCGCCGCGCCTCCTGCCCTGGAAAACAGCGCTCGAGAACGCGGCCTTCGGGCTCGAAATGCGTCATCCGGAGATGGCGCAGGCCGACCGTGAAGCGGCCGCGCGCACCCAGCTCGAACGCGTCGGCCTTGGGCGCGACATGAAAAAGATGCCGTCGATGCTGTCGGGCGGTGAGCGTCAGCGAGTCGCGATCGCCCGCGCGCTGGCCCTCGAGCCCGAGATCATCCTGATGGACGAACCCTTCTCAGCCCTCGATCCGACGACGCGGCAGCGGCTACGAAGCCAGATCGTTGAACTTTGGCAGGACAGCGGCAAGACCATCGCTTTCGTGACACACGACATCGACGAGGCGGTTACGCTGGCGGACCGTATCGTCATGTTCACACCAAAGCCATCGCGCGTCGCGCGCATCGTCTCGGTGGACGCGCCTCGGCCGCGTGACCTTGACGAGCCGGGCTTACGTAGGATGCGCGATGAGCTCTTCGCGTTGTTCAGTGACTTTGAAGATAACGAACAGACACAGGGAGACGAATCATGAGCAAGTCAACGACCAGTCGATTTCTGGCAGCCAGTGTGGCCGCCGCCGCCTTGCTCGCCGCCACCAGCACGAACGCCAAGACAGTCGTCAGCTTCGGCTATCTCAATGACCCTTCGCACGAGGCGGTCATGTGGGCGCTCAACAACGAACGCGTTTCATCCGATCTGATCGAGATCGAGGCCACGGCGCTCGACATCTCTGCCTTGATCCAGGCGACTTCCGCACGGACCTACGACGTCGTGCAGACGGCGGCCATGGCGATCCCGCGGGCCCGGGATCGTGGGCTCGACCTGGAAATTATCGGCACTGGCCTGCGCTATCATGAACGCGGCGAGGGAGCGGGAATCTGGGTGCCCGAGGACAGTGACATCGAGAGCGTAGCTGATCTCCAAGGCCAGCGACTAGGGATCTACTCCATCGGGTCTGCCGGTACGACACTCGTTCGGATCGCGCTGTCCGAGGTGCACGGCATGACGACCGAGACCGGCGGTGGTGACATCGAGCTTGTCGAGATGCCGGCACCTTCGTTGCCTGCGGCTCTCGCGACGGGGAGAATAGATGCCGCCACGCTGATCCATGCCCAGGCATTTCAAGCGATGCAGACCGGCGAGTTCATTCCCATAACCCAGACCGCACAGGACCTGTCAGAGCGGTATGGAACCCGAATGGTGTCGGCAGTGCTGGCCGGCTACAGCGACAACCTCGAGGCCGATCCCGAGATCTACGAGGAATTCATCTCGCTGCTGCGTGCTTCGGTGGACTATGCCCTCGACAACCGCGACGAGGTATTCGCCGAGGTTGGCGCTGAAACCGATACAGATCCCGAGTTTTTTGAGGCCTGGTTCACCCGGTTCTCGGAGTTTCCAGTCGAGCTGACACAGGATGACATCGCGGCAATCGATATCCTCTGGGCCCGGTCGATCGAGATGGGTCTTCTGGACGACGCGCCGGATGCGATCGATACGGTCTGGCCAAACGCCATTCACGACTGATCGCACGAGCACATGACAGATCGCGCCACACATCAGGCGGCGGGCGACGAGATCGCCCCCGCCGTCGCCGTTCCGCGGCAAACGCGGCTGCCCGCATGGACGATGGCGATCGTGCTGCATGGCTTCACCGCCGCTGCACTTCTCGCCTGGTGGGTCTATTCGCAATTTGTGCCGGCCTATCTGCTTCCCGGCCCCGAAGCCGTCGCGCTTCGAATGTTCGAATTCATCACGACGCCGATGCTGCTTTTCCAGCTGTCGATCTCGCTCGCCCATGTCGCGACCGCGATTACGCTGGCGTTCATCATCGGAGCGTTGATGGCCTTCAGCGCCCAGTATTTTCGTCTTACGCGCACGCTCATTGATGCGCGCCTCACGCCTTTCCTGAATTCGTTTTCCGGGATCGGATGGCTTTTCCTCGCGATTATCTGGTTCGGGATGGACAGCGTCACTGTCATTTTCGCGGTCACGATGATCCTGATCCCATTCACTGCGATAAACATCCGCACCGGTCTTATCGAACTCGACCGCGAGCTTGTCGAACTCGGACTCAGCCTGTCGCGGCACCGTCTTCGAATCGCCGTGAAGATCCTCGTGCCCATGCTCGTCCCCTACCTTTTCGCCGCCTTGCGCACGAGCTTCGGTGTCGCGTGGAAGGTCGTCCTGACGGCCGAACTTTTCGGCGGCAATGCCGGGGTCGGATACATTCTCGACGTCGCGCGCCAGGAATTCGACACGGAGACGGTATTCGCGATCATCGCCTTCATTCTTCTCTTCGTTGCCCTGGTGGAGGCCGCGATCTTCCGGCCTGTACAACGCAAGCTCGACCAAAGGTACCGCATCGATGCCTGATGCCAACCGCCCCTCCCTCGCCGAACGGGGCTTCGCCGAGTTTGCGCTTCTCTTCGGTGTCGTCGTCTGGTGGCTGACAGCGCAGGACTTGCCGGCTTTCGTTCTGCCGACGCCCGGCGCCGTGGTTGTCACGATGTCGCGCTTCTTTACCGATGCGGGCCTGGCCTACCATTTCTTCGTCAGTGCCGGACGTGTCATCGCAGCGGTGTGCATGGCGATGCTGGTGTCACTCATCCTCGCCGCGCTCGCCACCCGCTCGATCCTGCTTACCGCGATCCTGGAACGTCGCGTTCTGGTTTTCCTGAACAGCTTTCCCTCGGTCGGCTGGGCGATCCTCGGCGTGATGTGGTTCCAGGTTTCGGGCGGCACAGTCATCTTCATCCAGGCCGCGATCATCCTGCCGTTCTGCCTGATCAGCGCGATGTCGGGTTTTCGCCAGGTCGATGCGGAACTCGCCGAAATGGGTCGGAGCTTCACTCGCAATGCGGTACGCCGTTTCCTGAAGCTAACGTTGCCACTGATGATGCCAATCCTCATGTCGGGGATACGCATCGCCTATGGTATTTGCTGGAAGATTGCGCTGGTTGCAGAGCTATTCGGGGCACAATCCGGCCTCGGCTATCTTCTTGTGCGCGCCCAGTCGAATGCAGATGCCGCCATGGTATTCGCGGTCTGCCTGATGATCGTCGTGGCGGTAATCGTCATCGACCGCCTCGTTCTCAACCCCCTTGCCCAGAAATATTCCGTCAACAAAGGAGCATCAGAATGAGCCAACCTTGGACAACCGAGCGGATCGGCCCTATGCCGCACATCGCCGTTGATCACGCCGGGCAGGGCGAGCTGGTGGTCCTGCTTCACGGTATTGGCGGGAACAAGCGCAACTGGCACGATAACATTCCCGCACTGGCCGAACACTTCCATGTCGTGGCCTGGGACGCTCGCGGCTACGGCGAAAGCGACGACTATGATGGCCCGCTCGATTTTCGCAACTACGCGGACGATCTGGTGCGCGTGATCGATTATTTCGGCGCGCGCCGAGCCCATGTCATCGGGCTGTCGATGGGCGGGCGGATCGCCATGGACTTCGCTGAGCGCTACCCTGACCGGCTTGCCTCACTCATCCTGTGTGCGACCCACATGGGCTTCTCGCATTTCTCTGACGAGAAGAAACGCGAGTTTGTCCAGCTCCGCAAAGAGCCGCTGGTCAACGGCGGCACGCCGGCGGACATCGCCGGCCCTGTCGCGCGCACCCTGATCGGACCGAAAGCCTCCGACGAGGTCTTCGACAAGCTCGTGGACAGCATGAGCCGACTGCACAAGGAGTCCTACATCAAGAGCATTGAGGCGACCGTGATGACCGACAGTCATGATCGATTGGAAGAGATCGCGGTGCCGACCCGCGTCGTCGTCGGAACGGGGGATCGCCTTACGACCCCCGAAATAGCCCGCGATATCGCCGGACGCATCCCTGACGCCAAGCTCGTGGAGATCCCCAATGCCGGTCATCTGCTGAACATCGAGGCTCCGGAGACCTTCAATCGCCTCGCGATTGACTTCATTGGGTCGCAGCCGGCTCAGTCCGGGATGGCCGGGTAAACTTATGGCGGAGCATTAAAGCGTGAGACGCGGAGGATTTGTCCGGCAGGCCGTGGAAGACGCCGCGCGCGCAACCTTCGTCGAGCGCGGCTTTGAAGGCACCAGCGTGGATGAAATCGCCCGCCGAGCCGGGGTCTCCAAGCCGACGATCTACGCGCATTTTGGCGGTAAGAGCGAACTCTTCGTCCACATCCTCGAAAGCTACTGCGCGCGCCTCCTCACTCCGATTCTCGATAGCGCAGCGGATGATCGGACGCTGGAAGAGGTTTTGCGCGATTTCGCGCGCGGTTACACGAGAATCGTGCTGGACCGGGAGGTCGTTGCATTGCACCGCCTCTTCGTATCCGAGGCGCAGCGTTTTCCTGAACTGGGCAGACGCTATTACGATGCTGGGCCTCAGTCGGTGCATGATGAACTGGCACGTTTTTTCAACCGCCGGATTGCGCTTGGCGAACTTCGAGAAGTTGATCCGCAGCGGCTGGCCGAACAATTCTCGGGTCTCTTATTGACGCCGATACGGCTCAAGATGCTATTTGCCGTCATTGATGAGTCTGACAGCGAGACAGTCGGGCTGTACTGCGAAACAGCCATCGACCTCTTCCTTTCAGGCGTAAGTCGATCGCGAAGAAGGGGCTGACGAGGTAGTGTCCAGAATCTTTCGCACATTTTCTCAGGCGACGGCCCCGTGGGTTGAGGTTTGCTCCGCGTAGAGCGGGGCCATGTTCATGTATTTGCGCGTCGACCATTGGCTGCCCGCGATATGGCGCAGCCTCGCCGCGGCCAGGTTCAGGCAGCTCTGACCGTCCGGAAACGCGCCGACCACCCGGGTGCGCCGGCGGATTTCCTTCATGATGCGCTCCAGTGGGTTGTTGGTCCTGATCTTCAGCCAATGGCTGTCGGGGAAGCTGTAGTAGCTCAGCGTCTCGTCGATATGCGTCTCGATCAGCTCGGCCGCTTTCCCCAGCTTCTGGCGGCGCAGGTCCTCCACGACGGTGGCGGCCTTCTCCTGCGCCGCGTTCCGGCTGTCAATCGGCATTCAATCGGGCCCCCTGATCGGCGCCCAAAAGGGACCCCTCTGGCGCGACGATAGCTGGCCCGAGGCGGCGTAGCTTCCAAGTGGCGCAGCCGTCTCGGGCCAGCGGATCAACTG
>LFCJ01004075.1_pt1 | contig 10707 bp, 9 predicted proteins | sample 643141 | NCBI WGS metagenome assembly LFCJ01 (sample SAMN03766243, study PRJNA286221) | soda lake metagenome | biome: soda lake; feature: Kulunda steppe; material: water; isolation source: sample B1-Br-g2 brine of Lake Bitter-1 | place: Russia: Kulunda steppe | collected 2010-07 | reverse complement strand
GCTATACTTTGTAGTTCATCAACAGGATTCATTCCCTGCCGATCGAGCGGAAATGTATGATGTTCAAATCGATCAATTTGTTCTGTTGCATCTTCGGGGGTGACGATATGAACGTCATGGCCCAAATCAGCTGTTTTTTTTGCTAACAATACCCGTTTTGTTTGGTAGTTTCTCGTACTGTTAACAACAATAAAAATTGTCTTTGGTCTCATCTAAGTGCTAATCAGTTGTTTGAGACGGTATCGAATATTGTTGTTTCTTTTTATTTGGCCCCTCCAATACCGTCGTGATCATATTAATGAGTGCCTCATCAGAGAGGAGATTTGCACGATCGGAAGCATACTCCGAATTGAGTGTATTTGTTGTTTCGACAGCCATCTCCTTTGTTGGATAGAGAATGAATTGCTCAGCTTGTTCTTGTGTATACCGCAGCTCTCCGCGAGAGACGAGCAATTCGTGATGGCGCTCTCCTAATCGTGTTCCAATGATGTCGATATCAATTTCAGAGCGGTCAAATCCAAATTGTGGGGCGTAGTGTTCTCGCATTACACGTGCGAGGTCTCCCACCCGAATTCCAGACATCTTTTTGACGAATATCTCACCGCCACTCATTCTGGTGCAGGAGTTGATAATATACTCACTAGCTTCAGATGGCGACATGATAAATCGCGTCATCTCTGGATCGGTCACCGTAATTGGTCCACCTGATTTGATCTGCTTACGGAAGACTGGAACAACCGATCCTTTCGTGCCGAGCACATTTCCAAGCCGTACCGAGCCAACAATTAGATCTTCGGACTTTTGTCGTTCATCGAAGGCGGTGACCATCCGCTCACCAAGCATTTTTGTTGCGCCCATCGCTGAGATCGGTGTTGCGGCTTTGTCTGTACTGACGAAGAGGAGGCGATCGACATCGCTTTTTCGAGCGGCTTCTAGAACGTTCTTTGTTCCGTCAATATTTGTTTTGACCCCTTCATATGGATTATATTCAACAACAGGGACATGCTTAATCGCTGCAGTATGGAATATCACATCAATATTCTTGACTGCTGCAATCATACTTTCTCGATCTCTTACGTTTGCTAGTACCCATTCAATATCTGTGGGTTGGGCTTCGTCAGATCCGTATGAAGTTCCGATCGCTTGCTCGTTATTGTCAATGACTCGGATGAGGTTTACACCTCGTTGCATAAGTTGAGAAACAATTTGAGAGCCGATTGAGCCACACCCCCCGGTAACTAAGACATTCTTGCCCACTAAACTACTCATCAATGAAAGACAACGTTTTGATTACAATAAAGTTACTTGTTTCTCCAAGACATATACGGCTCTTTTTTGATATTGTCAAAGCTAGCATAATTACCGGTGAAATAGAGCTGTCACATCCATTGAGATTCTATCTTTTTGACAATTTTCACCGCGTTCGGTTCTAGCATCTTTTTTGTGTCATTATTAATTGTAATTGTTTGGCAATCAGTGGCGGCGAGATAATTTTTAAGTTGTTCGTATCCCTCAACAGCACGGTTGAACTGTGGAGAATCTGCAGAGAGTCGACCATCACCATCCATACGATTATTGAGCCGTTCAACCACTGTTTTATATGTGGCCTCAACACAGACAACAAGGTCTGGAGCAGTCCGGGAGAGAAACTGGTCAAAGCGGTCAAAAAGGACGTCCCATTTGCACGACGAGCGGAGACCGACTGACCAGATACTTTGATATGGACCTTGATCAAGAAGAGTCACACCATAATCTGACCGAGCACAGACTAGCACGCCTGAGACATACTGAAGATTGAAACTTACACGGATCTGGTCAGTGATTGATTTTTGATTAGTACTCAATAGTCCGCATGTCGCTGAGGAAAATGTTCGTGGACGACGAAGGAGGTGCTCAATTGCAAAGCGTCCCTTCGAGAGGATTCGATAAGGTGTGGGCCGATTACTGATAGAGCGAATAGGTTCTGTAACTTGAGAATATCTCTTTGCGAATATCGTAGCGGTACGGCCTGAAAGTGTTGATTTGCCCACTCCAGGAATTCCAACGAACTCAATTATTTTACAACTTGAATTACTGCACGGTTCTGTAAATAAGTTTAAATTTCGGACCATACTTTCCTTTTAATTTCCTCGAATACCTCTTCGATATCATCGTGAGTATCAATAGTAACCACACGACTGTTCTTGTATTCCAGTGATTCTATCACATCAGCTTTTTTACATAGGGTAGGCATTGGTGTTTCCGGTTTTCGTTTCTTGGCAGTTTCCGGGTCGGTTATGAGTTTAATCACAAGATCAGGTGAGTTATTCTCCAAGTCATTATAAATGGTCTGTTCCCAAGTCGCGATTTTATTAAGAAGCTTCGAATTGCTCTCTAACCATGCAGTCAGAAGCGGACCATCGTTGATATTTTTAAACTGGTTCTGAGGATATCGATCCATTAGTACCACCATCCCTCGGTTTCGGGCACGTGTCGCTCTCCGCCGTTTCTTTTGCTTTTCACGAGCAAGTAGTATCCCCCAGATACTCTTGGCTAAACCAACAATTGCATCATCACCAGATTGTTTATATATATCGTTTCCACCATTCTCCTGTTCCGTGTTCTTTTTACAACTCGCTGACCTGTGTTGGTTATTAACTATATTATCATTAAAGAATAATCGTAAGTTGTTAGCTATTTTCAGAGGATATCGTAGAAGCGAGGATGGACCATCACCACTCCCGAGATAGACTGAGTGGACGTCCATTTTCCACGATAGCCAGTTGTGAAGAGAGGAGAGGTGCGTCGATTTGCCGGAGCCATCAATTCCAATGAGTGCTACCTCAATCCCACGACTTGGTAGTTTTCGTCTCGACGGGTACGGTCGGTTCAAAAATGTACGATTAAGCTTTCCAACTCCACGAAATCCCTTCCGTGCTAATGCGACTGGTATTATCGACCACGGTTGATATGTGCTGTATGAATCGAGTTCAGGTCGAATAGCTTTCTTGAATTTAATTAGATCACGAACTGTAGGGTTTCCATCAAGGACGTCTCTGATATGCACCACTGATGGTGGATTTAGTAGCTCATGAGTAATCGCTTCCAACTCTGATTTGTCTGCACGCTCTACTAGCCAACTATATTCGTCAAGAAATCCTCGAAAGTAAGACCGTCGAGCAATCGGGTTATACCGGTGGACCTTTAGTGCGTATCGGACAATTAATAAAAAAAGTTCAGTAGTCGGGTCAGTGATCGGTACGCCGGTTTTTATATCTGTAGTTCTTCTTTCGAGTATATATGGGCCCCACGGAGTAACATATTCTTTAATAAATGGGGTACCAAAAGTGAGTTCAAAATGGAGGTGAACATGGATAGAGTGACCAGTTTCCGGATCATGGCCAATGTAATTTTCTATTCCGGGATATCCCGTGAATGCTACATCATCTAGTCTAACGAACCCGTGTTGATTAAGCACCTCACGGAACTTGTGTTCATCATCTGGGTGACAAAGCAGATCAAGATCTGTACTACCATCCAATGCTTTCTGTAGCTTCTCGTTACTTTTCCAGTGGCAGTAACGGACTCCGCGGGAGTCTAGCGATGAAATAATGTGATTAGTTTGCTTAAGCATGAATCAACAGAGCAGAGTTCAATTTTGTTAAAATCTAAAACACCGTGATCGGATCTTATATATCGACATTCCATATAGAACTACTTAAAATCGTCTGAATAAGTTTGTATTTATGGAAAGAAAGAAAAATATCAGGGTAGGGCACCTAGTCAATCAATATGGGTATGGGACGGCAGCAGGCGATCTAACCGCTGCACTGAATCAGTATACTGAGATAGACTCAGCAGTCATTTCTCTTCGAGAACCAGAAGATTTCACAAGTAAAGTGCAAGTAATCTACCCAAATAATAACAATACAATCAAAAAATCATTTCTTGATACCATCTATTGGCTTAAGGAAGTTATAAATAATTTTGATGTCATTGTCGCGCATCATACGCTTTCTGGACTGTTAGGTTCAATTATAACCCAAATTAACCAAGTACCTATCATTTCCAGAGAGGGAAATGATCATCAACAGTTCTCTTTCCGTGTTAGAACTGCTCGAACTCTAACAAATCTAATGTCTAATGAAATTGTTTGCGTGTCGCAGTCTGTTGTTGATTCTTATCAGGGGTTTGAACAGATTGTCTCTAGCTCGAAATTTCAAGTAATAAATAATGGTGTCAATATAAATGAAGTTGACTCGGCACGTCAAAATGATTGGAATCTTTATTCGAATACAAATATAGAACCCAACTCAAAAGTTATCGGGACGGCTGGTATGTTGATCGAACAAAAAAATCATTCATTACTTCTTAAGGCCATAGATCGTCTAAACCATCAAAGAAAACATAACGTTCATTTGGTGATTGCTGGCAATGGTCCTCTTATCAACACATTAAAAAAACAGATGCAGGACTTGGACATTACTGATTCGGTGCACTTTGTAGGTTACTTACAACGTGTAGAGGTTTATAAAATGTTACATCAGATAGACACGTACGCGATGCCATCAAAGTGGGAGGGTTTTTCTGCTGCTGCCTTACAGGCCATGGCTGTCGGGGTGCCATGTGTATTTTCTAATATACCATCTTTCGCTTCACAGTATCCAGACGATTTGGTTTACTTTCATGACCCTCAATCAGTGGGAGACTTAGCTAATGCACTGGAGAGTGCATTAAATGATGATAAAGATATTGATGGTCGAGGACGAAAATTCGTTTTAGACAACCACACGACAAAAATAATGGCAAAAAAATATGCAAACGTTATTCAAGAATTATACTCAAAAAACTCTAATAATTAGATGTTCATTCAGACCATAGTCGATTGAATGATCGAACAGTGGATGTGTAGATTAAAAGGCACGGTCTAGATAAGCCAGTTTGAGATACGAGCAGATCAATGGTTTGGGTGTTCATGCTACCCAAAGATCTTCTCAATGAAACGTTAGACACGGCGAGTCTTCAATGTTGGGAGCGTGAGCGGACGGCTACGTCCGTCAGGACGTTTGCTGTCCGGCTCTACGCGACCGGTTGTTGACTTAGAGAGACACAAGAAGTTCTTCGATTGTTCGGCGTAGAACGTTCTCATCAAGCGATTTGGCAGTGGGTACATCAAATTGCTGACAGCGTATCCGACCCGCCTGAGGCGAAGCCGAAGCGAGTCGCTATTGACGAAACTGCTGTCAAAATCAACGGCGAGCTGTGTTGATTGTATGCTGCAATAGACCTTGAGTCAAAATTGGTTCTTGATGCCGAATTGTTCGAACGATATGGGACTGATCCAGCGTCTGCGTTTCTTCATCGCCTTGCCGAGAAACACGATCTCTCTGATAGCGTGTTTCTCGTCGACGGCTTTGAGTATCAGACTGACCTTGCTCGATCAGGATTACGCGGTCGCCGAAACTATACTGACAGAAACCTCATTGGAAAATGGTTTCAGACACTCAAACAGCGTACCGACCGCATTAATCACTAGATAATCGAACACCAGCTGGGGAGGTTCTTAACTAGATAGTACCATCGAGTACAAATTTTTTGTATTTAATGCGACTGTAGAGTATATTCAGTTAGATCATAGCCAATTTAGTGGTTATACATGATGGATGTATGATGCAGAATGGAACGCTCTGGATCTGAAGTATTTATATAACTTAGCACCTAAGATTGATAAACTAAAAAAAATTGATGATGTGATCGTAATTGCAGAAAATTTTGCATCTAACTTTGACTTTGTTAGAGTTGATTTATATAATATAAAAATAGAGGTGGAAGATTTGATCCAAAAAATTTAATTTCACGTTATGATTCTATTGGTATATAAAAACACGCTCTGCAGTGTTTCAAGCTATATCTAGCAAATCACGATTGAACTGCATTAACTTCTGAGCTAATGTTCGATACTGACTTATTTCAGTATCTAAATCTATATACCAATGAGCTATGTTCACAGCTCTAACTCAAATACACGAAACCAATTTTTACTAAAATATCTACTAAGAGTTTCATTAATTTTTGTAGTCGCTTTTGGATTTGTCTCAGGACCGATGGCTAGTATGGGTCCAATCGATTTTCGATTGTTTGATTTATTTACACTTTTTTGTTTTTGTGTTTTACTTTTAATTATTAACAAGAACCCAATTACATTAACTAAAAATAACTTGTTACTCACAATATTTTTTATATACGTTTTGTTCGCGATTGGATTGCCCATTATCGGGATAATACTATATAATTATCCAATCGGATACATCGTTGGCGACTTAAGATGGTTACAGATCCTTATCATAATCGCTGGGTTTTTTGTGATTTCAAATGGGTCACCAGATAGAGTAATAGACATACTCTTGGTATCTTTCAAAGTACTCATAATTACTAATGTTATTTTTGTTACCATTCAAGTACTACACTGGTTAAATATTAGCGATTTGTCATATTTAGTTGAGTGGTGGTACATCGGACGACATGTCGATTTTGGCCAGACGTACCATATTGGTCGGTTCTCAGGTGCAACTGGATCAATTTCGGGACTTGGCTTATTATCTAGCACCAGTGTGATTATATTTTTATATTCCTATTTTAAAACCCGTTCAGACGCTAGTTTTTTAATATTATCATCTTTACTGCTCGTTGCATCCGGGACACGAACTGCATTAGCAATTGTTTCTATATTTATTGTAACTAGTACAATGTTTATTTACCTACGTACACAGGATGTTGTTGGAATAAAGAAAAAACTGCAACAAAATCTATGGGAAATAGGTATTATTCTTGCAACACTATTGAGTACACTATATATTCTTTATGAATACAATATTGGTCGAATTCGAACGTCGAGTAGGTATGCTGATGTTCTTGGAATACTAACCGGGGCAACAGGTTTCGATGACTCCTCAGGTAGAGTTTCCCGATGGGAACCGGTATTATATTATGTAGAATCTGAATTTCACTTTGGGACACTAGCTAATCCTTCTTGGGTTTTAGATGATTTTAGAGCAATTGATTCATATTTTGTGATAACTTACTTACAAGGAAATATTGTATTTTTAATAGTGTATATATTTTTACTATTTTTATTATTATTATATTCAATAAGACTTATTCTTACAAACAGAGACTATGGGTTGGTTATATATGGGTTCTGTACCATCATCATTTTTTCATCAATCACTCAAAACTTTATGACTAGTATCGCTGCCAAGCTGATATTAGCTCTTGTGATTATTTTATATCTGTCTGATTTCGAAAGAACTTAACTCAAATGTCAATGCTAATTGAATAGTTCTGTAATGTATTGATCAGCAATAACGGATTGCTCAAAACTCATTGCTCTATCGACTAATTTGCTTGAGTCGATCGGATCTGATAACGTTTTCTCTATGGCAGAAGCTAGTGCGTCTTCATCACCAACAGGCGTAAGCGGTCCAAATTCACCTCCTTGGAGTATTTCAGCAGGACCGTTCGGACAATCTGTAGAGACAACTGGGGTACCTGTTGCCATCGCTTCAACTAATGCAATCCCAAAGCCTTCCAGACGAGATGAGAGAGCAAATACATCACTTCTATTCAGATATGGATAGACGTTATTAATATATCCAATTAAATCAACTTTATTCTCAATTCCAAGTTTTTTAATTAAATCTTCTAAATACCCCTTTTGTTCACCAGTCCCCATTATTATCAACCGAGTGTCTGGAAAAGTTTCTTCAATGATTTTAAAAGCTTGGATAAGAGTCTGGAAATCTTTCACGGGTGCTAGCCTTCCTGCAGCGATTATAACATCTAAGCGATCATTCTGTAACCATTGATGTTCGATCGGTTCGCTTATTTTGATGTCAAAATTAGGTCCAATTACAGGGTTGTATATCACTGATATTTTTGATTCAGTAATGCCTGTGACATTGGAGATATCCTTCGCAGATCCTTTTGAAACTGCAATAATGTTGTCTGCCATACGGTAGCTCACCGGGAGAATCGTATCCTTAGCTGTGGAGATAACGTTGCCATTTTTTGTTTTCTTCATTGAAGGTGTACTATGTACACCGATCGCAACTTGAGTATCAGTAAAAGATAGTTTGGTACTCCAAACAGCAACGATATTCGCATGTGTATGTCCTGAGAGTAAGACATCAGGAGAGTACCTACGCAGATACTTTATCAGTGGAACTATACTTTTCAATACCCGCCCAGCTCGCAAATCTATAACTCGAGCACCCACGGGGATCTGTGACTCAAATGAACCCCGACGATCGGCAACAACAATATCAACAGCAACTCCCCGTTCAAGAAACCCTTCTGCAAGATTCAGAAAGCAACGTTCGATCCCTCCAGGGGTAAATGTAGGAAAAAAAAAGCAACTTGTCTCTTTGACATGGACGAACTGTAACTCATGTAAGTACATATTTGCGCAGTTTATTTGACAATTTCGTTTCAACGTTTGTACAAAATATGAAATAGTTACTCAAATTGGATGTCTGGATGTGGATCTATTTTATCGATTTCTTCTTTATTTTTATAGACGGCATCGCGGTGTTCTTGCCATTTAGTATGTCTTATACATACTCGAACCGGTATCGATTTTATATTTAATAATTTTACTATTGAAAGTCTGTGCGCACCACCTGCCCACAAAAACTCGCCATCACGTCCAATATGTACCGTAATTTCCTTACGCTCTGGAGGAAGTGTTTTTTCTGTATCTAGTTGTTTGATCTTATTCTTATCTAATTCTGATTGACTATGATATCCTGTTCTTTTAATACGATCGTACAATTTATCTAGCTCAGAGCAACGTTGATTAATTTGTGTTTCATTTTCAAGTAATTTATATGAACCATTTTCTCGAATCTGATCATGCATAAATTGATAATATTCTGTATCTCTCCAAGGCTTTCCATTAATAAATCGATCACGGAATGATATATATACAACATCTTGATGAAAATCTCTGAGTTGTTGATCCCAGCCTCCATCGATAACAGGTGATGGCCTAAAAACAGATGTTGACGGTGTTGAAACTGGACAAAAATTGATCCGCGAAGGCGAAATATATATAAGTTTGTATGGTTGTATCGGTGATATATACTTACGATCGTCATAAATCCACGACCCGAAATGATCAATATAATATCGGATCTTTCGAATCATACTTCCCATTTGTACCAGACTATAATAAGTTTATAATTTGCACATTCAATTCGCTATATGTTGGTATTTTACTTATAATTTCATTTGGCTGTTGCAATGAAAGTAAGTAATTTGTACCCACCCATCCCAAACAAACTGAATATAGGAAGTACTCTTGTCATTCGGGCTGGCTCTGGGTCGTAATATAAAGCAGAGGTACTCAATACGATTGCTCGATATGACCATAATTTGTTCCGTAAGAGGTATTTTGCTTCCCGTCTCATCGCTTTTGACAAGGCAGTATAATAAACACTCTCTGTATGTGTCTCGTATAAGTGCTCGTATCGTTTGAGAACTAGCCATGTACCCTCAATTGCTCCGATTGTATCCTCTCGGTGTTCCTCTGGAATACCTTTGTGAACCAGCACTTCATCAATGTAAGTGAATTGTGTTCGCTGTGCAAACTCGATTTTCCAAAACGTGTCATCTGAGCCAGGAAATTCAGGCAGATCCAAAATTAGCATTGCAATATCCGATTTTAGAAGCATTGTCGATGTTATACATGTAAGATTCATTCGCAAAGCTAAATTTAGAACATTACCATTTGGGCGTTCTATTTGTCGGCTTGTATTCCCTCGCTCATTTCTGTAGGCACAATAGGCAACACCGACATCCTGGTCTTGTTCTAAAACAGAAACCTGTTTTGGTATTTTTTCGGGTTCTAAGTAATCATCATCGTCGAGCAACTGAATATACTCGCCACTGCATTGTCTTAACCCAACTTTTCTAGCTGCATTTGGCCCCTTATTTTCTTCTAACGCAATGTATTGTACTGCAGTATACTCTTCAGTTATTTTTGATGCGTGTGAAACCCCAGAGTCATCAATAACAATCACTTCAATATTTTTGTATTTTTGCGATCGGACGCTATCAAGACACTTACTTAATCGATCGTTTCTATAATATGTTGGAATAACTACTGAAACTAGAGGCTCTTTATTTAATTCTTGATTCTCGCTCATGATTCTCAACTAGTCTATATCGAAATATTAGTTGCTATTGATAAGAGTCTGTTTCGGTAAAATTAGTGTTCATAAGTCCAAAAGGCACTGTCTAGATAAGCTAGTTTGAGAAACGAGCAGATCAATGGTTTAGGTGTTCATGCTACCCAAAGATATGCTCAGAGAAACGTTAGATACGGCGAATGTTTAATGTTGGGAGCGTGAGCGGACGGCTACGCCCGTCAGGGCGTTTGCCGTCCGGCTCCACGCGACCGGTTGTTCACTTAGAGAAACACAAGAAATTCATCGGTCGCTCGGCGTAGAACGTTCTCATCAAGTGATTTGATAGTGGGTACATCAAATTGCTGACAGCGTATCCGACCCGCCTGAGGCGAAGCCGAAGCGGGTCGCTGTTGACGAAGCTGCTGTCAAAATTAACGGCGAGCTGTGTTGGTTATATGCTGCAATAGACCTTGAGTCAAAATTGATTCTTGACGCCGAATTGTTTGGACGGCATGGCACTGATCCAGCGGCTGCGTTTCTT
>LFCJ01004072.1_pt1 | contig 10715 bp, 16 predicted proteins | sample 643141 | NCBI WGS metagenome assembly LFCJ01 (sample SAMN03766243, study PRJNA286221) | soda lake metagenome | biome: soda lake; feature: Kulunda steppe; material: water; isolation source: sample B1-Br-g2 brine of Lake Bitter-1 | place: Russia: Kulunda steppe | collected 2010-07 | reverse complement strand
TGGCAAGCAGTCCACAACATGCCTGGCACCTCTGGCTCTTCTGACCGATGGGCACAAGCACATTTTTCAACTCAAGCCGACTAAGAGGCACCCTCAAGTTGCTCAAATACTCCCCCTGCACCCTCAACCAGCATGAAAGTGGACCAAGGGTGATTTGGTTGCAGACAAGCACATTTTCAACTTGAGCTGACTTAGAGGCACCCACCAGTTGCTTTAAAATACCCCCTGCACCCTCAACCAGCATGAAAGTGGACCAAGGGTGATTTGGTTGCAGACAAGCACATATTTCAACTTGAGCTGACTTAGAGGCACCCACCAGTTGCTTTAGAATTCCCCCTGCACCCTAAACCAGCATGAAAGTGGATTGAGGGTGATCTGGTTGCAGACAATGCACACCCATCTTATCCGTGACCGCTGGCTTAAGGTCATCAAAAGAAAGTTCCCTACGATGTGTAGACGCACAGTTTGAACAATGGTGATGGTTATGGAGCCCCCTGTGACTTGGTCTTGAATTTGCGCCACAGGCCCTTGGCTTTGCCATTCCACACATGCTTGGCGTCATCACCCCAAGAGTGCTTGAGAGCCTGGATGTAGGGGCCCGACATCCCTGCTCGGTACCAGTCGAGCAGATCCATGCCGTTCACCATTTCATGCATGCCTTCAAAATCCTGCTGCATGAGCAAGAAGCAGGGGCGTAAAGGACTGAACAAGTGATGAGATTAAAATTGTTGAGCACATGATATGAGTAAAGGACAAGTGATGAGCGTGATGCTGTTGGGCACATGATGTGAGGCCAATAAACTGCTGATGACACCGTGGCACTCTGGTGTTTTGTTCGGGCAAGGAAGCGCTTACATTCACCACAAGCGCCACGTAACATTGTCTGCGCTTTTTCAGGCACAAGCTTGACCATATGCACCTACCTAACCTTGCGATGGAGGCACAACCTTGACATTGCAGTCAATGCCCACCTGCAGGACTTTGTCGCCCTTCCTAACTCGCATCCGGTAGTACTCTGGGAACCAGCTGGCACAGCGGAAGGAGCGGAGCTGCATGAGGGGTGAAACGACAGAGCATGCAGTGATACATTCTTTGAAGGAGATGCGCAACTATGCAAGCCAAGATGCAAACACGTTTGTATGTCTTCGGTCACTTACACAGAGACCAACCCACACCTATTTCAGAGACGCACGTTCGTCACAAAGTTTGTTGACAACAAGCTCCATGCGGAGCACACGCCTGATCGCATGAGAATTCACCATGTTTGCCTCACCTGCTCATACACAAACCTCTCAACATCAATCCCATACATTTGCAGCGCCAGCTGAGGAAAATCCAGGTTGCGAGCTGATGCTGAGGCAAATGCGCCGCCTGCTGCTGGAACCACAGTCCATCTCCGGGTGTAGTCTTCAAAACTGGTCAGGTGCAGCAGTGCATGAGGGAAATAAAGCTTAAGGACGTCCCATGCACTGCACTCGTGCATGCCACTACACACAGCTTCAATGCTCGGCACTCCAGCAGTACACGCGGCTGCAGGAGCGCTAGGGCGTCCCAAGCGCAACCCTTTAAAGGTTCAGACTTGGAACGCCCCATATTGATGGACGGCACTCAGGCATATGCTGCTTTTGAAGGAGATAACTGTGGTTGGCTGGACATATTGCATCACAATTTGGTGCAGTTACATGTCCTGAACAGGCAATCATAGTACAAAACACATGCTGCGTACACCACTCCACAAACATTGTCAAGGCCCACCACACTGCACGCACCATGAGGTCCAGCGTGCCACACTGCACGCACCATGAGGTCTAGCATGCCGCACACAAGCTGTAGAGGTCCAGCTCCAGGCAAGGTCACTTTTTTTCTGCTGGGTGTTGCTCAGAAGACAACCCTAGGGGAAAGCTGTATGGAGCCGACCCTGCACACGCAGCTGGTGACTCCCTTGCCAGCCTGGGGCAAGTTCGTTTGAGGCCATTGCATGTTGCCCCCCCTCACCTGTCAGGAACATTGAGGCTGAACTTGTCCAGGTTGGAGTGCATGAACATGATGCGTCGGCTGTCCCAAGGAGCGCTTTGCAGCATTGTGTTGCATGCAAAGTGGCGCTCGCACACCTGCAAGTCAAACCACAAAGCGGCGCTGATGGGAAGGCAACACCCATGTGCGAGTTTGATGGAGTAGAAAGAGCTGCTCACACTTGAAATTTGATTGGTGAAGGTGTCTTTGTTTGATCCCCGGCTTGCACCATGTTTCCACCGCACAGACCGTATTTAATCTCCATATTTGCAATCAAGCTCATGTGACCACTATTTATCAAGCCAGCTCATACCTACCATCTTGGTAAGACCTCTGTTGCTGCATGACGCACGCTCATTTCCAAGTGGGGTCGGTGGCTGCTCCACAGTGTGCACGTCTTCCCCCATTGCCACAAATGCATACACAAACGTCTCCTGCGTACCACCAGAAAGACAGCAAAGTTAGATGCACAAGCATAATAGCATCACTATGCAGGTACAGACTGTACTCATGTCGACCTTGTTGCAGCAGAGTACGCATGGTCAATGCAGCGTCAGGCACACACTGGATAAGTTGACTCCTTCACACTTCTGGAGCACGTACTGCGTATACAGACTAAGACTATGAATGGTGTGCATAGTGTGGACCGTAAACAGTGTGGACTATTAATGGAGGGATAATGGACCAAATGAAGGAGGAATGCCTCTGTTGTGACTGATTATGTATAAGCGTGTGACAGGCCATCTACCCTAATTTGCTGATGAAAAGCATGCATGTACAGCACTGACTCATGCACCAAGCACGTCCATCACCTTGTCGCCCTTCCCCATGAACGAAGTCAGGAGCTCGTAGTACACCTGTGTCTCGGATCAGTAGCGTACATGTATGTCAAACATCCACCTTTCAGCGTTCTAAGAAGCAGACGTACATGGGCGTACGAAACACCGAGGGAGGAGTCTTGCCTGAAACAAAAGTCTTTCTGTAACTGCCAGAAGGCAATGGGTATAATGGGCATGCGTTCATCCCTACCCACCTCATGGTAGTAATTCAGGTACCTGCATGCAGAGGTGCATCACATCTTGCTTTGTATTCCCCTGCTTAAAGTCCACTCTTAATGCTGCTTATATTATGTGTCTCATGGCCAAACCACGACCAGCACAAAGCTACACTTGATTTCAAGCCTCCACTGCCAATGCAAATTCTTCCTGGCAGCTAAGGTGCAATACCCAGGGACATCAATGTTTGTACAGATCCAAGGGTGCTGAAGAAGAACTGCACGTGTCCTTGACTGCGAAGCATCTGACAATGCATGCAGTGTTGGATCAGGAAAATATGCAGCAGTGTGATGTCATTAAAATAGTGTATGTAGTTGATTGAGCACCAGAATCAATGTGCACATTGCCAGATTTGTGTCCATTATTGGTTACATACGTGTTTACCAGATATACCAGGTGCACCAGAAATCAATGTGTGCAATGCACCTGCAGCCACCTACCGGGAAACCTCTCCTCACACACAGAAGGCATATGTACCTTCCCTCACACACACACAGTGAGCATATGTACCTCTACTCACACACACAGTGGGCAGATGTACCTCTCCTCACGCACAGTGGGCATATGTACCTCTCCTCACAAACACAGTGGGCATATGTACCTCTCCTCACACACACAGTGGGCATATATACCTCTCCTCACACACACAGTGGGCATATATACCTCTCCTCACACACAGTGGGCATATGCAGGAGCCCTTGGAGATGCACAACACTCCACACCCAAAAGCCCACCCCACACACAGCCTGGCGTTGTTCATCCAACCCCACCCCCACAGGCACATCACCGCACACACTCGCTGGCTCATCACCTGCTCATCACGTAAAGCATGGCAAAATGTTTAACCCTGCTGGCATCGTCTTCTCCCTTTCTGTCTTTTTTTCTTCCCGCCCCCCACCCCAGTGACACCACCTGCCCGCACCCTCTGCCTTAGCAACCAACAGCACAGGCTCAGCAACCAACAATCACAGGCTCAGCACCCCGCACTCACAGGCTCAGCACCAGCCCTGGCCAGTGGCGCCCCTTGTCCACAAGGATCTGCCCGCTGTCGTGGCTTGCACCCAAGCTGGCACTGTGCTTCGCTGGTGCAGGCATGCCGAGGATGGTAGGGGTCTGCGGGTGCATGCAGCAGGGCAGCAGGGGCCATTCACCGACTGCACAGGTTATGTTTTACTTCACGTTTCTGATATCCGCAGACGTCTGTTGCATGCTGTGGCAGGCACGTGATGCTCACATTCTCTGTCAGTGGTACGGCACAGGCCACAACTATGATGTCTTCAAGCAGGCCAGGCAGATGAGCTTACTTGGCTTGCAGGCTCAGGGTCCCAGTAGTCTTGCCAGAAGACAGCACCCGTTTCTTTGTATTTTTGGTACTCAAACAGGTCGTCCGGCTTTGTCAAGGGAAAGGAGTCTGCATCAAGGAATAGCACCTCCTGCATTCATGGCAATGTCCAAGACACAGACAAAAGAGGCACGATGCTCATGTGACATGAACAACTCTCATGTGACATGGCACACCGCTGAGTAATGACTCTCATGTGGCATGGCACAGCGGCTATAGCCAGACCATATGGCATCCTTGTGTTGTGTTGCTTGGCATGATGGGCGAGGCATGCAGCATCCACAGCACAGGCCCTGCGAATGCCAAGACACCAGCAGGGCATTCCACAGCATACACAAGCCCCGAAGTAGGCACGTTTGGCACAATACTGCAATTTATAGTCAGCACGACCCAAGCCACAGCTTGGCCAAGGCTAGGCGCTGCTTGCAAAGGCAGCAAACGGGGCCGCTGAGCAGCACCAGCACTCCTTTGCGGCATAAGGACCATTAGAGTACCTCCAGGACCATGGAAAAGGGGCCGGCAGGGCCAGACGTATTACCTGAAAGCCTGACAGAGTAATGGCGACGCTTTTGAGCATGAAACCTGACTGATCTAGGTCTCTCTGGTCAAATGCGCGGACGATGACACCTAGTGCAGGCAGGAAGAGGACACATTGCCTTTCTCACAAGGTCACACTTTTCAATGACAGCTGTGTGCATGAGTGAGAGCCTCTGGTTGGTGTGTGTGTGTATGTGTGTGCGCGTTTGTGCATGTGTTTGGGTGAGGCAAGCTCGTTTCCGGGCCCCTTGAGAGTGCTCAGCTGCCACTGCGCTCACTGTGCATGCCCTTGCATGGGTTGGGAGATGCAGTGCTCCAGATAGCAAACTTGCCTATGGCTGGGCAATAGACCTACATCATCACGGCGGGCATAGTTTACGACAGCATGAGGGGCGCAGCGGCTGTTGCTGCATTACACCCAAACTCATGGAGCAGCATGAATAGGAGACGCAGGTGCAGGTTCATCGCCCTTGATGAACCACCACAGGTGGCGTGAAAAGCAAGCACCCAGGAGCAGGAGCTCCGGTGTTGACTGGGGCGTGGGACGTCACGCATAATGGACAGGACATGAATGTCCAGGGATATCACCACTGATGAGCTGCTATACACCGCGCACGCACCCAAGGACTGGAGCTCCGCTTCGAGCTGGGGCGTGGGGAGCTCCAGGACTGGGAACCACATCTCCACAGGCAAGCTGCTGACCCGCCTGAGCAGGTGGAGGCTAATCCAGGCGCTGGTCATGTAGTGGAACCCCCCCGCAATGGTCACAATCCCTCGTCCACGGAAGGCGCCAGCAGGCCGCTGCGGGACCATTTCTTTGAACTTCTGCACGCTGGCCTGGAGCTCAGTGACCTGTCGCACAGGCACACCAGGAGATTGTGACAAGGGAGCGGCACGCCCGCGCAAGCATGCCCAGAAAAGGTGGTACTGGCGTGGCCTGACTCAGCCAAAACAAGCAGGCCAAGAGGTGGCACTGCAGTGATTTGTAAGTATTGCCAAGAGAAGGTGATCAACTTCATCACACACACTAGCGCGACTGATCCTAGACGTGCATGCCGAGAGAATTGGTACTGCAATGATCTACAAGCATTGCCGAGAGGTGGTGACACAGGCAAAGGACATGTCAAAGCCGCAAAGCGTTTGTGCTGCAGGTATCGTCATGAGAGTACCCTTAGCCTTGCTCATGTCCTGGTCAATTCTGGGCGTTTACTGTGCAAGGGCACATCTTGCCCTTGCGTCCAGATCTCTGCAGGACATCAGTTGGAGGCGGTGAACATACCGTGGCTGAGTCCAGCTTGACTCCATCACTGACCCAGTCCCTGCGTTCCTCCCTGCAAGCAGAATGCGCGCACAACTGAATCCCAGCAGCCCATTTGCTGTGCTTGACCAGCGCCAGGGCAAAGGCAGTAGACAACATTGACTCTGCCCTCTTTGGCAGCATGGTGTCTGGGATCGCTTGGTGCCTTTTGGCCCTGGGGGACCCCTCGTCCTTGAATAACGTGGGGAATGTGTTCACTGCCTAGGAACGGGGAGTGTTTTCACAGCCTAGGAAATGGGGAGTTTTCACAGCCTAGATTTTTCCTTTCTCTTTTATATCAGTATATGGTGAGATGAGACAGCAGAGGGGCTGTGGGCTTATAAACGATGAGAGCTGGCTTGCCTTTTGGGTGAGGCCATGGTCAAGGAATTGACCACTCTTGCCGCTCTTGCATGGTCCCTTCCTTTCCTCCCCAAAAAATGCCCAGTGCGCACCTCGTGGGGGGCATGTGCACACGTGCATCATCGTGGCCATGCTGTCTGATGAGTGAGCCGAGGTCATCCCACAGTCTCTTTGCACTGCCTGTATCACCCCATGCCCTTGGTCTCTTTGCACTGCCTGTATCACCCCATGCCCTTGGTCCTGCACGGCTGCCGGCTTGCAGCCCGGGGTGCAGCCCCCGTTCCTGGCGCTGTTGACGCCTCAGCTGCTGCTGCTGTTGCTGTGGCTGCTGCTGCAGAGCGCTGATGCCCCCAGTTGTTGAACCCCCGTCAAGGTGTGATGCACGCGCGGATCTGATGCCGTCTCTGGCTGCCTGCCTTGCCATGAGGAGTGCTTGATGGTGGTGGTGTTGCTGGTGCTGCTGCTGGAGTCCAGGCGAGCTTGAGTGGTTTCTGGGGCAGCTGATGAGCGTCGGCAGCGGCTTTCCTGTGGGGCGTGTGCGTGCCATGCGGTAATGCTTTGCCAACGACGCTTTGTCAACGACTTCGTCCATCGTCTGCCGTGCAGTTGACTTGCCCAAGCGTATTTGCCTTATTAGTCACATGCTTGTTCATCGTTTGCTATGTTTCTATAAGACACTCAAATTTGTCTGTAGCGCACAGGTTGCAGACAGGGGCCGGACCACCAATGAATCCACCAATGAATCCACCTGTACCAACACCTGCCAAACTGCCACATTCTAAGGAGCGCACACCGTGCCAAGGTCTGCTGGTCTACCACAGCTGGAGAGCAACAAGTGCACCAGCTTCTTGCCGATCTGCAGCAGCCTCGGGCCATGGCACCTGCTGATCTGTCGTGGCTGAGGAGCGCGCACTCCTGCGCGCATGTGAAGTCGTGCTGCCGCGCGCAGCCGACGCGCGCCGTCGTGATGCGCGCCTCGCACAGGCAGTAGCCCGCAGTGCCCTCTCTGGGCTGCTGACCACAGGGCACGTCCAGCTGTGGCAGGCGCTTTCCTGCACGTGCTTGCTCAAGACAGTTACATACGATGCTGTTAGGACTGTGCACATGCAAAAGACCGACAAAGCGGGGCACCTACATGGGCAGGTGGAGCCATGTGTTTGTGGCTGTCCCATGTCGCGGGAGTAGAACAGGCAAAACAGCACAGTGTCAAAAAACAAACAGGCAACAAATTTGGTCACACGAGGAAGGGTGGGCTTGTGTTGTTGCAACTGGGCCAGCATCCGACTTCCCTGCTGGTGCACGATGCCGCTGCACCGGCAGACCCTGCACGAGGAGACACGCGCTTTCACAGCCAACAGCAACTGCTGGCCCTTACCAGAAACAGTGCACCAATCAGTGGCCCTCCAGCCAACGCATCCAAAAGCTGTCGTGGACACCGTGACCTCAAAGATGTTGATGTCCTCGGTTGCCTGCCGCATCACATGCAAAACAGCGAGAAACACTGGCGCGCTTTCAAACTCTGTGTATGCAACAAACAGTTAGGCTGAACCTGCAGGAAGCTGCCTGAAAGTAGGGAGAGTTGAGTATTAGCCCAAATCCGCTGCACACAAGTCAGCACATCTGGGTTTCCAGGTGTTTGACACCCTGTTGAGATGGTCAAATTATCCCTTTTTGGCAATCGCTTGGCTGACGTCACAGGTAACAGGTATGAATGAAGATGGACAATAGAGCAGCCAATAGAGAGCTTTGTAAATACTATGCTACAGGTATGTTGTAAGTTTGAAGACAATTGTGTAATTTTGTGCTAGGCAAGAGACTACTCACTTCTGGGCCAATTTCAATTTTCCAACGATTCTTCAAGTACAATTTGATTTGCAGATCTTTCATGATTAAATAAAAATTGACAATGCAGTGGCCGCATGTCTGGCTGCACTTGCCAAACTGGCCATAGGCGCCTAGACAACTAGGCGTTGTACATAACCGGGGCACACTAGACTTCATCTTGGCCTCAATTCAACACTATTATTTTTTGATAAATAATGTAACATAGACTTGCCTTCAGTTTCACCAGGAAGTGCCTCAGCGCGAACATAAGTAGCAGCACAAAAGTTAGAACAGTCGATCTTCTCAACATTGCCTCCATGCATCCTCAGCACTGCCTCCAACAAGCTCTTTATTGAAAGCTTCAATCTTGTTTCCCTCGTCAACCTGTCAAGGAAGCTGTCAGAAGGTGCACAAAGGTGAGATCACAAATTGAGAAACAAATTACTTAACAATGAGTTACTATTAACTTAAACATGAGAGTTTTTTGCATAAGTTTATTAACTAGAACTTCCTTCATGTTCGACACTCAGTACGAGGTCAGCACAGGCAAATGAAAGTCAACAGAAGTAGATAGAAAGATAAATTCTTGGGAAAATGCTTCTTTCGAAACTGCAACATTGCAGGCAGCTCTCAACTCATCTCCCAACTCATGTTTTGCGGCCTCTGAAGATGGGGAGAGCTAGGATGAGCACCAGGTACTTGCGCATTTGCAAGTCTATCATACCTGTCAAAGTAAAGATCAGCAGCACAATGCTAGGAAAAACAACTAAGATTGGAACATGGAATACGTGAAAACTTGTGCACGCACACGCACACACAAACACACTCACACACACATGCACACGAACACGCACGCACATGCATGCACGCGTGCACACATGTACGCACACGCATACGAACACGCTCACGCACACATGCACACATGTACGCACACGCACACACGTACGCACACGCATACACACTCAACACACACAACACGCGCGCACACGCACATGCACTCAACAAACACAGGCATGCACATGCACATATACACACACACAAAGGCACACACACTCATGTACACATGCACATGGACTGCGCACTTTGAACATTCCATATCGTCACATGTACGAAAGGGCACACGAATGAGGGATGACTTCAACTTGTTTCTGCAGGTTTCCTGTCCATGCACTGCCAGACTTGCTTGAGGATGACATTTTGGCAAGAAACCCTGTTAATGCTAGTGAAGATCTTATAAACAAAGGTGATTTGTGACATCCTGTGAAGAATCCAGTACCTATTGCCTTCTTGCGTTTATGTGCAACCCAGTGTGGTTGGAGCGCATGCTGTATAAGCGCAAGCCAATAAATCCTTCCTCCAGTCATGAGTGCCATCGTCTGCGGCCCATAGATATGCACGTCAAGCCCTGTGCGCCCACTTCTGCTAAATGCTGCAGTCATTCTTTAACTTCCTAGTGTTGTTTCACATCACTGCCCTGGCCCCCTGTTCACCTGCAGATATTGCGCCTACGCCTAGTTCTGAGCGCACATGGACCACCACCGACATGGCCACCTTCTGGGTCACCTTGGTCATCAGCATCCCCACCTACATGCTGGCTGCCAGCCTGATGGATCTAGGTGCTGAACAGTCATGCATGCCTGTAGCACACTCGCAACAGTCATGTACACACCTGTCAAGGATTGTATCAGGATGCAGTACTATGTCAAGGCCTGCTCATGTTGTGCAAGAAGCTCACAGCTGTGTGCGTGTGTATCAATGGACTTGGGTGTGTGCGTGCGCCTGGGCGCAGGCATGCACACATACCAGCACAAATGCTGGGCTAAGGCTTGAACACTTGGCAGTAATCATTGAATACAAGCCTTGTCATTTGGAGTCTCTGCTTCTGCAACTTGGTTGCAAACCCATGCTGTACACAGTGCCCATGGCGCAACCAAGCAGTGCTGCTGTAGCCCTTCCATGTAGTACATGCCCTGCCATCTAGATAATGGCCAGCTGGCAATACTAACATGCACCTGCAAAGCAGGATATGCATGCACATGCTGAATGTTGCTTATCATGCTACTGCTGCTGCTGCTGCTGCTGCTGCTGCTGCTGCTGCTGCTGATGGCAACGTCAATGTGATCGTGCTGATGCAGCTCTGTCCTGTGACTGCTGCTCTGTCCTGTGACTGCTGCACTTAATGCCGCTCTGTCCTGTGACTGCTGCTCTGTCCTGTGACTGCTGCACTTAATGCCGCTCTGTCCTGTGACTGCTGCTCTGTCCTGTGACTGCTGCACTTAATGCC
>LFCJ01004071.1_pt1 | contig 10716 bp, 6 predicted proteins | sample 643141 | NCBI WGS metagenome assembly LFCJ01 (sample SAMN03766243, study PRJNA286221) | soda lake metagenome | biome: soda lake; feature: Kulunda steppe; material: water; isolation source: sample B1-Br-g2 brine of Lake Bitter-1 | place: Russia: Kulunda steppe | collected 2010-07 | reverse complement strand
GAAGTCTATTCCCTCATCCCGGTAGCTGAACGGAAGTGTCGTAGTACGGTATCGCTGTGAGTGCCTGGTCACGCTTGATCCTCCCCTTGTGTCTGTAACTCTGCGAGTATCTCTAATTGTGTCGCGCCGACATCACCGTGCACTAAATCAGCGGCTTCATCGGAATGAGAACGGCCAGAGAACGACACTTCATCGACTTGTTTGTCGGCGACCAGGTGAGCACATCCATCGTCGTACGACACGGTTACGCCGGATTGTTCGGTCTTGACGCAGTCGATGGAAATGTCGTCGTAACGGGATCCATCCTCACCAACACCGGTGAGTGAGATGTCGGCACTCCATCCATCGAAATCCTCTGGAAGTACTTTAATTCGACCAGAGAACGTCCACGCGTCGCCATTGAAGCGAGACGAGCTGTCGATCTCAAAGACAGGTTCGGCGGGCGACGTCGTAGATCGAGGTTTCCCGCGCCCATGGATCGGGAATCGATTCAGAACGTTGTCAGAGAGGGAGTCGCCGTTGCTGCCCTTTGAGATCAAGTGACGGAGGCCGTCACGCAGCGTTCCGAACATATCGTCGAGTGCCATCCGGAAGCCACGTTGATACTGCTCACGGAGGTTCTCGGTGGACTCCCACTCGTCGTGTTCGGGTGGTTCGGCGAACCGCAGGAACCGATCGATTTCTCGGTCACTCTTGGACGGAGTCCCTTCCGGCCGTGCTTCACCAGCGGCCAACACGCCGAAGAAGTTTCGGTCACCATAGGCGACACGACTTTGATCGTAGTACTTGACCACCATCCCTGATCCCCGGAACAGCGCGACATTATTCAGGTACGCATCATCGTCTGCGGGGGATGCGAGACGTGCCGACAGTCGGACTGGGCCGTCGGGAGTCTCAACTCCGTCGGCACGAGGCGGGAGCTTAACTGGGATATCGAGTCCAGCAACATCTCCGGGGTCTACCAACGTCTGAGCGTCCGTAGTTCTTTGGTCGTAAGCCTCAACGAACGGTCGGATCGCCGGGACGTTCTCTACGTCGGCCGTCAGTATCTCGTCGAATGTTTCGACCGTGATTTTGAGGTCACCCCGATAGATTGCTGGCCAGAAGTACTTGACAGAGGCATCAACGAACTCCTGTGCGAGGTCTTCAATATCCGGTCGCTCATCTCGTGTCGGGTCCTGAAACTCAACGACCATAGCGCTTGTTCCGCTGACAGTAGGCCGTTGTACGTGCAGTTGTTCTGCAAGCCGCGACGCGCGCTCTCCCCAGAAGGACTCCGGTCGGGGACCATCGTTCGTCTCAATAGGCTGGCAAAGCCACCCTGCACCTTGGTACGTCGTATCGTCCTCCGGGAGTTGATGTGTCGGGAACTTAGAGCGGGCGATGAGTCGCGGAGAATCGTCCTCACGCTCACTGTGTGCGAGGTGCGAGTTGAAGACGACCGTCGAAGCACCCGAGAAGGTCCAGAGTACGGACTTACCGAGGCCGTACGAGCCCCCGGCGGTCTCGTCTTGCTTGCTACTGTAGAGTTCGTCGCGGACTAGCGCGGCGTAATTTGAGTCTTCGTCCCAACCTCCAGTCAAGCCGGTCGTGTTTCTGTCTTCAACGACAAGGAGACGGAGTTCGGCATCGGGGTCGTTGACTCGTTCAACGACCCGTTCGTAGCGATGGCCATTATGTGTGTCTGCGACCGCTCGCATCCGTTCACCGAGTCCATCGGCCCAGCCGAGTCCGTCCAGGAACTCCTTTTTTTCCCTACCTGTAAGAGTGATGAAACGGAACACCACTTCAACTGGATCGCCATTCGGGAGGCCCTGATCGTTCGCGTTTTGTAGAACCTCACGGACGAACGCCTCGGAGTCATGGTCAACGGCGTGTTTGGTTGGATCGTCGCCGTAGCGTGGCGCTCCTGGTCCACCACTGAAGAAGAACCACTTGCTCGCTTCGTTGATTTGTATCTGTTCCTGATCCATGTGAGAAATCGATATGTTTGTACTAAACTAAGAGCACGTATTTGGTATTACTGTTACGAGTTGATGGAGTCCGGCCAGTCAGAACAGAAGGGGTTTAATCGGAGGATGTCACCGCACTCTTTGAACGGAAGGGAGTAATCGGGATGGTGTCATTACCGAACGCTTATATTACGATACGCAGGAAAGAGGGTTATGAAGGTAGCCGCAGTGGATCTGTTCTGCGGGGCCGGCGGACTCAGTTATGGCCTCCAGCAAGCCGGCGTCTCGGTCGTCGCAGGGATCGATCAGGATCCAGACTGTAAGCACGCGTACGAACAGAACATTAACGGCGAATACGTACGAGCAGACGTCCACGCGTTAGCACATGATCCCGAACCAATCGCACAAATGTATCCGTGGGATGCGGATCTAAAGGTTCTCGCAGCATGCGCACCTTGTCAACCGTACTCCACGATGGGACACTCAAAGGGGAAGGGGCATGAGGATCATCAAAAATGGGGACTGCTAAACGAGGTGTCACGGATCGTAGACTACGTTGAACCGGACGTGGTCGTCACCGAAAACGTACTCCAAGTGAAGCAAGAGGATGGCGTCTACGACGCGTTCATCAAGAGCTTAGAATCCCAAGGTTATCAGGTCAACAACGATGATAACAAGAACGTCTACTGTCCCGAATACGGGATCCCACAAAAGCGGAAGCGGTGGGTTGTCATGGCGTCCAAGCGGGGCCCCCTCTCTCTGCCTGATCCCCCGATTCAGAATGAGGACGATTACCCGACGGTCAAAGACACGATTGATCACTTGCCACCAATCAAAGCAGGAGAAGTTAGTGACGTGAACGACGTGCATAGAGCACGTTCTCTCTCGGAGAAGAACCTGGAGCGTATCGACAACATGGAACCTGGTGGAGATTGGTCTCTCTGGGAAGAAGAGGGACTCAACCATCTCCTTGCGGACTGCCACCGGAAGGCCACCGGACGCTCGTACAAAGCTCCCTACAGCCGGATGCGGCCGGACGAACCCTCACCGACGATCACGACGCAGTTCTACAATTACGGGAGTGGGCGCTTCGGACACTACGATACAGACCAGAATCGGGCACTCTCGATCCTTGAGGGAGCACTGCTTCAGACGTTCCCAGAAGACTACGACTTCTACGACGATTGGGATGACGTCGGTGTGTCAAATCTGGGCCGAATGATCGGTAACGCAGTTCCTCCGAAGCTCGGTGAGTACATGGGGCAAGCAATCCTTTCACATGTCGGTGCTGCCGTGCCGTCTGTAGAGTCCACCGTCGCCGACGACTGATACGGATTGCTGTAACTGTTTCCTGGTGAAATCGCAGAACAGTCGCGGTTGTGGCGGTAGTGACTTACAACAGTCCGTATGAGAGAGAAATGATGCCATCAGAGACGGAGCACCGGTTTCGGGAAGACCTGCTCAAATGGGGGGATGAGAACCTCCGTGAGTATCCGTGGCGAGAACCGGATCAAACATTGTATGAGGTGTTCGTAGCAGAGTTCTTTCTGACACAGACACCGGCTGACAACGTCGCAACGGTCTATCCGAGATTTTTAGAACAGTTCCCCACGCTGGACGAGATAGCGGAGGCTAATGAGAACGAACTCGTTGAAGCTATTGAGCCTCTCGGATTTCAAAACATGCGCGCAGAGGCACTGGAGCAGATCGCCACAACACACGATCACCTCCCCGTTGAGCCAGAATCGCTGATGGAGCTTCCACGAGTGGGCCCTTACGTGGCGAACGCCACGTTGTGCTTCGCCCGTGGTGATCGGTTACCAGTACTCGACAGGAACGTTGAGAGGGTGTACAGTCGGGTATTTCGAGACGTGTGGCCCGATACGGAGGCGGATCAGCTGACTTTTACGCAAAGACTGGTACCCGACGAGGCCCGTGAGTACAATCTCGCTCTACTTGATTTCGGTGCGTTAGTTTGTCAGACTGAACCGCTGTGTGAGCAGTGTTTCGCCAACGAGTACTGTGTCTACTTCCGAGAACTGGCAAAGCGCGCGTAGCGCCTCAAGATCACCGGCAGCACTTCTTGGGGTGGAGAAGGTTTCCTGGACGTCTTACTTCCTTCATTTAAAAGCAGCGTGAGTGACTCTAATAAATCACTTAACAACTGATAGAACGAGTGTGATGAATAGAAAGGGGCGCAGCAAGATGACTAATGAGAATTCCGCCGGGCCATTGTGAATTCATCAATCGATTCTTTGAAAGCGACAGAGATTTACGAATCGTCATCTACTGAGCGATTCTTCAGAGGCTTTTACAGTATTAAGCCTCCCTCATTGAATGCTCACCCTGGTATCCTATTAGCAGCCAAATCTAACAACTCTCTTGCCGATCTAACCATCGGTTGACCGCTTGTTCTGTGTCGAATCCGTTTTCAATCAATATCTTGGCGATATCACCGCCACTCAGAACCAAGACTGGGTGGTCGTCTTCCTTAATCTCTCTGTAGGCTTGGTCTCCGAGATACGATGTCGTCACAAAGACGCCAAATTGTCTATGCCGGAGTCGAGAGATCAGCCGACTCATATCCCGCACTCCGTGGCCAGAGTCTGGATGATGACATTTCGCCTCTAACGCGAACTCTACTACGAGGGTGTCACTCTCTGGCCCTATTGCAGGACTAATATTGTACTTTCCCGTCGCATCAATGCCGCCATCTCTCGTCTCTTGTGTGATCTCATAGTTACCGACGTTGGCGTCCATCAACTCAAATATAGCGGTGGCGACGTATTCAAAGTCCGTCGGATTCTCGGTATACCGTGAGTACACGATCTGTAGAATCTGTTCTTGCAGCGATGTTGATGGTAGTTGCTGTTCCTGCGACCTATGATCTTTCGTTCGCTCAGCTTTCAACGGTGTGTACGTTCCGTTTTTGCGCCATTCAAGCCACACGTCAGGGGCGTTATCCGTGGCGAAGGTGCCACTCTCCAGATCCTCAATCCACTCCCTAGTGATCTGAGCGGCATCCAAGATCGTAAATCGGGCTCTGTAGTTCTGGAACCGTTCCCCTTTTTTGTTCTTCCAGACTGCGACCAGGTCTTCAGATTGGTTTCCGCTCTGCGTTCCCGGCACCGCAAGTCCTCTGAATCGTCTATTGTAACCCTCTCCCGTCGCACTGAAGATCAAAATTGGGGGAATGTCAGTTCGCTCCCCCTTATGAAGAGCTTCATATGCGTCTCTGAGAACTTGATTGCCTGGCGGGTCGTGAAGTCTTGATCCTGGTTTTCTATTGTCGCCGTAGTAGGTGAATATACCACTCTCTGGATCAAGTTTGTCAGGCCAGCTCGGTTCACTGGCGTTGTGAAAGAGGACAACGTAAGAGAGGTCTACAGATCCTGCCTGACAGGTTGCTTTTCTGAACCCACCGGAATTGCCGACGTTCAACAGGTCTGGGAGAGTCGCCGCAGCGAGATTTGGCTCTTCTCCACCTTCGTATACCGCGTCAACGACCAGGTCTGCCCGATCAAGTTCGTTGTTTGGGAAGACCTCTCCTTGGTTCATATCGTGTCTTCCTCAAGAACATATATGGCTTTGTTGAAATCCACAGCATCTGATAGGAACGTGTTACAAGACACAGTGGATGAAGTCAGCAGTTAGGTTACTGAGGATTTGATTTTTATCTGAGTTTAGACAAAAAGTGTGTATGTACCAGGATATCTGTCACACCGACATCTACTGACAGTCGTAGTTACCGCCATCGGTGGTGTCACGGCGGGGTGTCTCGGTGATAACGCGTCATGTGCTGACGGCGATTACACCGACTCTGCTGACGATTATGGCAGGAAGTTCAAAATCCGCCCAGAGCCAGTTCCAGCTCATGATAGACGAATGAATTTTAACCTGGTACCCGGAATATGTTTGTAACCATGGACCACAGAACCACTCACCTGAGTTCCCTCTCCTCAACAAAACGCCCAGATTTTCGACGAATGAATCCACCTGGACAAATCCAACTAATGGAATCTGATATGAGACTAATAGGAGCGGTTGACTCTCCTTTTATAGAATCGTGTGATGAAAGACGGATTTGTTCACCACTCATAGACGAGAGACGAGGTGGGTGAAGAATGTGGCCATATCATCTATCAGCCCGAGTACCTTGGCATGACAACGGATGGGTGGGTACCGTCTGCAATAAACCACAGCACAATGCGTCTTGCACGGTTCTCAAGAATATTCAGGAGAATCGGCAGGTCGATGAGGAGGTTCCATTAGCAGGTGAATCGTTCGATGACATCGGGGTCGATGACTTACCTCCGTGCGTGAGTGAAGGAGTCGCCTTCATGGCGGACGATCCGGTCGTTACACAACACGATCATCCGTATCAGTATCTTTGGGAGAATTTAGAAACTACAACGCTTCGAAGTCCCCCTTATTCGGTTAACGCCGTTCCGTTTGAGCGGATGTTAAAGGATAATGCGAAGGATATTGGTCGAGACTGGGATCTTGATGTAGACCTTGCCCGCGAGCCTAGAGAAACAAGGAACAATGACTGGGTAAACAATCCGGAAAACCAAGAAGCCCTGCTCAATGGGTTCTTCGATGTTTTAAGAGAGAATCAGTCCCTTGTCTTCCTGTATGCAAAGAAGACCCCGTTGTTCGAGGAAAAGAAGCCGGTTCTGATCGGTGTTGGGTGGGCCAAAGACATCCCCCCAGTCCAGGAGTACGAAGGCAGTCACCGGGGGATGCGACAACTTCTATGGGAACGCCCGATCTCTCACTCAATTCGTCCAGACTTCTCCGAAGGGTTTGTCATGCCATATGCTGAAATATTGGAGGAATGTAACGAAGAAGACATTGACCCAGGACGGTTTGCTGCTCAAGTACCCGGCGCTACGGGCACCGATTTCCTTTATCGGGCTGGTCTCGTTAACACGGACTCAGCGCTGGCCGCCTTAACATCTTTACGTGACGCCTTAAAATTGACAAATGAGGAGCTTGACATTGATGGCCCGTGGGAACAGGTACTTTCTTGGCTTGAAGAGCGTATCGAAGACTGCTGGTTCAATCGTGGACCATGTCCAGGGCTACGAGGCGTACTGGGGGCTGCCGGTGTGGATGGAGCGGCCGCAGCTAGCCTCGAATTACATCATCTTGCAGATGGAGAGGACCCTTGGCCGCTTCTCGCTGATGCCTGTGACGGCAAGGCGGCGAGCGACAGGCTGGAACGCTACTTCAGCGGCATGTCAGGGATGCGGTTGCAACGAATCATTGAGGATAACGGAGAGCAGTATGAACTCTACCGTTTACTGTCACGGTTTGCCCTCTCCGGCGATCAAGTCGAGGCCTGGCTAACCCTAAGTGGAGCAGCTGATGCGTTGAAAAATCCCTACCAGTTGTATTTGAAAACACGGCGGATGGAGGAACCAATATCACTCCAGACCATAGAACGGACGATCTACGGTGAGAAGCCGAAATCCGGACATGAAATTGGACTCCCGAGTAAATGGCAAAACCCCCCGTATGACAAGCCAGAGCGCCTCGAAGCAATCGCGGTAGCAACCCTTGAGGAAGCGAAGGCCGAGGGCCACACCTGGCTACCTGAGGAAGCCATCATATCCAAGTCAAAAGAACTCATTAACCACCACCCCCCGTCGATGAAATCCGGGGATGTGGATATTCTGACAGAAATTTCGGAATACCTCCAGAACGTGCAAGATATTGGATTCCAGTTAGATTATCTCGCGCAAGCAGAAGCTGTTATCCGCGAAGATGTGACTGAGCGAGTATCTCAAAGTACTCCTCAACTAACTTTCGATGCCGAGAAAGCGATTAACGAAGCAATCGGCGAACCCATTCAAGGTGACCGTGACGAACAGGCACGGCAAGAAAAGGCCAAAGCCCTCGATGTCTTAACCGAAGCTTCTATCTCGTCCTTAGATGGACCCGCGGGTTGCGGAAAAACAACTGTGGTCAAGGCATTGGCAGATGTACTAGGCGAAGAGGGCTCCGTACTTTGCTTAGCGCCAACAGGAAAAGCACGAGTACAGATAGAACGGAGCTTTGAGGATTTCCAAAAATCTCGGCCAGAATTCCGAACGATCCACTCATTCCTTTTAACCCAAGAGCGCTATGACTATGATTCCGGAACTGTCGACTTTACCGAAGACGGCCTTGTTTCTGATGAGTATGAGACTGTGATTATTGACGAGGCGAGCATGCTCAACACCGAAATGCTGGCCGCGCTATGCGCCGGAATTTCGGACAGGGCCAGGCTTATTCTAGTGGGCGATCCGCGTCAGCTACCCCCCATCGGACCAGGTCGTCCGTTTGTGGATATTCTTGAGTATCTACGTGAGCAAAAACATGGTGCTGCTGCTCGACTTCACACGATAATGCGGGGCTCCCCGGATAAAGAGTCTGCATTCCGGTTTGCCCGTTTATTCGATGCAGAAGAAGACGCCGTTGATGATGTAGTATGGAATTGGCCCAATCGTGAATGCGTTGGGAACATTAATTTTGACTACTGGTCAGAACACGACGACCTATATAAGAAAATTCACGAATGGATTGGCACACGGCTGCCAGACTCGTCGGATAAAGGGAAAGCTTTCGACGAATGGCTTGGCGCTCAATCATGGAAGGATACACATTTCTTTAACCGGGGCAGCGGCGTTGAAGCAGATTCCTGGCAAATTCTCTCGCCTCGGCGAACAGGCCCTGGCGGAACTGATGAGATTAACATGGAGGTGAAAAACGAGTATCGTAACCATTGGCTTCAACAAGCGACCCACCGATACAACAAAATCCCTCAACCACTGGGTGATATGCAGGTGACCTACGGGGATAAGGTAATCTGCAACAATAACCAACGCAAGGAAAGGAAAGAGGTCTATGACCCTGACGGGAAGGCCCTCAAATACGTTGCGAATGGGGAGATCGGGGTGGCGATAGGGCCCCGGAAAACAAAGAAAATTTCAAATGATCAATGGAAATCTCTGAAGAACTTCGTGGAAGTCGAATTCTCAAGCCAAACCAATGTCAAATACAGTTTCTCTGTGCATCAAGAAGACGCCCTTGAACTGGCTTATGCGTTAACGACCCACCGAGCCCAAGGAAGTCAATTCGAAGAAACTCTTGTAGTCGTGCCAAGATCCTATTTCGTTGGTCCGGAAATGTTGTATACGGCACTCACACGGTCTAGTGGTTCTGTCACCCTCTTAATTGAGGAGGATGAACAAACCCTTCTGAATGCATCTAATCCTCGCAGAAGCAAAGTTGGAGGTCGCCTCACCAATGTATTTACTCCTAGTGAGGTTGACTCGGGGGAGGACTCCTGGTTCGATGCCGGGAAAATCCACCGCACGACCAATGACATATATGTGCGCAGTAAATCAGAACTGGTTATTGCAAACTTGCTTCATGAGCGTAACATCCCCTTCGAATACGAAAAGGTATTAGAAAGAAACGGAGAGGTAAGACGGCCAGACTTTACGATTCGAACGTCTGACCGCACCTATTATTGGGAGCACCTGGGCATGTTGACTCGGCCCGATTACGCAGAAGATTGGGAAATGAAGAAGGAGTGGTACGCAACACATGGAATTACCGAGGACTCCGCCGAGGAGCGTCTTGTAGTGTCTAAGGACGACCCAGATGGATCACTAGATGCCCAAAAAATAAAAAGACAAATCGATCGCATCAACAGCCGGCTGTGAATTCTGAATGTGGATCTAACAGCCGAATCGTTCGGCCAGGTGATATTAATGTGGAACCAGAGGATTCAGTAGTTGTGTTTCCGATTAATGAATCGGGAGGGATTCCCCCGCAATCGGCGAGAGGGTAAGAATGGGCCTTAGTAACATTTGTCTGTTATTTGAATTGGCGTCACGACCAACGGTATGATGACTTCGTTGAAATCGTCACCGAGTACATCGAAAACCACCACGACCCCTCGGCCTACGTTTCAAACACAGCCTGATTCTCTCACATCATCGGTATCCATCGCCCACGTTTCACGTCTTTCCGCGCAAGACTCGCGTGTTGTATGCAGCACGATTACCGAAACTTATCACCACACTAGGGGTTCAACCGAGCCAAACGAGCCGGACTTGGCTCAAGTACCAGTTTCAGATGGAGCCTTTAAATTGAGTCACTGTCTAAGCGTATAACAGTGACAATCTACACGGACTATACAGGGATGTGCTCTACGCAGAGTTCTCTCAGTGGCCCCCAGAGCGCTGAGCATGTATCAGGTGATTCCGCGTGACTTCGGGAGAGGAATCAACACGCGAAGAACCGCTCATCCTCCACTGTTTCGCGGACTACGGGACGGAATCGGAGGTACTCGGCGACTTCGGAAACGTAATTCGTGTCGGAATTGATCCAAAGAACACGAACGAAAGTACGCCAGTTAAGGCAGACGCCCACATCGAAAAAAAGGAGTGGGACCTACCGATCAAGGATGGCGCCACGTTTGATCTCGGACTATTCCACCCGGTCTGCTCCAGGTGGGCCGCGACGACGAGTATCTCAGGGAATCCCGACGAGCACGAGAACATGATCCCGAGTGCGCGGATACTCGCGGAGAAATACTGCGACCACCACATCATTGAGAACGTCCCACGCGCCCCACTCAACGACCCTGTCGTGTTGAACGGGCGGATGTTCGGCATGCCCATTGAGTACGAGCGTGCCTTCGAGACCTCTTTCAAAGTGCCACAGCCCCCCCGTGAGAAGCAGCTCTTGACCACAGATGGATCATCTG
>LFCJ01004070.1_pt1 | contig 10717 bp, 4 predicted proteins | sample 643141 | NCBI WGS metagenome assembly LFCJ01 (sample SAMN03766243, study PRJNA286221) | soda lake metagenome | biome: soda lake; feature: Kulunda steppe; material: water; isolation source: sample B1-Br-g2 brine of Lake Bitter-1 | place: Russia: Kulunda steppe | collected 2010-07 | reverse complement strand
TACCGTTCTCCTTGTCGTCATCACCGTCGACAAAGGGTAGATCCGGCGAGACCAGTCCCTCCGTAAAGCGCCACGTCCGGCCGACCAACAGTTTGTTGTGATCATCCGTGTCGTCGACCTCGAAGTACGTTCGCAGTGCGCGGCCAAACCACGTTTCGTTCGGCTCTTTCAGATCCGTCTGGGCGTTATACCACGGCTTAAATCGGCGGCGTAGCTCAGGGATTGGAATCTCCGCACCCTCTGATTCGACGGTGACCAGCTCGATGAACGCTTTGGCAGCCTCCTCATACCGAATCGAATCGTTCTGATGGGGCTGTTCCCACAGTGGCGATTTCTCGAACCGAGTGAAACCGTCACCAGACTGGTACTCGACGGTTGTCTGTTCGAGATAAATATATCGTGTCGGGACGAACGGCCGGCGAATCGTCGTGTATCCACGGGCAGCCGCAGCCTTGGTACTGCGTCGACGAAGCTCCTCACCAGACGCCGACTCGAGGACCCACTCGCCACCATCCTTGTAGACCCGCGGTGTATTGTACTCGAAGTTCACGACGGAGGTTTCGGCATCACCGCTGGCAAGCACCGAGCCATCAGCATCCACCAACTCCAAGACATCATCGGGTCGGAGTCGCCAAGTCGCCTCCGTCGACTCACGTGGCAACAAATACACGCAGTCGCCGTCGTCTCGACTGACAGATGTGCTCAGCGTGTACAGAATCGTGCCCCCCGAATCAGTCCGCTTGAACGGCATACTGATCGGGCCGGTTTGGTCGTCCGACTGACGATCCCATAGTTTTGCTTTTGCCTCCGACCGCGTCTCTGCGATTACGTCCACGGGATGGCCATGATAGAATGCCCGTGCGAGGTTGGTGAGCAGCGCGGCGGGTTTGCTTTCGTTTTCGACTTCCACCTCTTGAAACCGAATCTGAGACTTCTCACAGACGATGTCGGAACGCGACTCACCACTCAGATAGGAGTTGGTTGTCGGATCAGACGGCAACTCAATGTCGATCTTGTCTTGATCCACGGCGATGATCTCATACCCTTGCCGAACCAGATACCGAATTCGTTTGTTGGTTAGCTCACGGTGGGGTTTTGATTCTTCTTTCGAGTGATCCTCCGGATCCGTCGTTTGGTCGGGGTGCTGGCTGCCGTACGAGTGGGCTGTTCCGTCGGCTTGCTTCCCGAGTTGTTCGGTGAAACAGAGCGGTTCTGAAGCCCCCACGAGCTGTCCGAACGACGAGACGTCGAAGTACTCGGGTTCGATTGTGAAGAAGTGATGCAGATCCTGTGTCGTAACCGGGATACGGCCGTATGCGCCCCACAAATCTTCGTATCGGTGGTCGTTGTGCACACGACCAGCGCACATGGCGCTGTACTCAGGGATGCCGACCGCAAGATCTTCGACCGAGCCGTCGGTGAGTCGTAGCGTACTGTATTTTTCGAGCGGTGACGGATAGGAGCTTTGGGCGTTGGCGAAGCGTTTGTGCGGGCCGACCGGCATCGACCAGTTGTCCGAGGCTGGACCAGGGGCGTACTGCGAAAAGCCATACTGATTGTCACCTCGAAGAAACGACTGCTGATCGGAGTCGGTGACAACGCTATGGCCAACACCCAAGACCGCAAGCCGTGCGGTGATCAGATAATCGTGAGGTTTCGAGTTGGCGGCTGGCTCGGTGAGTATCTGCAATACATGCGGGATGCGGTCGCCGTTGAGATCTGTAAGCAGATCGTTCGTCAGGTTGTCTGAGGTGTTTTCAGACGGATCAAACGAGATATTCTTTGGCTGAAGAAGGCGACACGTCGGAACCGGCATCACACCGAGCGGCGAGAGATCAAGATTGCAGATCTGAGTCCCGATCGTCTCGCCGACTGCCTCCTCAATGATGTTCTGGAGTCGCTCAGCGCGTGTATCACGGCTCTGAGTGTCGGATCCAACAATCTCTTCGTCTGGAGTGTCTGTCTCGCGGCCACCAGCGGTGTCGATGTCGGTGTCATCACGAGTGGCTTCGACAACAGCGTCTGTGTGCTGAGAGTCGCTGGTATCGGCAGGCTGTGCTGGGTCGTCTGTACTCCCCGAAGAGTCACCGCCGTCGGTGTATGCAGTGATCGGCTTGGTAGTCGATCCATCAGTGGGTTGTGAGTCGATATCACCAGCCGATTCAGCGTCATCGCCTTCGTCCGACGCTGTTTGGCCGACACCGGAGTGTGCGTCCGGGCTCACGTATTCGTCACTGTAAGCGACGAAGTAGAACTCCTGTTGGGAGTCGCCGCCGTAAGAAAGCATTTCGAGACGGTCGATGCCATACTCCTCGAGGCCTTCTTGGACGACAGCAGAAAGACTGACTGCTTGATTGAGTTGTTTCTCGGGGTCTGCAATACCGGGGAACATCAGCCGGACAGCACCAACTCTCTGGTATGGGTTCCCCGAGTTCGATCCACCAGCACCGTAGATGTACTTCGAGTTATCGGTTGGTTTCATTGGAGTGTTGTTGTGAGTCTTGGGTCTGTTGGGCTGCGTTGCTGTGAGCGGCGTCGTACAGCCAGTCACGTTGTAAGTCGTGGGGTGTGAGCTGTTCGACCACGTCGTCGTCGTCCGGGGTCAGCAACCGGACAGCATCTATGCAACGAGAGCCTGTCGGCTTCGATGCAACAGACTTACTGTCAGATTTGGTTGAATTTATCATTTGTTTGGTTTTTTGGTTAGCTGTGTAGCAATTGAAAACCAACCCGCTGTTGAGGATTGGTTGTTCATCGTGTCGGTTCGGTGATGGACGGTGGCGTCGGATGGACACCCGACTGATAGCCAACAGCCTGCCGGCTGTTCAACAATCATTGGGTCCCCTCCAAGCGGTTGTCTCGATGGTTTGATCGACATTCGGTGGCCACCACGCACGGCCATAGAGACCGACAGGATTGTGGTTGCCATCGACGCGAACCGAATACTGCCTTCTGAGCAGGCGCGTGAGCAACCGCCCGTTGATAGGTGATGCCACCGACTGGCTGTCGTACCACGAGAGAAATCGCCGCAGAAACGACGACGCACACTGCTCGCTGTCAGCAACGGGGTAGGTATACTGCTCGACGAACGTCTCCAATGCGCCGCCAAGTTGCGCCTCGCGTGGTAGCAGCGCCGTTGAATCCGTCCACTCGTTCCACTGCAACGGCTCGGTGAGCGTCGACCCGTCGCGGTGGACGATTGTCACCGACCCACAGTACAGCGGCGCAAGGGACGTGACTGGTCGATAGATGGCCTGGTAATCGGCGGCAGCCGCCGACAGCGAGGCGCGTTGTTCATGAACGCTGCCATCCGGCCGCCGAATGTCGACGCCATCAGAATTTTCAGTGACCCGGTAGGTGTCATATGTATACGTTCCGGGCGGCTCGGTACTCGGACCGGCTGACAGCCGGCGTGTGTCTGTTACAAGACAGCGTCTGCCGTCCGGCGTGCTCAGCCACGACAGCGACGAATCACGGTCGACAACGGGAAACCCACCGCTTTCGGTCCGGATGACCTCGCGGGTGGTCGGCAACTCATACCAACCGGTTCGATCAGCGACATCGGTCACGTACGGCGTCGCCAAAACATCACGAGCCCACAGCGCAGCCTCACGTGATGGTGTCACGACCAACAGCCGCCGGTCAGCAGCGAACGCCGTGTTGGCGGCCACCACAAGCCCGCCGGCCGTACTGATCGGTCTACGCTGGGCTGTGGTCGTGGAATCTGATGAACCCGAAGTCGAACCCCCATCGAGATCAGGATCGACAACGACCACTGGACCCCCGCTGTCGTTCGGATGGCCACAAAAGTGGGGGTCGTGAGCCGAACGATCGCTGACAGTCATCGGCCGACACCCAGCCTCGGTTAGCCACCACTCGGTGAACGCCACGAGCGACGGTGTTGGCTGGGTCCGTGCTATCGGGCCGTCGGTGGGACTCCGCAGGACCACCTCATGGTCCGTGCCGGCGGCCGTCCGCTGAACCGTCTGGCGACCGAACAGCGGTGGCCGACGGCTAGCTGTCGAAGACCATCCACAGGAGTGATACAGCGGCGTGACATCGAGTAGCTCAACGAGTTCGTTATCAGAGAGTGTCAGTGTCGGTGAGACCCCGTGAGAGGCATACGGGTCGGCGGCTTCGTTGCCCTGGAGCAGCGCGGTGTACTCATGGACGCTATCGAGCCCTCTGAGTGCGGTCGCCTCGGCCTTCTCTGGGACACGTCGATACCGGCCGCGCCGAGACCCAGACGAACGCTTGAGGCGTAGATACAGCCCCCCAAGACCGTCGCTGTCAGCCAGCGGACGGCGTCCGACCCAGTGTTGGCCGGCAAGACGGCGTGTTGAACTGAATCCTTTCGGAGTCAGTTCATCGAGCAAACATCGAGTGCTGCGGTCGAGAGCATTTGTGAGTCCACAGCGGCCTAGTGGTCGATTTCGACCGTATTCAGCAACACGGACTGTCACCCGATACTCCTCTGACGAAGTCGGTCGACAGAGCAGTTGACACACCGTGGGAGTCGAACGACGGGTCGCCTTGCGAAACACGGTTCGTACGAGCGACTGTAGGTTGGCCGCCGACGGGTTGGAGTGGTGGGCGACGAGTCGACTGGTCGGGGCCGAAACAACCCCGAGTGGATCCAACAGGAGTGTTCCCTGTTCGATCCCATACCAATCGGGGAGTGCATCTGCGAGCGCTGCCGCGAGCGTTTCACTACCGACGCTGGCCTGTGGACCACTAACGCTATGAGTCATCCAGCCAGTATTGTGGTCGTCATACTGGGTGGCGTGGACGACAACTGACGGATACGTCTCTGTGCTCAAAACCAACAGTTCGATTGAGTTGAGCCCGCTAATTGAGCCGGTAGCAGTCTGTATCGCTGCCGAAAGCGGCTCTGCAAGCGAGCGGTCGATCCGCAGCGATGAATCAGCAAGCCCGCTTTGAACGCAGTGGACAGCCCCATGCCGTGCGACGGCGGGCGTATCGTCGGTCGGTCCCGCCGAGCAGGCCGGTAATCTATGAGCCATCTAGATTGTGGCTGCCCAGTCCGGGTTTCGGAGTGGTGGATCATTTTGTAACTGTACGCTTCGTGGTTTCGTGTAGGCCAGACCACCGTCGGGGCGTCTGACCCAGTAGTTGAGTTGCATCGCATCCGGAGAGTTTGAGTGGGATATAAAAACTCAGCAGGAGGAGGTAGCTAACACCGAGCTGACCCTATGGATTTATATAATATAAGAAAATCTGATATTAGATTTTTTGCATTGTGAGACCATCTGGCTGGCGATACCGTACCGCCACTGGTCAGAAATGGCTTTTTATTATTTTTAAATTGGTGAAAAATACCCTATCCCTTATGATCCCAGCGTATACCAGCTAAAATAATGGTTATGAAAAAACAGTATCCAAACAACGGGAAACTCAATCTCGATAGAATTGAAGTACTATACTCATCTGAAATAAAAATACTCCCGGATTGGATCTCAGATATGATTGAGCAAAGAGGCACTTGTAGTCTTTCGGATGTGTTTCCAAGCCAAGCTGGTGTCCGCCCGAAAATGGACCTCTATCCTGCGAGTGTTTTTGCTTGTGTACAAGTCCTTACCAGTCGGACTCATGGGCGATTCTTTGATACCAATCAGATTCAAGAGGTCCATCAAAACAGATTGCAAAAATATGAATACAAATACAACAAGAAGAGATACAGAGAGAAGCTGAAATCGCTAGTTGATATCGGAGTGCTGGTCACCCCGAAAGATGATGCACATAAGTACGGTCTCCCGGAGGGTCGGTCGGTCGCTCCTGTATTCGATCGAACAAACGAGAATAACCGCTTGGATGATATTATTTTTGAACCCCCAAAAACGAAAAAAGACATATATCAATCGACACTTATCCCGAGTGTCGTCCAAGCGATGCAGCCAGAGACTCACTCGTCGACGGACAACTCCTTGTGGAGTGTTGGATACATGTTGCTGGCTGGTGGGGTCTTGCTGGCAGTGGCATGGGCGGAGTTGCCGTTTACGTTCAGCCCAGAGGCACCACTAGTGGGTGTGCTCTGGGCGATGATCTCTCTGGGCTTTGCGATGATGATTGGTGGCCTACTGGAACAGTTGCGTTTCGGGTACGATCTCGGCCACCATCGTTGCTGAGGAGGCATCGAGCAGTCTGGGGCTGTCGCGAGGCAATTTTTTGCGCCGACCCGAGCATGAACAATCGACTCGATACTAAATTGCTGACACCAACAGTCAACGCAACAACGAAAGGAAATGAACGAGTCGATCTTGAGGCAAAGTATATACTGACCAACAACCAGCGACCAGCGACCGAACTGACGGCCAACCGAATACGTCGAGAGATCAGTTTCCTCATTCAGATATTCCGCTTCCACTGCGGCCGACAAATCGAGCGTCCCGCCGATCACGCCATTCGTCTTCAGTAACAGTTTCGGTTCCCTGTCAACTCGCAAGACGACACGACCAACACACAGCCCTCCAAGCCGTGGCCGTCGACGGACCAACACCAGAGAGACCCTGCGCCAATTCGGCTCCCTACCGGACCTCGAAACCAACTGGTGGGACAGATCAGAAACACCACCCACAGAGAACAATTCACCAAACCCGAATGTGAGTAACCGGCTGGTCAAGACAACAGTGTGACAAAATCAAAACTTGATCTCCAATCGCTTCGAACCATATCTAATCTGATATCAAACTTGGAAAAACACCCACACAGACAAACGCATACTACCGAACACACTAGTCTGATCTAGGGTGAACACGATCCACCGTAGTCCATAGTAAATCGCATGACGGTACCATGGACACACTAGTTGAGACCGATTGGTAATAACAATAAGCTAGACAGCAACTGGAAAAAATGGAAACACAGACACAGAAACATAAGAGACCAAATATGAAAGCCGGAAACGGCGGCCACCAAATCAAAGCACAACGCGCAGCGTCGTGACAGCACCGACGAACTGACCCACCTCCGAGCCAGTCGCCAAGCGTCGACCGACAGGCTACCAGCGACGCAATCACTGCTCGAACCGCCTCGAACAACAGGCGACACCCGGTAACAACACACGGCGGAACTGGGCTGTCGACAGCCACTCGAAAGCCACAGTGTCTACTCGAAACGAGGACCTAACCGTCCCGCCGCGAGAGGCTCCCACCAGCAGTCAGCGACCACTCCCAAAAGCAAAGCCAGACCATCCTGGAAGCGAACTGAGACGATACCACGATTGCGACCGGAAAGACACAGCCGTTCGAACCTGGACAAAACACCCGAGATAGACAACGCAGTCGACCGGCGCACCGACCAACCAACACACAACGGACGACAAAGACACTGTCAAAAGTACATACAACGAACAAGAAAAATAGCAAAGAAAATACCTCTCGATACGACAGAGATCCCAAAAAAATCGGGCCGTATAATCGAGGCAATAGAAAGAAACACTGTCAAACTACGATTGACCCGGAGAAAACCACCCCGTCAGAATCCAGCTAAAACGACCCAGAAATCCGGTCTCCATACAACTGAGACAACACCGATCTCCCAGCCAACAAACAACCGAAACAGCAAGAAAACTCTCGCCAACGAGTAGTCTAAACACCAATAAACGACTTCTAGAGAGACCGGAAACAACAGCGCCAACAGCTGAGAAACTGACAGCCACTATCCAGAGTGACACAACCGACAGCGGTCGTCCGAGCGAATCCGACCATCGGTGTGAAGACTGTCTGAACGACACTCCACGGAACGCCGACAGACAACCACCCAGATGAAACTCGTCACGAATCCCAGCCGACACCTCGAATCTGAGTGGTCTGTGTCGAAGCGCCGAGGAATAGAACCCACCATCAAAAAGATGTACTAGGGCCAGTTGGAAGTCGTATCCAGGCGAACACTCCGTGGCGCTGGCGTCGACAACAGTGTGGCTACGACCAACCGAACGCTAGCAACAAGACTTGACATCCTCTCCGCCCTGAAAGGCGAAGATTCCCACGGCACCGCACCGCTGAGTTGGGATATTTTAAGGTTTGTAGCCGTCCAGCATGGACAACATACTGGCTGTGCCAATCAGCCGGTACTCCTATCCCGGCATGGGATTCAGAGTTACTTTTGACTGTACCCTCACTTCCAACGCAGAAAGGGGTTTCTGCATGACAGTGAGGGAATCCCGATATTGTCCAATTAGGAGGGCGGATAGACCGCCTCAGATACGAGATTATACGATGTGTTAGGACTTAAAATATCCGTTCAGCATACCAAACGTGGGTTGTATCAGCACTGTCGGATTCATCCCCGCCGTGAACGGCGAGGCTTTCTCCTTGAGTTTCCGTAAAAAATCAACCCTCTCAGACAGTCGCGAGCGTGCACGTAGAGTACTTGATGCTCGCAGTAAAGCGCGATAGGCCAGATGTAGGAGTTCAAAACAGCCTGCCACCCAGTTTCGAAAGCGACAACAAAAGGAATGAGAACGGAGTTGTGCCTCAAAGAGTTGTATCGATCGCCCAATCAGTAGGCCGAAGTAGCCCAACAGCGCCTCAAACTCGAGTTACAAATCCCAGTGAAACGGCTCCATCACCCGAGTACGTACGTTCCAGGATGAAACAAGAGCGGCGACACAGACAAAGAGCAACCCAAGAGAGGCGCTAAATGGAGACCCAAGGCGCTGCACGAGGGCCTAACACGACTGCATTACAGTCGCATCGAGTTGGGTATCGGGCGTCTGGCAGTGGTGTTTTCCGAGAGTGTCTGTGGATGGTGTTCAGGCTAAAGCGTGGGCGGTCGCTTGCAGTACCGCCGGCAGTCGACCTGCGACGGTCGGGTGGGCCGGCGTTCCGCCGGATGTTTTTTGGATTGTATAGAGGGGTGTGGGTTTGTATAGCTCACTGGACTGGGATGGGTTGTGATATTGTGTTTGTTGTATCCAATCGGTATCCAGTAGCATGACCCACCCACGTACCGGGGTTTAGTGTGAAATAGTACCTTGCAGACACATAGTAACAATCGGAGAAACTCATACAAACAATAATAGTATGTGACACCGACAGCCGGGTCTTCGACGACTGCTGTGAGTTTTGGATACAAAAACAGTCCTCTCAGCCTCGCATGGTCTTATCCGTCGGCTACTCGACTGCCATCCAAAATGGGGGAGCTTACTCCCGACGAATGAGCACGACAAGAGAGACCAAGAGCGAAACAAGGGTTATACCAACGCCAAATCCAGGGACTTCATCCTCGAAAGCCGACCCAGAGGCTGACTGATCATCGGCCGAGTCGGTATCAGTATCGGCCTGATCGTCGACAGTAGGACCCTGATTATCGCCGACAACGGACCAGGAATTTCGGACCACGAAACAGCAGTCCTCAATAGAGACAAAGAGACAGATCTGCAACACGGCAGTGGAATCGGACTGTGGCTTGTCAAATGGGGAACCGAAAGCTTCGGGGGCGCAGTTATCTTTGAGACCGATGGGACAGGTACTCGCGTCCGAATCACTCTTCCCGCCGATCTCGTCGAACAGAAGAGCTAATTTTGCAACTAATATTAAATAAAGAATTGATTAGTAAACAAATATATCATATATATGCAAATTTGGTATGGATAATGTTGGTGGAGGAATAACTGTTAAGCTAAACCTTCTATAATGGCGATACATGTCTGAACCGACGGAGTCTGCATCACCATCATCGGCAGTCGTACTGGCGGCCGGCGAAGGGAAACGACTCCGCCCACTAACCGCGAATCGACCAAAACCGATGTTGCCAGCCGGTACCCGTCCCATTCTCTAAAACGTGCTGAACGCAGTCATCGAAGCCGGCGTCGACGAAATCCATCTCGTCGTTGGCTATCAGGCCAGTCGCGTTCGCTCGCATTTCGGGCCAACCTACAGGGGTGTGCAACTTAAATACCACACCCAGAACAGCCAACTCGGCAGTGGACACGCACTCCTCCAGGCCCGCGATGGCCCCGATGGCTCGTTTTTGGTGGTCAACGGCGACCAGGTCATCGACTATCGCATCGTCAAAGCAGTCACAACCAACCACGAATCCCACGCCGCAACGCTGGCCGTCGTCGAAGGCGAAGACGCCCCGGCGTATGGTGCGGTCACACTCGATGGGAGCCAAATCACAGACCTGATCGAACAGCCCCAGACCGGCGAGTATCGACTGTTCAATGCTGGCGTCTATGCGTTCGATCAGACGATCTTCGAGACGCTCGAGGAACTCGCCGTCGACCGCGGGAGCCTCCCACTCACGGATGGCATCAAACAACTACTCGCAGAAGACCAGCCAGTCGCAGGCGTCCGGACAGACGAGTTCTGGATGGATGCCACCCATCCGTGGGATCTGCTTGCTCTCTCGCGGGAACTCCTCTCTCGGGGCTGGGTTGATCTCCCGGAATCAGAGTCAGATACGACCATCTACGTCGACGACTCGGCGAGTGTCCATCCGGATGCCACACTCATCGGACCGGTAGCACTCGACCAGGACGCCGTCGTCGAGGCGGGAGCCGTCGTCGGGCCGTATGCCGCCGTTGGCGAGAACGTAACCATCGGCCCGAACGCCGTCCTCAGAGACGTGGTCGTCGACACCGGGACGACAGTCGGCCCAGCCACGACCGCAATCGAACTCGTCGTCGGCCAGGACTGCGATCTGCAGGCCGACCTCACAGTCGCCGGTGGACCAGCAGACGTCGTGCTCAACG
>LFCJ01004067.1_pt1 | contig 10720 bp, 13 predicted proteins | sample 643141 | NCBI WGS metagenome assembly LFCJ01 (sample SAMN03766243, study PRJNA286221) | soda lake metagenome | biome: soda lake; feature: Kulunda steppe; material: water; isolation source: sample B1-Br-g2 brine of Lake Bitter-1 | place: Russia: Kulunda steppe | collected 2010-07 | reverse complement strand
TGACCCTGGTCGACTAAGCCACGGTCGGCGGCCTTCGAAAAGCCCCACCACGCCGCTTCCATGTATTCGGGGCTGACCGTTCGGTAGGGGTCCTCCCAGTCCATCCAGACACCGAAGGATTTGAAATCCGATTGCAGCCCCTCGAGTTGCTCATCGGCGTACTCCTTGCAGGCGTCGATGAAGTTCTCCTCGCCGAATTCCTCGATGTCCTTTTTGTTCTCGAAGCCGAGTTTCTCCTCGACTTTGGTCTCGATGGGGAGGCCGTGCATGTCGTAGCCCGGGCGGTCGGTGACGTCGTAGCCCTGCATCCGTAGAAAGCGGATGTAGACATCTTTGAGAGACTTATTCCACGTCGTTCCCATGTGGGCTGACCCGGAGGTATAGGGTGGACCGTCGACGAAAAAGAACGGCTCGGCGTCGGCTCGCTGCTTGACTGTCTGCTCGTAGGCGTCGACGGTGTCCCAATGGTCGAACACCCGCTGTTCGACGGCTTCGGGGTCGTAGCCGTCGTCGACTTCGGCGAATCTGCTCATGTGTCCATTCTCACACTCCGAGAGTAAAGGGGAATCGGTCCGAAACGAGAGGCTACGGAGTGATAAACTGGTCAGTTGTAGCCGTTGCGTCGCTGTGGTCACGTCCCGCTCATTGGCTCGGAGAGAGAAGCTGTCGGAGCACCTTCTGGTAGCCAATCGCATAGACGCCGGTGTAGAGCATGATCGCCCCCAGTGCCCCAAGCCAGAGGCCGACCGGTACCGCGCCGGTTTCAAAGTGCTGGAGGCTGGCGTACTCTGCAGCCAATCCACCAACGGTGAAGATGGTTGCCGCGATTGCATAGAGGACGAGCGGAAGCAGTTCGACGAGTGGCTCGAGGAAATCCATGCCACTGTGAGGTCGCCAGTGAACCTAAGGGTGTCTGCAAGCTCGAGTACGACTCTCTCGCTCCCCGCTACTTCGTCCGAAACGTCGCCTCGTCCGTCCGAATCGTCAGATCGAACAGCTCCTCCAGGAGGTTCATCGTCGGTTTCGACTTCGATTTCGGGTCGAAGTAGTAGTGTGAGAGCGCTCCAACCCGGTCGAGCCGCGAGGTGAGCAGGTGGAGAAACTGAAATAGCTGTTGGAGTTCGAACGTGCTGACGATCTCCGGGAGAATATCGAACTCGACAGAAATCTTTTCATTGGGCGTATTCTGCTCTTCGACCACCTTCGAAATCGTCTGTCCCAGTCGGGCCAACCCCAGCCCCTTATCGAGTTTCACCACCTCGAGTGGCACGTTCGAGAGGTCGATATCGTCCAACCCCTCGAGGGGATTGTCTTTGGTCGTGATGACGACGGTCCAGGCCGGCCAGGAGGCAAACTGCTCCTGTAGGAGGCGGAGACGCGCTTCGACATTGGTTGTCACGAAGATGACGACATCGCCGACGGAGTGAAAATGCACGCGAGCGTTGTTCGCACCGGGAGAGCCGGGTGGGGCGAGTACGAGCGTGCTACCCGTTCCGCCGATTTCGTCGGCAACGTGGACACCCGCCTCCATCAGCGGGCTAACGTGCTCAAAGAGGTGGCGTTCGAACGCTTGGAGGCCGGCCTCCTCAGCATCGTGCTGGCCGGTTTGGTTGCAGTACGGGCAGCTCCACCGCAACTGAAAGTTCTGTTTGGCCACGTTCGACCGGTAGTGCTCGAGAAGGTGTGATTTGACGGCGTTGACGGCGGCTTCTTCGCTCGCCGACCAGACCGTATAATCGCAGTGTCGACACCGCCAGCGATGGACCATCTGTCTCAACTAGCGTTATGTTTCGGTTCGTATAAATTCGATGGCCCTCGCGGTAACCTTCTTACTCCAGCCCGTTAGACACTAGACTATGCCTTCGATCTTCAGCCAGATCGTTGCCGGTGACATTCCGGCTCGCGTCGTGTACGAAGACGAGACCACAATGGCCTTTCTCGATGCAAACCCGTTAGCGCCGGGCCATACGCTCGTCATCCCGAAAGAGGAGTACGAACAGCTCAACGACATTCCCGCCGACGTCGCTGCTGACCTCTATGCCACTCTCCACACGCTCGTCCCTGCCGTCGAGACGAGCGTCGATGCCGACGGCTCGAACGTCGCGTTCAACAACGGCGAGGTCGCCGGACAGGAAGTTCCCCACGTTCATGGACACATCATCCCACGCTTTTCGGGCGATGGCGGTGCACCGGTCCACGCTGTCGCCGGCGAGCGCCCCGACCTTGCAGAGACCGAACTCGACGAGATTGCTGACACGATTCAGTCTCGCGCCTGAGTCGCGCCGAATCCACAAACCTCGAGCATCCCGTAGCACCCAGGTACTTCGGGCACCCTCGTAGTAGCATCCACGAACGTCGAGCATCCACAGACTTCGGGCACCTTCGTCACATCCACCACTCACCGAAGCCGCCGTGAGGATTTTATGGTCCGAACGTGACGGAGAACCATGGCACTCTCGAGACTCCAGACGCTGCTTGCAGAAAACCCGATTGCAGCCCTCCTCGAGGCAGGGAGTCTGGCAGTCTGTGTCGGCCTCTTTCTTGCAACGCTGTTTGCGCTGGCAACTGGCTTGCCCACCGGACTTGGCGGAGTTTGGTTTGGAATCGTCGTCGTCGGTGGCGCTTTCGTCGTCTTCTGGACGTGTCTCGTCCCGCTCTATGAGCGCTATTTTTTCTGAGCGACGCCGTTGAAGATGCCTGAAATCGGTTCTGTTACCGAGTATCCTCGAGTTCTGATGACTCTGTTCACGACGGTGAGTACGAACTCGGCCGCTCGGTTCGGTCATACTTTAGATGATGATTATCCAGATAATGACCTCTGCTTTGTGCTCACACTGGAGCCCCTAGTCACCCTCGAAACCGGCCGGGTTCAACTGCTCTGTTGACTCAACGGTCGTTTCTCACTGCCTCACATCGACGGCGAGACCATCATAGGAGCGCACCGAGTAACAGGTCGCCGTAGACGAACGCGACGACCAGCCCCAGAAAGACGGGGACCAAAAACGGCGTTCCCGGTGACACCCACACGGTCTCCTTTGTTGCGACAACCTCGAGGCCGTCTCGAAGCTGTTCTGGGGAGGTGCCGTAGGCCGTCCCTTCGATTGACTCGAGAAAGGCGGCGGCCCCCCACTCGTCAGCGGTGTCTGCCTCGGACGGGGCGGTCTCGACACCGCCATCGGTTCGTGGGCCGGCATCGACAGCGCCGTCGGTCGGTGGATTTGGCTTCGCCGGGAGCGTCGCCGGATCGCGGAGTCGGTCGGTCTCCTCGCGGATATCCGTGAGTGTGAGTCCCCGCCAGCGAAGATACATTCGGAGGGCATCAAGGTCGAGTCCGTTGCGGGTTCGCCCCCGCGGGGTCTCGAGCAGGCGGCCGTGGGTTTCGGGCAGTCGGTCGACAGCGGTGGGCCAGCCGACGAACATGGCGAGTGTGAGGCGGCCGGCTGCGGCGTTGCGGATCGCCAGTATCACGGGGAGGATGACGCCGATGAGAACGGCGTTCGTCAGGATACTAAAGGAAAACGCGCCGATTGGTGTCGTCGAAAGCGGGAGCGTCCACGAGCCGACAGTATAGGTTGGAAACGTCGGCAGTAACAGCGCGAGCACGAGCAGGGCTTTCGCATCTGCGCCGCCGAATCCGCCAAACCACCAAAAGAGGTAGGCAAGCGGGACGACGAATCCGAGGCTGATCGTCGCCGGCAGCAGGAACTCCTGACTCCAGAAAAAGCCACCCCGGTTCCAGGCGCCCCATCCATCCCAGAGGAGCAACACGGCGCCAAGCGCTGAGAGCGGAATCCAGATGGCACTCGTGACCCGGCGGGTCTTGATATCGCGGATCGCCGCCCAGCCAAAGACCGGTAGCACGACCAGCCGAAGGAGATCAGGCGTTGTGGCAATCGAGACGACGTCGTACACATCGAAACCCGCGAGCGCAGCCATGGTAGGTGTTACGGCTTCCGGTGCTCACGTCCAAATCCCCTGTTCGTAGTCGAGAACGGTCACGACGACAACGTGTGGTAGGGTCAACACCGCAATCGTCACCAGATAGAGTCCGAGGAGATCCGAGACGGTCGTCGGTGCCTGTGGCACCGCCAGCCAAATGGCCGCAAGTACGATAAGCGCACCGAGGGTGAGCGGCGTGGCTTCGCGGGCGAATCGCCCCAATGCCGCCGCACTCGCTCCTCGTTCGAGTGCGTTTCGTGCGTGGGTGTCAACAAGCAGTGTCCGAAGGATGTGTCGCAGCGAGTGCCAGAGCGGAAAGTAGAGACCGATAGCGAGAATCGGCGGGACGAGCCAAAAGTAGGCGACGAGCCCGAGCGTTTCGGCGGTGTCGATCAGCCACGGCCCCCGGTCAGCTGATCGAAGAAATCCTCGAGCCAGCGTGAGAGCGATGAGGCCGCCGAACGCGATGGCAACGGCGGCCCGTAGTTGGAGCGTTAGTGCCCCCTCGAGCGCCGCGGCAGAAGCGGGGTCAAAGCGGCCAACCAGCGCCCCGGCGACGGCCTCATACTGGCGGGGAAAGGCGATCAGCGGGATGAGCATTGGAAGCCCGCCTCTGACGAGTAGCGTTCCAACGCGTGCGGCCGTCGACTCAAGGTAGGTGACGCCGGTCAGTTCGCGCAAGGCGTAGATATCGCCTTGGCCCCAGTGGGCGAGCGTGAGGAGGATGAAAAAGACGAAGGCGACGACCGGTGTGAGAAACCAGACGATGGCGTAGGCCGTTCCGACGAGCAGGTAGAGGAGGCCAACGGCGACCATCGACCGCCCAGTTACGTGCTCGCCGCGAGCTCGGGGAATCACGAGGTGGTCGACAGCGCCATGGGGAAGTCCGAAGATGACGACGCTCAGCGCCAGCGGCAGGTACTGGGCTGTTGGTGGCAGGCCGGCAACGCTGGCGAGCGCTGTGAGGGCGATTCCGAGGCCGATTGTCAGGACAGCGAAGCGGTGACTGAGTCGAGCCGCCTGCTTGCGGCCTTGAACCTCTCTCTCATCCGCCCTCGACTGTCTCGCCCCCATCACGACCCGGTCACCGTCCGTCTGCGGGCGCTGATTGCCGGTTCAATACGGCGGCGATCGTCGGCACGCTCTCGATCCGGTCGAGCAGCCACAGGTAGAGGACGATCCCCTGGACCAGAAACATATTGGTGACGAGGAAAAACAGCGCTTCCTCGATTGGAAGGCCGAAAATGGCGTAACCGACGGTGTGAGTGTCTGAGATCGTCCAGACGCCGAGACCGATGGCGATCCGGTCGACGACCCACAGGTACAGCGTCGGGACGCCGACGGCGAGGACGACGGTGCGGCGAATCTCCCAGAGGTAGGTCAGCCCAAAGCCCCACTGGATGGCGAAAATCGGGCCGGCCCAGAGGAGCAACCAGCCGAGGTAGTACGTCGAGGTGGTCCCGATCATCGACCAGCCGATGAGCGCGACGGCCACGCCACCGGCGATACCGAGTGCGCGGTAGGCCAGCGGAATCGAAAGCGGCCGGTCGGCAATTTTTGGAATCTGAAACAGCCAGAAGGCCGTCAGAATTGGCTGGAGGACGAAAAACAGGTACTCCTCGAGTGGGGTGTACCAGATGGTTGCGAGGACGGCTCCCTCGCCGTACCACCAGACGCCTTCCGGGATGAGGTGGTTCGTCCACGGCGTCGTGTACGTGACCGCGAGGAAGATCATGATCGCCAGCCCTGACAGCGGTTTGGGGCCCCACCAGGTTCCCTCACGACGGATGGCAAGCCAGCCGAGGAGGATAATCGGCGGGATGATAAACAGCAGGTGGACGCCGAGATAGGTGAGTGGTGGGCTCATGGATGGGGTATGTACGGTGACCGACCGAGCTCACAGTGAGCTGGGTTGTCGTCAGTGGGTGTGTGTTCGGGTTCGGTGTACAGACGGGTAACTCCTACCGCCAGTGTCGATGACTGTCACGAACGGCTGCTCGTTAGACAACCCCGATTTGGTGGGGTTAGCTTGCGCCGTAGTCGCTGCCGCCGGTGATCTCTGGGGGTTCTTCGATCACGTAGAACATGATCAACATCGTCACGATGTACTTCGTGATGATGTCAAGGATGCTGTAGCCCCAGGAGGTCAGTGCCACGTCGAGAACGGCGAAGCCTTCGACGCCGAGGGCCCACAGGATTGGGTAGCCAAACCAGCCGACGACGGTCAGTATCTTCAGCGTGTTGAAGATGTCTTGGGTCCCCGTCACCTGTGCTTCGGCCGACCAATCGACCAGGATGATGTAGACGATCACGAGGAAGAAGATCGAACTAATCACGAACCACCACCAGCGCATGACCAGTGAGGACGTCGTCAATGCGGCGGCGAGGCCGGTGACACACATCGCGATCGTAAACGCAACCGAGGTGAGGATTTTCGTCCAGTTCGAACCGGCCAGCATGCCGAGGGCGATCAGGATGAACGGCGTGGAGAACGTCCACGTAAGGTATCGTCCCCACATCGTCAGGACACCATCCTCACCAGCTGTGGTCACCCCTTCCGCGGGATGGCCCGCCGGCATATCGATAATACTCAATGTGAGCCCTGAGGTCAACCCGGAGTAACTCGAGATCGAGACCACGGAGATCAACATCACCGAGATGGCGATCATCTTCGCCCGTGGATCAGTGAGGTTACGCCCGAGGTAGGCAATCGCGAGGATGGTGAGCCCAGCCAACGCGATGTTTAGGACGAACGACCACGCCAGAAGCGGGTCGTCGAAGACGTACTCGAACAACTCTGCCTGTGTCAACTCGAGTGGGACGTTGTTTACGGCCAGTGATAACGCATTTGCCGGTTGCATGATACATCCGGGTGTTAGTACGTCACTAACTTAAGTGAGTGTCCCAACTAGTATGGGTTCTAACCTGTAGATCGATTTACTGAAAAAACCTATATTAGATATTTGGTGTCTGAGGCCTCTTATTCGGGGTTTTAGAGATTTTACATTCTAGCAACCTTCTACGGCGAGCCTGGGTCACGGTTTGCCGCAAACGCAACAACCCCTGTCCCGCCGACAATCCAGGTAATTCCGAGGACTACGAAGACGATGTTTGCGGTTGCGAGCCCAGTGATGGCGACGGTGAGGCCGAAAAACACCATCGCAACCAGGAGGATTCGATAAAACCGTTCCTGTTCGACAAACCAGGTTAGAAACGCTGAAAGTGCCATTGGAGTTAGTTTGCTTTCTGTCCCCGTAGCCCTTTGGGACGATGCTGTACAGCCGGTTCGCACTGTCTAGAATCCGAACGGAGGGGGCTTACTAGTTAGGAGTGTCTTTCTCGTACACTCAATCGTTATGGTTGGTGTCGGATACGAATCTGGCTGTTATCTCCATGCCCACCGGACTCAAACGTGACCTCGGATTGCTCTCGACGACAGCGCTCGCTATTGGGGCGATGGTCGGGAGTGGAATTTTCATCCTGCCGGCGATTGCCTTTACCGCTGCCGGCCCGGCAGCGGTCGTCGCCTTCCTGATCGCCGGATTGCTCGTGTTGCCGGCGGCGATCAGCGCCGCTGAAATGGCGACAGCGATGCCCGAAGACGGCGGGGCGTACATTTACGTCGAACGGGGGATGGGACCGGTGCTTGGCACCGTCGCTGGCATCGGAACGTGGATGATGCTTTCGCTGAAAAGTTCCCTGGCACTTGTCGGCGGCGTCCCCTACCTCGTGGTGTTAACACCCGGCTTAGCCGACTGGATCGTTCCGATGGCTGTCGGCCTCGCACTGTTTTTCACCCTCGTGAACATCGTTAGCGCGAAAGGCTCCGGCCGGATGCAGTTTCTGATCGTCGGTGTCATGCTCGGCGTGATGGCCTACTTCATCGTTGGCGGTGTTTCCAGCCCGGCGTTTACGGGCGCTCAGACGGGCGGGAGCTTCGACCTCACGAGCGAGGGCATTATCGCCGCTGTCGGTGTTGTCTTCGTCTCCTACGCCGGGGTGACCAAAGTGACCGCCGTCGCCGAGGAGGTCAAAAATCCGGGTCGGAACCTTCCGCTGGCGATGGTCGGTTCGCTGATCTTTACGACCCTGCTCTACGTCGCCGTCGTCTGGGTCGCAATCGGCGTTGCCGACCTCACACCCGGCGCCGGCTTCGTCCCCGAAGCAGGCGAGGATACCGCCCCAATCGCTGCCGCCGCAGATGTCGCCTTCGGCCAAATTGGCGTAATCGCAATCGTCCTCGCTGCACTGCTCGCCCTCGCTTCGACGGCCAACGCCGGCCTGCTTGCTGCCTCCCGCTTCCCGTTTGCGATGGCCCGCGACGGACTGGTCCCAGCCCGCCTCGAGTCGGTCAGCGCCCGGTACAGCACGCCGGTCAACGCCATCGCCCTCACCGGCGCGGTGATGATCGTCCTCGTCTCCGTCTTTCCCGTCCAGCAAATCGCCCAGTTCGGCAGCGCTTTCCAGATTCTCGTCTTTATTCTCCTGAATATTGCCCTCGTCGGCTTTCGAGAGGGGGCAGTCGATGACTATCGACCCGAGTTCACCGCGCCGTTTTACCCGTGGCTCCAACTGATCGGCATCGTCGGCGGACTTGTCGTCCTCACCCAGATGGGACTTGTTCCCTTCCTCGGCTCGCTAGTCATCGTCGTCGGTTCGCTGGCGTGGTACTACTTCTATGCCCGCCCGCGTGTCGACCGGGAAGGGGCAGCTCGCGCCGGCGTTCGTCGGAACGTCAGCGAGGCCGCCTTCGAGCGGACGGCGACGCTGTTCGCCGAAGACCACCGCACCGACGTGCTAGTCGCGTTGACTGACCACACACCTGAACAGGCGCGAGACGATATGCTTCGGATGGCGACTGACCTCTCAACGTTCCACGAGGGCTCGGTTACCGTCGCCAGTTTCCAAGAGGTCCCTCACCGTGCGTTCACCGGCAGTGGTCCGACGGTCACCCATGAGGCGCTGCCCGAATGGCTCGACTTCTCGGCTGGTACGCCGTCGTGGTATCCCGCTGACGGTCCTCAGGTTCGAACCAGTGGTGGACAGACGCTCCAGACTGACGATGACGAGCCAATGCCACAGTTTCGCTACCGCTCGGTGCAAAGCGAAGACACTCCCAGCGCCGTCGTCGAGTTCGCCGCGTTCAATGACCACGACCTGCTCGTCCTCGAGCGCCGAGCCCACGAACTTCACGAACGGCTTTCGACCGGACTCACGAGCCATGTCCTCAAACACGCGCCATGTGGCGTGTTGCTCGTTGAAGATCGCGGTTTCGATGGCGCAGATGAGATTGCCGTTGTCGCCAGTCGCGGCCCCTTCGATCCGTTGAAACTGCTCGTTGCGGATGCGATCGCCGAAGAAACCGGGGCAACAATCTCGCTGCTGCAAACGATTCCCGCCGACGCACCAGACTCCCGACGCGGAACCGTCGAGGAGTATCACAGCGAACTCATGCGACTGCTCACCGTCAGTGCTACCTCCCGAATCATCGAGACCGACAAACCAGTTGAGGGGTTGGTCCGGTTTACCGAATCGGCTGACTTACTTGTGACCGGCCTCGAGAGCCGTGGGATTCGGGGTTCGATCTTCGGCCGGCCGAGCGATCAGTTGGTTGATGCAGTCGACATGACGTCCGTGATGGTCCAGCCAACCGACCAGCAGCGGCCGGGACTGATCCAACAGTACGTCCTCGATCGGTTGTTCGGCCGGTAAACTCGAGTGACCGACTGACCGCTCTCAGGACGATAAAATAAATAGGTGAGTTGACTACGCTGCTTAAATAACGCGGTTCTGCAGGTAGTCGAGGTGCTTTGCGTTGTAGACGATTTTGATCTCGTCTGCAGCTGGCGAACCGATGCAGGTCAGGCGAACGTTCTTCTCTTCAACTTCCTCGTCGGAGAGAATCTGTTGCATGTCCATCTCGATTTCGCCTTCCGTGACGATTGCGGCGCAGTTTGCACAGGCACCAGCACGGCAGGAGAAGGGCCAGTCATAGCCCTGAGCCTCTGCGGCCTCGAGGACGTACTCGCCTTCGTTGACCTCGAGACTGCCGTAGTCCTCTTGGTCGAGCCCCGCGTCAGCGGCGTTCTCAAAGAGGTCGTCGTCATCCATGTCCCATCCTTGGTCGTCCAGCACTTCGTAGTTGAGGTATTCTACCGTGGGCATCACTCTCAAATTCACGGTCCGTACTGGTATAGCTTGCTGTTCGGTTATCAATTATCTTTCGTTATGAATATCGAACACCGACGAAAAACAATGCAAATAACGTCGCCGGTCCTTGGTGACTCGCTGTTGCGTTTTCAGAGTGAGAACGTGGTGGTGATTTACTGATGAGTTGTCGAGTCGTTGTCTCAATCGCTCCGGCCGACTCTCGGGTCCCGACTAGCCTTCAAAAGCCGAAGACAGGGACGAATCGAAACGTGAGAAACGCCCCGACCGTCGAAATAACTGGCACGAGATTCTGCATCAAAATTACGCGTGCGGTCGTCGAGGGGTTAAACAGATCAGAGGCAGCGGGGATATCGGCCACGTCTTCCTCACCAATCTCGGGTGCGGGCTCGCCCTCCTCGTCGGCCGTGAGTGCTCCCACCGAGACGGCCGTCTCCTTCTCGCGAACTTCCGAAAGCCGAGTCGTCCGGGTTGCCCGGCCCCAGCCTAAGTGTAGCTTCAGACCTAGACTTGCTAGCTTAAGCTCTCTAAGCACGTATCTATACTAATGGGACGAAAGCAGCACGTTGTTGATCTCTCTGGTGAGGAGCGGAGGACGCTCGAATGGTTCATT
>LFCJ01004066.1_pt1 | contig 10721 bp, 13 predicted proteins | sample 643141 | NCBI WGS metagenome assembly LFCJ01 (sample SAMN03766243, study PRJNA286221) | soda lake metagenome | biome: soda lake; feature: Kulunda steppe; material: water; isolation source: sample B1-Br-g2 brine of Lake Bitter-1 | place: Russia: Kulunda steppe | collected 2010-07 | reverse complement strand
TACACTGATGGTAGTTGCCTGACACATAAAAGTCAACAACATGTTGGAGCAGGAGTCTTTATACCTGCGACCAAAACAGCCATCTATGTTAACTCTAGCGGTGTTGGGGTAAGCAATACCATAAACAGAGCACAACTGACTGGCGTAGCTTCTGCACTAAGGGCAAAGTGTATCCACATAGCCACGGATAGTGCCTGTTCTCTATCTCAGATACGGAAACAACTCTTCTTTCCTGAATTACACAGGAAGCACACACATAGCAAACTTTTGGAACAAATCGTCTCCATGATTAACGAATCAGATACTCCCATCAACTTTTACAGAGTTTAAGCCCACATTGGTGTGATAGGAAATGAATTTGCCGATGCTATAGCTAAACATGCTGCTCTCCATAACTATGGGCATGACGAAGCATTCCCACCACCATCACCTGACGGTAATCCTTTTGCCCATATATACTGGCTTGCAGAAGAGAACAAGGAGACTACTCATACTACCACTAAAATCAGCCTTACACCACCGTAAAACATCAAGGACAAACTAAAAGCTCACATGAGCAAGCTTGGAGATGCTAATACCAACTCAGGTTACTATAACTACTGGAAGAGACTGCTCACCTCCGTGAATCTTACAACTAGCAGATTTTTTTGGAGCAATACAAGAATCAATGTATCGCAGAAAAGGAATGTCATGAAATTTAAAACAAGTGCTCTTTACACTCCGAAAATGGCCCACCTCTACGGCAGAGCCACTAGTTCATCTTGTCTGTTGTGTCATTAGCCAGACAGCCTGATCCATATGCTTTCTGGCTGTCAGAATGCTTCAATTCAGAATATGGTGAATGAAAGAAATCACATTGCTTCCAGGCTCATCATCAAACCTTGAGCAAAGGCGATTTTGGAGGAAACATCATTTTTATCGATATTGGAAGTGAAACACGGATGACTCAACAAAGTCTGTTTTTGCCGGCACATGTAGCCAACAGGACTTTACCCCAATGGCTTCTACCAAACCTTTCAGCTGACAAACTTTGATCTGCTCAAGACCAGATGCTATTTGCATACTCCAGTTGGAACGAAAAATGGCCATCAAAGAGGCATACAGGCTATACACCCTTCGCGCTGGGATGTACACCTCATTGAAGTAACATATTGTGATGATAATCGACCAGAGCAACAACTAGCAAGAGCAACTGAACAGCATATTGGATCGAAATACGCCCTTGCACAGCAATGCCACAAAGTAAGCCTGCATACCATCCTGATTGGAGTGATGGGGACCATCTATAAATGTCATACTGAACTACCCCTTAATAAGCTTGGCCTAGACCGGTGTAAAATAAGAAAACTCACTCTCGATCTAAACACTCATTCTGTTCAATATGCAACAAAGATCATACATACAAGTAAGAGGTTGAAAAACATCAAGGAAAGAACATATGGCTCTTTTCAGAACCCTCCCGACCCCCACTAATGACCATCTTCCTAGTTTGATGGTGGAGGTTTGCCTGGTGCTTGCACCAGATGTAAATCTCTTCCTCAATTCACGCAAACAGGGGTTACCTTGTTGGCGTAGTCTTTCAGGCTTTCAGTCTCCAGTAGATAAACGAGCATCAAAAAGCTATATGTTGTTCTGTTATAAGCATGCTCAGGAATCTGAAGGTTTTGTTGGGCCAACCGATCAGTGCTGCCGGCATCCAAATGGACCAAGCAATTTGCCAGAGAGCCTTTGCTGATGGCTTTCATGATGAGCCTGCAGGCAACATAATGGCGTTCAGTGATCATACCCGAGATGATTGTATGTTGACACCCTGAGAGGATATGGAGAGCTCTATCTGCTTGCTGACAGAATGGACACTGAAGGCTGGTGGACATTTTAAAGCGGACGGTGTGTTTCTGATTAAGAAGGGGTGCCTGTGCGGTTGTGGAAGATATTGCGCTTCAGTTGGGGAGAGATTTTGGACATGCTCAAAAAAGCGTTGCTAATGCCTTTGTGGACCGCCACAAAATGTTTGAACCACACCCGAGAGTGGGCACAAACAGCTCCCCACAAACTAACCAGAAGCAGTACCACACCCACTGGGCCCCTATGACCATAGAAAAGTGGGCCATCCCAATTTTCACTGCAGCTGGCTTGAAGAAAGCCTCTGTGACTGCCACAAAACGCTCTGAGATTCATTGTGCTTGCTGTGAGATCTGCTCCAATTGGTAAGGATAGGAGTCCCTAGCAGAACCCTTTGAAGATATGTATGTCTGCAGTGTCTGCAACCGCACTTATCACTGGTCCCTCCTCCTAAGACTAGGCCGCTACAAAGACGAGGACCGGGAATCTATTAAAAAGTATGAAATCTGGGCCTGCCCTGCTTGTGCTTGCCTCACTGATTCAGATACAGAGTCCTGGCATCAATTTGCTGAAAATGAGGAATTAAAGTGGTGACCTGGGACCCCACCTGGGAACCTGAGGAAATGACCATCCATGCAGATTTTGAACAAAAAGTTCAAGAGTACCTGATAAACAAAGACCTTTGCCCAAATCTCTCTGCCTCCACAGCATACGCCAGCCTAGACAATCTGACACGCCAAGGTTTATTAAAGGATGACACATCTGATAAACTATGGGCCAAAAAAGCGATTACATCCTGAGAAACAAAGTGACCTTTGGTCTCCATCCAACCAACCCACAGCTGGACATCCAGCCCACGGGTCATTGCAAATATTGGGTTCATGAAGTTCGTCTCATGGACCATACAGACCAGAATGCACAACCTCACGAGCAGGAATCTCAGCTCATTAGCTACTCAACTGTCCTTGCTGCATGCGTCCACGGAGCAGATGGGAAGTGCAAAGGCATGCTCACACCTGAACGTCTACAAGTTCTCCACCAAAAAATACAACTACAAAGCCAAGAGCACAGGCCTTCACCGCAATGTCAGCCCACCACCACAGAGCTTTGCTTTTGAGTTGGTTGGACTGTTTGTACGTAAAGCCAGGGCCACCAAGCAATTTGGTAGCAAAAAGATAAAAGACTCCAAGAATAAGAGTGCCCGCAGCACAATCAGCAATGCTTTCTGGTCTATACCTGGCATCTCTCACAAGGAAAAAGAGACAATGATCAAATACCGGTCTGGCACAATCTACATCCAAAAAATGCTGTCCGTTTCAAGCAGTCCAACAGCCTTTGTTGCCCCATCTGCTCCTGCCAAGACAGTGCACTCCACACCCTCTCAGGGTTCCGGCACCCCATCATAAGAAACATGGTGACTGAACGCCACAATATCACAGGCAGACTTAAGCCATAAGAAAAGGTTCTCTAGGCTCCTGTCTTGTATCCACAGGTTTGGGCAGTGCTGACAAGCATTGTATGCAAAATCTTCAAATACCTGTGACAGCAGAATCCAGAGTTCCTCCGGCTTGGATTACCATTTTGCTATAAACCACAATTGAAGAGACAGACTCACTTCTCGCCCTGACGCCATCAAAACTAAACAGACTCCAAAAAAAACACGCAAGATCAATTCCCAAAATCAACAGAACCATCCCAATGATCAAGGCCTTACTTTAAGGAGTGGAAGGAGGGTGGTTTTGGGTAGGGGGCAGGGTTCTTAAGCGGCAGCCACCGCAGCTGGAGGCAGACCCCCATCACCAGCCACAGCTTACCAGCCCAGATAGACTCGCCCCGAGAACCTCCCTTGGCAGCGTCGTACCACCCATCTCATTGAGATCAAGTATTGTGAAGACACTCGCCCTGAGCAGCAGCTCCAAGCCGCCCATGCTCAACATGGTCACCTTTGATGCAGCATTGCAGGAGACCATGTGCTTCATGTCATTCTCTTAGGTGTTGGGGGTGTTGCTTACATTCCTCACACTTGAAGAATCTCGGCCTTGATTTGCAAAGAGTCAAGGAACTCGCTCTCAAGCTTCATGCTCATTCTGTGCACTATGCTCATAAGCTTGTTCAGACCAGACGTTCTCTTGAGCATTCTCCTCACCTTCAAACTAATCAGTAGAGGTCTGCTGGCTTGTCTGCCCGCAACCCTCCTAACCCTCACTGACTGCTTTCTTCTTTTCTGGTGGAGGGGCTTTTCTTCTCAAGCCCCTTTTCCTTAATTGACGTGAGGAGCTTTTTTGCTGCTTGCGTAGTTTTTTCATTTTCTTCTTTCTGGACGTGTGGAGCAGACCGTGGTAATGAGAGCAGTACCCAGTTTTTGAGTTGGCATAACCCAGTTTATGGTTAGAGTGCATGTGGTTTTAGTGCGGCTTGGAGATTTGGGAGGTAAGTCAATCTGGGGCCATGCTGGGGAGCTTCAGTGCCAGATCCTGGCTGATCAATTTCTTCAACAGCTAACCAGCTAAATTCAAAGAAGGGATTGCCACCAGGGCCTGCGGTGCGGATGGTTGTTTTAGCTGGGAGGCTGTTTCCGTGGCAGGCTTGGTCTTTGGCAAGGGCGTCTGCAAATTCATTTCCAGCAGTTCCGCCATGAGATTTCACAGCTTTAAGAAGATGTGGGATTGAGAGTTATGAATAGTACTAGGATATCTCCTTGGACATGGTGACGATGCTTAGAAAAGAAAAAACTGCGCAAGCAGCAAAAATGCTTCTCACACCAATCAAGGAAAAGGTGACGATGCTTCTCTGGGTACAACAATTGTTTCCGAATTTGATGGAGTGAGGAAAGGCTGTCTGTGGCAACATGAATATGATCGTGTGTGATAGCAGCAGCTATAGGTTAGGTTAGGTTACATAGCTGTATCCGCCGAACGAGGGCAGCTTAGCTGAAACCAAGAAGGCCTGCAACCTGGGCCTAATCTAAAAAGGTGCAAACTCAAGAAGAAAGGTAGTGTCTGGAAATTAGAAGTTTTGGAGAAAACACGAAACTCAGAAAGACAAACTAGCAAGGACAGTCTTAGGGCACGCAAAGACAAGGTCGGACAGGAAGAGCAGGCTAACTAAGGAAAACTAGCTACTTCAACCAGCCAGCCGCCAGAGCGCTATAGCGCTATAGCGCCAGAGCAGCAGCTATAGCTGCCAGTTCTGCTCTCCCTATGGTGTTGATTATGATTGATTCAACCAAGTTAGAGTTGCCCGCGCTGAAGGGGTAGCCCCCTGCCCCAATAATTGTTTTACCTTCTTGGATATGGCAGCTAACATCCGTGCAGGTCCAGAATTTCCAGTCAGGAACTTTGAGTGTGTGTCACGGTTTGGAATGATGGGAAAGGGGGGCCACTTCACCCAAAGCAGGTCTGTGGGAGCACCCGGTAGTATGCATTTTGTCAGAGTGAAGTTTCTCAAAATTCTTGAGACCAGGCGCTGTCTCAGCGTGCCTAGCATTGCTTATGGGATGGCTAGCAATTTGGTTGAGGTGCCAATTTGCTTCAGGAATGTCACAAGCAAGATTTTGCAACCATAGGATTGTATTTATTTAGGTGAAGCCGTGCAGCTGTGTTCCAGCAGACTGCTATGATATGAAGATTCCAAGAGGCCTGGGGAAGGGGAGTCTCTTGACTATCCCAAATTGAGGGGAAGCGTAGGCAATCTCATTCGCTGGGATTGTTCCAAGTTTAAAGCACAAGTGGGGATAGGCTGTCAGGAGACTTGAGTAAGGGTTGGTGGTCATGGATCCATTCCAAGATGGTAGGAACATGAGAGTGGCAGTTGCCCTAGTGCTGAGGATGGCTGAGTAGATAGCATGCCTAAGGCTAAGATGTGTGGTATGGTTGTTGTAGATGGGATGGCGCAATGAGGAACCAGTGAATTGAGAGAGGGGGAATCAAGGTGGGCGCCAAAGAGTGCATCTCGTGAGTCTGCACTCCAATAATTGGGGTAACCAGGGTTGAAGTCTAACGGAGAGGCCATTTTCCCCTGAGTTTCCAAAAGCCCATTTTTGGAGGGCAGTATGTATATGATGTGGAGTATACGTATAAGAGTTCGCAGGTAGGAATCCTTGATCTTCTTGCCGTGGTATTTTCTCTCTAGCTTTGTATTCCTAGCAAGCAGTATAAGTTCAGAAGCAAAGCTTTTAGGTGCAGGAGTTATGTTGTTATGGAGACCTTTAAGCTTGGCTGTGCAGAAAGCTGTATGAAGGATGTTGAGGCGCTTTGGTGCCATCATGCCCTGGCATTTTCCATCTGTGCTGTAGATGCATGCTACTAGTGATGAGTAGATTTCTGGGAGAAAAAGAGGTGGAGTGTTCGTGTTGAGGAAGGGCTACTCAGTGGTAGGCTAAGGCTTGCACTTAACAAAGTCTACATTATGGATCCAGAACTCACAGCTCCCGGTGGGTTGTATGTCTACTTGTGGATTTGTGGGGTGGACACCAAAGGTGGCTTTATTCCGTAGATCAGTGTCCAGTTTCTGAATTCAGGCACTGGCCTTGTTGGACATATCAAAGCCTTGTCTTCCAGGTCGTTTAAGGTTTGGTCTGCTGTGGGCAGAAAGAGGTCAGGCTCATCAACCCGCGTCTCAAAATCCTGGATACACTCAAGGAGGTTGGGCAGCGTGTCTTATAGCTCTTCCAATTCCCAGGTGGGTTCCCAGGTCACGTGTACGAGTTCTTTGTAAATGGATTCAGAGTACCTTTTTATTTCTGTTTCAAGGTGAGCACAGCCCGGGCAGGCCCAGTTGTCTTTCTTGTCAACTTCCTCTCTCTGCCTCTATGTGTAGCAGCCAGTGTCCTCAAGGCACACCCAATGGTAAGTCCGGTTGCAGACCTCACAGATGTACATGTCATTTTAGGGGGGCACATTTGTTTCAGGTTGGAAGCCAAAATTATAGAAGCAACTTTCAGAACATGCACACTCAACGGCAGAGCAGGCTATAGGGTGAATTTTCTTAGGTGTGAAGCCAGCTTTTTTTAAGATAGGGAGTGCCCACTTTTCTATGGTCATGGGCCCAAAGTAGACATGGTATTGGTTTTGTTGGTGAGATTCCTGATAAAAATGGTTGGTAGGTCTGGTTGTGACAACTCGCCAATTATCTATGAAGATTACTTCCAATTCATAGAAGTAGATGGTATAAACCGCATTTGAGGCATTGAGATAGCGAGCTTTGTTTATCTTGTAGTTCCAAATTGCATTGGCCATGGATGGTGGGTTTAATGGTCGAGCGCAAGGGCATGGGCATTCCAGATTAGTGTTGAGCTGGAGGATTCTTCTCCTCTTTTGCTTTGGGGTACCTGATTGCAAGTTACAGCTCAATATTGGGTGGTTAGCAGGAGCAGAGAGTGGTAGTTGTTGCATAGGGGGTGTGACAGGAGTCTGGTTGGGGGCTGTGATGGTTCATCGCAAAAGTTTCCAGGAGCCTACAAGTTTGCATGGTGAAATGAAAACATAAAGTTTTGCAGCATTCTGAGGAGGAATGATCTTGGCTCTTTTGCTTAATGCCTCCACTCTGCAAACTTTTAATACCTCCATCACCCTGGATTCCAGGCACAGGCATGGTGAACCATGTAGGAGTCCTACAGTAGGATCCTACAGATAGGAGAGCATGCTTGCTTACTTCCTGAGCGCTGGCAGCTCATGACACTTCAGCTGCAGATCTTGCATCTGTAATGGAAGCTGCTTCTGTCATAGCACTTTAACTTGGCCTGCCAGCCTCAGCCCTGGCAACGACAAGCATGGCAGACTCACGGCCAATGCCTGAATGAAAATGTAGTACACAAACTGACACTGCAGTTATCTGGTGTGACAAGGGGCATTAAAAGGCTAAAGAAAAAAAAGAGAAAACTACACCAACAGGAATTTATGCTGTGCAAATACGTGTTTCAAACTAATATGCTGTTCACTTGCTCTTGCTAGTTGATGCCTTGGTCTTGTGTCATCACTAATATTTTACTTCAACGATGTGCATACCCCAGTGCAAGAAGTGTAAAGCCTGAATTTCACTTTGATTGCCATTCTGCTGTCCAGTTGGTAGTCTACAGATAGCATCTGGTGGAGAACAAGGCTGAACTTTATCTACTGAAGGTTTGGTAGAAGCCATTAGTTTTAAGTCCTTTTGGCTACATTTTCCAGCAACACCAGACTAACCAGACTTTGTCGAGCCATCTGGGCTTCACCCAATATCAGTAGAATGATGTTTCTCCAAATAAAGCTGTCCCAAGGATTTGATGATAAGCCTGGAAGCAATGTTATGTCTTTCAGTCGCCGTGTATTGAACAAAACCATTCTGACAACCAAAATGCATATGGAATTGACTATCTAGCTGATGACACAACAGGCATGATGAACTAGTGGCTCTGCCACAGAGGTTGGTCAGTTTCTGAGTCTAATGATGCCCGTTCTGAATTGCACGACATTCCATATCTGTGATTCACCTACTCTTGTACTGTATCAAAAGGAATTGCTGTCAGGTTCACTTACATAAGCAGCCTCATTCAATAATTGTTGTAACCTGAGTCATCATTAGCATCTAAGCCTGTGATGCTTGCTCATGTGAGATTTTAGTTTGTCCGCATTGTAGTGGAGCAAGGCTGATCCTATTGGTAGGGTGTATAGGATAATTTTTCTCTTTTAGCATTTCACATAGGAGAAAGGATTGCCATTGGGTGAAGGCCGCTAGAGTTGGTAACTTGGGCTGCAGCTCGTCAGAGCTGTCGACAAAGCACGCTGTGTTGGTCAACGGCTTCAAGCTGGCTCCTAGGCCTGGCATCTTTGCAATACTTGGCTTTCTCAAGATGGACGTGCTGCTGATAGGGTTGAGCTAACCCAAGCTCTGGACCTGACAAAGGCTAGTGGCAGGTGCTGTCGTTGAGTGCCCCCCTTACCCTCTGCGTCCTGTCCTCCTTCTAAATGCATGCCTAGGGTCAGCATCTTGTACTTGTTTTCTTTAAGAAGTTCATTCCGTTTCTAGGATAGCATCTGGATGCCATCAGTGACTAGCACTGCTTGGTCTGGAGCAGGGGGCGGCTTGTCACCCTCCAGATCCTCACTTGTTCTTCCTTCTCCCTGATTGAGAAGACTCATGGCTCTTTGGGCCAATGTGTCTCCTTTTCCTTGATTAATGTAGGGAGTGGTTTCACTGCCTACCTAGTTTTTCTTTTTTTCTAGCACTGCAGTCTTTGCTTAATAAGGAAGCAAGGAGGGGGGAGCCATTCAGGGACAGTTCTGTTGGTAGATACTTCAGAAGAAGATCCTGAAAGTTTTGTAATGCCAAGTGGTTGTCGCTACCAAGAAAGATCCATTTGGACGAAACAGGGTCCTAGGGAGCCCTTCAAGATGAAGAAAGACATTTTCCACTACCGCACAGGTACCCTTTCAATCAGAAGCATGCTGTTCGATTTTAAACCTCGACCAGTCTTCTATGCCCCCTCTGTCATCACTCAGACAGTGCCCTGCACATATCAGGTTGTCAACACCAGACTATCTCTGGTATGATTACTTAACGCCATAACATTGCATATAGACTCATCATGAAAGCTATAGAAGCAAGTTCCTTGGGGGGATGTTTTGTTCAAATGGATAACGGCAGCGATCACCGCTTAGCCTTACAAAACCTAAAAATCCCCGCAGGATCTACCAACAGAACCGTCCCAGAATGGCTCTTCCCTTGCCGGTTTCCTTCTAAGCGAAGACTTACTACTAGCCGCCCAGAGGAATGCCTTCTAAAAAAGCAAAATAATTACCAGATGTCCTCCCTAGTTATGCGTTAAGAAGTAGGACAGGGTGCAGAGGGGATAGGGGGCTCTCGGCAAAAGCAACAGCTTGCCAGCCTCCGTCCAGAGTCTGGAACCGTTCCTACCCCCCAGTGACCCCAGTTAGCTCCCACCCAAGCAGCGGCACATCCAAGTACTGTGAAAATACCAGGCCAAGAAGCCAGCTTGAAGCAGCTCACCACCAGCACGGCGTGCTCTGTCAACACCTTTGCCGAGCTGCGGCCAATGTTAGCCTCCACACTATCCTTTTGGGATTGGGAGTTACCATCTACAGCCCTTATAGTTTAGCCTAAACTATACTCTGAGAGCCTCTGAAACGTCTCACTCTTGACCCTTAGAAATCCACCAAGCTTGCTGTGAAGCTTCATGCTCATTCGGTTCAGTATGCTTATAAACTTGTTAGTAACAGACGCGCTCTTGAGAAAATTTTTGCTACAAATCATCATCAAGACCAGGAACGGGGTTCTGCTAGTCATACCACTGATCCCCACTGACTTCTCTTGTTTTCTTTGATGGTGGAAAAATCGTGCACTGGCAGTGCTTAGGCCCTAGGTGACTCTTTTTCCTTAATTGATGTAGGGAGTGCTTCACTACCTATGTAGTTTTTCTATTCTTTTTTCTTTTCTTGGTGCTTATAGTACTCCACCGGGTGGATGTGGACATGTCCTTACAAGTTGGGTTGGTTTAGTTACTCTTTGATTAGGTGGATGTGGGCATGTCCTTATAAGTGCCCCTGAAATGGCATTAGTCAAGGCCGCATACCAGCCTAGGGGCCTCTATACAGCACTTCACGTGCTCATACAAGTATTTCAAGGTCCAATCCAGGAGGGGGCAAAAAAAATTCTGAAGGACGCCACGTGTAAATTCTGGGGCGGGGCCCTCTGACACCCCCCCCTCCCCCCCCAGGCCCAACCACTGGCCCAACCTGGACGAAAAGGGTACCAATCTGCTCCTTTTCAAATTCCACATCCAGCTGCATATTCAACACGGCCAAATATTGATTTGCTGCAGAGTTATGGGGCAAAAACTGAGATGCGGACGCTCTTGCATACATGGCCTGCCAAGCACCCAT
>LFCJ01004065.1_pt1 | contig 10723 bp, 12 predicted proteins | sample 643141 | NCBI WGS metagenome assembly LFCJ01 (sample SAMN03766243, study PRJNA286221) | soda lake metagenome | biome: soda lake; feature: Kulunda steppe; material: water; isolation source: sample B1-Br-g2 brine of Lake Bitter-1 | place: Russia: Kulunda steppe | collected 2010-07 | reverse complement strand
GCGGCGCAGCGGCGGCACCGGCGGCGGCAGATCGCCAAGCGGCATCCGCGCGCCGAGATCCGTCACCAGCCGGATGCGCGGCAGCAGCATCGCCCCCGAGCGCGCCATCAGATCGCGCACCCGCCGCTGCATGCGCCGGGTGTTCATGTAAAGCTCGACCCGCGCCATCGCCTCGGGCGGCGCGTGCGCCATCCGCTCTAGCAGGCCGGCCACGAGCTCGGCGGGGAAATCCGCCCCCGGCGGCAGCGCGAAGAGGCGGGGCGCGGGGGCGGGGTCAAACATGGTCAGCCAGCATCGCCTCGGCGGCGGCGATCCCGTCCGGGTGACCGACATCGCCCCAATGCCCCGGATAGACCACGCCGTGCAGCCGCCCGGCCTCGATCATCCCGCGCCAGACCTCCCAGAGCGAAAACGCGCCATCGGGCATCGCCTTGAGCGTCTCGGTGCGGATGATCTGCGCGCCGGTGTAGCGCCACGGCCCGCCCGCGGCGAGCCGCCCGTCGCTGCCCATCGCGAAATCGCCCGGGCGGGTGTCGCCGTACGCGCGCTCGCGCGGCACGAGCAGCATCAGCGCATCCATGCGCGCCGGGTCCCAGCCCGCCTCCAGCACCTCCAGCGCCCCGGGCCCCGCCCAGACCGCGTCGGCGTTGAGCGTGAAGACGGGGCCATCGCCCAGAAGCGGCGCGGCCGCGCGCAGACCGCCGCCGGTGTCGAGGATCTCGGGCTCATGCGACAGCGTCACCGCGCGCCCGGCGAGATGCGCGGCGATCTGGTCGGCCCGGTAATGCGTGTTGACGACGACGCGCCTGTCGCCGGCCTGGTCGAGGGCGTGGTCGATGAGCGCGCGTCCCGCCACCTCGATGAGCGGCTTGGGGCGATCGCGCGTCAGCGCGCCCATCCGGGTGCCGAACCCGGCGGCGAAGATCATCACGGCGTCGGGGCGGGACATCGGCGGCGCAGCTCCTCGCGCATGGCGGTGTCGGGGGCGGGCAGATGGGCGGCGATGCGGCGGCGCAGCGGGGCGAGCTCGGGATGGGCGAGGTTGCGCTGCAGATGTTCCCAGACGCGCGGCATGTAGTCGAGATAGCGCGGCTTGCCGTCGCGCAGGCACAGCCGCGCGAACACCCCGAGGATGCGCAGCGCGCGCTGCGCGCCGAGCGCGGCATAGGCGGCCGAAAAGCGCGCGCCGTCTTGCCCGGTGATCGTGACGTACTGCGCGCGCATCGCCCGCTCCGTCGCCTCGGGGACGTCCCGGCGCGCATCCTGCAGCAGCGAGACGAGGTCATACGCCGGATGCCCCGCCATCGCGTCCTGGAAATCGAGCAGCCCGACGCGGGCGAGTCCCGTGCGCTCGGGCAGCCACAGGAGGTTCTCCGCATGGTAATCGCGCAGCACGAGCACCCCTGCACCCGGCGCGAGCGCGTCGCACATCCCGGTGACGAGATCGGCGAATTCGGTGCGCGCCCGCGGCGTCGCCTCGGTGGGCGCATACCAGTCGAGCGCGAGCGCCGCGAGATCGCCCATCAGCGGCGCGTCATAGGGGGCGATCCCCTCGGGCAACGGCGCGGCGTGGAGGTGCGCGAGCAGCTGGGTCGCGGTGACATAGAGCTCGGCCTCGCGCGACGGGTCCGCCGCGAGCAGCCGCGCGAAGAGATCATCGCCCAGATCCTCGATCAGCAGGAACCCCGCGGCGCTGTCCTCGGCCATGATCGCGGGCGCCGAGAGGCCGAGGCCGCGCAGGTGCCGCGCGATCCGGGCAAAGGGGCGCACATCCTCGCCGCGCGCGGGCGGTGCGTCCATCAGCACGGCCCGGTCGGCGCCGCGCCGGAGCCGCTCGTAGCGCCGGTTCGACGCGTCGCCGGCGAGATGCGCCCGCGCGGCACGGCCCCATCCGACCTCCGCGAGAAACGCCGTCGCGTCCGCCGCCCGATCAGGCATCCACACGCTCCCGCGCCGCGGTGATGAGAGGCGCCCAGCGCGGCGCGTCGCTGCTCAGCGTCAGCACGCGCCCCGCGCCCTGCGGCGCGAGCATGAGGGTGAGCGCGCCGGGCGGCAGCGCCCCCACGAGCCGTTCGGGCCATTCGATCAGGCACAGCGCCGTGTCAAGGGCCGCGTCGAGGCCGAGCTCGGCTGCCTCGTCGGGATCGGCCAGCCGGTAGAGATCGACATGCCAGATCTCGAGGTCCCCGGCATGGTACTCCTGCACGAGCGTATAGCTCGGCGACGGCACGTCCTCGATCGCGCCATGGGCGGCCTGACGGTGCTGAATGAGGGCGCGGGCGAGATGCGTCTTGCCGGCCCCGATGGGCCCCGACAGAAGTACGATATCGCCCGCCCCGAACCACGGCGCGAGCCAGCGCGCCGCGGCCTCGGTCGCCAGGGGATCGGACAGCAAGAGGGTGGCATCATCGGATCCGACCATGCGACCTTGTTAGCGCGTCGGGACGCGGCGCCGCAAGGCGCGACAGCCCGCAGGATGCTACGGACGAGCGCGAACCGCTCTTGCGCAACATGCTCTAGCTCGACCGCGCGTGCACGAGCATCGGCGGCGTCTGCGCGCGCCGGGCGGTGGCGGGGTCGCGAAAGCCGATCAGGAAGGCCCCGCCCGTCAGCGGCGTGAAGCGACACTGCAGCACCCGCCCGTCATGCAGCGCGGCCTGGCCGGTGCCCGGCCTGCGCAGGTTCTCCGACGTGCCGGCGAACTCCTCGAGCGTCTCCCAGAGCGCGCCGGGCACGCATTCCCGGCGCCAATCCGTCATGGCCTGTGCAAGGTCGGTCTGGCCGGCGCTGACGGAGGGATCGATGCCCCAGAGCCGGGCATAGGCCGCGTTCGACATCAGCAGCAGCCGCGCCGGCGAGAACACCGCGATCGCCTCGTCGAGGCTGTCGAGCACCTCGTGGCCGAGCTCGAGTTCGGCGCGGAACCGGCGGGTGAACGACAGCTCGGAGCTGACATCGTTGAACAGCAGCGCGATCGCCCCGTCCGGATGCGGGCGGCCGAGGACACGGTGGGTCTGCCCCGCCGGGGTGGTCCAGCTTTCCTCGAAATCGCCGGTCGCGGCGGCCGCGTCGATATCGGCGATGCGCTTGCGCCAGCTGCGGTAGTCGCGCGGTTCGGGCAGGATCCGGTTCTCGCGCAGCCGGTCGAGAAACGCGCCCAGCGTGGGCCGCGCGGCGAGGAAGGCCGCCTCGAGGCCGGTTATGTCCGTCAGGGCGGGGTTGAACATCTGCAGCTGGCGGCGCGCATCGAAGACGGCGATGCCAACGGGAAGCTGCGCGAAGGTGCGCGTGAGGGTCTGGCGGAAGTCGCGCAGCGACCCCTCCGCGCGCGCGGCCGTGTCGGCGGGCAGCGCGTAGCACAGCAGGTCGCCATCGGGCAGGCGGCTGCGGTAGCATTCGAAGACGTTGTCGCGCGCGGTGCCCGCATTCGGGGTGCAGCGGACCGGGCTGCTGCCGGCGTCGCCCATCTCAAAGAGCCGCGGCAGCGGCCAGCTCAGCGCCTCGCCGGCGCCCAGCCGGTCGAAATAGGGGCCGTTGGCCCATGTCACCTGCCCGCTCCCGGTTTCGCGCCAGATCAGCACCGGCGCCGCGGCGACGGCGTGGCGCAGCTCGGCGAGTTCGTCCTCCATGACCTGCAGCCGCGCGACCCCGGCCCCGGCATAGGGCGCGAGCGCCTCGCTCGCCGAGAGGGTCAGCCGGGTCAGGCCGGATTGCCACTCGGCGGTCAATGTCATGAGCGCATCGCCCTTGGCGCGCATCGTGACGATGCCGGCGCGGTGCAGCTCGGCCAGCCGGTCGGCGAGATCGGGAAAGCGCGACCCGAGCCGGGCGACGAGCCGCGCGCGGTCATCGGCTGCCGCAGGCGCATCGGCGAGCAGGCGCCGCGCCGAGGCCGTGGCGTCGAGCAGGGTGCCGCCATCGAAGACAAAGACGGTGTCGTCGGCATCGCGCCCGTCGAAGATCGACGCCGGTTTGCGCCGGTCGAGATAGGCGTGAAACAGGATCAGCACGACCAGCGCAGTCGCCAGCGCCGCGAATGTCGTGATGCCCGCGAGAATGAGGTGATCGGTCATCGGCTCCAGTCTGCAGCGCCCCATGCACTGTTAACGAGCCTTTCAGGAATTGGTTAAATTGCCGTTAACCATCCGGCATGCGCGGTCGGCGTCACGCCTCGAGCGCCTGATTGGGCGCGAGTTCACCGCCGCGCGCGGTCTCGAGCCGGTCGCGCGGCCAGGACAGTGTCACCTGCGCGCCACCCTCGGCGGCGTTGGCGAACTCGATCCGTGCGCCGGAACGCTCGAGCAGCGTCTTGGCGATGAACAGCCCCAGCCCCATGCCCTCATAGCCGGCGCGCTGCGCATCCGCGGGCCCGCGCGCGCGCATGAAGGGATCGCCGATGCGCGCGAGAACCTGCGGGGAAAAGCCCGGCCCGTCGTCGCGGATCTGCACGGTGATGGTTTCGGCATCGGCCTTTGCGGCGATCTCGACCGCGTCGCAGGCGAAATCCACCGCGTTCTGGATAAGGTTGCGCAGCCCGTGGATGACCTCCGGGCGCCGCTGCACCGAAATCGAGGTATCCTGCGGGTCAAGGGTAAAGACGACATGCTTGCCCCGGCCGGCATGGGGCTCGGCGGCCTCGCGCAGCAGGGTCTCGAGTGGCGCGCGGCGCAGATGCGAGTCCGCCTTCCCGGCGCGTCCCATGGAGCGCATGATGTCGCGGCAGCGATCGGCCTGCTCGCGGATCAACTCGGCATCGGCGCGCAGCTCGGGCCGCTCGGCCAGCTCGTCGGCCAGCTCGTTCGAGACCAGCTTGATGGTGGCCAGCGGGGTGCCGAGCTCATGCGCCGCCGCCGCCACCACGCCGCCCAGATCGGTCAGCTTCTGCTCGCGCGCGAGCGCCATCTGTGTCGCCAGTAGCGCCTGCGACATCGCGTGGATCTCGGAGGCGACGCGGTGCGTGTAGAGCCCGAGAAACACGATCCCGATCACGATCGCGAGCCAGTGCCCCAGCTCGAAGAGCGGCGGCAGCTCGAGCGGCTCGCCCGTCGGCAGCCGCATCGGCTGGTGAAACAGCGCGTTCAGCGTCACCAGCGCGAGCGCCACGAGCCCGAGCGACACCGTCGTGCGCAGGTGCAGCGCCGTCGCCGAGATCGTCACCGGCGCAAGGATCAGCATCGCGAAGGGATTGTTGAGCCCGCCCGTCAGATGCAGCAGGAAGCCGAGCTGGACGATATCGAACAGCAGCGTGAGCATCGCCTCGAATTCCGTCAGCCGCCGCCCCACCGGCACCGTCAGAACCGCCACCACGTTGGCCAGAACCGACGCCGCCACGACGAGATAGGCCAGCGCCGCATTGAACTGCATTCCGAACCACAGATCCGCCACCGCGATCGCCGCGGTCTGCCCCGCGATCGCGAGCCAGCGCAGAAGGATCAGCGTGCGCAGCCGAACCCAGCCGCTGCGGGTCCGGCGCCGGAACAGTCCGGCTTCCTCGGTGGTCATGATGGGGCCTGTTGTCACAGCTTCGCGATAGCGCATTGTTAGTCGCGCGCGCTTGCGTCATCAATGCGCTCCGACGGCGCAGGGGCGCGCAATCCGGAGGGCAGGCAATGCGGATCTATGCGGTGGTCGCAGCGGGCCTGGTGGCCGCGCTGATGGGCGGCATGGGGTATTTCATGATCGCCGGGAACGCGGATGCGGACCAATTCGCCGAATGCCGCGGATCGCAGGTGGCCGGCGACGCCGATCTCGGCGGCTCGTTCGAACTTGTCGATCAGACCGGCGCGACCGTCACGGATGCGGATGTCGTCTCCGAGCCCGCGCTGATCTATTTCGGTTTCACCTTCTGCCCGGATGTCTGTCCGCTCGACAATGCGCGCAACGCCCGCGCCGCCGACGCCTTGCACGAGCGCGGTCTCGAGGCGCGCCCGGTCTTTGTCTCCGTCGACCCCGAGCGCGATACGCCCGAAGTGCTCGCGAGCTTCACGGAGCAGTTTCACGACGACATGATCGGTCTGACCGGCAGCGACGAGCAGGTGCACGCCGCCGCTCAGGCGTATCGCGTCTACTACCAGCGCGAGGACACGGACGATCCCTATTACCTCGTCGATCATTCCACCCATACCTATCTCGCCCTGCCGGGCCACGGCTTTGTGGAATTCTTCCGCCGCGATGCGACGGTCGAGGAGGTCGCAGAGCGCGCCGCCTGCTTCATCGAAAACGCCTGAGCTAAATTGACCGCCTCGAGCGGCGCGCTATACCTTCTCGCAACAGTTGTGATGGGGTGGAACGCCATGACGCGTGATCCGAACATGCGAGCCGACCGCTCGCTTCTGCTCGTCGATGACGACGAGGTTTTCCTGCGTCGCCTCGCCCGCGCACTCGAAAAGCGCGGCTTCGAGCCGGTGACCATGGCGTCGAGCGTCGCCGAAGGGCTCGCCGCGGTCAAGAACGGCGCGCCGGCGCACGGCGTGATCGATCTGCGGCTCGAGGACGGCAACGGGCTTGATGTGGTCGAACGGCTGCGCGAGGCGCGGCCCGACAGCCGGATCGTCGTGCTGACCGGCTACGGCGCCATCGCCACCGCGGTCGCCGCGGTGAAGATGGGCGCGACGGATTATCTCTCCAAGCCCGCGGATGCCGATGATGTCGTCAATGCGTTGCTTGCCGGCGAGGCGGACCCCCTGCCGCCGCCCTCGGATAATCCGATGTCGGCCGACCGGGTCCGCTGGGAGCACATTCAGCGCGTTTTCGAGCAATGCGAGCGCAATGTCTCGGAGACGGCGCGCCGGCTCAACATGCACCGGCGCACCCTGCAGCGCATCCTCGCGAAGCGCTCGCCGAGTTGACTCATGGTGCGGGCCCGGCGGCGGCTTCGGCCATGACCCAGTCGCGAAAGACCCGCACCTTGCGCCGTGCGCCGTCCGCCCTCGGCCAGACGAGGTAGTAACAGAACTGCTGCCAGTCCGCGCCGGGCGGGCCGAACGGCATCACCAGCCGGCCCGTGGCGAGGTCAGGCGCCACCAGCGAATGCAGCGCGAGCGCAACCCCGTGGCCGTCGATCGCGGTCTGCAGCGCGAGGCTGTCGATGCTGAAGCGCGGGCCGCGCTCGGCGTCGAGATGGGCAAGTCCGGCGGCGCGCAGCCACATGCGCCAGTTCGGTGATGTCGCGCCCTGCATGCGCCATTGCACATGCAGCAGCGTGTGATCCGCGAGATCCTCGGGCCGGCGCAGCGGATGTGTCCCGTCCAACAGCGCCGGGCTGCACACCGGAAACGCCGCCTCCGAGATCAGGCGCTCCGAGGCGAGCCCGGGATAGTCGCCGCTACCGTAGCGGATGGCGAGATCGACATCCGCGCGCTGCAGGTCGACGACCTTCTCCGTCGCATCGATCCGGATTTCGAAATCGGGATGGGCGGCGTGAAACGCCTCGATCCGCGGCACCAGCCACTTCGCCCCGAAGGAGGGCGCGACGCTGACCGTGATCGGCCCGGTCTCCTCGTGCTTGCGTAGCGCGGCATACCCCTCGGCGAGGGCGTCGAGCCCGCCGGCCACCGTCGGCAGCGCCGCGCGCCCGGCCTCGGTGAGTTCGACGGCGCGGGTGCGGCGGCGAAACAGCTTGACCCCGGCGTGAGCCTCGAGCCCGCGCACCTGCTGGCTGATCGCCGCCGGGGTGACGGCAAGCTCCTCGGCCGCGCGCGCAAAGCTCAGATGCCGCGCGGCGGCCTCGAAGGCGCGCAGGCCGTTGAGCGGGGGCAGGCGGCGCATCGCGGCTCCATGAATTAGCTTAGCTTACCTATGTGCACAGAAATACTCGTTTGTCACGCATGAGGGATGGCGCCATCTTCGGGTCACAGACCGACAGCGGCGCAAGTCACAAGAATAGAAGCCTTAGCTTTTCTTTTGCCAAGCCGTCCTGAAACGCCAACCCCGAGGACCCCGAAATGTGGATCAACCTGACTGGAATGACCCCCGACCCCGTCTCCATCCCGGCGCTGCGCCGGACCAACGAGGAGCGCGCGGCGCGCATCTACCAGGGCTGGCGCGCGCTGCGCCGCGCCCTCGGTGAGCTGCTGCAACCAAGGCACGACCCCGCCGCGCCGGCGGATGCGCCGCAGCACGATGACGCTGCCGGGGCGCGGACAAAGGGCACCCTTGACGCGCCGGCAGATCCGGCGCCCGCGCGGCCTACGTTTCGAGCGGCGGCCTGACGCGCAGGCGGCTATATCCAGGTGGGGTGGAAGCGCCCGGCAGGCGACAGCGTAAAGATCTCGCAGCCTTCGGCGGTGACCCCCACCGAGTGCTCGAACTGCGCCGAAAGCGACTTGTCGCGCGTCACGGCGGTCCAGTCATCGGCGAGCACCTTGGTCTCGGGCCGGCCCAGATTGATCATCGGCTCGATGGTGAAGAACATCCCCTCCTCGAGCACCGGGCCGGTGCCGGGGCGGCCATAGTGCAGCACGTTGGGCGGGGCGTGAAACACCCGGCCCAGCCCGTGGCCGCAGAAATCGCGGACCACGCTCATGCGGTGGCTTTCGGCGTATTTCTGGATCGCGTGCCCGATATCGCCGAAGGTGTTTCCTGGGCGGACGGTCTCGATGCCGCGCATCAGCGAATCATGCGTCACCTGCATGAGCCGCTCGGCCCGGCGGCTCGGCGTGCCGGCGACGAACATGCGGCTCGTATCGCCGTACCAGCCATCGACGATCACGGTGACGTCGATATTGAGGATGTCGCCATCCTTGAGCACCTTGTCGCCGGGGATGCCGTGGCAGACGACATGGTTGATGCTGATGCAAGAGGCGTGCTGATAGCCGCGATAGCCGATCGTCGCCGAGATCGCCCCGGCGGCGTGGACCCGTTCGGTGATCGCCGAATCCAGCGTGCCCGTCGTCACCCCCGGCGCCACCATCGGCGCGATCTCGTCGAGGATATGCGCCGCGAGCCGGCCTGCCGCATGCATGCCGGCGAAATCGGCGGGCTCGTAGATCTGAATTCCGTCCTTCGTCACACGGCCGGGGTGGTTGTCCAAGGTCTGCTCCATCGGTGCACAGGAGCTCTAGATAGGCGAGCGGGGGTGATTCGACCAGACCGGCTCAGGCCATCGCGAGCCGCGCGCCGAGCGTGACGCCGCGCGTGTCGATCCGGGTTCCGTACACCAGAACCTCGACGCCCTCGGCAGCATCAAAGGCGCGCGCATAGGCCGGGTCGATATCGCCCGCAAGCGCGAAGCGCGCGCAATCCGTGCGCTGCACGAGATAGAGCATCACCGCGCGGTGCCCCGCCGCCGCGACGCGGGCGAGCTCCGCGAGATGGCGCGCCCCGCGCGCGGTGACCGCGTCGGGAAACTCGGCGATGTCGCCGCGCCGGCGCAGATGCACGTTCTTGACCTCGACATAGGCATCCGGCCCGCCGCCCGAGAGCAGGAAATCCACCCGGCTGCGGTCGCCGTATTTCACCTCGGCGCGGATATCCGCATAGCCGGAAAGCTCCGGGATCGCGCCCGCGCGCAGCGCTTCGCCCACGACGCGGTTCGGCACGCTCGTGTCGATGCCGGCCATGTGGCCGCCCCCGAGCTCCGCCAGCCGCCAGCCGTATTTCAGCTTGCGCGCCGGGTCGTCATTGGGCTCCAGCCAGCAGCGCGTCCCCGGCTCCGCCAGCCCCATCATCGAGCCCGGATTGGGGCAATGCGCTGTGACCTCCCGCCCGTCCGCGAGCGTCATGTCCGCGAGGAACCGCTTGTATCGCCGCAGCAGCCGCGCGGGCACGAGGGGGGTTTGAAACCGCATCCCCCGCGCCTATACCGGGCCCCGAGCCCGCACAAGCGCAGGAGACGTCCATGCCCAACCCCACCGCCGCGATGCTCACCATCGGCGACGAGATCCTGTCGGGGCGCACCCGCGACGCCAACATGCCCCACCTCGCCGCGCGGCTGACGGCGCATGGCATAGACCTGCGCGAAGCGCGCGTCGTCGCCGACGATCACATGGCGATCGTGGCGGCGGTCGATGCGCTTCGGGGGGCGTATGATCATGTCTTCACCTCGGGCGGGATCGGGCCGACCCATGACGACATCACCGCCGACGCCGTCGGCGCGGCCTTCGGGGCGACGGTGGATGTGCGCGCGGATGCGCGCGCGCTGCTCGAGGCGCATTACGCGCGCACCGGCATGGCGCTCAACGAAGCGCGGCTGCGCATGGCGCGCATCCCCGAGGGCGCGGTGCTGATCGACAATCCGATTTCGGCCGCGCCGGGCTTCACGCTGGGCAATGTGCATGTGATGGCCGGGGTGCCGAACATCTTCGAGGCGATGGTCGCCTCGGTGCTGCACAAGGTGGCGGGCGGGGCGCCGCTCCTATCGCAGACCCTGCGGGTGGAGCGCGGCGAGGGCGAGATCGCCACCCCGCTCGGCCGGCTCGCCGAAGAGTTCCCCGCGCTGTCCTTCGGCTCCTACCCGTTCTTTCAAGGCGGTGTGCACGGCGCGCAGATCGTGGTGCGCGGGGCCGACAAGGGCGCTGTCGATGCCGCCATGCAGCGGCTGACCGAGCTGTTTCCCGAGGCGGCGGGGTGACGCCCGAGGCCGTTTCCGCCCTGCTCGACGCGACCTGGCCTGCCGCCGCCTTTCACCGCCGCGCGGGCTGGTGCCTGCGCGAAGGCGCGGGCGGGGGCCGCCGGGTATCGGCGGCGACGGCCGAGACGCCGGGCACCGACATCACCCAGGCCG
>LFCJ01004063.1_pt1 | contig 10723 bp, 9 predicted proteins | sample 643141 | NCBI WGS metagenome assembly LFCJ01 (sample SAMN03766243, study PRJNA286221) | soda lake metagenome | biome: soda lake; feature: Kulunda steppe; material: water; isolation source: sample B1-Br-g2 brine of Lake Bitter-1 | place: Russia: Kulunda steppe | collected 2010-07 | reverse complement strand
GGGCGACTACCAGGCCCGGCTGCGCGGCTGAGCCGGGGGTTGCCCCGCCGTACACAACAGACTTAATAGGAGGCCGGGCCGCGAGCCCGCGCATTGCCATGAACCAGTTGAGCCGAGACATGAACGCCCCCAAAACCGCCCTGCCCGACGCGCAGACCGTGACCAAGGTGACCCACTGGACCGACACGCTGTTCTCCTTCCGGGTCACGCGGCCGCGCAGCCTGCGCTTTCGTTCGGGCGAATTCGTGATGCTCGGGCTTCTCGGCGAGAACGGCAAGCCGCTGCTGCGCGCCTATTCCATCGCCTCGCCGGCCTGGGATGACGAGCTGGAATTCTACTCGATCAAGGTGCCCGACGGCCCGCTCACCTCGCGGCTGCAGCATATCAAGCCGGGCGAGGAGATCATCCTGCGCACCAAGCCCACCGGCACGCTGGTGCTCGACGCGCTGCTGCCCGGCAAGCGGCTGTGGCTGTTCGCCACCGGCACCGGCATCGCGCCCTTCGCGAGCCTGATTCGCGACCCCGAGACCTATGAGCGCTACGACGAGGTCGTCCTGATGCACACCTGCCGCGAGCAGGCCGAGCTCGAATACGGCCGCCAGCTCGTCGACAGCCTCGAGGATGATCCACTCATCGGCGAGTTCGTCGAGGGCAAGCTGCGCTACTACCCGACGACGACGCAGGAGGACGGTCCGCTCACCGGGCGCGTCACCGACAACCTGACCTCGGGCAAGGTGTTCGAGGATCTCGGCATTGCCCCGATCGACCCGGCGCAGGATCGCGGCATGATCTGCGGCTCGATCGGCTTCAATGCCGACATGAAGGCGATCCTCGAGGGCTGGGGCCTGCGCGAAGGCGCCAACAGCGCGCCCGCGGAATACGTGGTCGAGCGCGCTTTCGTCGGCTGAGCCCGGGGCAGACTGCCGCCCGGATCTGCCATGCAATGCGCCGCGCCCGGTGATAGGGCGCGGCGCATCGCGTTGGCGCAAGGTCGTCAGTCGTCGTTGCGGTTGATGCCGAGGATCGCATCGCCGGCGCTGCGCGCGGCGGTCGCGGCTTCGTCCATTGCGCGCTCGGAGGCCCGCATCGCCTCTTCGGCCGCCTCGGCGGCGCTGCTCGCGGCGGTGCGCGCCTCGTCAGTGGCGAGAGTATCGGCGCCCTCGCCGGCCTGCTCGGAGGCGGCGACTGCCTCGGTCGCGGCGCGGGTCGCTTCCGAGGCGGCGCTCTGCGCTTCGTCGGCGGCGCTGTCGGCAGTGTCGGCATCGCCCGCGTCGGCAGCTTCGCGGGCGGCGGCGGACGCCTCGATGGCGCGCTCGGCCCGCTCGCGCGCCGTTTCGGCCGAAGTCACCGCCAGATCAGCCGCTTCCAGCACACGCTCGGCGTCGCTGCTCTCGAGGCTCTCGGTCGCTTCGTCACCGAGCTCGCCCATCTCCTCGGCGGCTCCCTCGATGGCCTCGCGCTCGGCGTCTTCGTCGCCCGCACCCTCGAGCGCTTCGCGGAACGCCTCCTCAGAGGCATCCGCGGCCTCGTCGACGGCGCTGCCGGCGGCGTCGCCGGTGTCCTCGGTCATCTCTTCATCATCGCTGCCGGGTGCTTCGTCCGCCGCGAAGTCATCGCCGTTGCCGTTTTCATCGAGGGCAGCATCGTCATCGGTCGCATCATCGTCGAGAAGGTCGTCGTCCTCGGTGGCGTCGTCATCCTCCGGCGCGCCCTCGTCGAGATCGAGCTCGTCATCCTCAGTGGCGGTGTCGTCCTCCGCGGCAGGGTCTTCGGGGGCGGTGTCCTCCTCTGGCTCGATCGCCTCCTCGGTCGGCTCATCGGTGACATCGCCGACATCCTCCATCGCATCTTCGCCACCCTGCGAAAACACGAATATCGCCGCTGCCACGACGACGATCGCGATCCCGATGACAAGTGTCCTGTTCATGTCGTGTTCCCTAACTGCCGGGGGTTTAGTGCTGATATGTCACCTGCGATGCCTCCTGAAAAGGGGCGGCGATGCGATTAGCATAACTTTGCCGCTCCGAGCGGATGGAATCCGGCTTGAAACGGGTCAGTGCGGGGTCTATCTTCCGCGCCCGATCACCCGAAGAAGGAACGTCGCCATAGCTCGCAGACCGCACAACGCCCCGCCGGCCCGGGATACAGGACCCCGCGTCAACGATCGTATCCGCGTTCCCGAAATACGGCTGATCGGAGCCGACGGCGAGAATGTCGGCGTTGTGAGCCCGCGCGAGGCGCTGGAGATGGCGGCGGAGGCCGGGCTCGACCTTGTCGAGATCTCGCCCAACGCCAACCCGCCGGTCTGCAAGATCATGGATTTCGGCAAGTACAAATACGAACAGCAAAAGCGCGAATCCGAGGCGCGCAAGAAGCAGAAGACCATCGAGGTCAAGGAAGTGAAGTTCCGCCCCAACACGGACAGTCACGACTATGACGTCAAGATGCGCAACGTGCTGAAATTCCTCGAGAACGGCGACAAGGTGAAGGTCACGCTGCGGTTTCGCGGCCGCGAGATGGCGCACCAGGATCTCGGCCGCGAGCTGCTCAACCGCGTCGCCGCCGATGTCGCCGATCTCGGCAAGGTAGAGAACATGCCCAAGGTCGAGGGCCGTCAGATGATCATGATGATCGGACCGCGCTGAACCTTCCGGCTCCCGCGTGATCGACGGCCCCCGCCAGCGCGGGGGCCGCTTGCGTTCATCCCGCCGCCGCCACGGCGCGGCGCGTCATCACACCCACGAGATGCGCGCGATACTCCGGCGTGCCGTGAAGGTCGCCGATCATGCCCTCGGCCGGCACCGACAGCCCGGCCACGGCATCGGCGCTGAAATCGCGGCCCAGTGCGTCCTCGGCCTCGGACCAGCGGAACACCCCGTCCTCGGACGCGCCGGTCACCGCGACGCGCACCCCGTCGTCGAATTGCGCCACGAACACGCCCGTCAGCGCGAAGCGGGAGGCGGGCTGTGCGAATTTCGCGTAGGCCGACACCTTCGGGACCGGAAAGCGCACCGAGAAGATGAGCTCATCCTCCTCGAGCACGGTAGTGAACATGCCCTCGAAGAAATCGTCGGCGGGGATCTCGCGCGCATTCGTCACGATCGTCGCCCCCGAGCCGAGCGCGGCGGCCGGGTAGCACGCCGACGGGTCGTTGTTGGCCAGCGAGCCGCCGATCGTGCCGCGATTGCGCACCGCCGGATCGCCGATCTGCCCGGCGAGCGCGGCAAGGCCCGGATAGTCTTTCGCGACCTCGCGCTCGACGGCGGCGTGGGTGGTCGCCGCGCCGATATGGATGCGCCCCTGATCGTCATGGCACACGCCCTGCATCTCGGAGATGCCGCGCAGGCTGACCAGCGTCGAGGGCGCGGCGAGCCGGGCCTTGAGCGTCGGCACCAGCGTCTGACCGCCGGCGAGCGGCTGCGCGTCCTCTTCCTGCAGGGCCTTCAGCGCGTCGGCGACACTTGTCGGCCGCGCCAGATCGAATGCATACATGGCTGTCTCCCTCAGCGCTGATGAATGGCCTGCCAGACCCGCAGCGGGGTCAGCGGCATGTCGATATGCGTCACATGGCCGTGACCGCCGCGCTGCAGCGCATCGACCACGGCGTTGACGATGGTCGGTGGCGACGCGATCGCACCCGCCTCGCCGCAGCCCTTCACCCCGAGCGGGTTGTGCGTGCAGGGCGTCTGGCAGGAATGATCCACCGCGTAGTAGGGCAGATCGTCGGCGCGCGGCATGGTGTAGTCCATGTAACTGCCGGTGACGAGCTGGCCGGTCGCGTCATAGGCCGCCGCCTCCATGAGCGCCTGCCCCGCGCCCTGCCCGATCCCGCCATGGACCTGGCCGTCCACAATCATCGGGTTGATGACATTGCCGAAATCATCTGCCGCGGCGAAGGAGCACAGTGTGACCTTGCCGGTTTCGGGATCGACCTCGACCTCGCAGGCATAGGCCCCGGCCGGGTAGGTGAAGTTGGCCGGATCGTAGAACGCCGTCTCCTCCAACCCCGGCTCCATCTCCTCGAGCGGGTAGTTGTGCGGCACATAGGCCGCGAGCGTCACATCGCCCCAGGCCACCGACTTGTCGGTGCCCGCCACGGAGAACTTGCCGTCCTTGAGCTCGATATCCTCGGGCGAGCACTCCATCAGATGCGCGGCGATCTTCTTGGCCTTGTCGATCACCTTGCCCGCCGCGCGCACCATCGCCGAGCCGCCCACCGCGATCGAGCGCGAGCCATAGGTGCCCATGCCCATCGGGGTGTTGGCGGTGTCGCCATGCACGACATCGACCTGGTCGGCATCGATGCCGATCATGTCGGCGATGACCTGGGCGAAGGTCGTCTCGTGGCCCTGGCCGTGGCTGTGCGATCCGGTCATCACCACGACGCCGCCGGTGGCGTTCACGCGCACCGTCGCGCTCTCATAGAGCCCCGCCCGCGCGCCGAGCTGGCCGACGAGGTTCGACGGCGCGATGCCGCAGGCCTCGATATAGGCGTTGATGCCGAAACCGCGCAGCAGGCCCTTCTTTGCGCTCGCTTCGCGGCGCTTCTCGAAGCCCGCCGCATCCGCGATCTCGAGCACCTTGTCCATCGTCGCGTGATAGTCGCCGGTGTCGTATTCCACCGCGACGGGGGTGGCATAGGGAAACTCGGTGACGAAGTTGCGCCGGCGGATCTCGATCGGGTCGATCCCCATCTCGCGCGCCGCCTTGTCGATCACGCGCTCGAGCTGGTACGTCGCCTCGGGCCGGCCGGCGCCGCGATAGGCGTCCACCGGCACGGTGTTGGTGAAGGTGGCCTTGACGTTCACATAGATCAGCGGCGTGCGGTAATTGCCCGCCATCAGCGTGCCGTGCAGCCAGGTCGGCACCGAGGGCGCGAAGGTCGACAGATACGCGCCCATATTGGCGTAGGTGTCGGTGCGGATCGCCTGGAAAAGGCCATCCTTGTCGAGGGCGAGCTCGATCTTGGTGACATGGTCGCGGCCGTGGGCGTCGCTCACGAAGCTCTCGCCGCGCTGGCAGGTCCATTTCACGGGGCGGTTGATCGCCTTGGCCGCGAAGGTGCAGAACGCCTCCTCGGCGTAGTGGAAGATCTTGGAGCCGAAGCCGCCGCCCACATCGGGGGCCACGACGCGCAGCTTGTGCTCGGGAATGCCGAGCACGAACGCCCCCATCAAGAGGCGGATCACATGCGGGTTCTGGCTCGTGGTGTAGAGGGTATGCTCGCCGGTGCCGCGGCTGTAATCGCCGATGGAGACGCGCGGCTCCATCGCGTTGGGCACCAGCCGGTTGTTGACGAGCTCGAGCGTGGTGACGTGATCGGCCGCCTCGAACGCCGCGTCCACCTTGGCCTTGTTGTCCTCGACGAAGCCCCAATCGTAGCACAGGTTCGTGCCGATCTCGTCATGCACGAGGCTCGCATCGCTGGCGGCGTCCTTGGGGTTGGTGACGGCGGGCAGCTCCTCGATGTCGGGGATCACGGCCTCGGCGGCGTCGCGCGCCTGCTCGAGCGTATCGGCGACCACCGCGGCGATCGGCTCGCCGACATGGCGCACCTTGCCCTCGGCGAGGATCGGGTGCTTGGGCTCCTTCATGGGCTGGCCGTGCCGGTCGGTGACCTGCCAGCCGCAGGGCAGCCCGCCCGCGCTCTCGAAATCCTTCGCGGTGAAGACGCGGATCACGCCGGGCATCGCCTCGGCGGCGGCGGTGTCGATCCCCCTGAGCCGCCCATGCGCGACCTGACTGCGCAGGAAAACCACATGCGCCTGCCCGCGCAGATTGATGTCGTCGGTGTAGTTTCCGTCCCCGGTCAGGAACCGGATATCCTCGCGGCGCTTGGTGCTGGCGCCGATTCCCTGCTCATCCTTGGGCATGTCTCGTCCTCCCTTGCGCCGGCGGCGCGGTGGCGTGTCACTCGGCGGCGACGGCGCTCTCCTGCCCGCTCGCGGCCATGATCGCGCGCACGATGTTGTGATAGCCGGTGCAGCGGCACAGATTGCCCTCGAGATAGTCGCGCACCTCCTGCTCGCTCGGCCTGGGGTTCTCCTTTAGGAGCGCGGCCGCGCTCATCACCATGCCCGGCGTGCAGAAGCCGCATTGCAGCCCGTGATAGTCCTGGAACGCCTGCTGGATGGCGGAGAGCGTGCCGTCCGGGGCGGCCATCCCCTCGATGGTGGTGATCTCGGCGCCCTCGGCCTCCAGCGCGAAGATGCTGCACGCCTTCACCGCCTCGCCATCGACATGCACGACGCAGGCGCCGCATTGCGAGGTGTCGCAGCCCACATGCGTGCCCGTCAGCCCGAGACCCTCGCGCAGGTAATCAACCAGCAGCGTGTTGCCTTTCGCCTCGGCGGTGGCGGGCTTGCCGTTCACCGTCATCGACACCTTGGTCATGCCTTTCCTCCCTTGGATTCTTGCGTCATTCAAGCACGCCGGCGCGGGGCTGGGAACCCCGCAATTGCACCTCAGAACCGCTCCTCGAGAAAGCCCTGCAGCGCCGCCCAGGCGCGCCGCTCGGCCGCCATGTCGTAGTCGTCGGAGCCGTGCACCGTGAAGGCGTGCCGCGCCCCGCCATAGACCTCGGCGCGGTGCGCCACGCCCGCCCCCTCAAGCTCATCGAGCAGCGCGGCGAGATCCTCCATCCCCGAGACCGGATCGGCCGTGCCGTGCAGCAGCAGCACCGGCGCGCCCGTGTCCGCGTAATCCTGCCCCTCGGGTGTTTCGAGCCCGCCATGGAAGCTGACAAAGCCGTCCATGCCCGCTCCCGCGCGCGCAGCCTCGAGCACCGCTGCGCCGCCGAAACAATAGCCGATCATCACCATGCCGCCGCCGGCGCCGGGGATATCCCCGGCGGCCTCGATGGCGCCCATCAGCCGCGCGCGCAGCAGTTCGCGGTCGCCGTAGAGTTCCCCGGTGAGCGCGCGGTAATCCTCGATGCCCTGCGGATCGGCCTCGGCGCCGAACAGGTCGATGGCAAAGGCGGTGTAGCCCTTCGCGGCGAGCCGCTCGGCGGTGCGTTCCTCGTGGTCGTTGACCCCGTCCCAGTCATGCACGATCAGCACCGTCCCGCGCGGCGCATCAAGCGCGGTGTTGCGGGCGACATAGCCCTCGAACTCGGTGTCGCCGACGCTGTAGGCGAAGGGCTCGCCGACGATCTCGGCGCGGGCGGGCATGGCGAGGCAGGCGGCGGTCAGGCTGGCGGCGAACAGGCGGTGCATGGCGGATCCTCCGTGACGTTTTCACGCAGGTAGCGCGCCGCGATCCCGCGTCACCCGCCGCGGCGTTCGCGCGGGCGCGGGCGCGACGGGATCTCCTTGAGCAGCCCGCCCACCCCCATCGCGGCGATGTCATCGTCCCCGACCTCGACGCCGCAGGCGATGCGTTCGAGCACCCAGTCCGCCCCGTTGAGCGCCGGCGCGCGCGCGCAGCCCGGCAGCCCGATGACCGGCCGCCCCTTGAGCGCACCGAGAAACAGCAGATTGCCCGGATCGACGGGCATCCCGAAGCGGTCCACCCGCCCGCCGGCGGCGCGCACCGCCTCAGGGCCCACATCATGCGCATCCGAGGTCGCCGAGCCCGTCAGGATCATCAGCATCTCGCCGCCCAGCCCCGCGAGCGCGCGCGCCATCGCCTCGGTCTCGTGCGGCACCTCCACCGCATCGGCAAGCTCCATGCCCAGCGCGGCAAGCCGCTCGGCCATCACGCGCCGTGCCTTCATGTTGAGCTTCTCGGGCTGGTCCGGCACCGTGCTCATGAGAAGCCCCGCCGTGCGGCGCTGCACCGCGCGCACCTGCAGCGCCCCCGCCGCCTGCGCGCAGGCCGCATCGAGCGCGGCGCGGGGCACCGCATAGGGGATGATCTTCACCGTCGCGACCATCAGCCCCGCCGTCACCCGCGTATGCGGTGCCAGCGTCGCGAGCGTGATCGCCGGATCGACCCGGTTGAGCGCATGGATCGCGGCCGTGTCGATCCCGACGATGCCGGGTCCCTCGGCATAGAGATTGACGCGCCCGGTCGCCGCCGCATTGCGCCTCAGCCCGCCGCCGCGCGACAGCAGCGCATCCGCGAGCCGGTCGGCAGCGGCGTCCTCGGTGACATCCTCCGCGCCGGGCCGCGCGACGGTCACCTGCGCGAGCCCGGCCGCTTCAAGCGCGGCAATGTCCGCCTTGTCGAGCACCCGGCCCTTGCCGATCCTGCCGGCCGCCACCTTGCAGGAATGCGCGAGGATCGCGCCCTCGGCCTCGTCCACGGCCACAACCCCGAACCACATCAGCGCCCCCGCAGCGTTGCAGTGACTTCGGCCATGATCGACACCGCGATCTCGGCCGGCGATTTCGCACCTATATCGAGCCCCACCGGCGCGTGGATGCGCCCGAGCGCCTCCGCGTCGAGCCCGGCCTCGCGCAGTCGCGCGACCCGCTTGGCGTGGGTGCGCGTCGAGCCGAGGCAGCCGAGATAGAAGGCCGGCGACTCGAGTGCTGCGATGATCGCCGGGTCGTCGAGCTTGGGGTCATGGGTCAGCGTGACGATGGCGGTGCGCGCATCGGGCGCGGCGGCTATGAGCGCGGCGTCGGGCCAGTCGTCGCGGATCGTCTCGCCGGGAAAGCGCACCGCGGCGCCGAAGGCCGGGCGCGGATCTATCAGCAGAGGGTCGTAGCCCGCAAGGCGCGCCATCGGCAAAAGCGCCTGCGCGATATGCACCGCGCCCACCACGATCATGCGCAGCGGCGGGTTGTGAACGGCGATGAAGGTGTCACCCTCCACCCCCGCGCGGTCGCCGCGCAGCCGCTCCGCCACGGCGGCGGCGATGGCATCGCCCGCGCCCGCCTGCGGCCCGGTGAGCCTGCGTGTCCAGCTTTGCAGATCCGTGCACAGCGCCACTGCGCGCCGCTCGGCGCGCGCGGCGACCAGCTCGGCGAGCAGATTCGGCGACAGCGCCGGCGCCGTCTCGCCCACCGGCTCAACGAGCACCCGGATCGTGCCGCCGCATGCGAGCCCCACCGCGAAGGCGTCTTCATCGCTGACACCGAAAGTCAGGAGCCGCGGCGTCCCGTCCTCGAGCGCCTCGAGCGCCTCGACCACGACCGCGCCCTCGACGCAGCCGCCCGAGACCGACCCGGCCATCTCGCCCGCGCCGTTGATGGCGAGCTGGCTGCCCGCCGGGCGCGGGGCGCTGCCCCAGGTTTCCACCACCGTGGCGAGTGCCGCGCCCTGCCCGGCGCGGTGCCAGGCGAGCGCGGTCTCGGGGATCTCGTCATGTCCGGCCGCCATGCGCGCGCTCCCTTTCGTGGCTGGCTAACTCTTGCCACGAAAGGGAGCGCCCATGCCAGCCCCGCGCGCGCCCTACTGCGCCGTGGCCACCGCCCAGCCAAGAAGCGGCGTGATCCTGCGCACGGCGACGCGGCGATTGGCCTCCTCGGCGGCCTGGGTGTCCACCTTCAGATGAGCCTTGCCGTAGCCCTGCACGACGAGGTTCTCCGGCGGCACGTCGAAATACTCCGTCAGCGCCAGCGCCACCGACTCGGCGCGCCGGTCCGAGAGGGCGAGGTTGTAGGCCCAGCCGCCCACCGCATCGGTGTGCCCCTCGACGAGGAACATCTCGCGCGGGTTCTCGGCGATCATGTCGCGCATCAAAAGTCCGACCTCGCGCAGCCGCGCCGCCATGTCCGGTCGCACCACCGACGAGGCGGTCGTGAAGGTGATCGCATCGAGGGTGATCTCGGGGGCGAGCTCGCGCACATCGACGATATCGCGCACCTGCTGCAGGCTGAAGGCCCGGCCGTAGTCCTGGGCCTCGGCGAGCGCGAGCGCCAGGCGCAGGCTCTCGCGGTCACCGCTGCCCAGCAGGTCCATGCGCGCCTCGCGCCGTGGCAGGGTGGTGACATCGACGGGGTCGTAGGTGCGGGTATCGTCGAAGAGCTGCGTCTCGTTGCCGAACGGATCGATGACCGAGCGGCGCAGCACGCGCCCCGTCGCATCGCGCACGGTGATCACCTCGCTGCCATCATCACGCAGCACGAAGGTGCGGGTGGAGCCGTCGGCGAAGGATTCGGTGCGCAGCGTGCTTCCGGGGCGGCGCAGCAGCGCATCGTCGTCCTTGAGCACCCGGAAGCTGCCATCGGCATCCTCGAGCACGACCCGGTCGCCGCTGTTGGAGGCGACCCGCGAGCCGCCCGCGAGCAAAGCGCCCACGGCCAGACCCGCGACCCCAGCGAGTGCGGCGGCCTCGAGCCGCGACAGCCCGCTGCGCGAGATCGGCACGCCGCCCGTGATGGCCGCGTTCGGGATCGCCTCGAACTCCTCGTCGGAGCTGCGTGCATCCTCCTCGGTCACGACCGTGGTGGTCACCACGGGCGGTGCATCGGGATCGGGCGCATCGCCGGCAGCGGCGGGCGGCGCGGTCTCGGCGTCGGGCTCGAACAGGTCGATGATCGCGGCTTCGGGGAGTGTCTGCTCGGGGGCGACCTGCGCGGGCGCGGCGGTCTCGCCGGGCGCCGGATCGGTCTCGGCTTCTTCCTGCGGAAGGCGCTCGACCTCGGGTGCCGGGTCGGTCTCGGCCTCCTCCTGCGGAAGGGGCTCGGCCTCGGGGGCCGGATCGTTCTCGGCCTCTTCCTGCGGAAGGGGCTCGGCCTCGGGCACCGGATCGGTCTCGGCCTCTTCCTGCGGAAGGGGCTCGGCCTCGGGCGCCGGATCGGTCTCGGCCTCTTCCTGCGGAAGGGGCTCG
>LFCJ01004061.1_pt1 | contig 10724 bp, 16 predicted proteins | sample 643141 | NCBI WGS metagenome assembly LFCJ01 (sample SAMN03766243, study PRJNA286221) | soda lake metagenome | biome: soda lake; feature: Kulunda steppe; material: water; isolation source: sample B1-Br-g2 brine of Lake Bitter-1 | place: Russia: Kulunda steppe | collected 2010-07 | reverse complement strand
GCCTTCGAGCGCTCCGAAACGAAGGCATCACCCCACCGGGAGTCGTCGACGCGATGGCGCCCAAACTGCTCGACTCGAGTTTCGACGCCGAGGGTATCTGGTCTCGAGCGACGGCAGAGCGGTTCATGCAAGTGCATCCGATCGTCAACGAGATCAGACGGAAGAATCCCGAACTCGGGGTGTACATCTCCGATGAGGTGCTCCCCATCGACTTCAGCCTGTTCGATACCTGCCTCGTGATTCTTTCGTACGACCAGCAGACCGGCCACCCCGCCGCCTACATCGAAACCGAAGACGAGAACGCGATGCAGTGGGCGGCCGATGTATTCACCCACTACCGCGAACGCTCGAAGACGATCCCCGAGGTCTTCGAATACCTCGAGTACTGATCGTGGTCGTGGCTAGACACTGGCCTCTCCCCGACTGGCCTTTCCAGAGCATGGCCAGTGGTTGGAGTAGCTGAGAGAGGTTCTTTTTTGTTGGGCACGATCACCTCAATCCACCACCCCACCCACCTCCACGTTCTGGGCAGCTCACGACCCACGGCCGTGCCGTCGCCAGGCTTTTGCAAATATATCTTGAACACAATCAGTCAGAACTCCGTAAATTCACTTAACAGTTCACCATAGAATCGGCAATGTATGACCTGACCGGTTTCCAGCGTGACCTTCTGTACGTATCCGCTGGACTAGATGAACCCAATGGACTTGTGATTAAAGACGAACTCGAGAACTACTACGAGAAAGAGATTCATCACGGCCGTCTGTATCCGAACCTTGACTTCCTCATCGAGAAAGGACTGATCGAGAAAGGTGAGGCCGACCGCCGGACGAACACCTACTACGTAACGCGCCGAGGACGTCGAGAGATCGAAGACCGACGACGATGGGAAGACCAGTACGTCGAAAATACTCTATAACTTTGGTGGAGACCGCTCTCCAAGGCTGCTGATCCTTCTCTTACTCGTTCACCATCTCGACGCTGACCGCACGGTAGTTTTTTTTTTGAGACCCGCTGATGGCCAGCGGTCTTCTCGAGTTCAACTCGAGGGACCCGAAGTGAACATGGCTACGAGCAGCACCAGTCGGGAAACGTTCGACGATTCGGATACCCGGCACGACGAAATGCACAGTACGATCGAAACGTGGCTCGAGGACCTCGTCTGCGAGGTCGACGAAGCCGTCTCGAGTAAGCAATTCAAACAATGGCTCGACGTCCAGAGTGAGTTTCATGACTACTCTCCTCGAAATACACTGCTGATCAACCTCCAGTGTCCCCGCGCGACTCGAGTCGCTGGCTACAGAACGTGGCAAAACGAGTTCGATCGATGTGTGAGCGAAGGCGAGAAGGCGGTCTGGATCTGGGCACCGATCATCGCGAGGAAGTGCCCCAAGTGTGGAAACTCGTCGTCGTACCACGAACGGAGTGAGTGCGAATACGACGAAACGGAACCCGACGAGTGGAATAAGGGACTTGTTGGCTTTCGGCCAGCACCAGTCTTCGACGTCTCCCAGACTGAGGGAGAGCCACTCCCAGAACTCGAGACCGAGGCAAACGGGAAGGCCGATGAGTTGGTGCCAGCACTCCTCGAGGCAGCGGTCGTCCTTGAGGTGGAGGTTGAGGTCGTATCTCCTCGAAAATGGTCTCACGGCAGCGCCAAGGGCGTTTGTCAGTACCGTCTGGAGAAACAGCCACTCGTGGAAGTCCGCGATCGTGAAAATGAGGCTGATCTCGCCGTCACACTCGTTCACGAGTACGCTCACGCACTGCTGCATGGTGGTGTCGATACCGACGACGAACGGGCAAAGCGTGAGCTTGAGGCCGAAGCAGTCGGCTACATCGTCGGTCGGTATTTCGAGCTAGATACGAGTGGGTCAGCGTTCTACCTCGCTGCGTGGAAAGGTGACGAACCAGAGAACATCCTCGATCGACTCGAGCGCATTAGTTCGACTTCTCAGGAGATCATCGACGTGGTCGAGGAGGAGTTGGTCGATGTGTGACGAGATGCTATTGTTCGAGATGGTCGGGTACTCACGGAAGATACTGGGTTGGGGTGAGTACCAACTGCAATAGGTGATCGATGTCCAAGCACTCGAGCAATGTCTCTCTGGGATTGTTATTATCGTTCTCGACGACATCGACCATATCACGTGTTATACGTTCGTCTACCAGATTACGATTGGTAAGAAGCAATGATTATTACGGTAATGTTTGTATTCATATTCACAATCACCATGATTGATATGTTAGAGGAAGGTCTTGAGAAGCCAACTGAGCTTGAACTGACGAGTCCTCACTTCGAAGATGGCGAACCCCTTCCGGAGTGGACTGGGTACGTCAACGCCGACGAAAACCCGGAACTCGACATTTCAGGTGTTCCAGACGCCACCGAGTCACTCTTGCTAGTCGTGATTCATCCAGAAGCCGCCGAAGTCGTCGAGCACCCGTGGATCCACTGGCTTGCATGGAATATCGACCCGAATACGGAAACGATTCCGAGAGGGTGGGAGCCAGAAGATGCAACCGAGGGGTACAACGATTTCCTCCAGCGCGGCTGGGGTGGCCCATCTCCCCCGCCGAAACAGAACGAGATGTATCGATTCCGACTGTACGCTCTCGATTCGGAACTCCCGGTTCCGAGCGAGGCACGGTATGCACGTCTCGCCTCGACGATCGGCCTAGAGGCAGAGATCCTCGGGGCGACCGAAATCGTAGGTACCTACCACGCAGATAACGGGACCGTTTTCGCCACGGAGGGCCCCGCCGGCCTTCGCCCGGCAGCGGACGACTAACCGAGGTCAAGCGCTTGGTCGATATCTCAACTGCAGGCGGCGTCACTTCCAGGGGGGTGTGCCAGTGTTTTCGGCTAGGGCGATGTTTATTCTACCAGAACCACGCACTTCTTACTGCGGTGATGGTGCAACACCGACATTGATACCGCGGATCTCCTGTCAAAAGCGGCCAGCAACGACGACCCTAATTTGGCTTTCAGGTCTGGGTATCATCTCCGTCCGATTCATCCAATGATTGGGTGCTGTCTCCCATCCCATCATCGTTGTTTTCCGCCTCGGCATCTTCAGTCTCCTCGTCTTCCACATCTTTCTTGCCGCTCTCACAGGTGGAAGATTCCTTCGAAATACACCACGTTGCAAGAAATTCAAGTCCGAATGGAATACTGAAAATCAGTAATCCGACTCCCCAGACCCTAAATTCCAGGTCAAGCCCGCCAGCGTTAGAAACGGCCGCCGCAAGGAACAACACGGCAAGCGAAACGTAAACCATGCCGACCCAAAAGAACCGACGACGAGAACATATAGGAGTCTTGAGATTGCAGTGAATATCATCTATAACTGAACCCAGTGATTGCCGAACCGCACCGAGTTCGTAGGCGACGAGACACGATAATAGGAGAACAATAGCTAATTGAAGTTCCAGTGGCCGGTCATTGATACTGAACGGATCACCTAACACTATCTGGAGGAGCACAAGTGCAAAGACGACCGCTGCAATCGTAGGGATCAGTATAGCCAGCCCGAAACCGTCGATACTATCTGCTTCAGATTCCTTTGTGGATGAATCCGAGAGCACCGCTACCGTTGCGTATCCGATGCCGTGAAAAGCTGATTCCTCGAGAGTATTTGTCAGCACGGTCTGCTGGTCGGACTGCATATGGCGTATCTTTCCAACAAGGTAGCCACCAGTCACTGCAAGGAAGAACGCTGTTGTAAAAAGTCCGAACCAGAGGGGTGAGGATTCAGCCATTTACCGAACACAGTACCGTACCTTGATATAAAGATATGGTATTTTAGCAATAGTCAGGCAGAACCGTCCCCCCGTTATCGATGTGAATTCTCGTCTTTTGGTTGCAGCCGGAGATACACGACACCAAGCACAATCAGGACGCCGGCAATCAGCAACGTTTTCGAAATCTGCAGCTGGATGCGGAACAAAGTCGTCGTCAAGACAAAGAAGAGCAAGGCCGCAATCACTGCAACGATTGGGCGACGAATGTCATTGGCCTCACCCCTGTCCATATACCGGTTTGGCTAAGCAGATTTTAAATCAATTTCAGCCCGTCAATCCCGTCATACAGCAGCAAATAAGACAGTTCAATATTATCGAAAATTATTTATCGCTGGCCTGTTTCTGTAGAGTCACCGAGTAGGCCGTATCCAAATCCAAATTTGCTTGCCATGCAGAGACGCGCGGTCTCTGCCTCTCGACTACACAGGGGGGGACAGTCTGTCTCTCCTGTGTGGTGGAAAGCAAAAATGGCCTACGAGATCGTGTTCACTGGTTCTGTCGAGGAGGCGTTTGATGGGCTCGAGTCGGATGAGCGGAGCTACATCCAGAAGAAGCTGGATGAGATTGCTTCGTCGGAGTTCCGGCATCCGTCGCAGTGGGATTTCGAGTCGCTGAAGGGGCGCGGTGAGGGCCGGTTCCGTGTCGGGAATGGGCTTCGGGTCGGTGCGGTTATCGATGATGCGGAGGACACGATCCGCGTGCACTGGGCGGATCGGCGGGAGAACCTCTACCGGTAGTAAGCCGGTTCGGGTCGACTGCTTTTTCTGGAGTACCCGATTCACAGGGATTCACGGTGAACCGTGGGAACGTGATACGTTACCACCCATCAGTTAGTCTTTTTATCAGTAACGATGATAGATTCATCCACACGCTGTGTGGTGATGCCTATTCAAGATCGAGTTCACCGCTGACGACAAGGTCAAATTCATCCGTGATGGGAAGACGCTGGCGGTCGGGCCGACAACGGACGGGGTGATGTGCTCCCCCGACTGGACTGCTTCGAACCGCCATCTCACACTTCTCCCAAACGGTCCCGAGAACGGTCGTGACGGGGACTGGGGGATGCACGTCACCGAGCCACAAGACGACGAGAAGAACGTCCTGAACGATGCCGTCTACTGGCAGGACGACCTCCTGGCAGAGGCATACATGTTTGGCCGGGGTCTGGGCAACATGAGACCGGCTACCGAACTCGCTGACTGCGAACTCATCGTCCTCGATTTCGATGAGTTGCTAGCCGTGCTACGTGACCGCGACATTATCAAAGAAAACGGTGACCGAGAAGTAATCCATATCTCCGATCTCGGTGACGCATTCTCTCCAGACGAGATCGCAGAAGAACTCGACCCCGCTCTTCGCGAGGTAACGATCCAGGAGGCGTATGAACTGGGTGCGATCTTCGCCTACAACAAGGATTCACGGAAGCTGGCCTGGCTATACCCAGACCAGTACGTCACCGAAACACGGATCAGTGATATCCTCGGAGGCAACCGTGCAGCACTGGAGAAATATCCCCGATTCGAGGAGGGACTGGCTCTGTTCGACCAGATATTCGAACAATAACCAACTGCCGCGGTGCATCGTCTGTGCTCTGGTTCAGCTGAGGTACGGGACGTACACAAGAAGTAGGCCGGCAAGGAGCACCGGGAATTCGTTCATCAATTTCCAGTTCCGGATCTCCACGTGGATCAACGCATATCCTAGAAGGATGACAGCGCCACCGGTCTGGATCACCACATAATCGGCGTGCATCTCGACAACTTGCGGAATCACAAGCCCGATAACGATCCCGACCAGCGTCATCACACCGATTTTCATGAGAAACGCGGTCTCTTTCGTATCGAAACTGCTGTTGACTGCCGCAAAATACGTATCTCCCTGACTGAACAACTTCCACCCGAACATCCCGACGATAATCCCCTGGAGGGCCGCGATGAACACCTCTCCCAGTGCGATTCCGTATCCGAACGTTGTCGTATCCAGGCTTCGTAAAAGCCCTGTGACCGGCCTGAATTCCGCGTAGATGCAGAGACTGATGAATGCAGCCCAGATCAGGAAGTAGACCTCCCAGTTTTCGTACTGGCTGTCATCAATCATCTGCTGTACTTCGTTCAGCATCTATTGCAGACACTGTCCCAGTTCGACAAGAACCTTTCCTGACAGAAACATGCCGAAAGCCGCGAAAGTAATTTTTGTTTTGATACTGTACCGAGAGGTAAATGAAGCCTTCCCGTCGCCGGTTTCTTTCCACCTCTGCCGCTGGAGCGATCAGCCTCTCTACAGCAGGAACGGTTCAAGCCGCTGCAGCTGCCACTTCATCTGACGAGGACCGGACGACCCCGTCTCCACTCGACAAAGACTCCGAAGGCCCGGTGATCGCGGAAGTATACGGCGAACTCGATCTTTCAAAGAATAACCCTTCTTGGGATTATGAGTTCCCCCTGTTTCGTGAGCCAGCTATCGTTGAGTACGAGGTCCAAGTAGATGACCCAAAGAATGCACCGGATGTATTGCTGGTGGACGGTAGGGGACGCGAGAAATACCGGACACAGATCGAACACATTCCACTCGTTGATACTCGAACTCTTGATCTCGGATGGGCGGGATCCGTTCCGTATCCGGCCAAGGTCTATACAGAGAACCTCAATCTCGAGACGGTTTTGAAGAAGATGGAGCAGCAGCAAGACTGGACTGTGGAATCAATTGTCGGTATCAATGCAGTAGACTGTCTGACCGAGAAGCGAGCAACACAGGCGTCTCACCGCATTGATACGGGATCCTATCACATTGTATTCGACTGGACTGACGAGGTGCTTAGTGAACCAGGGAGCGATGATGTAACGGTAGACGTGGCGATCCGTGCCCGATACGAGAAAGATGACGACGCGGTGGCCGAGGAAGCGATTGATGCGATCGGTTCCTTCTACACGATGTTCTCGACGGATAAAACCCAGCTGGCGGCTACGATGGTGCCCGTTGCAAAAGAGATCTGCAACCTGGTACCAGAAGAAATGGATAATGTCACTATCTCCGACATCAATAGGAAAGCACCTCGGGCACAGCAGGTTGTAGCAGCTACTCGAGCCGTATTCACCATCCTCGAAAACAAACTCGACTACCGGCCGTCGTTTGTCTGGGACATGCTTGACGGTGCCGCAACGTGGACACGATGGGCAGGATCTGTCCTCCCAGTCGTAAGCAGTATTGAGCAGTTGATCGATGATTCTTGTGCTGTCGCAAATGCTGAACCAGATACAGTGACAGATAACGTTGAAAATCTGTTGATGAGTCTCGGTATCCTCGTAGCCGAGTTCCTGATGATAAAATTCGGGTTGGTCAGTCGAGCGGCAACGATCGCCGTACGGCAGGCGCATACGTACCTGCTCGGAATTGTACGGGAAGTATTGGGACTCAAAACGTATCTGGCCCTGCTCCGGGAACTATACACTCTTACGATGGCCGGAATCAGGCAAGTGCTCGCCGTGATCAAGGATATCACCCGGGAAATCGGTGACGAGTACGAGTTCTTCTCTCAGGACGATGTGGATGCAGTTGACGATATGAAAGTAGATGAACTGCAATCACTGAATCTTGACTGGGATGTAAATCTTGGACCGTTCGATCCCAGTCCAGAATGCTATCCGTGACCTGCAGTAACCTGCTCGCATCTTGTTCCCGGTAGTTTCAGTTTCACTCCGGTTGGATCGCTTATATACCGATCTGGGTTCGATACTGAGTGTAGAGGGGGCGGACACACCACCCCTGTCACCGTCACACGCGCTCCCCCCTTCCACATCACTTTCAGCAACCTATGTCCACGACGAATCCACCGTCGCTCGGTACGTGCCCGTTCTGCCGCGCCGAAATCGCGACGATCGACGCGATCCTCGAATATGAAACAGAAGCGGGACCGGCCGTATACGCCGAGTGCCCCGAATGCCGAGACGTCGTGAACCCGCAATAGCCACTGTATTATGCTACCTGAACGTGTGGACCGGTTGTTGGCCCGGACAACCCGATCAAAGGTCGTGTACGAGTGCCGACGCTGCGGAACCACTGTCGATAGCGATACCGAGACCTGTCCTGCCTGCGGTTCAGACGCGATCGTCCAGCACCGGATCTCCTGACCGATGGTAGAGGAATACGACCGGGTTCTGGATGTGGTGGCGGAGAACCCGGGAGCCACTGTCGAGGAACTCGCGGACCTGGCACGTGATCGTGGCGTCACCGACACAGACCTCCGGGAGCTGCTTTCAGAAGCGGTCAATAATGAGGATGTCGTCGAGTTTGACGGACGGTACTGGGTGATGCGGACAGGCGAGTACCGGTTCAACCGATACGACCACCCGGAAACCTGACGTTCCTGAAAAAGCAGCGGTATCCTTGGCTCAGTGATCGAATTTCGATACCAGCTCCTTCTTCAGTTGCCTGTTCACTTTCTCCCCGTCCTCGCCATAATGGATCCTCCGGTGGCAAGTTGGACAGAGAGCGACTACTCGTTCCGGCTTATCCGCTCCGCCTTCCCCTAATTCATCCACATGGTGTACTTCCAGGTATGGTTCGCCAGAAGCATCTTTGAATGGAGCAGGACGACCGCAGTATTCACAGTCGCCGTCTGCTCGATCTTTCGCGTATTCCTTTACCGGCGTTGCCCGCTGATATCGGGATGAGGTCGAGGTAACTTGTTCACGAACAGGGTTTTCTTGAGACGCTTCTCGAGCCCGTTCTAACAGATCGGATGACCCGTTGTCGAGTGATACGTTTGTCCTATCCTGATCTGCAGTAGCAGAGAGGATTCGTTCGGCCTGCTTCTTTTCTTTCTGCTTTCCACTATTTGCTATCTCTTCGGCTAATTCGATAATTCCAATATCGATCTCGTCCGGATGTTGTTCTGCGATACTCGCGAACGTCCAGAGGTATTGGTGTCGTTTTTGACCAGACGAATTCCGAAGTTTCGTTTCTGGTGCGTCAAGCCGATCAATGACTGTCTTCGGACTATCCTCTGCTACGGAAGAAAGAACGCTAATGTGTAACGAGCTTACGCGCTCTGCAGGATATTCGTTGATGAATCTTACAATAGAGGATGCAGTCTCCGCGTCCTTGTCTTGGTGTAATAGTTTGTCTCTGGCAGATACTTTACAGTCGTTGTTTGGTAATTCGCTGTCCAGCAAGTATAAGAGATGAACAGGATTCTCTTTTTGAAGACCGGAAATCCCATCACTTGCAATCCACTGGATATGTCCCGGTTCGATAGGTAACCAGTCGAAGTCTGAATCTGTGATTTTGAGGTAGGCGAGTGATGCAGCGGGCGCTACCAGATTGTCGTCTTCTTCAGTTAGTGGTTCGACTGCTTCAAGGAAGTCATCATCAGGAATAGCTGTAACGGCAATCAGGCCGTTTAGCTTATTAGACCGTCCTGTTTCCAAATATTCGATGAGATGATCTTCCACTTCATGGACGACACTCTGGTCTATCTCACCACCATACCGCGCCAGAGCAGATAACGCAGCTCTCGGTAATTTGCCGGGTCCTTGTCGGACTAATGACTGTAATTCTTCAATAGCCAGTTCTATTCGTTCTGCCTGGCCTATCGTTGCTAGATCTATTGCTGCATATCTCGCTGTGTTCTTATCATCTGATTTGAGATCGTCTTTCAATTCCTGTATCTTCTCGTCCATAGGCTAATTCGGAGTGAACGTTATTCTGAGATGAGATCTTCGACGTATTGCTGTTCCCAGTCGCGTCGCGCCTCGATCTCGCGGTTGCCACGCCGCGTTATCGAGTAGACGTTGGTGCGGCGGTCGGCTTCCCCTTTCTCGACCAGTCCCTTGTCGACGAGCGTGTCGAGGTTCGGGTAGAGCCGGCCGTGATGGATCTCCTTCTCGTAGTAGTTCTCGAGTTCATCTTTGATTGCCAGGCCGTGTGGCTCCTCGAGGCCAGTTACCACGTATAGCAGGTCGCGCTGGAATCCGGTCAGATCGTACATATCAGAACCCATGGCTATCAGCGGCTTAAAAACACGGGTGGCAGCGCCCCTATAGAACATGAACGATTGTGTGAAATCCATCAGTATTTAGTAATCCTTTTATGGCAGAATGTTGGATCCCAGTCCGTGCGAATGATGGACACACAGATCAATCCAGCCGACTCTTCAACTATCTTGACCACTGATGACTGGGATGCGAACTCTGAGAATACTACCGTCTACGCCGTTGTCTCTGCAGTTGCTGAGGCGGAAGGCACTGATCCTGTCGATCTCCCACCGCTCTACAACGCGATCGACCCCGAGGCGTTGAACGACCTCTTTGCGTCTCGAGCCAATACTGGTGTAGGTACTGTCGAGTTCGAGTACGCCGGATACAACGTCATCGTCCGCGGAGAGGGCACGGTCGAGGTTCGGTCGCTCCACGAAATCTGATCAGCGTATTTCTCGTCTCCTGATATTCAACTGACTCACGGCCTTTCATATCGGTTGCCTCTGTACGGGGAGGTAATGCCGAAGTTCTGGAAACGCAAGCAAAAATCAGAGGGTGACCAGTCACCCTGGTTTGTGAGAAATTCAAGCCGGAAACCGCAGTCCTCTTTCTCCACCTTCCAACTCCGATCTGCTGCCATTCGTATTCTCCGTGGGATGGGGTTAGAGTCAGGGGATTCATTCGAAGAACAGCAGCTTTGGACCCTTCGAGATCTGGGACTTACCTATACGCTTGGTGAGGACGACGATTCTGAACCCAGTCAGAATCTTTCAGAGTGCTCTGTTGAATAGCGATCTAATCGTCTGACATCACGGGTTAGAAGGACGAAGCCGAGGAAATCGAGCTTGGAATGGAGATCGATATCCTCGACTTCGTTGAGCAGTGTCGAGACCTAGCCAAACAAGCGTTGGGGAAGCACGCGGGCGAGCCCGCCAGCGGCGGGTT
>LFCJ01004060.1_pt1 | contig 10724 bp, 13 predicted proteins | sample 643141 | NCBI WGS metagenome assembly LFCJ01 (sample SAMN03766243, study PRJNA286221) | soda lake metagenome | biome: soda lake; feature: Kulunda steppe; material: water; isolation source: sample B1-Br-g2 brine of Lake Bitter-1 | place: Russia: Kulunda steppe | collected 2010-07 | reverse complement strand
GCTGCTGCTGCTGCTGCTGCTGCTGCTGCTGCTGCTGCCTTGTTCTGAGCATTGATGGCCCCCATCTCATTCAGGACAGGCTGAAGGACTGCCTCATCTGCTGTGCACTATGCTACCCAACAAGTTGGATTAATGTGCAGGAGTGCTCCCTGATGCAGAAGTACCAGCTACAAAGACATGCTTGCAGTACTTGCAATCCAGCTTGTGCTGGTGCGTCCTGTCTTTCAGCTCAATGATTGTGACATGATCCCACTCCTTCCCTCTTTCTCTGGGGATTTTGGATGTATACATATACATGTAAGAATAGGTGCTGATAGGTAGCTGGGGGGGCAGTTGGGAGCCCACAGGTCCCCCTCTACTCCCCCAAACGTATACCGTAAAAAAGGACCCCTAAATGCGGACGCATTGACGTTAAATACACCCATTTGTACCATACGCGCATTGGTCTGGGCAGATGGACGCATGGCCCAACCCTGGGATAAACAATTATGAACAAGAGCTGCTGTGCTTTGGGACAATTGGCACTGACAGGGCAGTCGACCATGCGCTGCAGCTAATGCATCGCAGCGTGCCAAGTGTCTTTGTGGCCAGCAAACAGAGCCATTGAGCTGCAGCTAATACACCGCAGTGTGCCAAGTGTCTGTGTGGCCAGCAAACAGAGCCATTGAGCACCATGGGCTGCTCTTTGCAACCCAAAACTCCTGGTGCTTGACGGCTGATACAGCTACGTAACCTAACCTAGCCTGACCTTGGCGGCCGAATGCCTCTTGAGATGGCATATGTGGGCTCAGCAGGGCAGAGCATGCATACCAATCCTGCACACCAAAAGAGAGCCAGGTCACACAGGCAATGGCCCAGAGCCACTGCCAAGGGGCAGTTGGCATAAGGTGCGCATCCCCGCCGCCAGCGCACCTGCTGGAGATCGACCTGTGAGACCTGCTCTGCCTGCTGCTGCTCCCACTGCTGCCGCAGCTTGGCCATCAGATGCGGGGGGGGAGGCCAGCCCAAACGAGCCAAGGCCAGCACAGTGTTGGATGCCTGCTTGGGCGTTGCCGCAGGCAGCCTGCAAGCCGCAGGCCAGGCAGCACACACCAGCGTTGGATGCCTGCTTAGGCGCGGTTGCAGGTAGCCTGCAAGACCTACAGGCTTGGCAGTCCCAATCCAAAAGTGGCACTGCACTCGAGTGACTGGATTCCTCGACCAAGAATTCGGCGGATCAATGACCTGCTGCCTTGCCCATTCCTCTCAACCTTTATTGCGCACGCGTGCTTCTTAGCAGCTGGCTGATCAGCCTGCAAACGCTCCACCCCCCCCGCATCCAGGGCTTCTCCAGTGAGTGCTCCCTCAAGCTTGGCACACCCACTGCCCCACGTCCCCCTTCCGTCGCATCAGCTGATTTTGGTGCTGGTGTGCAGGTGTGTGCACACCACCGCACCGCAGCAGCACAGTGCGTACCCCAAACGCCTCCAGTTGGGCACGACCACGTTTTGTGGTGATCTACTGTGCAGCTATAGGGTTAAGCTCGGGGCTGCTAGGATCCGGGGCCGCCAGGGTGAAGCTAACAAAGGCGTCGCTCCAACAGGGATGCCGCACAAGCCCTTCCACACACGTATGGGTGCCACACACGCTTGCGACGCAGCTTATGCTTACAGACGCATGTGCCCCCCTTTTCCCCCTCAGCTCATGCAGCACCGCATGCTGCCCCACTCACGTGGCTGCAAAACGCGCCATAAACGCCGCAGCCCAGCTGGGCCCGGGCTGCGCACGCCACGTGCTTAGCGCGCGAGACATGCACATGAGCTCCACGGGCCGCGCGGAGGGCAGGCAGTGCTGGGTGCACACTTGCAGGTAACGTGCGATCCACCTGCGTGAGGGTGCGCACATACATACTCATGCTTCATACTACGCAGCCATGCAAAGGATTGATGCTGACGTGCATGCGCTGGGGTGTGCCACGCATGCAGTGGTACAGGGCTCAGGTGCAAGGAGGGGGGGCGGGACGCACATCCGTCTGCAGAGCTGAAGGCAGCAGACAGCAGGGGCCTGACACCCTGGTGATACTGTGAAACAGTGTGGCTGACAGGCAGCAGGGGCCTGACACCCTGATGATGCTGTGAAACAGTGCGGGTGACAGGCAGGACGCGCTTGCCAATTGGTCAGGCTCCTGGTTCTGGCACGTTCAGCTGGTATAATCAGCCAGCGCGATTGAATGGGCTGGCCATGCGGCGCACACACATAGGGTAGAGCACAGCATACCAATAGCAAGAGGCATGGCGCACAGATTGAGCACTGGATGGGCATAGCTTGCACTCGGTCCTGGGGCCAGACGTCTATTTTACTTGCTGACTGAGCAGACAAAGCAAGAAGCGAGCTGCCAATACATGTACATGCGTTGCCGTGACGTGAGCCAAGCCAAAAAAATGGAAACATTTACTGCCCGTCCTGCCTCCCACCTTCTCTGCCACCGGTGCTTGGCTGCTGCCTGTATCATCCTGCACAACCCACAATGAGCCCCCACATAACGTGTTCACTGCCCATGCGACCCTGAGCAGCAGGATCTCCTGCTTCTGGCGTCGCCTATCATATCCAGAAAGAGGCTCTGTGCATTTTTAGGTTAAAGTTCCACCAGCCAAGCAACTTCGCACCATGCATTTGTTCTATGCCGGATTCCCTAACGCGCTCACTTTGGGGATGGACAGACGCCCAGCTGTGCCAGGCTGTGACCCATCATCGCACAGCTGTAGGGGTCTGCCGCAAGCAGCCGCACGTATGTGGCCGCCAGGAAAGAGGCAAGCCACGAAGTGGGTGCAAGGCACTTGAGATAGGGGGGGCCGCTGCCAGGCGGCATGGAGTCAGCATGCTGTTGCCCTGAGACCTGGTGGTTGGCTGAGGAAGGAGAGTCTGGGCGGCTACCACTGCCACCAGACATCCCTGTGCTCACGGGCATCCATGGGGAGGGCCCCTCCCAGTCTCGTGCGGGCTGTGCCAGAGGGCCCTGCTGCTGTCGCGAGCCGCGCTGCCGCTGCTGCCCCTGCTGCTGCCGCTGCTGCTGCCGCTGCCGCAGCGCCTGCAAGCGCTCAAGTGTGAAGGCTAGAATGGCCAGGATCTTGGGGTCAGCACTCTGCAGTCGGGGCTGCGTGTGGGCGAACACGCGCTGCAGGATGCTAGGCCCTGGCAGGTGCCCCAACTGTGCAAGACCCCACAGCATGCAGGCAGTGTCTGAACAGCTGAGGCTGCCCAGCTGATGGGAGGCGGCAGATGCCGCAGCTGCCAGTGCGGCTTGCCCCACTCCTATGCTGCCGCTGCTGCTGCTGCTGCTGCTGCTGTGCTCCGAGGTGCTGCAGCAACTGCTGCTGCCCAGGGCAAACAGCAGCATGGACAGGTCCTTGCCAGAAAAGGCTGGTGCATCAGCCAGGAGCAGGTGGTGCAACTTGGCTTCCCATGTGGGGCCCGGGGCGCGCTGCATGCGTGCGAGCGCCCAAACTGCATTGGCGTGCGCCTGTGGCGTCAAGTGGCGCAGCTGGCGACCTGCAGCCTGCTTCCACTGGTCCAGCCACGGGTCTGGAGGGTGGTAGTCCAACGATGCCAGGCCCCAGAGTAGGTTCGTGAGGGCCTGGGCGTCCAGATGGTGCAGCTGGGCCTGCGCCTGGTGCAGAAAAGCGGACATCCAGGCGTGGCCGGGGTGGAACTGGAACCGTGCCATCGCCCAGATGGTGATGCCTATGTCGCGAGCGTTGAAGGCGGGCATCTGCTGGTGCGCGGCGTGCACAAAATCCTCTAGCCAGGCCTTGCCCGGGTACGCGCCCAGCTTCGCCACGGCCCACAGTATGCTGGACAGCTCTCGTGGACGCAGCTGATGCACCATAGCGTGCGAAAGGGATAGCAGGAAGGTGAAAGAACTGCTGCTACTGGTGGCCCCCTGACCCAGCTCAGGGTCAGGGGGGTCCCCGAGGGGGCTGGATGCTGTCTGCTGTTGTTGCTGCTGCTGCTGCTGCTGCTGCGCGTCGCTGCCCAAGTGTGCCAGGCGACACAGGGCTGCACTAACGTGCAAGAAGTTGAGCTGGTGCTGGTGGCGCTGTAACAACGTGCCCAGCACGTAGTCACTGCTCGCGCTGCAGATTGCGCGCATCAGCCTGGCCTGGCCCCTGTGCAAGTGCCTGCCCGAATCCCAGCTCGTCTCAGTGCTGCTCCGTGCTTTTGGATCATAGCATACTGTGGTAGTGGTGGTGACGGAGCTTAGGCTGTCACTGCTGCGTGTCGCAGATCTGCACTGCGAGCTCTGGGCCAGGCGAACAGACTCACTGATGCGCTGGTACAAGACTGCTGCCCGGCCTCTGTAGCGCTCGCAAACGCTTGAACGGCTGCAACTTCTGGGCAAGGCATTGCATTGGTTTGCGGCCGGGCCAGTCTCCCTCCCAGCCAACCCCTGGCCTGGCCTGCATCCAACATTGGCATGCGTCAAGTGTGAGCATGCGTAACGAGCAATACCTGCTAGCGTTGCACACAGCTGTGTAAGCTACAAACTGAATTGCAAGCTCAGGCAGTCACCCTAGGTTTGCATACATACACTACCACAAACATTTCCACTTACTGGCTGGGAGGCACAAGCAAGCCAAGCGCGATCATGCCCAGTGTTTTGGGATTTCTACTAATCTATGTGATTTTCTGCCAAATCATTTCGTCTGGAACTTTGAACGAAACAGTTACGATTGATATTCCAACATATCCGGGCACTCGGGTACAGTGATCTTTTTATGTTTTAAGTTAGCACACCATGGTGTCCGCAGCTGAGGTCTTGCAGCTGTACCGCACATTCCTGAGAGAGGGCCGCAAGTTCAACTCATACAACATAAGAGAGTAAGTGACAGCTTACATGGCAAAATGCACCTGCTGCATGATGCCCACTGTCCACAATGTCCAAGTATGCCAGCCATCAATTTGCCCTGAAATTGCAGCCCTACTACGTTTTGGGGATCCCACCCACAGAGCAGTTGTTGTACCCCATTTTTGCTACGATCATTCCACAGATACATCTTGAGGAGGGCCAAGCTCGGCTTCCACGAGAACAAGACGAGTGACAGTGCGGACGTGCTGGTGCAACAGGCCAGAGAAGACTTGAAGTTGGTACAGCGCCAAGCAATGGTGTACTCCCTGTATGGCAGGGGATCCAAGAGCATCCTGGTGGGTTTGCATGGAGGATGCAGAGCCCATGCTACCCCAGGCTGGTAGAGTCCTTGCATTTGTGTTGCCAGCATTAGCATCAGCTGTGTGTCCTTTCAACCCCTGTCAAGGTCTGGACAAGTGGCGTATCTAGCTCACACTCCATGTAACCCTTTTCAAGATAGTGGAATCAGCATGAAGTGTGGCACACACTCCCGTGTCCCTGGATCAAATCCAGAATAGTCGAGCAATAAGTTGAAACCTTGGATGGAATCGACCAATTGCTTCTTGCGACCAGTGCCATTGATTTTCTTAACATCCTTGCAATGGGCTAAAGGGTGTGTGTTCCTTCTACTGGCAATTGCAAAATCCTCCATCTTTCCAGGAGCTTACCAGGTCAAAAGGAAAAGAGGACGCCGAGGATGCTTCCCAGCTTGCCTGACGAGTTGTTTGCATCTGCAACTGAGACGTGGCAGCAGCAGCAGCAGCAGCAGCAGCAGCAGCAGCAGCAGCAGCAGTAGCGGCAGCAGCAGGAGAAGCAGCAGGAGAAGCACTTAGAGCTTATGATGGTTGATGTTTGAGTGTGTATGCTCCTTTATTTTCATGAGTGCCACCCTGTGTACCCCTTCTGTTTAATAACCACACACTTCTCTGCTCGCTGTGGACTCATTGATGCACTAGAACTGACATATCCTGTGTGGCACGACAGACACCTGACTGCTCCACAAACATGCTAGCGCTCTGGCAAAACCTGTGACTTTTCTTTTGTTTCAAGTGCTATACCTTCTCCTTGTTCTGTTACTGATGTTTATCATGATCCAATTTCGACCAAAGCCCCTGCTGCTCCTGCATGGTGACTCTTACGCTGTGGCAATTTGTAAATGACATTTCGCATCCCAGAGTCCACCTGCCCTGCACTGACTCAGCTGCCCCAATGACGACTCATGAGAAAGAACCTGCTGCAGGCCTGTGCTCTGCCCACCCAAATGGTGGGTACTAAGGATGGAGCCTACATTCTGAGTTAGATGTTCCATTTATCTGGCACTGGGCAACGCGAATGCACCGCATGCAGCACACGAGCTTTGCACCCCTTCCACTGGGAAGGCCAATCTAGAAAGGTGCCAATGTAAAATGATTGATAAGAGACCAGGCAAATCTTTATGGTTAGGTTACAACTGTAAGCTGTACCTGCTGAATGAGGGCAGCTAAGCTTACATCTTTATTAACTTGGAATTTTTCATTGCTTGGTCGGTTTTATCATACCAATCAGTCCTCTTGTGGCGTCAAATGTATGCTGCATTGTGACTTGGAGGTTGGTTGAGTCGGTTGGCGGAGTGTATGATCCTGTTGTCAGTTCAGCGATAGATGTTATGGCCATACCGTGAGTCTGGTTCGGCATGACAGAAATTATGAATTTCATGGCAGAGAAGGCCATTTAAATGGCCTCTTACTTCCAAGGACTGTGCCTCTCTTCTCCCTAGGCATGGCCACAAGTTGAATAGGTACAAGTTGAATAGGCGTAAATAAAATTACAAAGCTACAAGCTGGATGAAATCCAATTTCTTTTAGTAGATGATCTTGCTGATTGGCGAGATGCCAAGAACGCAACGCCCTCGTGCAAACTATTGTTTGGCTTGTCACACCAATGCCGTGCATAACCTAACACACCTTGCATCAGGACCTAAAACAATGCTACAAAGATGGCGTTATCTATTGTTTCAACAAATCCTTCATCAGCAGAGGCCGTTTAACGGCATTCGTGTAACCTTCGTTGAAGCGGTATAACTTGGAGAATTGTGGCCTGCCAGCTTTGCTGCCTGGCGTGTTGGGAGACCCTGGTAACGATGCAGCAATCGTACATGCTTTAGGTTCAGCGCATACAAGCGACTATGCAAGCAGGGACGGGTGAGGATGCCAAGATCATGGGATGTCATGCCAGATCATATTATTGACTGATCACCAATTTCGTATACACACACACTCTCAGCGCTCACCCCCGCTTCTCAATAACTGGCCCCCCAATACTCCGGGCTCAGTAAAATATCTCCAACCAACAACTGTCTGATCTCAAACACACAGTCTCAGATACCAATTCGGCAAAGACTCAATATGGCGTGACAGGGAAGAGCAAAACGCAGCTGGTGCAAAGCTTGTAATCGGGTGAGACTAGGGTCGAGCTTGCAATGCCTGGGCATTCAGCATCCGCAGGCAAACTGGCATCAAGCCCATGATGCATGGGGGGAGGAGAGCACCGAGCAGGGGAGAAACTTCCATCACAACAAAAGCAAGGGACAGCCACTTTTGGCTGAAGCCATAGACGATGGCCGGGCTCGGCTGCGAGCCTTCACACCACCCACCTGCGGCTGCTCCCCCTCCAGCCTGATTCTTGGTCCGCTGCTGCTGCTGGTGCTGCTGGTGCTTGCGCTTGTTGCTCATGGATGCGCGCAGCGACGTGAGCCAATTCACGGGTGCTGCAAAGTCATGCATAAGCAGAGATGGGCAGATGCGTGGGGCAACAATGGCATGCTGCAGCTGAGAACCAGCCCTGCCTCTGCTTGGCATGCAGACCAACTGAACACTGTGGTCAAGCGCGAGTCCCTTTCCAGGACAAGCAAAAGGACGCTCTCCAGAGCAAAAGCACAAGCTTCTGTCCCATGCCTTCTGGAACGATCAGCCAAGCGGATTGATTGAGCGTGGGCTCCGTCTCCATACCCTTGAAGTTGGCAAGCAGGATTTCACACACACGTGGCTCTCTCTGCTTAGCACTCGATTAGTGCACCTTTCCAGGTACTGTTTGTTCCACACTTTGTTCTATTAACACCGGTAGTGGTTGTGCCTGACAGATGCCCAGTCAGTCGCAAGGCACATTGCACTCTGGGTGCTTCAAATCATGCTGATACATGTAAGCACCCAAATGATTGCATTTGTTAAGTGCATTAGTTTTGGCAGTCAGAAAGCTGGTAGGACAAAGAAGTCCAGCAAATCAGAATGACGAGTCTATGCCCAAGACAGTGATAAAATACACAAGCCTTGCAAACACAGCAGCAAGGACATCAGCTCTGCCATCATGTCTCATAGAGCTGATTCAACACCCGAGAGGTTGTATCATCCGATAGGCAGTTGGGCAGCTAACACCCTTCACTCGTTGCCCCCCAAAAACTCTGCACACCCCAGCAGCCCCACCTTGGGAGCTGTGCATCCCTCCTGCAACATTTTTGGCGCAAGCTTTTAAATGCCATCATGCATCAGCTTTGTCAATGCATGCATGGTGCGATCAAGGATCCTAGAAGCTCCGGCAGGGCTCACCTTGGGCCTTGCCCTCTGCCTTATCTGCTGCGCCTCCGCCGCGACCTTGCACTTCCTCTTGCTGCTGCTGCGGCAGCTGCTCTTGAAGCGGCTGCTGCTGCTGCTGCTGCTGCTGCGCGATGGCGCCCTCCTGATCGTCCATGAAAGACACACTCCGCATGTGCCCTCCTGGCGTCGTGCGCGCCTGCTGACGTGCAGCCTTGCCCCTGGGCGTATTCTCCTTGCCCGCTGATCCTGAGGTAGCCATCTCAGGCAGCTGCAGTGACGCAACAGCACCATCACCAGGAGCGGTACCAGCCACTAGCATCAGTATGATCAACAAGCGGGTGCCAACGACGTATAGAAAGCCAGGCATGCAGACCGCCTGCTGCCTTCAGAACGCCCAGTGTTCCTGGCGCTCATGAGGCGTGGACAGCCGCAGTGAGGGGCGCCTGCCCCTCACCCCATGTCAGCGACTGCTTGTCAGCCGCAGTTGCGACGCCTCACATCTTTAAAAAAGGACCCTTCTGCTGCAGCATGTGAGGCACCTGCCTCACGAGCTGTGCTGTGCATGCCTGTGGTGCACCTGCAAGCTGTGCTGTGCAGCATGTGGAGCACCTGCAAGCTGTGCTGTGCATGCCTGTGGTGCACCTGCGAGCTGTGCTGTGCTGTGCATGCCTGTGGTGCACCTGCAAGCTGTGCTGCGCAGCATGTGGAGCACCTGCCTCGCGAGCCGTGCTGTGCATGCCTGTGTTGCACCTGCGAGCTGTGCTGTGCATGCCTGTGGTGCATCTGCCTCGCGAGCTGAATACGGTCACAGCCTTTTGGCCTCGGGGCTGAGGCCAATGGAGCGGCAGGGGATCAGCCACAGAGGGTGGCTCTATCCTCCGCAACTGCTTCCAGAGGCCCTGCTTGCTGCCACTTTTGCTGCAGGCCTCAGCATATGCCACGTGCAGGCCATCCGCACCCCGGCTACTAGGGAAAGAAGCCGCGGGGCCACCGCGCACCAGAAGCCTTAAGGGGTGAGCAGAGGGACTCTTCCCGGAAGCCCTGGGGGCCAAACCAAAGCGCACAGTGCGCAAACCAACGCATCCAGCAGGGCCACCCACCCACCTCGCCGCTGGCCTCCGCATGCCGGATGTTGGCCAGCAGCACCTGCTGGTTCAGCATCTGGCGCAGCACCAGTGGCACGGGGCGTATGGGCTCCGCCTGCATGCCATCATCCGCCGCGGTAGCGGCCGAGGCCGCACTGCCTCGGCGCTCTTTAAGCGCCGTCGGCGTGGCAGCGGAGATGACGGGCTGTGGGGCCAGAGGGAAGTTGTGCACAACGCAGTCAATCTCCGGGACCAGGGGGACCGGGCGGGGAGGGGGCGTGGCGGCGCCAGAGAGCAGGGCAGCCGTGAAGGCAGGCGGCTTGGCACCTGCAGGCAGGTGCGGCGGCAGGCGAGGCAGGGAGTGTTCTCTGTTGGCGAAACTTTTCCCCCCAGGGAGTCATTGTTTCTGCAGCCGGCGGAGAGTGCACAGCTCGGCAGGTGTTTTTGCAACCAGTGCACAAGCCAGGAGGAATGTGCGTAACCCATACATGAGCCAGCAGGCGCTTGTGAAACCCAATATGAAACAGGGCACGCCTCGCCTCTGCCACGCTGAGGCGCCCTGAAGTTGATGCGCAGCCAGGGCGAACGCCATACATGGCGCAAGGCTGTGTCTGTGTGCATTCACCTGCTTACACACTCGCGCAGGCACACTTGGCCGCATCGTACCTGGGCATCCTGCCGTGCAAACACATACACACACATACACACACACGCACGCAAGCACGCATGCGTGCACGTACCTGGCGGCGCAGTGCTTTCCACCGGCCACACACAAACACGCAGTCATACACACGCACCTGGCAGCGCCTTGCCCGCCTGCAGCAGCCCGCTGTCGTCCAGGCAGTAGCGCAGGCCATAGGCCACCATCACTTCAGTAGTGTGCCGGATGGCGGCAAGCTCTGAGGGGGTCAGCAGGTTGGGGGCCATTGCGCGCAGACTGGGCGCAAGCACACGCACCAGTGCGGGCCCCACCTCCTGCACGCGTGCAGCGCAGGGGTGCATGAGGCGTGGAGCAGGCAGGAGCGCACAGGAGGGCCCAGGCTCGTAAGCGCACAACACAGGAGGCCGCGCACGAGCACTGCTGAAGCGCTGCGTTTGCATGGGATGGGGCGCCGCGTGCGCGCGCGCGCGCGCGCGCGTGTGTGTGTGTGTGTGTGTGTGTGTGTGTGTGTGTGTGTGTGTGTG
>LFCJ01004059.1_pt1 | contig 10725 bp, 11 predicted proteins | sample 643141 | NCBI WGS metagenome assembly LFCJ01 (sample SAMN03766243, study PRJNA286221) | soda lake metagenome | biome: soda lake; feature: Kulunda steppe; material: water; isolation source: sample B1-Br-g2 brine of Lake Bitter-1 | place: Russia: Kulunda steppe | collected 2010-07 | reverse complement strand
GGCGAGGGCTACTACCTCGAGTGTTCGAACGGTCACGGTCTCCTCCCACCACGGCAGGTCTGTCCGCACTGTGGCGACCGCGAACTGACCGAGCAACCGTTGCCTGAGACCGGCGAAATCGTCACCCACACGACCGTCGCCGTCCCTACCCCGCAGTTCGACGAGGATGCCCCTTACCTCACCGCGGTCGTCTCGTTCGGCGCGGTTCGGCTGACCGGGATCCTCGCGGACGTCGACCCCGAGGACGTCGAGATCGGGCAGTCGGTGTCCGTCGGCGTCGAGCCGAACGCGACGACGGGCGAGCGAACGATCACGTTCCGCGCCGACTGAACAATGGCCCACGAGACCGAGATCACCGTCGACTGGGGTGATACGGACGCCGGGGGGCTCATCTACTATCCACGATTCTTCCACTTCGTGATCGTGGGCCTCAACGACTACTTCCGGCCGGCGGCCGACGGCGAACACCCGATGGAGGCCTACCGGAAGGCGGGCTATCTCCTCCCCGCGGTCGAGGCGTCGGCGTCGTTTCACTCGCCGCTTCGTGCCGGCGACGTCGCGACCCTCGAGACGACCGTCGTCGACGTCGGAACGGCGTCGCTGTCGGTCTCGTTCGAGATCACGCGCGTGTCGAACGACGAACGCGTCGCCGAGGGCGAGGTTTCGTTCGTCTTCGTCGACGACGCCTTCGAGGCGACGCCGCTTCCGGACGCGATTCGCGACTGCGTTCGCGACCGAGGCGACGCCTAACGGCAATCGACCACCGCTCCAAGCGATTTAATTCTTTCATCGGGTCGTCAACTCGTCCGTTCAGGCACGTGCGAGCCGTGGCGCCCTCAATTCGAGTTAGACGCGAGAAAAACTGCGATCGAGTCGGGCCGGTCGATTAGCTGTGTTTCTCCTGTTCCTGCTGGCGCAGTTCGACGCGGCGGATCTTGCCGCTCGAGGTCTTCGGGAGTTCGTCGACGAACTCGATCCGTCGTGGGTACTTGTAGGGGGCCGTCTCCTCTTTCATGTACTCCTGGAGCGCTTCGACCAGTTCCTCGTCGCCCTCGTACCCGTCATTGAGAATCACGTAGGTCTTGACGACGCTCCCGCGTTCCTCGTGTGGGCTGTCGACTGCAGCAGCTTCGGCGACGGCCTCGTGGCTGACGAGCGCGTCCTCGACCTCGAACGGACCGATACGGTAGCCCGAGGAGATGATGACGTCGTCGGCACGGCCCTCGAAGAAGAAATAGCCGTCCTCATCACGCGTCGCGAGGTCGCCGGTGCGGTAGTACTCACCCGAGAGCTTCTGTTCGTCGAGTTCCGGCTTCTCGTAGTAGCCGTCGAAGATGGCCGGCGAGTCGACCGGAACGGCGATCTCGCCGATCTCTCCGGGTTCGACCTCCGTCTCCTCGTTCATATCGATGATCGTCGCCCCGACGCCCGGGGTCGGCTTCCCCATGCTGCCGGTCTTGACGTCGATGCCCGGGTAGTTGGTCACGAGCGCGACCGTCTCCGTCTGTCCGTAGCCGTCACGTGGCGTGACTCCCCAGGCGTCCTGGATCCGCTCCATCGGCTCCTGGTTCAGCGGCTCACCCGCCGAGAGCGTATCGTTCAGCTTGACGTCGTACTCCTCGAGGTTGGCGTTGGCGAACATCCGGTACTGCGTGGGGACCGAACAGAGCTTCGTGACGCCTTCCTCGGCCATGATCTCGAGGAAGGTGTCGACCTCGAACTCGCCGTCGTAGATGAGCTGGGTCGCGCCGGTGGTGATGCCGACGCCGATCGGGCTCCAGAACCACTTCGCCCAACCGGTGCCGGTCGTCGCCCAGAGCAGCTCCGCCTCGAGGTCGGTGTCCTCGTCGATCCCCCACCAGTAGGGCGCGTTGATCCGGTTGAAACAGTACTGCCAGCGGTGTTTGTGGAGGACTGGCTTCGGCTGGCCGGTCGTACCGCTGGTGTAGTTGATCGACATCGGGTCCTCGGCGGACAGCTCGGGGCCGTCGTACTCGGTCGACTGCCCGTCGGTGACCGACTCGTAGGTCGTCCAGCGGTCGTCCTCGAGGTCGTCGTCGTCGCCGTCGAGGACGATCACGCGCTCGAGGGGCGTCTCGTCGAGCACCGGCTCGACCATGCCGGTGAGCGACTCGTGGACGACGATGGTGGTCGCCGCACAGTCGTTCGAGCGGAACTCGATGTCCTTCGAGCGGAGCATCGACGAACAGGGGACCAGCAGTGCGCCCGTCGAGAGCGCCCCCAGCTGGATGGCGAACGCCTCGGGATGGCGCGGGAACAGGTGCATCACGCGGTCGCCCTTGCCGACGCCGAGTCCCTCGAGTCCGTTCGCAAACCGGTTCTTGTCGTCGCGGATGTCGCTGTAGGTTCGGTCCGTCCGGAATCCCTCCTCGTCGAGGAAGTGGACGGCGACGCGGTCGCCGAACTCCTCGGCGTGTGATTCGACAGTCGACGTTACTGTGTACGATTCCGGGATCTCCCATTCGAACTCCTCAACTGCACTGTCGTAATCGACGCCCATAACTGCCACATCATTTTATTGCCGCTTTAATGTTTTGTTGTGCATGTTCTATTTTCCTGATCACGGGTGGCACGTGCCGCCAGCAGGCCCGATACCGGCTGACGCAGAACGGGATCGACTCGACCGTTAGCTCTCCCACTCCGGCTCGCGACCGGAGAGGAACGCGTCGATCCCTTCGGCCGCGTCCGACGTCGCACAGACGGCCGCAAACTGGGCGTTCGAGTACTCGAGGGCCTCCCCGTACGGCCTGTCCGCCATCTCGTAGTAGGCCCGTTTGCCCAGCTGGATCGCGGCCGGGCTCTTGTCGGTGATCGTGTGTGCGAGCTCGATGGCGGCGTCTACGTGTTCGCCCTCGGGTACGACGCGGTTTACGAGCCCCCACTCGAGTGCGGTGTCGGCGTCGACGAGTTCGCCGGTCAACAGCAACTCGAGACAGCGCTTTTCGGTCACCGATCGCATCAACGGCACTGCCGGACCCATACAGAACAGTCCGACCTTTGGGGCGGTCGCACCGAACTGTGTCCCCTCGGCGGCGACGGCGAGATCCGCAGCCGCGACGAGGCCCAGCCCGTTCGCGACGGCGTAACCGTGTGCTGCGGCGATGACTGGCGTTCCCATCTCCGCGATAGTCGTGAACGGTTCTTCCATGCGTGCGACCCACCGTTCGTAGGCGGCCTCCGAGTCGTGCTCGCCGTGTTCGCTGACGTCGATACCCGTGGAGAACGCCTCTCCGGCGCCGCTAACGACGATCGCTCGCACGTCGTCGTCGTCCTCGAGTGTGCTGAGAGCCTCGTCGAGGTCGGTGGCCAGTTCCGTCGTGAACGTGTTCATCGAGTCGGGCCGCTCGAGTCTGAGGACGCCGACGTGGTCGTCGATCTCGACGCTGACTGTCGCTGCTGTCATACGCTCGTCCGATCGAACCGTGCATACAAACCTCTTGTCATGTGGGTCCCCTTCTCACGATGGCTGTGGCCACACCGCGTGCTCGAGCCCGAACGGACGACCGTATCATCGACTCGCCGGCGGCGGGACCGGGCGACGTCTTCGGGGGCGGGTTCTCGGTGCAGCCGTTGCCAGTCGTGATCCGCCGACGCCCACTCTAGGCTGTATATATGAAGTCCTGATTATATAATTATCATCGCAGGGAGATTCCCATAATTATTTAATAGCCGGAATAAGATGTGGAACCATATGCAGACGCATACCAAAGAGGCCTTAGCAACGGTAGGTGCGTTTCTGGCGCTCTCTGCCGTTATTCACGGGGGAATATGGTTCACCATGTTCGGGACGCCGGACTTCAGAGTGCTCGGGTTTCCGTTCCACTACTTCTGGCTGGTGGCGGGCGGGCCAGCAACGTTGTTCGTCCTGTACTGGGTGTACTACCGGTATGTCACCAGTTCGATCATGGCCGAAAAAGAGCAGCTGAAAGCCGCCGCCGACGAGGGGGCCGTGACCGGAGAGGTCGGCGTCGAGCCGGGTGATTCCGATGATTAAGCCCATGCAGCAGGTCGGCGAGTACCCGTTCCAGGAGACGTTCGACGTTCTGGCGGCGCCCCTGATAATCATCGGGCTCACGTTCGTCCTCTACTACGGGATCAGCTACTACATGAAGAGCAACATCCAGGGAACCGACGACTACATGGTCGCCGGCCGGACGATCGGTCCGTTCGTCAACGGCTCGGCGATCTCGGCGACCTGGGAGAGTCTGGCGACCTTCATGGGTGTCATCGCCCTGATGGTACAGGTTCAGATCCCGTTCCTCGCGATGTGGACGAACTTCCTGCTATCGATCCCCTTGATCGTCATCCTCTACGGACAAACGCTCCGCCGGCTGGGATCGTACACGCCCGCGACGTTCTGTAAGGACCGATACGGCAACACCATGTCAGTGGTGATGGCGCTGCTCATCGTCTTCGTGATGTTGATGTACGCGCTCGGCCAGTTCATCGGCCTCGCACAGATCGCGGAGATCCTCTTCGGGTGGGACTACACCCTGTCGCTGTTCGTCATCGCCGTGCTGGTGACCGGATACGTCGTCATCGCTGGGATGTGGGGCGTCTCGTACAACTCCGCCCTGCAGTTCTGGCTCATGTTGACGGCGGCGTTCTTCCCGATGATGATCGTACTCCAGCAACTCGGCTCGACCGGCTGGTTCTTCCCGCCGCTCGGCTACGGTGACCTCGTCCCGGAGATGGAGGCCGCCCAGCCCGGCTTCTTCGACATGACGTTCGACACCCGCTGGTACTTCGCGATGTTTCTGGCGATGGCGCTGGGCCCGATCGGGATGCCCCACCTCGCACAGCGGATCTTCACGAGCCGTGACGTCGAGGCCGGCCGGAAGACGGTGTTCTGGTTCATCTTCGTCAGCGCGCTCATGTTCGCCACCGTCTACGCCGTCGCGTTCGCGGGCGTCATGTGGCTGACGCAGGAGGGGCTCATCGATACGGTCGACGAGGCCGACTTCGACAAGATGATCTTCTACCTGAACTTCGCGTTCAGCGGCGACACCATCACCGGCTACGTCGTCGCCGGGGCGATCGCCGGCGGTCTCTCGACGGTGAGCGGTCACATGCTCGCGATCAGTGCCGCGGTCGCCAACGACGTCATCGAAGCGTTCGAACTCGAGATCACGGAAGACCGCAAGACCCAGTTCGGGTACGTCTCGGTCATCGCCGCCGGACTCGTCGTCGCCCTGATCGCCCTGAGCCCGCCGGCGTTCCTCGTCGTCAGTATCCTGTGGGCGTTCGCGATCAGTGCCGCCGCGATCACCCCGGTGATCGTTCTCGGCGTCTGGTCAGCCCGCGTGAACCGCTACGGGGCGATCGCCTCGAGCATCGTCGGCTTCGTGACCGTCGTCGTCCTTTCGCCACACGCGTTCGGCGCGATCGGCGCCGGTGGAGAGGGGCTGACGGCCGACCTCGGGATCGACGCGATCATGATCGCCTTCCCGCTGTCGATGCTGACGTTCATCGTCGTCTCGCTCGTCGCCGAACGGATCGACTCACTCGGCGTCGATCCGGAGTCCAACCGCGCACTCATCAACGAGATGCACGGCTACCCCGACGACGACGTCGAGCGGTTCACGAGCGCGGTCCCACTGCTGATCCTGGCACTGCTTATGCTTCCCATCCTCTGGTGGGGTATCCAGCCCTGGTAACCGGGGTATTCGATCCATGAAACTCTTCGGAACACTACTCGGAACCGCCGTCTGGCTACTCATCGGTATCGGAACAGCCGCACTCGCCGTCTCGAACGAGAACCGGATCACCGGCGTGATCGCGATCGGCTGGATCATGCTGGCCGTGTTCAGCTACTACGAGTACCACAAGGCCGACTGACCGCGACGCTGGTCGCGACTGTCCGTCGCGGCCTGCTCGTCCACTGCCGAACACAGATTCGCCAGCGACCTCGCGTCTCGAGGTTGCCGACCTCATACAGTCTCCTGTACGTCAGTTCCGGCGCAACCGTGACCAGTCCGGCAGTAGCGCCGGTACATCGGTACAGGGATCCGTCTCACTCGTCCATCAACAACACGATCGGACGCTGACTCTCGAGCATCACCGACTGGGTGACGCTTCCGAACAACGCTTTTCCGGTTGGACTCTGGCGCCGGCTACACATGACGATGACGTCGGCGACGATCTCTTCGGCGACCGCGAGAATGCGCTTTGGCGGATCGCCGTACTCGTATCGCTTCTCGACCGAGACACCGTGATTCTCGAGGATCTCGTAGGCGACGTCGACGCTTTCAGGTGCGGCGGACTGGTCCGGCTGTCTCTCCGTCGTGTTGATCTCTGCCTCGGCGAACCAGGGCTGTTGTTTCTTTTCGGAGACGCTCAGTACGACGGCGCTGAGCTCCTCGCTTTCACCGGGCAGCGACGTGACGACGTTCGCCGCTCGCCTGGCTCGCGTTTCGCTCTCGTCGACTGGCACCAGTGCTGTGTACATGCTACCACATACTCTGCCGTCGGGCATATGGTTTGTTCAGCCTCGAGTGACCGTCCGGTACGGAAACTACCTGAAACCGGGCCAATCGGTGGAATTCGCGCGAGACGACGACGAAAAGAACGGGGTGGCCGCAGCCGAAACGTCGACGATCAGTCGCTCATCAGGACGGTCACGGGTCGGTTCGTGTTGAGCAACACGGACTGGGTGATGCTGCCGAACAGCACCTTCCCCGTCGCGCTCTTCTGTCGCCCGCTCATGACGATGCTGTCGGCGTCGACGTCGTCGGCCACCTCGAGGATGCACTCGGTGACGTCACCTTCTTCCAGACGCGTGTCGACGGCGACGCCCGCCTCCTCGAGGAGTTCGTACGCCGCGTTGGTGCTGTCGGGGAGCGACGGATCCCGGCTCCCTTCCGCTCGCTGGGCTTCGAACTCCTGGAGCCAGGGTTGTTTCGTCGGTTCGGAGACGTTCAGCAACACCACTTCCTTCTCGTCGGTGCTGCCGGGAAGCTCGAGTACGGTGGTCGCCGCCTGCTTCGCACGGGTTTCGCTCTCGTCGATTGGTAATAAAAACGTGTGCATACACAAACCTCGCCTGGTTGGTACTTAATGATTGTGGATAGCTATCACTCGCCGGGACCCAGCGGCCGTCATCGGGCTCGGTCCGCGCTCGAATCGATGGCCCACTCGACCGACCGGACCGGCCGATCCCCGGCGCGTACCCGCCGTGCCGTTCGATCGTGAACAATTTTCCGGGTACCAATAACAAGACTTTAGAATCTTGGCATAGTTAATCACACCAATGTTCGACGAGCACGAGCTGGACGCCATCCGTGAGCAACGGGAGCAGTGGGAAGAAGAGACGCTCGAGCCGATCCTCGAGCGCCATGGCGAGCGCCGGGATCGGTTCGCGACGGTCTCGAATCTCGAGGTCGACCGGCTCTACACCCCGGAGGACATCGCCGATCTCGACTTCGAGGAGGAACTCGGCTTCCCCGGTGAACCACCGTATACCAGAGGCCCGTACCCGACGATGTATCGTGGGCGTACCTGGACGATGCGCCAGTTCGCCGGCTTCGGGACCGCAGAAGAGACCAACGAGCGATTCCACTACCTGATCGACCAGGGCCAGACCGGCCTCTCGACGGCGTTCGACATGCCGTCGCTGATGGGACTTGACTCCGATCACCCGATGAGCGAGGGCGAAGTCGGGAAAGAAGGGGTCGCCGTCGACACCCTCCGCGACATGGAGATCCTATTCGACGGCATCGACGTCGGTGAGGTGTCGACGTCGTTTACAATCAACCCTTCCGCCGCGGTCATCTACGCGATGTACGTCGCACTCGCCGACCAGCAGGGCGTTCCCCGCGACGAGATCAGGGGAACGCTCCAGAACGACATGCTCAAGGAGTTCATCGCCCAGAAGGAGTGGGTCATCCCCCCGGAGCCGTCGCTCAAGGTCGTCACCGACACGATCGAGTTCGCCGTCGACGAGACGCCGAAGTTCCACCCGGTCTCCATCTCGGGCTATCACATCCGTGAGGCCGGGTCGACGGCCGCACAGGAGGCGGCGTTCACCCTCGCCGACGGCTTCGCCTACGTCGAAGACAGTATCGACCGCGGGCTCGACGTCGACGAGTTCGGGCCGCTGCTCTCGTTTTTCTTCAACTCTCACAACTCGATCTTCGAGGAGATCGCGAAGTTCCGCGCGTCACGTCGCATCTACGCCCACGTGATGGACGAGTGGTACGGCGCCGAACGGCCCGAGTCCAGGCGGCTCAAGTTCCACACCCAGACGGCCGGCCAGTCGCTGACGGCCCAGCAGCCGCTCAACAACATCGTCCGCGTCACGATTCAGGCGCTGGCGGGCGTCCTCGGTGGCACGCAGTCGCTGCATACCAACAGCTTCGACGAGGCACTCGCGCTGCCGAGCGAGAAGGCCGTCCGCGTCGCGCTTCGCACCCAGCAGATCATCGCCGAGGAGTCGGGTGCCGCCGACATCGTCGACCCGATGGGCGGCAGCTTCGCCATCGAGAAGCTCACCAACGAGATGGAAGCCGAGATCATGGCCTACCTCGAGGAGATCAAGGAGATGGGCGACGGCTCCGTCCGCGACGGCGTCCTCGAGGGGATCGACCAGGGCTACTACCACCGCGAGATCCAGGAGTCCAGCTACGAGTACCAGCAACGCGTCGAACGCGGCGAGGAAGTCGTCGTCGGCGTCAACCGGTACACCATCGAGGAGGACACCTCGCCGGAGATCCTCCACATCGACGAGACCACCCGTGAGCGCCAGCTCAACAGACTCGAGTCCGTCAAGGCCGACCGCGACGACGAGGAAGTGGACGCGACGCTCGAGGCGCTCTCCGAAGCCATCGAGAGCGAAGAGAACGTCATGCCGTACATCATCGACGCGGTGAAAGCGTACGCGACGATGGGCGAGATCATGCAGATCTTCGAAGACTACCACGGTGCCTACCGCGAAGAGATCAGCCCCGTCTGAACGACGCCCCCGCTCCGTCTTGCTCGTCGACCACCCCTTCGACTGCCGACCGTGTCCCCGACCGACGCCACACGGCCTCTCCGGAGGCCGGTGACTACTACACCTCTCGCTCGAGCGTGTACGTACACTCGGTGTAGCTCTCCCCGCCGATCTGGATCTCCTGTGTGTCGGTCTTCTCGAAGCCGAACTCCCTGTAGAAGGCGTTCCCGAGGTCGTTTCCCTCGAGGACCATCGCCTTGACCCGGCCGACCCCGACGTCGAACAGCCGATCGCGCGTCTCCTCGAGCAGTTCGGAGCCGATTCCCGCACCACGGTGGTCGGGGTCGACGTAGACGCGCAGGATGTTCCCGTCCGTCTCGTCGACGTCCCAGGTCGCGTGGGCGAACCCGACGATCCCGTCGTCGCGTTCGGCGACGAGCATGAGCGCCCGCGACCAGATGATCGAGTCCTCGATCCGTCGGTCCGAGTACCAGTCGTCGAGTCCCTCCTGAATCGACTCCCGGCTCAGGATGTCGGGGTAGTCCGCCGTCCAGGAGGTTTTTGCGATCTCCTGAATCGCGTCGACGTCGTCGGTGGTTGCGTCGCGGATTGCCATATGCTATCATCGACCCACGCCACAGTAATTGTTTCCTCGAGCGCTGGTGGTCGCGTCTCGGGTCTGGGTGGTCGCTGGCGACGGGCCGTCGGTTCGCCCGTCCGGACGTTCCGTTAGAATCATGGGTGCCCCGCGAAAATCCCCCGTCATGAGTCGTGAGAACACTCAACGGACAATTCGCTGTATGGTCGCCAAAGTCGGACTCGATGGCCACGACCGTGGCGCCCACGTCATCGCACGTGCGTTTCGCGACGCCGGCTTCGAAGTGATCTACTCCGGACTGCACAAAGCACCCGACGAGATCGTCCAGGCCGCGGTTCAGGAGGACGTCGACGTGCTGGGGATCTCCATCCTCTCGGGGGCTCACGATACCCTCGTCCCCAAGATTATGGACGGCCTCGAGGAGTACGACGCCAAAGACGACACGCTCGTGCTGGTCGGCGGCGTTATTCCCGAGGAGGACCGCCCCGGGCTCGAAGCACAGGGCGTCGCCGAAATCTTCGGCCCCGGAACGTCGATCGAGAACATCGTCGAGTTCGTCCGCGAGAACGCCCCGGAACGATGAGCGACGACGACGAACGACTGCTCGCCGAACTGCTCGAGGGCAACCACCGGGCGCTCGCCCGCGTCATCTCGAAGATCGAGAACCACTCGCCGGGCTACCGGGACCTGGTCTCGGAACTCCACGCCCACACGGGGAACGCGGACGTCGTCGGGATCACCGGCTCGCCCGGAGCCGGCAAGTCGACGCTCGTCGACAAACTCGCGAAGACCTACCGGGATCGAGGTCACACGGTCGGCGTCATCGCGATCGATCCGTCCTCGCCGTTTTCCGGCGGTGCCGTCCTGGGCGATCGGATCCGGATGGCGTCGAACGTCGGCGACATGGACGTCTTTTTCCGGTCGATGTCCGCCCGTGGCTCACTCGGCGGCCTCTCGACGGCGACGACCGACGCGGTCCGTGCGCTCGATGCCTTCGGCAAGGACAAGATCATCATCGAAACGGTCGGCGCCGGCCAGAACGAGATCGACATCGTCACGACCGCCGACACGGTCGCGGTACTCGTCCCGCCGGGATCGGGCGACGACATCCAGATGCTCAAAGCCGGCATCCTCGAGATCGCCGACGTCTTCGTCGTGAACAAAGCCGACAAAGACG
>LFCJ01004056.1_pt1 | contig 10729 bp, 10 predicted proteins | sample 643141 | NCBI WGS metagenome assembly LFCJ01 (sample SAMN03766243, study PRJNA286221) | soda lake metagenome | biome: soda lake; feature: Kulunda steppe; material: water; isolation source: sample B1-Br-g2 brine of Lake Bitter-1 | place: Russia: Kulunda steppe | collected 2010-07 | reverse complement strand
CGTCTGGGTCGTCTGGGTCGTCTGGGTCGTCTGGGTCGTCTGGGTCGTCTGGATCCGTATCACCACAGAAAATGACGTTCGAAATCGCTGCCTGTTGCCCACCGCCTGTCACTAGATCTGTCTCGATCGAACCGTTCGTTTCGTCATCCAGTTCGAGGTCCTGGCAATCGTTCCCCCCGTTCACTCGAATCGAGGAGACGGTACAGTCGCCCTCGACGATCCTCCAGTGGAAGTTGATCGGCTCACACTCCTCATCCGGTTTGTCATCGAAATCGGTGATCTCAATCGTACAGTCGCCTTCCTCCTGGACGAACGAACAGCCCTCGAATTCGAGTTTTGCAACCAGTTCGGAGCCATTCGGACACTCGAACTGGCCCGGTGGCTCACAGTCTGCATCTTGTTGTGCCGAACCAAGACAGCCGCTCAGTGCGCCAACGGTTGCGCCAGTCGCAAGAAGTACGGTTCGTCTCGTGTGGGGTTTCACCATAGAACTGTGGACAGTCACCAAATATATCGTTATCAACGTCCTGAACAATACCCGCAAAAAGAGTTTCAGTGTATGCTGTGTTTTCCGGGATATAGGGAACACATTCCGACAAAACAGCAGTTCTACGGCGACGATCGTGTAGGATATGATCTGACTAAATACTGTTATTCCGTCGCCGTTGGGATGACGTGTCGAGAACGGTCGACATACCGGTTCGAATGTGAGTTACGGGGCAGCGTGGCCGCTCAGTCGGCCGCGAGTTTGTCCAGCCCGGCCGACTCGATATCCTCGCCACCGACTGACGATCGCAACGAGTCCATACCGTCGTCGCGATCGATTCCGAAGTTCGTCTCGTAGAGCTCTGCGACACGATCCATCTCCTCCTCGGAGAGTTTCGGCACGTCGCTTGCCGCTGCCCACTCGTCGATGTCGGCTTTGGTTCGGAACGTCGGCGTCACGCTTGCGACCGGGTCGTGGCTGAGTAGCCATGCGATCGAGGCCTGTCCCATCGTCCGTTCCCCATCTCGCTCCAAGAAGCGCAACGTCTCGAGTTTCTCCCAGCCGGTCTCGTACCACGCGTCCGGACGGAAGCCACGGTGGTCGCCCGTGTCGAGTTCCGTCTCGGGCGTGACCTGTTCGTTCAGGATCCCCGAGGAGTGGGGAACCCGTGGGATGAGGCTGGTCGACGATCCCGTTCGCTCGATCGTCTCGAGGAAGTGATTCCCGACCTCCTGTTCGAGAACGTTCCAGACGAGTTGGAGGGAGTCGAACTCCTCCTCGATCGCCAGATCGCCCTCGGCGAGCCAGCCGATCGAGGGACCGAGTGCGAGCCCGGTCGCCTTGATCACGCCATCCTCTTCGAGTTCGTCGAAGAGTTCGAGGACGTCCGGCGTGATCTCGTCGACGTCGGCGTTGTGCAACTGGAGTACGTCGATTGAGTCCACGCCAAGTCGATCGAGGCTCTGCTCGACGGCGTCCCGGAGATAGTCTGGATCCATCTCTTTTGGAAGCTCGCCGTGGCCGGCCTGTGGATTGTTGTAGAAGTCGTAGCCAACCTTGGTCGCAAGCGTGACTTCCTCGCGGCGGTCAGCCAGTGCCTCACCGATCAGTTCTTCGCTGCGGCCGTGGCCGTAGACGTCGCCGGTATCAATGTAGGAGATTCCCTGATCGACGGCGTACTGGACCATCTCGATCGCGTCGTCCTCGGAGCGGTCGCCCCACCAGTCGGTGCCGACGACCCACGCGCCGAAGCCGACCTCGCTGACCTCAAGGCCGGACGTGCCGAGTTGCTGGTACTGCATACACCGTCGTTGGTAGCGAGGGCACTTATCCGGACCGGAACCGGCCAGCAGACAGTCAGTTCCGGGCGCAGCGATCGCTCCTGGTGAAGTCGGTCGATCGATGCCACACGACACTCCTGGTAACCCCGACGTCACCTGGTATACGGGTTGGCAAGGCAGACGCACAACCGAACCCCTATGAATGTCGCGAGCAATACTTCGGGGTATGACAAAGCGGTACGTCTCGCTCCCCGACGAGGCGGAGGCGGGCATGCGCGAGTTCATCGACGAGGTTGACGATCGACTGTCGGGCACGGAAAACACCTGTTCGATCGTCGAAGACGTACTCATCGATCTGTCCGGGGATCGAGATGCCTACGATCGGTGGCAGGCAGGTGCGTCGGTGTCGGCAGCCGAGCGGATTCGGTTGCAAAGCTACGACCCGTGTAACACGACGCTCGAGAGCGAGTACTACGCCGAGAAGAACGAACGAAAATTCCGTCGATCGAAGCATCTCCAGTGGCTCTGGCGACAGTTCGACAGTCTTCCGATTGCGGACAACGTCGAGTTTGCGCTGCGATTCAGACGGATGCTCGCAGACCACCTCTTTGAGGAGTGTGGCGACGGCTGTCGATTTTTTAAGGGTATCTCGTTTACCTACGGCCACAATATCACGATCGGCGACAATGCTGTCATCCACGACGACGTCCACCTCGACGACCGCGGGAAGCTCACGATCGGTGACCGCGTCTCGATATCGGACGGCGTCCACGTCTATAGCCACGATCACGACGTCGTCGACCAGACCGAGGTCCGAAACTATCACACGATTATCGAGGACGACGTCCGACTGACGTACGATGCGATGGTTCGAGCAGGGAACAAGGTCGGCGAGAACGCGATCGTCGGCGCGCGCGGGGTCGTCCAGCACGACATTCCTGCACACCACATCGCGGTCGGCATGCCGGCAAAGAGCGTCAAAATCAAGCCCGGCTGGGAGTCAGTCGCGGTTCCGATCGAGGAGGCTGGTGTCAACCGGCAAGAACAGCGCCACATCGAGTACGAGTTGCCAGAGCCCCTCGAAACGTTCGACGAGTTCGATCGGGATCTGGAATCGCCACAGTAGCGCGAGATCGATCGGGAGGCAGTGTCTTCGGACGGTTTCCCACGTGGACGGTGTTCGGACGGTCTCCTCGTGTGAACTGTCTCCGTGTGGTGAGGCTGGGAATATCCAAGTGCGTCGAGAACGTATTTTTTGGCGATGGAGCTCTGGGGTTGGCTCATCGGGTACGTGCTGTTGTTTGCCCTGCTCCACCTGCTGTTGTACTACCTCTACGTCCGCCGCGGCGATAGCGACAACACCGGAACACCGTCGTTCGCCGATCCGAACCGCGCGAGTTCGCGCTCCTCGCCCGGCCCAGATCGGTACCCGCCTGCCCCCGACGATTCCAGTGATCCGGATGACTTGGAGCGAGAATCCGAACTCGACGATGAGGCGGTCCGATGTCGACACTGTGGGGCACGGAACTCGGCCGACCAGACGTTCACATACTGCTGGAACTGTATCTCGACGCTCCGGCAGTGACGGGGGTCGCCGCTGGGAAGTGCCGATCAACTGCCCGTTTCCGATCGAGACTTTCTCGTAGACTGGCAGGTAAGGAGCTTATACTGGCGGGTAAGTAAGGATTACACTTTTAGTCTTCAGGCGTCTCCTGGCTGGAGAAGACGATTTGCATGGCAAAACACGCTCCCTCCATATCACAGCCTCGTTCCCCGCTAGTGTACCGCGCCGTTCATGATGCTGAGGATTCCGCGACGCTCAGTACGACCGTTATTCATGCGTTGGCCGACTGTCTCGGCGTCGACGTCACTGACTCCCGAATCTCGCTGTACGACACTGTCGATCCCGACGCACTCGACGCGCTCTTTCGGCCGCGCCACGACGGCCGAGTGCGCTCGGGTGGCACGCTCTCGTTCGTCATCGACGACCACTACGTGACGGTCGACAGCTCCGGAGAAATCGTGATCGAACCGCCAGCGACCCGATGATGTCGGTCGCGTAGGGATCGCGACCGAACACCGAGAGTACACCGCTACGTCACGACTGGACCGTCTGTTCGAGCGTTTCGAGGTGATCGACGCCGACGACGGCGACGATCTCTCCACTCTCAGTCTCGCGAAGGTCGGTCAGTCGATCGCTCATACAGCGTTCGCGCGTTTCGTCTCGATAGGCGAGCGCGGTCCCGTCGGTATCGACACACCGGAGGAGAGCCTGGACGCTGGCGACGTGTGAGCGCTCGTGGGTCGCTTGCTCGGCCGGCGAATCGGTGTCGTCACAGTCGTAGTTGATCGGGTCGTCACAGGCGACGGTCATCGAGGTCGCGTGCGTGACGGTTGCAGCAACGCGACAGGTCAGCGCGGTTCGGGTAGCACCCCCCACACCCGAGAGCACGCGTCGCGCCGTCGATGCTGGAACGCGATCGCCGATGAGCCGTGTGAGAAGGCGTCGCAGAAACGACCAGTTGGGGGCATCGATTCCGACGACGTCGGTGCTGGCGTCGGCGGCGCTGATCGCAGCACTCATTTCGCCACCGAAGCGCGGAGCGGCGGTGTCGTCGCCCTCCCGTGCGTAGGCCCGATACAGCGGGACTGCTGCGGGTGGGAGTTCGAGTGCGAGGACCGCAGGCTCGATCGCCTCGAGGAGCGCTTCGACCCGGGCGATGCTCGCGGGGTGGTCGTGTACGACACCGACGAGGTGGAGCTCTGTCGGTCCGGAAACCTGCCGATAGAACTGCGGAGTAACTCGGGGGTCGTCGATCGTGTCGGGGATGGACTGGCAGTCGTCCATGAATCGAATAGTAATACGCGACTAGCAGCATAACCCTTCTGTTGTGCCGGAGAATGCTCTTGTTGCTGTCGCCACGTCATCCCGTCACGACCACTAATCTCGGCTTAGTGGGCGATCAGTCGGAAACGGTACCCTGTCCGACGGAAACGATTTTCGCCGTTTATTGGGCGTACGCCCTTCCACCAATCAGACCGGAGACGGCTCGATCGGCACTGTCTACGATATTGTACTACCTTCGCCGGAGGGGATCTCGTCGATCGGGCGACCAGACCGAGACCTGCAATGACACGAGACCAGTTTACCAAAGCCGACGAGGGGAAACGCGTCCTGAACACCGACGGCACCGAAATCGGGCGGATCGTCGCCGTCGAGGACGACTACGCCTACGTCGACCCTGATCCATCGATTCTGCAGACGATCAGGGCCAAACTCGGCTGGGGAGATGTCAAAACGGATGCACATCCACTCGACGCAGGGAGCATCGAGGAGATCACCGACGACGCGGTCTATCTTCGCGGGACCCTATAGTGGCGCTAACGGGGATGCAGTCGACCGAAGCGTCCGGTAGACGTCGGTCGCCCACGCGAGTGCATCCGCTGAATCGTTCTCAATAACGGCGGTGATCTCTCGCTGGCGAGTCACGAACAGGAGCACGCGCGATTCCCGCTGTGACTCGATGATCGTGAGTTCGTAGGGGAGCGAGTCGACGACGAAGCAGTCGACGCCACCGTCCTCGGTGAGTGCCGTGAGCTGTTCCGGATACTCCTGGCGGACAAACGTCGCGAGTCCATCGGTGACGATCAACTCCGCGTCGAGGCTGCCATCGATACACCGGTCAACAAGACGTTCTCGGAGCGCTGGAATCCGCTCTGCCCCAGCGGTCGCTTGCACTCGATCGGCTCGATCCAGGAGGTCCGCCAGTTCCTGGAGCGGTTCGGTCGGTGCGTGGGGCGGTGGCTCGGTCGTCTCTGCGCCGTCGAGCATCGCCGTTGATAACGGCGCGTCGTGGGGGATGTGGCCAAGCAGCGGGCTCGCCTCCCCAATCGACTCGAAAGTGGCGAGACTCCGGCGATGTTCCGAGAGCGCGAGCTGTCCGGTAGCCGTCAGCCGGTACTCCCCGTCCTCGCGACGGACGAACTCCAGCCACTCGAGTTCGCGTATCGCTCGATCGACCGTCGAGCGGGAGCACTCGAGCTGGTCGACGAGTTCCGGTTTGTCTCGTGGCCCGTCCGCGAGAGTCGTAAGGAGGTCCCGTCGGCGCGTGACCGTTTCGAGGACGTCCAGCTGCGGGTTCGAGGCGCTCATCGATACGTACACCTACCCAGCAGTTCATACCGAATAAAACTTGGCCGAAACGGGATCGATCGTGAGCCCTCGGCGCGAGTGAGACGCTGTCACCGCGTGTTCGTCGGGTCTTAAACGCCGGTGCTGTACCGCAGAATACCAGCGAACCCACCAAAGGCGTTGTAGAGCTGTTCGCCTTTCTCGAAGTCGGTCGAGATGAACTTGACATCGGTACCGCGCTGTTCGGCGATTTCGATGAGGTGATCGATCGCGTCCTCGCGGTCCTCGTCGCCGGCCGCGACCTCGGCCCCACACTCGGTACAGTCGTGAGTCGGCGTGGACTTGCGCCGATCGAACACCTCCCGATCGGTGTTCCCACACTCAGGACAGTCGTACGTGACGACGTCCTTCCGGAGATCCTCGCTGATCAGCAGCCGGTCGACTGCCCCCATCATGAGGTTCCTGCGGGTCTGCTCGAAGCCGTAGGTTGCGAGGTTGCCTGCGTTGAGTTCCTCGAAGAACTCCTCCATCTGTTGTTTGTCCTTTATTACCTCGGCGTCGGCGAGCGCCTCTTCGGCGTTGTCGACGAGGTCTTTCAGGCCCGATTCGTCGGTGTAGGCGACGTCGAATTTGCCGATGACGTTGTCCTGAATCTCGTGGTGGAGATAGTCGCCGTCGAGGAACTCGTCTTTCGTGGGTGAGGGACCGCCGACGAGGATGCCGTCGATTTCGTGGCGCTTTGGAACGAACAGGTCGTTTGCCATCCCGGCGACCTCCTGGTAGAAGTTATCGATCGCTTCGAGTCGGAGTCGAGCGAATCGCTGGGCGGACTGGCCACCTTTGCGCTGTTTTCCGGGAACGAGCGACGAGGCGGACTTGACGGGTTCGATGCGCTTGCCTTTCAGCCAGCCGACGTTGGCTTCGCGCCGATCGAGGACGACCAGGCCGTAGAGGCCTTTGTCTGCGAGCATCTCCTCTAGGGGCTCGGTCAGGAAGTCTGAATCGCAGTGATACCGGAAGGATTCGACGGGCTGGGGCGGGCTCTCTAGCACTCTGGTCACCATCTCGGTGCGGCCACCACTGGAGTCGACGGCACCCGAAAACAGGACCAGTCCGTTCTTCGGCGGATAGGTGTCGTAGTACCGGAGTCGGTCCTTGATACTCGTTAATGCGTCCTGGACTGCCGTTCGAGTCTGTTTGGACTTGATATTGGCTGCTTCGCTGTGTTCCTGAGTGACGTGTGTAACAACATCACTGATCTGTCTGTCTTCGGGAACATAGATCGTCACGAGCTGCGTACCGGATCCATCGAAGTCCTTGAGGTCCTCGATTACCTTCCGGAACTCGTACTTTTTCCGGTCGGATTGCTCCTGCTCGCCCTCCTGGCTCATTGGCCGTACAAAACAGTGCTGTGGGTAAGTATCCTTTGACACACCGCGTTTCCTGTCATCGCTTCTCGATCGGCGACGGGACACCGTCCGCTCTCGGCTGCGGCCGTTTCCTGACCGCGATTTCGCCGGTTTCAGAGACGATCGGAACGCGACCGAGATGTGGTCACGATTTAAGTTGTTCCCGTTCCACTGTCCGGGCAGTACTCGAATATGTCTCAGGAGACTGTCTATGCGATCGCGAGCGGAAAAGGCGGCGTCGGGAAGACGACGACGACGGTCAACCTCGGAACGGCACTCGCCCAGGCCGGCAAGCGCGTCGCGATCGTCGACACCGACCTCGGGATGGCGAATCTCGCCGGATTCGTTAGCCTCAAGCCCGAGTCGACGACGCTGCACGACGTGCTGACTGGCGACGCAGATATCGATGACGCAACATATCGGATAGCAGATAATATTGTCGCTGTTCCCAGTGGTACCGACCTCGACGATTACGCAGACACCTCCCCAGAAGGACTTGGCGAGATCGTCTCTGAGCTTCGGTCCACGTTCGATTACGTCTTTCTCGACGTCGGCGCGGGTGTCAGCCACGAAACGGTGCTTCCACTCGGCCTGGCCGACGCCGTGGTACTCATCTCGACGCCGGAACCCGCAGCCATCCACGACTCGAAAAAGACAGTCGAGCTAACCGACCGGGCAGGGGGTACGGTCGCCGGTCTCGTGATCACGCGGACACGACCGGAGAGTGACATCTCCTATGACGAGATCGCGGCGCGGCTCGATATACCGCTGCTGGGAACGATTCCGGACGATCCGGCGGCTCGTGAAAGTGTCTACGCCGGGATCCCACTTGTCGTCAACGACCCCGAGGGACCTGCTGCTGTGGCCTACCGCCAGCTTGCGGGTACGCTCGCCGGAATCGACATCGTCGGTTATCCCTCGACGGAGATCAAGAGCGAAGGCGCCGCTGAGACGCCGCCGAGCGACACGCCCCCATCGACGACCCGCCTGTCGGACGACGACTCCGATGACAGCGAGGCAGCACACGACGACGTCTCGAGTGCCATCACGGAAGCCGAAGCTGATCGCTGAGACGGATTGGTATCCGTCGGCACCGCCGACCCTGAGTCGCCGATTGGCGGGCCGTGACGACAGCGATCCGTCTGTGCTGTCCGCGAACTGGTCACCTCGGACCGATCGCGAACTGTGCGCCCGCCCTGAACCGTGTGCCCGCCTGCCTTCGCGACCGAGGCCCCCTCACCCATCGAACCAGCACACCCACCGCATCCTGTCGGCGGCACCGCCTCCCGCTGGTAGGCGGTGGCTGGAACCGGCAACTCACGGTGGCCAGATCGCGTATCAGTCGAACGCGATGATTACTGCGCTGCGATGAAAGTCTCCTCAAAGCGAGTTACTGGATTATGCGGATGTCATCCTAAACGGCTGTAAACCGGCGAAAGCAGGCCCGAAAGGCGCATATTATCCAGTGAGAGAGTCGTTTCGAATTGAACGTCCTGATCGAAGACTGGTACGAGCTGATTACTAATCACGACGTCAACCAATGGCTCCCGTATGGAGCGACGAAAACTCCTGATCGGCAGTGGTGCCGCGTTCGTGACCGCCCTGGCTGGCTGTGTCGGCTCCGAAGATGACGACGGTGGCGATGACGACACCGAGTCCGAAGAGACCGACGACAGCGGCGAGCACAGCGACGAGCACGAGGACGACGAACACGAGGACGAGGACGAACACGACGAGGACGCGTATGACGACGTTCCCGGCTTCGAAGCCGAGGAGCTCTCGATCGACAGTGAGAGCGTCCACGTCGATCGGGTGACGCGCGACGAAGCGGTCGTTTCGGTCCACGCTACGACGGAGACGACCGATCCAGATGCGCTGTACGCCGAACTCGAAACGCTCAGCCACGATCTGTCAGCACCGACGGTCGATATCGACGAACTCAAGACGGAAATCGACGTCATCGAGTGGACGTTCGTCGACGACGCCGGCGACACCCTCCTCTCCGCCGACGTTCGTCCGATCTGGATCTACGACTATCTGAACGACGACTTGACCGAGGAAGCGTTCCTCGACCTGGTCCTCGAGACGGCCGACTGGGAGCAGGACGAATACCTCTAGTCACGTCGTACCGATCGACCCACCAGGTCGTCGACCGGCGGTACCGTAGCGCAGTTCGTGTCACTCGACAGCTGTAGTAACACCTGCAACTAGTTACACACTGATCGCACAGCCGTCGTGCGATCAGGTGTGCATTGATTTGCAGTGGCTAGTATAATAGTACCGACGAGTCCCCTGCATTCACACCCTCTCCGATGACGGGCGGGTCCGGAGCCACAGCCCGCACAGCGACATCGATCGCGCCACTACATCGATCGCGCCACTACATCGATCGCGGGGCGGCAACGCCGAGGATCGAGAGCGCGTTCGCGATGGTGTGTTTCGAGGCGGCGACGAGCGTGAGCCGTGCCGCACGAACGTCCGGATCGACGTCGTCGGCGAGCACCGGACACTCGCGGTAGAAGCCGTTGAACCGATCGGCGAACTCGCGGGTGTAGGTCGCGATCTGGTGTGGCTCGAGGTCGTCGGCGGCCTCGTCGACGACGGCGGGGAACCGGGCGATCGTTTCGAGGAGGTCGCGTTCAGCCGGCGTATCGAGCAGGTCGGCGTCGGTGGCAGCGTCGAGATCGATCCCTTCCTGTGTCGTGAGGTCGCGCTCCGGGTCGAGCCCCGCTTCCTCTAAGATGCCACAACAGCGGGCGTGGACGTACTGGACGTACGGCGCAGACTGGGCCTCGAAGTCCAGAGCCTGATCCCACTCGAACGTGATCGCCTTCGTCGGCTGCTTCGAGACGATGTCGTAGCGAACTGCACCGATCCCGACCTGGTGGGCGATCCGCTCGATGTCCGCGTCGTCGAGATCGTCGTCCCGGATGCGATCGTCGAGACGGTCTTCGACCTCCTCGCGGGCGCGATCGATCGCCTCGTCGAGCAGGTCGTCGAGGTCGACGCCGGTCCCCCGGCGGGTGCTCATCTTCCCCTCGGGGAGGTTGACGTAGGAGTACAGCACCTGTCGGAGCTGCTCAGTGTCGTTGCCGAGCAACTCGAGGGTCGTCCGCAGCTGTCTGGCCTGGAGCTTGTGGTCTTCGCCAAGGACGGTGACTGCACGATCGTAGTTGTCGAACTTCCACTCGTGGTGGGCCAGGTCGCGGGTGGGGTACAGCGAGGTCCCGTCGGCCCGCAGAAAGACGAGGTTCTTTTCGATCCCGTGGTCGTCGAGTTCGAGCTGCCAGGCGTCCTCTTCGTAGACGGCCTCGTCGAGGGTTTTGAGTCGATCGACCACGTCGTCCGTCGAGCCGTCGAACATGAACTGGGTCTCCTTGACGAACTCGTCGAACTCGGCGGGGAGACGTGCGAGACACTG
>LFCJ01004055.1_pt1 | contig 10729 bp, 17 predicted proteins | sample 643141 | NCBI WGS metagenome assembly LFCJ01 (sample SAMN03766243, study PRJNA286221) | soda lake metagenome | biome: soda lake; feature: Kulunda steppe; material: water; isolation source: sample B1-Br-g2 brine of Lake Bitter-1 | place: Russia: Kulunda steppe | collected 2010-07 | reverse complement strand
CCAAACATGCACGCACGCGCACACACACACACACACAAACACACACACCTACCTGCGCGCTGGCCTCAATGGCCTCCAGGATGGGGTCCAGCATTGCTGCCAGCACACCCTGGAAGCTGCCGCTACCGCTGGCAGCTTCATCCTGCGGGGCCACTGACCCCGTGTCTGTGCTCAACTCCGAGTCGTGCACATGTATGAGCTCCAGCATGATGTGCAACGCCTCCGAGATCTGCGTACACGCAGGTGACAGGCAGGTGCGTACACGCAGGTGCAGGTGATCTGCGTACACGCAGGTGACAGGCAGGTGCAAGTGAGCTCCTTCACGAGCGAGCTTCTGCATGCTGTGCACTGTCCCTTTTGATCTGCGCGCGCATCCTTTTGTGGTTTTGGGGGCTGCACAGGCATGGGGTGTGCATGCCTTGCGGGCCTGGCAAGCTTAGGGCAGCACAGCCCCTGCAGACCTCCGCCAGCCCCGTGGCTGCCCACTTTACATGAAGATGAGTCTGAAGCCGCCAGCCCAGTGGCCGCCCACATCACTTTTATACATCCCGGAAGCCACCAGTCCCATGGCCGCCCACAACGCACAAAAAACATCTATGAAGCCGCCACCTCCGTGGCCGCCCACATCAAGTACAAATGTCTCTGAAGCCACCAGCCCCATGGACGCCTACTTCACACGAAGACATCTCTCAATCCAGCTGGACCATCCGCCTGCAGCTTCCAAGCCCCCTCCACCAGCAGCGGCATGGACATGAGTCATGGCCACAAAATCATGCACTGACGCATCAGCTTGTGAGCATGTGCACACGTCCCAAACAAAAATACGAACACAGAATCACCTGCGGCGGCACGGACAGGTCGGCAGGGGCGGTGGGCGGCTGCTGCACCAGCTTCTCCCCACGCACGCGCAGGTGCTCCAAGAAGCTGCGGTGGGCCATGTCCCTGCAGCTGCGCAGCGCCTGGAAGCAAGGGGCAGCGGCATCGCGCTTTTGGTGCGTCAGCGTCAGGGCAGCAGAAGGCCGCTGACCCTTGGGCACACAGCACAGCGCAAACAGGCATACAGGCACACAGGCGCAAACATCAGCGTGGGCTGTGCCTGGGGTGACTTTGATCTAATTGCAGCACCCTATGCTCTGTAAGGAAGGAGCACAGCAGCAAAGGCGCACCAGAGTGAGCTGCGCTCCGGACCCTATGATCCTCTGCATGAGGTCCAGGTAAAAGCTGTGCAGCTGTGCCAGCTGGAAGCACAGCAGCAGTGGCGGAGATGTCATGAGCACCTGCACGCACGAGTTGGTGGCAGGGAGTGGGCTTTTGAGCAGCAGAACGGGCCTCCTTGTTTGGCAGATAATTGCAAGCAAGCCCTCTTCACCCTCTTCAGCCCTCTTCAGCCCTCTTTACCCTCTTTACCCTCTTCAGCCCCCTTGACCCTCTTCAGCCCCCTTTACCCTCTTCAGCCCTCTTTACCCTCTTCAACCTCTTCACCCTCTTCAGCCCTCTTTACCCTCTTCAGCCCCTCGTCTGCCCGCCTGCCCAGGGCATATATACGCCCAATCTGAACATTTCTCCAAGGTTGCCCACAAACAAGCCAAGATTTATGGAAAAGGCAACACTGCGATACATGGACGAGTATCAACAGGCAAAAAGGGGTGCGCGCATCAACGTAGTGCAGCTGATACACGGCACGTGCGCCTGCCGACGCACCTGCTCCACCCGTACGCGCAGCGGCCGACAGATGCTCTCAAAGATGCGATCCAGCAAGGATGCGGTGTTGAGGCCCTCTGAGCCCCCTGGGCCAGCAATGCACGGCAAAAGAGGCAGAAGGTCAGCAATTTGTGGCTATGCCTGCCGGACAAAGGTCAGCTCAGCCGAAGTCTAGCAGCAGGCTGGCAGAAGGTCAGGAATTCGTGGCTATGCCTGCCAGACAAAGGTCAGCTCAGCCGAAGCCTAGCAGCGGGCCGGCAGAAGGTCAGGAATTCGTGGTTATGCCTGCCAGACAAGGGTCAGCTCAGCCGAAGCCCAGCAGCAGGCCGGCAGCCAAGACCATCAGAGGGTTAAGGCCAACACAGGGTAACGGCCGACACAGGATAAAGGCCAACACAGGGTGAAGGCCGAGACAGGGTAAAGGCTGACACAGGATGAATGCGCTGTTGCCAGCGTTTCAAGGGTGTGCGTGCATGTGTGCGCGCTGTGTTCCACAAGACTTCATAATGAGCTTGAGACCTCTGGGCCATGTGTGCATCGCTTTGACTGCCTGCATCATTGCCCTGAGCTGTCACCCACAACCCAAAGTTCCCTGCCCCGCAGCCCGTGATTGCGTGCCGGGTGGACTCACTGCCCCACTCCTGGGTCGTGTCTGAAAGCCTGATGGCCATGAGGAGGCAACATCAATCTTCAGCGGGCCACCTCATGGGGCATCCATGTCATGCAGGCATAACGCCCTGATGGCGCAGAAGTAACACAGAGGCGACACACAGACAAAGCAGGGGTGGCACAGAGGTGGTGCCGATGTGACGAACAGTTTGCCCAAGGGGGGCAAGTGGTGATACTTTTGGTTTGGAAATGCAGGAGTGGTGCAGAGCCAACGCGGCATCCGGCTTGGCTTCTCTTAGCAAGGGCCCAGCCTTGCGCTTGAGGATGCTGCAGATACAGCAGACCTCTCCCGCACCCACCTAGGCTGCGCGCCTCCAGTGCCGCCCGCTTGGCATCTGCCGCAGCCCCTCGCGCGTTGTCGTTTGCCAGGCCATCACTCTGCAGCACACATAAACACACATGGGCACATTGGCAAGTTTGCCAGGCCATTGCTCTACAAAACATGTGTACACTGCCTCTTGGCGCCCCTAGCCAGGCCATCCCTCTGCAGCACGCATGTACACAATCGGCACATAACAGCAAGGCCTGACCGGATCCGACGCAAGCTCTGCTTACCTGGTGTTGCTTGGTCGAGCGCCTTTCTGGTGTTGCTTGGTCGAGCGACCACGATGCTTACCTTGTGTTGCTTGGTCGATCGCCCACAGCGCCTACCTGGTGTTGCTTGGTAAAGCGCCCACAGTGCCTACCTGGTGTTGCTTGGTCGAGTGCCCACGGTGGGTGCTTGCCAAGCACACTCATGGCCTATGCTACCCATGGCATGCGCTTGTGGTGCGCAGCCAGGGGCACCAGAGGCCTCTGGAAGTCCCAAAAGGATTGCCTTAGATGCATGAAGCATGTGCCTCAGATGCACGAAGCACATGCCTTAGATGCATGAAGCATGTGCTGTAACAGCTGTGCTGGAGCCTCTGGCAAGAAGCACATCGCTCTAGCAGCAGTACGCTGTCTTTCCAGGCAGCCTTGGGCAGCAAGACCCACACCTCTCGGGCCAAGGTGCTCACTCCAGGAGCGGCACCCTCCCACTGGGCATCATCCACGTTCACAAATCCACAGACCTGACTCTGTTCCAACTCTCCGATTCACCGCACCTCCTGCTCGTCCCCAAACAGGGCCACGACGAACTCGCGCTCGCTGGCCAAGGACTGGTGCACCCATGCCAGCATGTCGTTGATGTAGCGCTTGGGGTCGTGCGCGTGGATCTCTATGGGGCGGGGCATGCCGTTGGGGCCTCCGCGAGTGAGTGCCGTGATGAAGCGCTGCGGTGAGTGCCATGGCCATGAGGTCTGTGATGAAGCGCTGCAGTGAGTGCCGTGAGTGCCGTGAGTGCCATGGCCATGAGTGCGGTGATGAAGCGCTGCAGTGAGTGCCGTGTGTGCCGTGAGTGCCATGGCCATGAGGTCCGTGATGAAGCGCTGCAGTGAGTGCCGTGTGTGCCGTTGAGGCCTCCGTGAGTGAGGTCCGTGATGAAGCGCTGCAGTGAGTACCATGAGTGCCGTGAGTGCCATGGCCATGAGTGATGAAGCGCTGCGGTGAGTGCCGTGAGTGCCATGGCCATGAGTGCCTTGATGAAGCGCTGGGGTGAGTGCCATGGCCATGAGGTCCGTGATGAAGCGTTGCAGTGAGTGCCTTGATGAAGCGCCCCAAGGCATCAAGGAGCGGTGGCGGTGCAAGGCTTTGCATGCGCATGTCCTTTCCATTGTGCGGGGCTGCGCATGCTACTGGGGCCGCAGCGCGCGACCTCCAGGTTGCAGGAGCGCTGCAAACTGCAAGAGAGAATGGAATGTGGGGACAGCACAGCGTTTGCCTTGGCTCTAGGTGTGCATCGCCTTGGCTCTAGGTGTGCATCGCCTTGGCTTTAGGTGTGCATTGCCTTGCCTCTAGGTGTGCATTGCCTTGGCTCTAGGTGTGCATTGCCCTGGCTCTAGGTGTGCATTGCCTTGGCTCTAGGTGTGCATTGCCTTGGCTCTAGGTGTGCATTGCCTTGCCTCTAGGTGTGCATTGCCTTGGCTCAAGGTGTGCATTGCCCTGGCTCAAGGTGTGCATTGCCTTGGCTCTAGGTGTGCAGGGCCTTGGCTCTAGGTGTGCATTGCCTTGCCTCTAGGTGTGCATTGCCTTGGCTCTAGGTGTGCATTGCCCTGCCTCTAGGTGTGCATTGCCCTGCCTCTAGGTGTGCATTGCCTTGACTCTAGGTGTGCATTGCCCTGGCTCTAGGTGTGCATTGCCTTGGCTCTAGGTGTGCATTGCCTTGGCTCTAGGTGTGCATTGCCTTGCCTCTACGTGTGCATTGCCTTGGCTCTAGGTGTGCATTGCCTTGCCTCTAGGTGTGCATTGCCTTGCCTCTAGGTGTGCATTGCCCTGGCTCTAGGTGTGCATTGCCCTGGCTCTAGGTGTGCATGTCCCAGCCACAAGGTATGACACCAGGGCTCACGCATGCTTGAGTGCTGTGACCAAGCATTGCCTTTCGTGCGGGACCCGGGGCAATGACACCGCTCGGTGCACGTCAGCAAGGCATGGTAGAACATGTGGTGTGCATAAAAGGTGGGTTGACCTGCGGGTTCATTTGTCTTATCACAAGGCTCAGAAGCCCAGGCCCCAGAGCTGCCTTTGAAATGCGGCCGGTTACGGTTGTTGCAGTTGCAACATGATTGTGGCGCTTGCTAGGGGCGTGGACCTGGCAATGGAAGGAGACTGCATGCAACCCATGAAGGAGACTGCATGCAACCCATGGCAGGAGACTGCATGCAACCCATGGCAGGAGACTGCATGCAACCCATGAAGGAGACTGCATGCAATCCATGAAGGAGACTGCATGCAACCCATAAATGAGGCTGCATGCAACCCAGGCACGCAAATGTAAATAATGCAAGGTCCAGCCTCCTTGCACGCAAGTGCAGACAATGCCAGGTCCAGCCTCCTAGCACACGAATACAAACAATGCAAGGTCCAGCCTCCTAGCACCCAAGTGCACACAATGCGAGGTCCAGCCTCCTAGCGCGCTACTTGCACAATTTGAGGGGTTTCAGGTGCAAAGGAACCTCTCATAGTGATGGCGCTGGCGATCACGACGACACCATGAGCGGCTCCACGACGAGTGCACGCTCCAGCTGCCTCAGCACCACACGCGCAGCACGCAGGTCATCCGAACGCGCGCACCTGGAACAGCGCGTTGTGGCGCGCCGTCGCCACCTCCTCCGCGCAGTACTTGAACAACACCGGCCGCTGCTGCAGCGCTTGCACCGCTGCCTGCAGCGTGCTGTCAACCTCTGGGGCGTCGTACTCTCCAATGCTGCGGCACTCGCTCTGCACCCACCTGCGCTCAAGCGGGGCCGAGCGCACACACACACGTTTCAGAGGGCTTTAGAGCATTGTAGGCACTCGCTCTGCACCCACCCACCTACGCACAAGCGGGACCGAGCGCACATACACACACGTTTTAGTGGGCTTCAGAGCGTTGGAGGGGCGCACACACGCGCGTACCACCGTGGCGCAGGATGTTGGAAGGGTGGGCCTGTGCTGCCCCGCGCTGCCCGGAACATGGCAGCTGCAGTGCTGGGTCAGCATGACTCCATGGTCATGGCTGAAAAGGCTGCTGGAGGCATGCGCCCTGTTGCCGAGCTAAAACACTTGCGCCTTCTTGCCCATGCGCTGATTGTGGGCATTCATCCAGTGTTGGCACTGATTGTGGACGCTTATTGTGGGCACTGATTGTGCACGTTTATTGTGGGCACTGATTGTGGACGTTTATCGTGGGCGCTGGTTGTGGGCATGCAGTGTGGGCATGGGTGAGCCAGCTAGAGGCGTGAGCGACTTTTTGCCAAGTACGAAAGCCAGGCCTCCTGCCCAACCGAGTCCAAAGCCCTCGGAGGCTCTCGGCAGCTTTGTGGGGTTGCTGGGTGCAGATGTACTGAAGGCCATGGTCTGCGACAGCGCCACAACCTGCGCTCTGTGTGCAGGGCACTGTGTGCCTCTGTGTCTGCGCTGTGCGCTGCGTGCGATGTGGTTGAAGAGCCACTTCACAACCTGCACCCCATCTTTCTTGGCCTCAAGCTGGCATGGACAACCATCTCCGTTCCTCACTCTGCTCTGCCATGCTCTGCAAGGGCCCATGAAATCATGCCCCACAGCGCACACAGACACACAAAAGCAGCACACCTGCACAGCCGCTCATACGCAGCTTCCTGGTAAGAAGCCATGAGGTCCATGAGCTCCAGTCCCGCGCGCTGGTGGTGTGTGCGCAGCAGGGCGCGGCAGTTGTCGTGGATGTGGCGGACACGCGACAAGGCGGCAAAGAATGCGGGCCCCACGTCTTCGCTTTGCAGGGCAGCCACCTATGGGTGAACATGCACACACATACACACACCTATTGGCCCGCAGCCCCCAGACTGCGCATGATTTGAGGGGCACATGATGCCGCCAGGGTGGTTGCATGATGCAGCAATGAGGCCGCTCATGTTATGAGGGTGGTTGCATGATGCAGCAATGAGGCCGCTCATGTTATGATGCAGCAATGAGGCCGCTCATGTTATGGTTGCATGATGCAGCAATGAGGCCGCTCATGTTATGAGCGCCTTCGAGCGCCTGCCTCTCTCCTGCCTGCCTGCCTGTTCAGTGCACCCATGCTATCAGCGCTTCTGAATACGAGCAAGTTACTCTCGGGCCTTTTGCACTCGTCGAGGCAGGCAACATAGAGGTGGCACGCTCATCATTTAGGCATTTTCATGGCAAGGACCGAGTGTGTGGGTAGATGTTTTTGCATGCATGTGTGTGCGCGCGCGCATGTCCAGCTGCAGTGGTCCAACGCACTCCATAGCTCCTGGCAGGCCCTCAGATTCTGCACACCGCCAGCAATGGAAACATCAGCAAATGCAGGCTGCAGGAAACGCCCAAGAGCACATCATATGCACAGCTTGTGCGCACCTCCTCTGGGGACAACTGGTAGTGCTCCAAGAACTCCTCCACCAGCTGCGCCTTGTGCTGCGTGGCGTTGAGCTCCGATTGCAGGGCCTGCACGCGTTTGTGGGCGCGTGCAGGGGCGGGCGCGTTCGTCAGAGGAGAGTGCGGTGTCCATTTGGCAGGGTGCCCATGCGCAGGTGGGCATGTGCATGCACCACCTGGACGGACTGGCGAGAGTCCGCCAGCCATGCACAAAGGGGCATGCACGTCAGCATGCGCGTCAGTCATGCACAAAGGGGCATATGCGTGTGTCACAATGCACGTCAGCCATGCGCGAAGGGGCACATGCACGTCAGCAGGGACCCGACAGGCCACTTCCTGTTCCCTGCCACACACTCCCAAGCACCAGCACAGGCGCAGCCCTTGCCCTGTCCACGCATTCAGTGTGTGTTCCCCTTTATGCATTGCCCACATGCTTACACATTACCCCCCGTGCCTCGGCTGGAAGCTGCAGCCTGCTGAAGCCAGCAAACAGCTGTGAGACAAAAGATTCTGACAGGGGAAACACACAACCTGGCCCTGGGATGGAAAATGCGTGGTGGGGCTTGCAGAGAAGCCTGACCTGTGTCTCAGTCAGCAGTGGCGCTGCCGACAGCTTTGTAGCATCCAACACGTTTTGGATCTTGGAACAGCTGTCTGCCAGCCCGTCCAGGTTGGCTTGCACTCCGTCCAGCGCCTGAAAGTGTTTAGGGCAAATATTGGATAAGAGGAAGGGCTCTCACAGAAAGCCGACGTCCAAAGACAAATGCAACCAGAGGTACCCCAGACCGCATCGGCTGCATGAGTGTGCCAAGTTGCCGACCGGTGAAGACAGAGTTGGGCACAGGCGTTGAGCATGAGCATGCAGGTGTACATGAGTCCAAGAGGCAGTTATGAGTGCGGAATATGGGATTGAGGTATCTCTGAGGGGAAGGAGAAGCAGAGGGGGAGAGAAGCAGGGGGGGCAGACATGGGGTGTGCGGGCGCATCTGTCAGCACGCCCCTCGCGGCACCCTAGGCTCATTACAGAGGACACACTGCGCACAGGGACATGAAATGACTTTCAAACAAGTTTAAGCATATTGCGAAGTGCACTTCCTGTGCGCATTCGCCCTGCATGCACTTGAAATCCCAGCGAAGCACATGCACGCGCATAAGCGCGCACGCCCATTTGCAGCAATTAACAGGCATGGGTTCCAAAAGATCCCCACACCCCCGGCTCTTGCTGCTCTGCAGCAACCTCAATGCCTTCTGAACCCAGACAGTTCTTCCTCTGTACCCACCATGATGACCGACTCAGCCGCTGAGATGAACGCATCGTTGATGTGCAGGCTGCGGTTCTCTGCAAGGCGAGCAGCATGGCAAGCAGAGCTTTTGGCTTGCTTGCAATGGGTATACAAATGTCAACTTACTTGTGAGACGCAACAAAAAGAGCCCTGAGAATTGCCCTGTGTCAACACACCTATGTTACTTCGGAGGTCTCGCCGGTCCGATGCCGTGTTACTTGTGTAGAACTGGGACAGAGTACTTATGGAGCTTATGACTTCTGGGCCCTCTGTCTTTATTTCCAGGATCTATGGGCATAGGGACAGAAGGCTGGGAGACATCATCTCTGGGTTAATCTTGCACTGTCAACAGAAAGATGAGGGTGCATGTGCGCGCCACTCTTGCTGGGGAAGTCTGCGCAGTTTTGGTGCATGTGCACCTACCTTTTTGACCTTCCTGGCCAGACCAGGGGCCAAAGAAGATGTCATCCTTGTTAAATCGACCCCTCCCCCTCTCCTCTTACATCACCTAACTCGCAATCACCCTTTGATCATAGTTTGAAAATATACACCTGAAGTGTGCGATGTTTTGACGAAAATCGATTGCAGGGTGCCATTTGCATTTTATATGCATACCATACGATTAAAATCAAACTGATTCTCAAACTTGCAAGAAGGTGGACTGCCAAAGGTCAACCTGTGCAATGTGAGTGCCATGCATACTTTGCCACATGCAGCCAGGTTTTAATACGCGCAATGCATACATGGCTGAAAAATAAAAAGATCTGTTCATTCTTACACCTGCTTGCAATCCGCCCACTTGCAATCAGCTGCAATCAGCCATCAGTCAGCTGCTGCACTTCCTTGCCTGCTGCAGTCTGTCAAACTGTAAACAGCTCTCCCAAATTTGGTTGATAAAGTAATGCAACGTTGAAGTCATGGCTGCACAAAATTGCAGGTGCTTGAATCTGTAAAAAAGAGTCGTCTGTCATGGACAACTTGTACTGGCAGCCCCATGTGGGGTTGCATGCCCTCCTGCAAAGCTACGGCTCAAGTACACAGGTGAGATGGTTGACAAGAGCTTGGGTGCCCATTTGGGCGTACTGGCTTGGAGTGAGCATGTGGCAGCCCTCTGCAGCAGTGAACAGATCAAGCAAGTGCATTAGATTTGTCAGAATCAGGGGTAACCTAGATCAAGCTGACATCGGTCATCGCATGATTGTTCAAGTTTGTGACCAGCATGACTGCCTTGGCCCCGGAGGTTGCAAACCATGCACAGTGTCCATGCTTTCTCGCCAGTCAAGGCAAGCATGCAGCTGCTCTGGCAAGCTGACTTGCAGCTTCATGGATTGCATCATGGGCACTGAGCCGTGGTGGTAATTTATCCATATAGGAACGGATTGGCTCTGCCACCTTCATGCAGCATGTTGAGTGCCCCTGACCTGGCGCATTCCCGACATTGTGCTGCGTTTCCGAGCACTGACGCAAGTCATTGATCAACACAGGTCTGAACCGCTCGTGAGTAAGACCAGGCAGCATGACCAAAACTTGGAAGAAAGGGGCAAGCATTTAGCAAATGAGGCTTGAGGTGCCAAAGATGGTCCCAAAGCAGCCCCGAGGGCACGCTTTGGCCTCAGGCTCAACCTCCGCTTTTACCCACCTCCTTAGCTCAACCCTGCCCGTGATGTTGTTGGCTCCTGCCGGCACTGCGGCATTTAACTGGCGATCCCCTCTCCCATGGCAATTGTCCAGGCACCAGCTCTGATCCAGAAGCAGCTGAGTGCCCAGCATGAGTGGCTCCTCAACTCGCTGGCGTTCTTCAGGTATGGTTACCACATAGGTGTGTTACCACATAGGTGTTCAATAACATGGTGCCTTGAGGTTGAACTAAGGTTCAAGCCCCAGATCCCGTGATTCAGACTAACTAAGTCTACGTTTCCAGGTGTTTTTTTGGTGTTAGGGTTAGTGTGCTCAAACCACTCATTGCTCCTGCGCGGGCATGGGTTGGGAGTTTCTGCTGGGATCATCCTTGTTTGGGGCAAGGTCAGCGCTAAGCGGCGTGTGCTGGCATGGGGCATGGAGGTCGTGAACGCCACCTCCACGCAGGACATGGCATGCAGAGACAAAGCAAAATTCATGCCAATTCAGTGCACGTGGATGTCGTG
>LFCJ01004053.1_pt1 | contig 10730 bp, 15 predicted proteins | sample 643141 | NCBI WGS metagenome assembly LFCJ01 (sample SAMN03766243, study PRJNA286221) | soda lake metagenome | biome: soda lake; feature: Kulunda steppe; material: water; isolation source: sample B1-Br-g2 brine of Lake Bitter-1 | place: Russia: Kulunda steppe | collected 2010-07 | reverse complement strand
CTGTCTCTCTGTCAGTCACACCTGCGCGCACACACACACAACGCACAGCTGCATGTGTGCGCGCTTGCTGCAGGCCTGGCAAGCCCTCGCCCTTGTTCCTAGGCTTTGTCCTGGCAGCCGGCAACCGGCTGGGAGGCTACTTGCGGTCGAGGACCGTCCCCAAGAGCCCTGCCAAGGTGGCCCCATCTTTATAAGCCATCGGAGTGCGCTGTTGACCCAGCAGCGGCGAGGAGGCAATTTGTGCGCATGGAGACCGTCCCCCATACCCCAGCCAAGGTGCCACAGTCATGATGCCAAGGTGCCACAGTCATGACGCCACAGTCATGACGCCAAGGTGCTGCAGTCATGACGCCAAGGTGCTGCAGTCATGACGCCAAGGTGCCACAGTCATGACGCCACAGTCATGACGCCAAGGTGCCGCAGTCATGACGGGCCACCTAAGTCGGGTGGCTGCCCAGCAGGGGCAAGAAGGCTCCTTGTGCGCATGGAGACCGTCCCCCATATACCCTCCAAGGTGCCACTCTTGTCATCACTAACACTTGAGCGGGTGAGGCTTTCAGGATGTGTGTGCGCACTTGTATGGATGCGTGCGCGTGCATGGAAATGCCCCTGCATATGCACATGCACAAGACTGCGAACGCATGCGTGTACTATTAATTTGAATGTGTGTGTGTGCAGATGCCTGAGCGGTCTACTACTGTTCAGCTTGCCTATGGCGGAAGTAGTACTTTAGGTTGCAAGCCCTCGACACTGGTGCGCGGCAGGCCATGAGCACCTGGGGCTTGTGCGCAGGATGATGTAAAGCAGCACAGGTGCACTTGAGAAAGATGAGTGCTTGTGTGCGCATGCGTGTGTGTGTGTGTGTGTGTGTGTGAGGAGGAGGGGGAAACGCTAGGGCACTGATGAGGCGTGACTGCAGTGACTGAAGAGGCACAGCAGCTTCATGACCTCAGCTGGAGCCTGTTGATGGTGGGCTTTTGTTGTCATGCTTCTTTTTCGTGATTTACATGGTTGCATGTTGGGGCAGCAGGTGGGCTGCCGGGGCTTGTCGCAGGCATCATCCCTTAGGACTTAAATGCATGATTGATGCAATAGCACGATTCATGCTGCATGAGACAAACAGGCTCCAATTCAAGCGGGAGCGGGAGGGTGCATTAGCTTAAAGCTTGCTCTTTACCACCCTTGTGATACAGCTCATGCCATGAGCACGGTGACGCTGGGCCATGTTATTGACTGCTCATGGCAAAGTGAAAGGAGGGAGTGCATCTCTTTCTACATCAATCAAGAAAGAAAGGACACCTAGGTCCACACCGCATGTCGTGCCGTAAGGTAAGGTGAGATTACACAGCTGTATTCGTCAGACAAGGGCAGCTGAGCTGAAGCCTACCAGGCCTGAAACCCGATTAACAATCCAGCTTCAAGTATCGAAGTTAGGTTAGGCTACATAGCTGTGTCCGCCAAACGAGGCCAGCTTAGCTGGAACCTTAAAGGCCTGCAACCTGAACCAAATCTAGAGTGGGTCGTATCAGGAGAAAGGTCGTGTCTGGGAGCAAAAGGTTATGGTGAAGTTAATTTCAAGAGTCGAGCCGGAAGACACTCAAAGAGGGGACTTAATGAAAGGTTAGGTAAGGCTACATAGCTGTATCTGCCGATCGAGGGCAGCTTAGCTGAGTTAATGGGAGTTTACGAAATAACCAGGCTCCACAGCAGGAGTCCTCATGCGAGGTAGGTCTACAGGCATGCAAGGGCAATTTCAGGGCAAAGGATGACAAATCTGCACTGGTCAAATAGGGTAAGGCTTGCCGCCTGGCTACTTAAACAAAGTAGCCGCCCAAGCGCACACACTGCAATCCAGGCAGATGCTCATGTCAGAGGAAAGGTAATATCTGAGAGTGAGAAGTTTTGGTAGAAAGCAAATCTCTGTGTCAATTCATCAAGCCATAAAAAAGAAGACTAAACTGTTAAGGATAGCCTGCTCACGTGGTAACCATATTCAATGACGGGAGCAGAAACAACTCTTTGCAGTCACTGCACTGACGGTCAGTAACTACTAGTTAACTACTAGTAGTACTAGTAAGAGAGGAAAGTGGTGATCATCACACATGATGTGTGGCAAGGCCACTGTGTTCAATGATGTAACAAGGGGGCAAGTTTATAAAAGACGGCATGATGAATTAAAGGGCAGTGCACCACCGATGACTGAATCGTACAGATCTTATGGTCTCAGGGATGTGTGAAGCTGCAAGTGCACAATTTTTTGTTGGAAGTGGGCGCTGTCAGTATCAGTGATCATCATGATGATACACCATCATTCATAATGAAGCACGCCAGTTTGGACCCTTGTGCAAGTGAAGGCGATCACAGAAGGACCACCATTGTGCAAATTTGGACTTGAATGGTCAACACACTGCTTTTGAAGGAAAACGTCCATTAATTTCTCAATGTTGCCAACGAAGAAGTGGTACCTCTTTCTGCTCTCTGGGACCTGATACATACCGCCAAGATGAGCCCTCAGGCTGTAGGTGAAATGTCTCAAATGAAATTCATTTTTTCTCTCTCCTTTGTGCTGATAGCTTGTCTTGCTTTCATAAAGTTCTTTGTGCTGTGCAGGAGCCATATCAAAGCGAATGTCAGCCAGGACCTCTTTGTGAAGTGCAAAAAGAAACTTGAAAGTCACAGTGGCGTTTGTGTGCAGGGTGCGAGTAGTTGACAACAAAGCAGCTTGATGAGTGCCACAGCTGGTCCCTTGCAGGCTGCACAAAGAAGCGGCAGGGGCCCAGGTAGCCTATTCGGCACAGTCAACCTTAGCATGCATGCCGACAGTGATCTGTTCGTCTTTTACAAGTTAGTTGCATGAACTCCCCGTACTGTTCATTTGCGTGCAAGACAAGAATGCAAGGGGAAAAGTTATCGCTAATGCCTCATTACTAGCATGCATCCTTTAAAATTGCAACTTGGTGCTCAGGCCATCACTCTCTTTGTTTCAGAAAGGCGATGATCACAACACCCGCACCAAGACTCACATCTTGTGAGTGCTGCACCTAGCCTTGTTCTTTCAGTCCATGAACACAGCGAGCCAACCCTACAAGGTGCAGCCTACATTTTGCTGCTGTAATGGCAGACACAGTCGTGGCAGGCCCCATTTGTGTTGACGGGGCGAGGCATGCAGCAAAACAAGGCAGGTTGCACAGCTCCTGCGCTTTGCATCCTTGCATGCCATCTGTTGCTCAGAACTGGCTCAGGGGCCCCAGGCTCCACAACATGCTTATGTGCAACATGCTCTCCACTTTTGCGTGCGCGGTCAAAGGAACGCCCTTTCCAGCCGTCAATTGCTGTCTTTGCACAGTGGAACTGCCGCGTGCGTGTGGCACCCTACTTGGCAACCTCCATTGAGGGCGCTGCTTGGTAGTCTGCGCCTGCCTGTCGACCAAACCACAAAGGCACGCGGCTAGCGAGCCAAACCTTTAAAGATACACCGGCGGCGCCAATCACAGGCAAGGCCAAAAGCAGCCACAGGGCCAGGTCATGCACCTGCACGGGGTCAGGTCATGCACAGGGCCAGGTCATGCACAGGGCCAGGTCATGCACCTGCACATGTGTCATGGCGAGGGATGCTGAGGTCATGCACCTGCACACGTGTCATGGCGAGGGATGCTGAGGTGGCAAGGCATGTTGAGGCGTCAACGGAGCAGCCACAGCGGCAGGGCAAGCACCTGCGCGCGCCCCGTGTGCATCATTTGAGGGCGTTTGGCATGCAGTGAACGTGCTCAGACCATGCGTGTGCACAACTGTGTGCCTGCCAACCTGCTTTTCTCTCTAAACAAAGTACTCTGTCATGCAGACCGAGCTCCCAGGTGGCCAGCCTGGTTTCCAAGCCACAGACACACACGCCACACACACATGCACACACACACACACATGCACACACACGCGCGCGCGTGCCACACCACAGGGAGGGCCCATCCCTGAAGCAGAGGCGTCAGCAAGCTGGCATCCAGGCCTCCTCATTGCAATATGCAACACACGACTGATTAGGTGATGAGCCCTATACAGGAGCTCGGCGCTCATACACGCGCACACACACACACACACACCTTGGAGGGCCTGTCTGCTTGGCGAATGCCCACGAGGCCCCAAGCAAGCACCGCCTTGTATGACAGGTGCGCGACGGCATGCGGCAGGTGCGCCTTCACAGTGAAGGGCATGGGCGGGACAGCGCACCTGCGGGGCGCACACTCATGTACGCATACACACGCATTCACACACGCGCTGCAGGAGGGTGCGGGCAGGCACACGTGCATGCACTTGGAGCTGTGCGCGCATGGGCTGCAATGCTGTGGGTCATGCACATGCCACACAGCATGTACACCATGCGTGTGTGTGTGTGTGTGTGTGTGTGTGTGTGTGTGTGTGTGTGTGTGTGTGGTGCGTGAGGTGTGTGTGTATGAGTATGTACGTAGAGTGTGGCTGCAAGCGTGGTCACGAGTGTCTGCGAGTGCTAGCTGTGTGCAAACGGTTTGCACCTGCTGTTGCACCGCTATTTGCATCATTTTTAATGCGTTAGGACTATATGGATTGCCTCGGATCCAGGCTTTCAATTGGTCTCAAGCACCCCCATCCCAGACTAGCATGAGCGTGGCCAGTTGCACCTTCCCCATTTTCCCTGTGGGGTGGCATCCTTGCACTCCACTCAGCTGCCATGAGGCTGCATGCCAAAGCTACGTGTTAAGGCTGCATGCCGAGAGGCTCAGGGGCAGGCTGGCTGCAGGCAAGGGTCATGTGAGCGCGCTCGATCACGAGCGCCGGCACTGGCAGTGCTCAGCTCAACCGCCCCAACCAACCAACTCAACAGGGTTTTCCAGGTGGGTGTCCGCCAGCACCTGGCCGCGCCGGCAGGGTCGCCAACTACCAAGCGCCTCACTGTGATGTCTCACAAACTATCAAAAGTCGATGTGTGTCAACAGGTGATCACCTCACCTGCACGTGCCGCTTGCGCATTCTGCACTCTCCTCCCCTGCCACTCCCCAATGCCGCTGCACCCCTCAGGTCCTGCTTGCTTGTCCAGCACCTACCAGGGCTGCATGGCGACAGTGGTCCAGCCTGCCTGTCTGCCTGCTGAGGGCGGTTCTACCTGGATGGTCTAGCACCTTCTAGGGCTACACGCCAGAGCAGTCCTGCCTGCCTGCCTGCCTGAATGCATGCCAAGGGCGGTGCTGCCTGCATGCTTTAGCGCCTTCTTGGGCTGCATGCCAAGGGCGGTCCTGCCTGCCTGCCTGCCTGCCTGCCTGAATGCATGCCAGGGGCAATCCTGCCTGCATAGTCCAGCACCTACCAGGGCTGCATGCTGAACACCTACCAGGGCTGCATGCCGAGGGTGCAGGCAGCCAGCACCATCAGGCCCATCCCGGGGGTCACCATGCTTGTGTAGGAGATACCGTGGGCGGCGCACACCTGCCAGAATTGCACGCGGAGAGCAGCAGGTGGTGGGTGGGCAAGCACGGTTTTGGGTAGGGACAGCTGAGCATGCGTGCCCCTGTGAGCAGTGAGGGTAGCCGTTCGAGCGACGGCATGCGTTTGAGGATCCGTTTGAGGATCCGTTTGAGCATGCGTGCCCCTGAGAGCCCCAGTGAGCGTAGCCGTTTGAGTGACGGCATATGCCCCACGCATGCCCCCCTTCATCATGACCTGGCGCATTACCCAACCCATGCAGCCAGCTGTCAGGGCCCAGCGCCCGCAGCGACACACACATTGCTCACTCTTGGCCAGTGTGCACGTGATCTTGAATGAGCAGATGATCACATACAAACATGCATCCACATGCATCCACACTCCTTAACGCACACAGACACAGACACACACCAAGCGAGCAGATGCACGCACGCACCCACATGCACACGCACACGCATGCACACCCCCACACGCACGCACACCTGCAGGATGCCAAGGCAAGAGGCCAGGCCCATCCAGCCGGCATTCAGGGCCAACGGGAAGATGTACAGAATGCACACCCCAGCGATGCCCCAAGCTCCTGAGAGGCGCAGCCATGGAGGGGATCAGGCAGAGGGTGATGCTCATTGCCGCGGGTATATGCAGCATGCACGTGGGCTGGGCTGTCACACACATGCATGCCTCGCAGGCGCGTGCAGCGGAGGCGCCCTTGTTTGACGACGCTTCACAGGCACGCGCAGCCGCTATGTGCTTATGCTGCCATAAGCCGACAGAGCTTTTTAGGAGGCAGCTGGCTGACACATCATAGCGTGGCCCCTGCGCATGGCACGCACAGCTCAAGGATTCGGCAAAAGGCTCAACCCTGGCAAGGCTCAACGCCCGCAAGCCGCTGCGCCTGCAAGGCTAAATGCTGGCAAGGCTCAACGCCGGTGACACCCATGCGCGTGGTATGAATGGCTCTTCCCAGCAGCCCTTGGATGGCAGGTCACTGTGGTTCACATGCGCACACAGGCCTGTCCGCCTGGAAGGATACAGAGCGGGCACTGACACAGGGCGGGCAAGCTCCCCCCTCCCTGCCTTCCTCACTTGAGCTTGCAAGCCCATGCAGCATTTAATTGACTGCAGCCCTTGCGGCATTCTACTGACAGAGTGTCACTGAGGCCACCCCCGTGCTCCTGCATACCCCCCCGGCCCTCCCCAACCATCCATGCCCTCCCCACAGACGCCCTTAAAGCACTTGCAGGACCCTGGATTCCTCAGCCACAGGTGGGTAGACTAAGCCACAGGTAGACCCTCGAACCCTCAGCCACAGGCAGACAATGACCCCTCCCTCTCTTGTGCATGTCCGCAAGGCTTGCCAGCAACCCGGCAGGTACAGAGCTATGTAACCTAACCTCGCAGCACCCCCTGGCTCACTGATGCCCTCATAGCTTGAGCTCCCAAACCCCTAGCTAGCAGGACCCTTCATGGTAATAAGGTCAAGGCCCCTAAACTTTTTGAACCCAAACTACTCACCAATGCCCTCCTCGCTCGAGCTCCCAATGACAGAGGCGGCCTCTTCCTCTAGCGTCAGGGATTTGCCACTGTGCTTCTGCTGGGCAGCCAGCAGCTGCACATCAAATGCACTCAGCTTGCCGCGCTTCATCAGCTCCTGCATGCACACGCACGGCACAGTTGCGCTCTTTGGACGCATGGATTGGCATGCGTGCCTGTGAGCAGAGGCATGCAGAACGGCATGACTTCACACACGAGTTTGAGCTTTTGTAACCGAGCCCTGGTCGGCATCTGCAACAGATGAGTCGGACCTTGTGTGACTGTGACACACAAGTCAGATCTTTTGTGACCAGGCCTTGGTCGGCACCTGTAGGTTGGTAGACATACAAGCGCATGCGAGCACACGAGACGCATGCTCTGCCCCAGCCATTTCTCTTCAGTCCGTCGCGCATAAGACAGACCAAAGGTCACACAGCGTAAAAGACAGACCAAGGTCACACAGACGCAGGTGCCCATTCACAGACAAGCACATCCTGCGCAGTGCGCAGCCTCACCTGCAGCCCAAGCACACCCTCGCGCAGGGCCAGGGAGATCAGCACATGCCCCAACACCAGAGCAACAGCTGCGCCCCAGAAGCCAATGGCCAGCTCCCGCCCTGCATGGGGGTGAGCATGCGACATGTACTGCATGGGGCTGCCCGGCATGGGGGTGAGTATGGGGGTGAGCATGCAACATGTGCTGGATGCCCTGGATGTGGTTGCCCTGCATGGGGGCATGGGGGTACTGGATGCCCTGCGTGGGGGTGAGCATGCAACATGGGCTGGATGCCCTGGACTCCAGATGAGCTCTTGGGCAGTGGGCCACGATGGGTGGAATCTTGAGTGCTTGCGCGCAGAGGTTGTAATGGAGCTCTTGAGGAGGGCATATGCTGCTGACAAGAACGTGGCGGACGGGCCGGCATTATGACCATAATGTGATCGTATGGCAGCAAAAAAGGCTTTCCACAATCTAGTGGCCCTAGATGGCTGATTCGATTTGTTGTCTAGGTCCAGACCAGCATTTATTAAAGCTTCTTAGGGTAAACCCTCCCAACAATATTCCCATACTGGGGGCATGGGCTACGTTAAGCAGCAGTGGATGGGCGACATTAAGCAGCAGCGGGCACAGCGTTACTTGAGACGCGTAGGCAACAGGCACACATGTACAGGACACAGCAGCATGTTCACTGCACAGGGAGTGGGGATGGGAGCCAGGGGCATGCATTTCCTATGCCTGCATCGCCCCCTCAGTTTATCAGTGTCCGGACCACAACCAACCAGCCACGCCTGCATAGGCCCATCCAGATCCATGTCTGGGAGGCTTCAGAATCTATCAGTGTCCAGGGATTCATCAACATCTGGGGGGGCCCAGTGTTTACCAGTGTCTGTGGGTATTGGATGTCCGGGAGATTATCAGTGTCTGGGGACAAGTGCCTGCCCCTCTCCAGGTTCCTCTCCTGGGTCCTCCAGATCAGTATCTGGGCCACATCCGACCAGCCACATGACCAGGCCGGCCTGATTGCCCTGATCTGTGAAATGTGGGAATCAAGCTGTGGGACCGACGTGTTTCCGCACACATGGAAAGCCCAAGGCCCGGGTTAGAGCCTCGAGAGGGGTGGCCTCAAGCATAATCACACAGTGTTGTTGTTTCCTGCAAGAGCCCTGCCCAGACCAGGTCGCTGTGTCAGCGCATATATCTTTCAAGGAATGGACTGCCTCGTGCGCAAGGACCAGCCCTCCAGATACCTGACCGTGACCAAGGCTGCGCATGCAGACAGCAGCTGAGGACCAAAAGTATCTTGAGGACTAGGCGGACGTTTTTGATCCAGGCACGCTGGGCCTGGGGCATGCAGCCAATGGCAGCGCAGGCAGGGCGGCAGCCCATGCCCACCAACCCTGTCCAGGCCCCAGCCCTCGTTGAGTATGCACATCAATGCACATGCAGCGAAAACGTTTGTGACGTCTCATCATCAAGGACAGGAATGAGGCAATTTAGAAGTAGGCGTCAGGACATAGAATACGTGCCAGCGTAAGCACATGCTGTTGCACGCACGCACCTGGGCGCAGCTGCTGTTGCAAGTACTGGATGGTGGTCCAAGATGCCTCAGCCAGCCAAGTGGCTGCACACAAGCGCCCTGGATATAAAACAGGTAATACAGGAGGGGAGCATGTGAACGCTAGGCATCCAGCCACTTGCACCACTTCATATTTTTGTACAAGGCTTTCAGCCACTCACACCACTTCATATGTCAAAACGAGGCGTTTAGCCGCTTGTACCGATAAGTATGTCAAAACGAGATGTCCAGCTGCTCGCACCGCTTTTGTCACAGGCATAAAGCAACCCAGGCTTGGTTGGAGGCTTGGGTCTGAAGTCACTAACCAAGCCTCCAAGACTTGCTTAAAGGCTGGTGCAAGTGTGCCAGCCCCCAGTCAGGCGCACAGAGCGCCATGCCCGATAGGGAAGCAAAATGTTAAAGCAGACAATCAGCGGCGTAATGTGGGAGGCGCTGCTGAAGACACATAGGCCGACCTTGATGCACATGGCAGGCAGAGGCTTACCAACACGCATGAAAATGGGTCGGGACCATGCCTCACAGCCAGGCACGAGGGTGATCACAACACTGGCAGCCTCCAGCATGAAGATGATGCCCCACACAGAGAAGGCATACCTGAGGGAGTGCAGAGCACGCAGAGCACAAACGTGACATTTGTGACATCGTGGTCAGTAGCCAGCAATGGCGTAGCTGATTGTCTGTGTAGAAGAAAATACAGACTTTTGTCCCATAGCTTAAGTGGCGGCCGCTGATTCTTGCAGTGAGCAAGCCGAGGTTTGGACGCCGTTAGGACGTATTCTGGGGCATGTGGAACCCATCTATTCACTGAAGTACGAGCATCCATTGCTCAAATGGGTGCACACGGAGATCGACAGATCTTTCTGTGTGAATTCTGCATTACAGAACACCTTCTAAAATATTCTTGCAAGCCGTAGGCCAAATGAATGCTTGCTCTAAATTTGAAAACATGGTGAAGTGCATCTCCCATACACACCATTGTCAGCGTGCCACTCCTTCAAGAGGTAATCAAACTTCAAAAAGTAACATGCCCTCTACAGCAGCTACATGGTTTGAGCATACAAGATTATACTTTAATGATTACTTCAATACGTACATTGTAAATTTACCGAAAATGCGTACGCGCCTTCAGCCATACTCATTGAAGCAAGCATCTTTAAGCTTGTGCACCAAATACATCAGCAGCGTGCCTTCTGCCGTGCGCAAGGCAGCCTTCCTCAATAATGACAGTAAACAGACAAACAAATGCAAATGTTCATATTCATATTCCTACCCTGCAGGGGTAATGGGTGTCTCAAAGCGCTTGGTGTTTGGCGTGTTGAATTGCAAGGGGCATCCCTGCACACACAGCATATGCACAAGGTTAAAGTGCATGAAGTCTCAGTATATATGCTGGTCAGTTTTTGTGTGTGTGCACATGTGTGTGTGTATGTGCGTGCATGTGTGCACCTGTGTGCGTGCGTGTGTGTGTGTGTGCATGTGCATGCGTGCGTGTGTGTGTGTGTGTGAGTGTGTGTGTACGTGCGTGCGTGCATGTGTTCATTTGTGAGTGTGTGTGGATCTATGTATGGAGGTGAGTGGGCCCTGGGCCTGCACGCATACACACGCGCGCGCGCCAAAGCACACAGGCACAGGCGCGCGTGTGTGTGTGTGTGTGTACGTGCGTGCGTGCGTGCGT
>LFCJ01004052.1_pt1 | contig 10731 bp, 12 predicted proteins | sample 643141 | NCBI WGS metagenome assembly LFCJ01 (sample SAMN03766243, study PRJNA286221) | soda lake metagenome | biome: soda lake; feature: Kulunda steppe; material: water; isolation source: sample B1-Br-g2 brine of Lake Bitter-1 | place: Russia: Kulunda steppe | collected 2010-07 | reverse complement strand
TTGTGGTAATAAGTTTACCATGTGATCTAGAATGGGAGAAGTTACTGTGGAGGACCGTGGAAGAGTAATTATACCTAAAGCTGTGAGAGATAAGCTAGGGATTAGAGGCGGAGAGAAAATGAAAGTTAAGGAGAAAGACGGAGAAGTCGTTATGAGGCCTGTTAGATCCGGCGATTCATTGAAAGAATTGAAAGGAGTAGTTAAAAAATCGGATGTTGATCCTATGGAAGTTAAAGAGATCTGGAGCGAATAGGCAATGGTTTTTGTTGACAGCAATATATGGTGTTATTATTTTGATCAATCATCTAATGAGCATGAATCGGTCTCTAAAAAGCTAGATAACGTTATTGAAAGCAGTCAGGATATCCATATAAACACCGTTGTATTGATGGAAGTAGGCCATTTTTTAATCAAGAATCTTGGAGGGGTTAAAGGTAAAGAGAAACTGGATCAAATGCTTGAATACAGCTTTAAAATGAGCGAATTGAGCTATCCGACTACAGTTGACTCTCTTGAAATACTTTCAGAGGAACATCATACAGGTATTGGAGGCAGAGACTCTACTATACTTGCTTCAATGAAGGAAAAAGGTGTCGAAAAATTAATTACGCATGATCAGGCCTTCAAAAGGATAGAAGAAATAGAAGTAATTGATCCAGTTGACTAAAAAATTTTCAGTTTCTGAAATTTTCGCCCGAATGGTTTTGCAGGTAGCTCTGCCACATATATCTTAGACGGCTCCAAGCCTTTTGGATAGGGTCATTCACCTGGAAGAAAAGATATTTCCATTCATTGTCGTTAATCTGGACTTTGATGCACGGATTAACGGATCCTTCCTCTAGTTTCAGGCCTGTAATCTCAGAAAATTCTGCGCCATCAACTATCTTCTCATCAGGGTACTGATCTAGAATATTCTCCCACTCGCCTGTCTTTTTTCTGTAGAAGCAGTCTTCCTCAATTGTTACGTCTCCTAACTGGGATTTAATCTTAACCATAGAATGATTTATGGGGTTGAAGAATTTTAGAAGTTACTCTTCGACATATTTTCCTTTTTCACGGCGGAAATCTTCTTCATCCATTTCTTCTCTGACATGTGCTACAAGGCCTGGAGTCCGTGCAATTATGAAGAATCCTTTACCGAGCTCTGGTTCAAAGCCTAGATCGCTCATTATCCCGGCTATGGCGCCATCTACATTTAATACTAGATCAACTTTTTCTTCACCAAATATTTCTTGAATTTTCAGCATTTTTTCAGTAAACTCGCTTTTCAGGCCTAACTTTTCTGCTTTCTCCAAGATTTTCTGGCTTCTTGGATCTTCATCTTTGTAGACTTTGTGACCTAGGCCAGGAATCTTTTCTCCTTTTTCCAGTTTTCCTTCTACTATTTTTTCGCCAGATTTATTTGACTGGAGCAGTTCCATGCATTCTTCTATAGCGCCGCCATGCTTGTCGCCTAAGGCAGATATTCCTGCAGCTACAGAAGTGTTCATCGAGTTTCCTCCGCTCTGAACTGTTCTGGCCGCTACTGTTGAAGGGTTGCCGATACCATGGTCTATACAAGAGGAGAGAACCGTGTTAAACATCTCAGACTCTTCTTTCTCAGGCCTCTCTCCTTTCAGTATTAGAAAAATTGCATCGGAAAAATCCATCTCCATAACATCTTCTAACTCTTCCCCACGGACTACTGCGTCTTTTCCTGACGATGAAATTGATGTTTTCCAGTCAGTCATGGGTTTTCCCCATTCAGTATTTCGGCTGCTTCTTCATATCCTTTTTTGGCGTAGTCTCTCAGGCTTCTTTTCTCCAGTTCTGTAAATATCCTGTTTGAGATCGTCGATTGTGCAGATTCCCTTGATGAATGTACTGGTTCATAATCCACAAACTGTCTAACTAACCCTTCTTTAGGACCATCTATAAAGAACTCTGACCCGTATTCGAACCTCCAGTTTTCCTGCGATGGATCGTCCTCATCGTAAGTAAGGCCGTCTTTGACCTTCAACTCTACTGAGTCTTCCTTGTAAGTTCTCTCTAAAACTCTATCAGGTTCATTCTGTACATGGTCTATTAATGCTAGGGGAGAGATTCGGAACAGGTTTTTATCCTCAGTCTTTATTGGAGGATGATAGATTTGAAAATTATTTCCAGGTTTTCTTTCTGAAGAATACATAAAAATAATCCGGATACAAATTTTTAATTTAGTAACGGAAAAATTTAGGCTTTCGAGGCCATATCCATTTGCTCTGCTGCCCTAGCGAAAATATAGGAAGCCTCTTCATCCCAGTTTTCAGGCCTCCATCGGTTCTCTCTGTACTCAGAGGATTCCAGACCAATATTTGACGCATCTAGGAACTTACTGCTTTCAAATCTAGGATTTTGGTGAGGCCTGTCGGTGTATACTACAGGTTCATTCTCGGTGTACATCATGCTTTCTGGATCTATTGATGGTATTACGACTCTATCAATCTCGTCTATGTCGAAGAATTCCGAGTTTTCAACAGCGTTTTTGTAAGCCGCCTGTTGGACGGCATAGTTCGGCTTCATGGAACCTGTCTTCAGATCGAGTAGCCAGGTCTCTCCTGATTCATGCTCGTAAAGTAAATCGACTGTACCTCCGTAGGAAAACTCTTCTTCCTTCCAAGGAAGAGAAGCGGTATGGACAAACTCTTTCTCTGCAGCTATAACATTTTCCTTTTTAAGGCCTAGTTCTTCTTCCAGTTTTTTGAACTCCTCTTCTATCCAGTCTATCTCTTTTTCAGCAAGTTCACTGCCATTGCGTGCAATGCCTCCCACAGCTTCATCATATTCTAGGACATCAAATTCTTTCTCTTGTTTCCAGTCAACTATATCCTGTAACGGACCCAGATCGCCTTTTTCAGCTTTCAGGTCTTTTAATTTCTGCCAGTACTTTTCAGTGTCTCCTTTAACATCATCAGGATCATCTACATAGTTTTCAAATATTGTTTCGTGAGCCAGAGTCCCTCTAAGCCCGGCGTAATCACGGACGATATCTGCATCATACCTTCCATTCTCCCCGTCATAGATGTTTTTCCAGTGAAAGAGGCCTCCGCCTGTATCAATCTCTCTGTGGAAAGGAAAATCCAGTCTTTCCTGTCTAGACCATTCATCGTAATCATTAGGGAATGGGTCGATTATAGTGGTCACGGAATAGGCCTCTTTATCTCCTGATTTATATTTTCTCAATCCTAGCTCATCTTTAGTTCTTTCAACTCCGAGAACCGCTCTCCTGACAGCATCTTCTACATCTACATTGGTTAGACTCTCAGATTCCGAAACTGCATCCATGAAGCTGAGAGGATCGACTCCATGAGGCCTTATGACTCCTGTATTGTTGCTTACCTTCTTCGCTGAGCTTTCATTGATTCCTGTGGCGTTATCGGATCCTGCTTCTGCTACTGCTTTTTTGATCGAATTCTGAACTATATCAGGATCTAACTCTACAGAATCGAGATCAGAGCGGTAGACCATCTGAATATACTCTCTTGGATCAATACCTTGTCTTTCCAGGCCTGTTTCCTCCTCTAAAAGCTTTGATACTCTTTCTAAGCTATTTTTCATTGACTCAGTGGTATCCTCGAGCAGGGAGTCTATATCAGCTCCAAGCATGTCTTTTGCTTCGTCTTGCTCAATCTGTTCTGACAGGCCCCATCTAAAATTATTCTCACCGCGTTCGAAAGGATAAATTATCTCAGCTCTATCAGCTTCTGAGGCCAGTAATCCGACACCGGCTTGTAAACGGTCAGTCTCATCTGGGCTACCAAGACTGAACATTCTCAAAACACCATCTTCTCTGAGCCCGAGATGATCCTGAAAAAGCGCATCCTCTCGTGAAATGTAAGCGGTTTCAGGCCTGGCTCTACCTCTAGCTGTATAGCTGTCGGCTAGCCAGTTTCCTGCTCTCTCTACTGCCTCGTTCACCGGCAGACCATTAACTTTTGGCACTTCTTCAGACTCTTCTATTTTAAGCGCCAGATCAGATTTCGCAGAATCCTTCAAATTAATGTTGCTTCTGTTTCCCAGAGTATATGCTCTCCATTCTTCCAACAACCTTGATCTATCATCACGGTTTTTTACAGGATTCATCCCGTTGAACTTTGAATCCTCAACATCTACTATGAAATCTGATAAAGCCGAATAGAACTCAGGATCAAGGCTTTGAGAGGCCTCTCGTATAGGCAAGTTCTCAATTATGTGGTTCAGTACTCTTGTATTTCCAGAACCGGTCAAGGACTGGAAATCAGCTACAGTTCTGGAATCCAGATGCAGAGGCCTGTTCATATTGAAGGCCTCCATTGATGCAGAATAGGTTTTGAGCAGGTCCCGGCACAGAGGACCCTGATCATTTAGGCAACCTCTTCAGTGCCTCTTGCCCTAAGAAATTTTGAATCTCTGATCAAAAATAGCCCTCCTTATATTCTCAAATTATCTGAAAAGTTAAATATGTTTTGAAGCGCAAAAGTCTCTGCATATTTTGGATAAAATCACTTACAGGCCTAGCTTTTCCAGCTTTTTACCGATCCTATGATGCATATCAACGATATGAGCGCCAGATTCTTCAAGTCTTTTTTTCTTGTAGCTAGGCCTCTCCTCTTCAGCGCGGATGATTGCTCCTGCATGTCCATACTGCTTTGAAGGTAAGTCTTCTGTAAACTTTCCGGCAATAAATGCAACCACGGGCTTCGACATCTCTTCGTCTATGTATTCGGCAGCTTTTAACTCGCTTCTACCGCCTAACTCTCCAAACATCACAACTGCCTCAGTCTGAGGATCTTCTTCAAAGGCCTTCAAAGCATCTACAAAATCGGTTCCAGCGATTATGTCTCCTCCGATACCCATTGCGGTTGAGACTCCAAGGCCTGACTGTTTTAGTACGTGAGCGGTCTCAGTAGTCATTCCTCCGCTTTTAGATACTATGCCTACTTTTCCTGGGTTGTACATTTCTTCAGGGCTGCTTCCTCCGATAGGCCCTAACTTGGTTTTTCCGGGCGAGATTACTCCTACGGAGGTAGGGCCTACTATTCTTGCATCCTTCTTTTCTGCTTTCTTGTATATCTTCCAAGTATCTTTTACAGGGATGTGTTCGGTGATAATGTTCAGGAACGATATATCTGCTTCTAGTGCTTCAAATGCTGCATCTTTCGCGAACCTTGGTGGAACATAAACTATTGAGGCATTGATTTCCGGGTGCTGCTCTAAGGCCTCCTCGACTGTGTCATAGACAGGTACGCCATGTACTTGTTGTCCTCCCTTGCCCGGGGTGACGCCTGCCACGACCTCGGTTCCGTAGCCAAGCATCTCCGGCACCTTTTCACTTGCCTCTCTGCCAGTGATTCCCTGAACCAATACTTTCGTATCTTCATCCACGAAAATACTCATTTTGAATTCACCTTTTCCATCAATATTTCTGCAGACTCAGTCATAGGCAGATTATTCCGATAAAGACTCATATCAAGACCTAAATCATCTTTAACCTCTCTTAATAGTTCAAAGGCCTCATCTGCCTGAGGACCATCTCTTCTAACCACAATCGGGTAATCAGGTTTTTCCTCTCTCAAGGCCTGAATAAATCCCTTCATTGTCCTCAAAATATTTGTGTTGTTAGCAGTACCGCCTACATGCAGCAATCCATTCAGATCTCTCGACATTATAATTTTAGATAGTCTATAGACTTTTTCTGTTGGAGGATTACCGCCGTACTCAGTGTAGTTATCCGGTTTTCCCCCAGCTTCAATTAAGGCATCCATATTGGTTAGTGATGCGCCTCCACCAGCCAACATCATCCCAATATCGCCATCTAGCTCTGTATATTTTCCGGCCACTCCTCTATGATCGTCTTCATCAATTTTCTCGGCTTTTATCTCTCGCTCTGTTTTTTCGCGAGCAAACTCTGATCTTTCAGGGAAACTCCAATCGTGTCGGAAAGAAGCATCATCCTCCAACTCAATCAATGCGTCAACTACTACAAAATCTTCGCCATCAAATGCCAGAGGATTTACTTCAAGAAACTCTATGTCTTCACTCAGAAAGACCTCGAAAAGCTTCTCTGCAACAGGCCTCAAATCCTTTTCAAGCATTTCAAAATTATTTTCGTCAGTTAACTCGATTTTTTGTACTTCTCTATCCTCTATTCCGGAGCCACCATCCTCAGAGAAAAGCATTACAGGCCTTCTAAGCTCAGTATCCCACAGAAAAGCGAGATAATATTCTTTTTGAATCTCTATCTTTTCCTCAATTAATACTTCATTTACTTCGTGGCCGTTGATTTCAGAGTTTTTCATTTCTTCCGATAATCTTTCTGCTTTTTCTCTAGATTCCGCAAACTTTACTCCACCATGCTTCTTTCTGTCTGAAGCCAGTACTTGAGCCTTTACTACATAACTATCTCCTTCTGTTCCTGGAACGTTGAGGCCTCTTTTTTCTAGGAGTTTTTTGGCTTCGTGTTCGTATAACTCCACACTAACAGTTTTTACAAGAAATATTTAATTTTAGGGCAGGATTATCTGAATGACCTGGTTTGGATTCCTTCGTTGTCGTTGATTGAAATGTGTGTTTTGTCTTTTCCTCTAAATTCGTACTTTGGTTCAACTGAAAATTTCTCTTCTAGCACTCTTGTAACTACCTTTTTGAGGCCTTCAATGTGATATGTTCTTTCTGTAACGCCATCGCCAAAATCTGTGTCCATGCTGTCTTCTGGTGCGGGGTATGACCCCCCCTTACTACTATTTCGGGTTCGTTAATTTCCGGCGTCATTGCTAAGAATTCGTTTACTTGAGCCATAAAGTCTTCCTTAGATCGGGATACTGTATCTAGATGGGATAAATAACCTTCTTTATTGTCTTTGTCATAGACTCATACTGCTATGCAGCAGCCTACATCATCGGAATATAGTTCTCCAGTTTCTAGTAATCCATTGTTTCCAGCGGGCACATATTCTCTAGAATTTTCGGCTAAAATGTCCCATCCGAGTTCATCATCAGGAGCCATTAATACTGTTAAGTAACAACAGTGTTATATGTTTTATGGACAGAAGTATAAGTTAATTGTTAGTTAAAAATCTACTATGGTGTACACTCGTACAGGGGATGAAGGAAGGACAGATCTTTCTTCCGGTGAAAGAGTCTCCAAATTCAGTAAAAGAATCGAGGCCTATGGAACGGTCGATGAGTTAAACTCTCAGACAGGCCTCTGCGCACATTACTCAGATGAAAAAGCTGAAGAACTGGAAAAAGTTCAAAACCACTTACATATTTTACAGGCGGAACTGGCGAACAGAGATCCCGATGTAATGGTTTCACAGGAGGAGATCGACTGGCTTGAAGGCCTGTGCGACGATTACCAGGATGAATGTCCTCCATTGAGAGATTTTATACTGGCAGGAGGATGTGAATCAGCTTCACACCTGCATAAAGCAAGATCAGTCGCTCGGAGAACAGAGAGAAGGATCGTAGAGCTCGATCAAGATGAAGAGTTAAGGCCTCAAGTATTAGCTTATATTAATCGTTTGAGCGACTTGTTTTTCCTGATGGCGAGACATGAAAACTTTCTGAAAGATGTAGAAGAGAAAAATCCTCAATACTAATCTAGAATGCTTTTCTAAAAAATAACGCCCATGAGGGATTTATCCCTCACAGGCTTTGCATTCTAGAATGTTCCGGCTAAATTTCTGGGCCGCATTGACACTCTTCTGGTAGTAGAGGCTTTTTACTCCTTTTTTCCAGGCCTGGATGTAAAGCTCGTTGATGTCGCTTAAAGGAACCTCGTCAGGGTCTATCGAGATGTTGATGCTCTGTCCTTGATCAATGTATTTCTGTCTCTGGGCTGCCTGGTTGATTATCGCCATCTGTGGGATCTCTGAGAATGTCTGGAATACTTCTTTCTCCTCATCTGTAAGGCAGTCAAGGTGTTGTACGCTTCCGTCTTTCTGTGCGATGCTGTCCCAAATTTCTCTTTCATTTTTGCCTCTTTCCTCCAAGATTGCCTCCAGGAACCTGTTTTTCTGCGTTGACTTTAATTTGGCTCCGTCTCTGACGAAGTAATTTGCCTTCAATGGTTCTATGCTTGGACTTACCTGGCCAAGAATGATGCTGCTGGATTTGGTTGGTGCTACACTCATCGTGGTGGTGTTCCGTCTGCCGTATCCTTCCAGTACCTCGGGTTCACCAAATTTATCGGCGAGTTCCTCGCTTGCTTCATAGCTTTTCTCCTTGATTGTCTGGAAGATTTGGCTGTTTTTGTTCATAGCCTCCATACTATTGAAGGGAATCATCTCGCTTTGGAGGTAGCTGTGCCATCCAAGAACGCCGATTCCTATGGCTCTGTGTCTCTTGGCGAATTTGACAGGCCTCTCCATGAACTGTGTTCCCTCTGCCTCTTCGATGAACTCCTCCATTACAGCATCCAGGAAGTAAGTAAGGGTCTCTACTGCATCAGTATCCTTCCATTCATCGTAGTGTAAAGCATTCATGCTGGAAAGACAGCAAACAAAGCTCTCATCAGGAGTCGCCGGTAGAGCTATCTCGGTACAGAGATTCGAGGCATTGATTTCGTAGCCCTTGTCCTTGTAGACCTGTGGTTTACCTTCGTTCATGTTGCCTCTGAAGATGATGTATGGAACTCCTATGTTGATCCTTGTCTCTACGATTTCGGCCCATGTCTCTCTTTTTTCTTCATCGCCGTCGATCATATCTTGGAACCATTCATCGCCGATTATGACACCGTAGTAGATATCCTGTACAGGGTCGCCTTCCGTCTTGATATTCAGCCATTCATCAAGGTCATCGTGTTCTACATCGATGTAACCTGCGAACTGGCCTCTACGGGTCTCACCCTGACTGATAACATTGATAGCGGTATCGAAAAGCTCTGTAAATGAGTAGCTACCGTTGCTCTTCCCGTTGTTTGTAATTGGTGAGCCTCTAGGCCTAATTTCACCCATGTAGCCGCTTGTGCCTCCTCCGAGCTTTGTCATCTCCCCGACCTCTGCATGGGTGTAGAGAATACTTTCCATGTTGTCTTCCATGTAGCTGCCGAAGCAGCTGATCGGAAGGCCTCTGTCAAGTCCGAAGTTTGCCCAGATTGGGCTGGCAAGGCTGTAATATCCCCGGCTCATGTACTCGTAGAACTTGTCAGCGAATCCTTCTTCATCCAGGATTTCCTCTGCTCTTTCTGCGATTTCCCTGATTCTTTCCTTCGGCTCTGTATCTTCCAGAAGGTATCCTTCTCTGAGGAATTCTTTGCTGTCCTCATTCAGCCAGTAAAACGGTTTTTGATGCTCTTCGTGTACTTTCTTAAGTGCTTTTTCTGCCTGTTTTGTCTGGTCTAGAACTTGGTCTGTGTGTGTCATTTAAAACATATCTCCTGCTGTAACTGATTTCGTGTTTTTGTTGTAAGTGGTAGATCTCTTGCTGAAGAAGTCATTGTCCTTAGTCATCATGATGTCTTCATCGAACCAGCGAGTTTCCTCCAGTTTCTCCTCGTCTACATCGAAGATCGGATCGACGTCAACGTTTTCTAGGCTCTGGTTGAACCTGTCTTTGAGGAATTCATCGATGTACTTTCTCGGTAAAAATTCTAATTCTCCTTCGCTGAAGATCCAGTCCAGTATATCTTGTTCCGCTTCATAAGCTCTCATACAGGCCTCCTGAACTTCTTTCTCGAATTCTTCATCGAATAGCTCTGGGTTTTCTTCTCTGATAGTATTGACTAATTCTACTCCGAAGAGGCCGTGGATCTGTTCCTCTTTGCTGGTTGCCTCTACTGCGTTAGAGATTCCCTTGAACTTTTTCTCGTACTTGTCGAAGCTGCTCATTATCAGGAACTGGCTGAAAAGCGATACATGCTCGACAAAGGTGCTGAACAACATTATGCTTTTCACATATTCTTCTCTGTCATCGCCTTTAGCTCCCTCAAGATAATCGTCAAGGTAATCGATTCTCTTTTTCATGGCTGGTACTTCAGTAACTTCCTCGAAGTCCTCTGAAATCCCTAGGATATCCAGTAGATGGCTGTAGGCATCCATATGCCTTACCTCACTTTCGGCAAAGGTCATTCCGACGCTTCCAATTTCAGCCTTCGGCATATCCTCGTATATTTCGGCCCAGAATGTCTTTACACTGACTTCGATTTGAGAGATAGCCAGCATAGTCTTCCTGATAACGCTTTTCTCGACATCGGAGGTATTTACCTTGAAATCTTGGACGTCGCCAGAGAAGTTGAATTCGGTGTGTACCCAGTAACTGTTCCTGATCGCATCCTTGTAATCAAGGAAGCCGCTGTATTCATATGGTTTCAAACTTTTCCGCTCATTGAATATATCGGTTTCTGCCATGACCAAATATTTACTGACGCCATTTAAGTATTTAGTGTGTGTAGTTCGTTACACCCACTACATGTAGTGGTTTATAACGTTAATTGAACTCTTGAGTTATCACAAAACTGTAAAAAGATTTCAGCAACTGAGGACACAAACATTTAATTCCGCCCAAATCATAGATTGTATCATGGAAGGAAAAATTGCGATTGTCACTGGCGGAGCATCAGGAATTGGAAAAGCTATATGTGAAAAACTAGCTTGGGAAGGTGCAGAACTAGCGAATAGAGATCCTGATGTGAAAGTTTCTGAAGATGAGATTGACTGGCTGGAAAATCTCTGCGATAAGTATCAGGAAGAATGTCCGCCGCTCAGAGACTTCATACTAGCTGGAGGATGTGAAT
>LFCJ01004049.1_pt1 | contig 10737 bp, 14 predicted proteins | sample 643141 | NCBI WGS metagenome assembly LFCJ01 (sample SAMN03766243, study PRJNA286221) | soda lake metagenome | biome: soda lake; feature: Kulunda steppe; material: water; isolation source: sample B1-Br-g2 brine of Lake Bitter-1 | place: Russia: Kulunda steppe | collected 2010-07 | reverse complement strand
TTCAGCGAGGGTATTCGTCCCGTCCTCGTTGACCGCCATCAGCCGCCCGCCAGCGTTCACCAGGACCGTTTGCTCGGCGATAGCGGGGGTACTCACCGACCACTGCATCGGCCGAAGCCAGCGACGGTCGCCGGTGGAGCCGTCGAGTGCGTACAGGCGGAAGTCGGTGCCAGGGACGTAGACAGTCCCCTCGTCGACGACCGGCGTCAGTAACTCGGCACCAGTGTCGGGTGTGAACTCCCACTCGACCGCACCGCTTCCCGGATCGAGGGCGACGAGACCGGGCGCTGGATCGCCATCGCTCCCGTCGCCGACGCCGACGTACAGGGAATCTCCGTCGAGCGCCGGCGTGGAGTCCCCGTAGTTTCCCGACTGGTCCCAGTCGCGCTGGCCGGTCCCCGCGTCCACCGCGAGCAGTCCGTCCTCGCTGGGTGCGTACACTCGATTCGGCCCGACCGTTGGTGTGACACTCCCGAATCCGAACTCACTGTCGAGCTCCCAGATCATTTCGCCAGTCTCTGACTCGAGGGCGTAGACCGCCTCTCCGCTGGCGAGATAGAGCCGGCCGTCACGCACTGCTGGCGGCGGCCCTCCGGTGATCTCGCGGTTCCACAGTTCCTCGCCAGTCTCCGGGTCCATTGCGAACAGCTGCGTCTCTTGCGATCCAGGTGACAGAAACGCGTACACTGCATCAGCCGTGACGGCGACGCCGCCCCGGCTTTCCGGCTGTACGAAGTCGCCGCCCCCAGCCCACACCTCCTCACCGGTCTCACGATCGAGCGCGTGAACGCCACGCCCGCTGACGGCGAAGACGTGCTCGTCAGTCACCCCGATGTCGGCCCGAAGAACGCTGGAATCAAGCTTCGTCGTCCACAGGCGCTCGCCGGTGTCGACGTCGAACGTATGCACCTGCGATTCGCGGAGTCCACTGCCGACGTACGCGATCCCGTCCGCGACCACCGGTTGTGTCACCCGTCCCCAGGTGTTCGACAGCCAGTCGACCCCGGCCACATCGTCGGGGCCTGACACAGCCGGCTGCCAGCCGCTATTGGCGAGGTCGGTTTCGAGCAGCGCGGTCTCGTCGTCGGTTGGCAGGATACCGAAACAGCCAGCAGTGCCGACCCCAAACGAGCCGGCTGCAGCAGCGAGGAACCTGCGGCGATGCATTATAAAACCAATCTGTTGCGTGTGGAATAAGCCTTCGGTGAAGCTCGGTCGAGACGGCGCATGTGGGTCACAGACTCGCTGTTCGGCCATCGGGTCGTCCTGAAAGGGATTTTATCACCGGGAGTCGAAGGCCTTATATGGTCGATTTCCAGAAACGTGAGACACGCCGAGGGCCAGTCGACGACAGCGATCGAGACGGCGAAGACGAACCCGGCGACGGCGCTGCGGACGCCGACGACGGGCACGAACATGACCACGAAGCGGACGACCACCACCATGACCATCACCGACACGACGACCACGATCATCACCACCACGACGTCGACCGGCTGGGCGTCGCGGTCGTCACGGTCTCCTCGTCGCGCACGCTCGACGACGATCCGGCCGGCGATCAGATCGTCGCCGGATTCGAGGACGCCGGCCACAAGGTCGTCGCCCGCGAACTGGTCGGCGACGCCCACGGCGCGGTCCGGGATACCGTCGCGGCCCTGGCCGCACGCGAGGAAGTCGACACGGTCGTGACGACGGGCGGCACCGGCGTGACGCCCGACGACGTGACGATCGAGGCCGTCTCGGCGCTCTTCGAGAAGGAACTGCCGGGCTTTGGCGAATTGTTCCGACTGCTGTCCTACGACGAGATCGGCACCCGGATCGTCGGCACCCGTGCGACCGCTGGCATCGTCTCCGCGACGCCGGTGTTCTGTCTGCCCGGCAGCGAGAACGCTGCGCGACTGGGCACCGAGTCGATCATCGTCGAGGAGGCAGGTCACCTCGCCGGGCTCGCTCGCCGTTGAGTGGTATTGTGAACCGTTTGCTGGCTTCCGATGTTAAAAATACCAGTACCTGGTTTGAAACGGCGTTTTCGCTCGCTTCACGTTGGTATCCCGACCGAAACAGCTACGTGTTGCTTGCCTGAATAGTCTGGCGAAATGGCCCTCCCGCCACCGCTACGTGCCCTCCGCAAGCTGTTGTTCGATCCCGAATCGTTCTTCGAGAACCGGTCGCCGATCCGGACGCTTCCGGAGGCGACACTCGTCGTTCTCGCAACCGCAAGCTGTGTCACGTTGGCGTTCGCCGCGATCGGTCGAATGTTCGCTGTGAACATCGACGCCACCTACACCCGGACCGAGATGGAACCGTGGCCGGACGCGCAGTGTGAACAGTTCGACGACATGGGTACCGCTCCCGAGCCCTGTCAGATCGACGAATCACGAACGACCGAGGTCGACGTCGGAGCCGAGGTGTGGGACGTCTTCGTCGGCTATCTGCCGTGGGTATTCGTCGGTCTCGTTGTTAGCTGGGTGCTGATCGCCGTCGGACTGCACCTCCTCTCGGCGCTGTTCGACGCTGAGGGATCGTTCGCCGGCACACTGGCGGTCGTGGGGTGGGCGATGCCGCTGGAATTCCTGCAGGCCGCGGTCGGCGTCGGCGTGCTCGCCGCAACAGCCTACGGAACGGAGTTCGCGTCAGATCCCGACGTTCTGGCCGACCAACTGCAGACGATGACCGAGGCCGGCGTCTCGCTGCCGGGGACAGTCGCTGCAATCGTCGTGATCGGCTGGCAAGCGTACATCTGGACGTACGGAATCGCCCGGGCACGCTCGCTCGATACCGAGGACGCTGCCCTCTCTGCGGGCGTCCTCGGCATCGTCCTCGTGGTACTCGTACTGCTCTGATCTGGTGAGCAAGGACCGAACGTGACGCGTTACGATGGCAGCGGACAGAGGCTCGCGGTCAGTACCGCGACCTCGTCCGTCTCGTTTCGCGCACCGTGGCTGACACCGCGTTCGTGGACCACGACGCCTGGGGCAGTAACCTGCTCTTCTTCCCCGTCCTGTATCACCGTCACCGTTCCTTCGAGAACGTGAAAAACGTTCGTCGCGTCGGGATGGTCGTGGGGCGGAAGTTCCGCGCCGGGGCCGAGGGCGAACGCCTTCACCAGTACGTCGTCGATAACGACGACCTCGGCGTCGACACGCTCTCTCTCGTCTGGGTCGAGATCAGGTAATCGGTCGAGTGACATCTCAGTCTGGACAACGGGCCAGACGCTCAAAACGCTTCGCGATGGGAGAGTGGGTGGCGTTCGTGATGAACGACTGGAACCGGCTGTCTCCGGCGGGGTGTGCGTGTGTTGCGCTATTCCGGATGACCCTGCGTGTAGGTCCGCAGACACGTTATCCGGCCGTCTACGACGGTGTGGACGTCACAGAACCGGAACAGTCCGTCGCCGTCCGCGTTCAGTAACCGTCCCTGCACCGCTGCGCCTTCGGCGTCGGTGAGGACGCGCTCGATCTCGTGGGTCGTGTCGGTCATCGGACGTCCCTCACGCATGAACGTCACGAAGGCGGCCCGGTTCTCGAACGTTCGGTCCGGTCGGTACTGAGTGAAAGAGGGCGAGAGTATCCTGGAGAGGTCGTCGTACCGATGCTCGTCGAGGGCTGCGTAGAACCGTCGAACGAGCTCACTCGAATCTGCCATATCACCTCTGCGAACCGGAGGATAACAAACCCTCGGGCGATACTCAACAAGTGGAAATGAGAAGACCCATCGCTCGGGCCTCAAATACTCGGATATGGTCTACGCCGATCTACACGTCCACACGACGCGTTCGGACGGCTCCCTGACGCTCTCTACGCTACCGGATGCTGCACAGAAAGCGGGCGTCGAGGTCGTTGCCGTAACTGATCACGACCGGCTTCACCCGGATCTCACAGCGCCGGTTTCGGCGATCAACGGAGTCACCGTCATCAGCGGCGTCGAACTACGCGTCGAGACAGAAACCGGCCAGCGCGTCGACCTGCTCGGCTACGGGGCGCGCCCGGACGGACCTCTCGAACGCGAACTCGATCGGATCCAGCGCGACCGGGTCGGGCGAGGTCGGGCGATGGTCGACGCCGTGGAAGACCACCTCGACATCGACCTCGACCTCACCGTCGAGGAGGGGTTCGGTCGGCCACACCTGGCGAGGGCAATCGCCGACCACCCCAGAACGGCACTGGGGTACAACGACGCCTTCGAGGAACTCATCGGCAGCGACGGGCCCTGTTTTGTTCCACGCGACGTATCGACATTCGAGACTGGAGTGGACGTTCTTTCGGCCTCCTGTGCGCTCGTCGGGCTTGCTCACCCCCTGCGGTATCCTGATCCCAAACGTGCTCTCGAACTAACATTTCACCTCGACGCCGTCGAGCGGTACTATCCCTACGGTCGAGCGGTCGATACAGCCCCCGTCGAGCGAACGATCCGTGATCACGACCTGCTTCCAACTGGCGGTAGCGACGCCCACGGAACACAGCTCGGTCGTGACGGCCTCGACGAGACTGCATACGAACCGATCGCGACGGCGATCGAGAACGCCGATCGATGACGGATCAATAGCGTAGCGTTCAATGCCGTTCGGTTACAACGGTGATGTATGCAGTGTCATTACTGTGACGACCCCGCTACCGTCGCCGCCGAATCGGACGGGATCAAGGTGGGCCTCTGTGAGACGCACTTTCAGGAGCGACTCGAGGAGCTCGCAGAATCCGACGCCCTCGATGACCTCAAAGAGCGCGTCGACGTCGACCACCGAGAGTGAAACGGTTCTCCGGGTCGTCACGTCCGTTCTTCGCCCGATATCTCAGAAAGTATAGAATATATCAGTGCGTTCATTACGGAGTAGCATGTATCTCCAATGAGTCAGATGGAACTGGTCGCGATCGTCGCCGTCCTCGCCGCGGTCGTCGGGAGCATGCTCGCCGTCTTGCTCGGAGTCTGTGTCGGCTACCGGCGGTTGCGCGTTCCGATCGATCGACCGTCGTTCGCTCGCCGGCGTCTCCGGGCGATCGTTCCATATGGAGGAGCACTCGTTCTCGTACTGGCAGTGAACAAGGGGCTCGAAAGTTTCAGCACTGAACTGTCCTGGGCGATCGGCGTCAACGCAACGGGGACTATCTACGCGATTGAGGGCGGCTTCGTCAGGGCGCTGCAGCAGTCGTTCCCCGAACAGGCGGCGCTGTATTTCTCGTTTATCTACGTCTTCGGATACGTCGTCTTACTCGTATTTCCGATGATCGCGTACTTCTTCAGCGAGTCGATTCGCTCGCTCAAGCTACTGTTGACGGCCTACGCCATCAACTACGCTGGCGGTGTGATCTGTTACATCCTGTTTATCGCGTATGGACCCCGCAACATCATGCCCGACACCGTCAACCAGCCGATGTTCGAGCTTTTTCCGGAGGTCATGTTACTGACGTCGTCGGTCAACACGAACACCAACGTCTTCCCATCGCTTCACACCTCACTGTCCGTGACGGCGATGGCGTTTGCAGTGTTGACCCGCGATGAGTACCCACGCTGGGTCCCCGTCGCGATGTTGATCGGCTGGAGCGTCGTCGTCTCGACGATGTATCTGGGTATTCACTGGCTGATCGACGTGCTCGCGGGAATCGTCCTCGGGGTCGGGAGCGTCTACGCCGCGAAGTATGCCGTCGACTGGTACGAACGCATGACGCTTGCCCGGGCTAGCCCCTCCGAGACGACCGCTCGATCGGACTGAAATCGCGGTGCGAAAATCCCGCAACGATTTGTACCGCGGGAACGCGTTCTGTGTATGGAACAGATGGATGGCCTCGCGGTGACCGCCTGTGAACGCTGTCCCGAGCTGTGTGCTTCTCGCAGTCAGATAGTCAACGGTACAGGGCCCACAGACGCCGATGTCGTCTTCATCGGCGAAGCACCGGGAGCGACCGAGGACGAACGCGGCGAGCCGTTCGTCGGCCGGAGCGGTGACGTTCTGACGGCGGCATTGCGAGACGCCGGACTCGGTCGCTCGGACGTTCGGATCACGAACTGCGTCCGGTGTCGCCCGCCCGAGAATCGCGATCCGAGCGGCGAAGAACTGGCGAACTGTCGTGAGTATCTCGACCGGGAACTCGAGCTGCTCGACCCGGAGGTGATCGTCACGCTGGGGAAGGTCCCAACAGAGCACCTGCTGGACCGATCCGTAGCGATCACGAAGGAGGCTGGTGAGGTCGAGGAGGTCAGAATGGGCGATCGGTCGCATCGTATCCTGCTGTCGGTTCATCCCGCGGCAACGTTGTACGATCGGAGCCAGCGTGGGACGTTCGAAGAGACGATCGCGACAGCCGCCGAACTCGCAGGTGCTGAGAGCGGTACGAGTGGACAGGCCCGCCTCGGCGATTACGACTGAACGGCTGCAAGCAAACGGCCTCTTTCGATTTAATCGAACGTCGTATAATCCGGTTGACAAGCGGCCTGTGCGAGGCGACTGAACGCTGTGGGCCAGACCGTTTGCACGCGATATTCGGCCGAAACGGAAGGAACTTCCCGCGTCGAACCGAACCTGCGGGTATGAGTCAGCAGACGACAACGGCGACAGACGAGCGAGCTGTTTCGATCGTCGTCGTCGACTACGGTCTTGGGAACCTCCGGAGCGTGACCCGTGGGCTGGAGCGGGCAGGTGCGACCGTCGACATCACCGACGATCCGGACGCCTTCGAGACCGCCGATGGGATCGTCCTTCCCGGCGTCGGCGCGTTCCGGGAGGGTGTCGAGAACGCCGGACCGTACCGGGACGCACTTGCATCCGCCGCCGAGCGCGGACAGCCGCTATTTGGCATCTGTCTCGGTATGCAGATGTTGTTGACCGATAGCGAGGAGGCAGACCACGCAGGCGAGGGCGACGTGACGGGCCTCGATTTAATTCCGGGAACCAACGTCCGGTTCGATCAGGGCCAGAAAGTTCCGCAGATGGGCTGGAACGAACTGAACGTCCAGCGCGAGCACCCACTCGTCGAGGGGATCGACGGACAGTACGCCTATTTCGTCCACTCTTATTACGCCCAGCCGGACGCTTCCGAGGCGGTCGTCGCGACGACCGACTACGGTGTCGAGTTCCCGAGTATCGTCGCCAACGAGGCGGGCAACGTCTTCGGTACTCAGTTCCATCCCGAAAAGAGTGGCGAGACGGGGTTACAGATTCTCAGAAACTTCGTCGAAATCTGCGCTGACAAGTAGGATCGCTGTGTAGGGACATCCGGCGGCGACCCCGGAAATTAATAAATCATTCCGGTACCAGCGCGTCGTCACCTCCAACCGACCAGCCCTCGACGCCCGAATCGTAGGAGACTTCCCAGAACTGTACCCCGTTGTCCGACTGGGGGCCACCGACTACGCGACCAGTTTGCTCTTCTGGAACGGTGTGAACGACAGAGTCGTCGAGACTTGGACCCTCCCGGACGTTCAGGTCGCGAGTCACTTCGACTCGCGTTCCATGACAGAACGTCGGACACGCGTCGAGATACTGCTCGACACTCCATCCCCAGATATCCTCGTCCGTCCAGTGGATTCCCCACCACGTTTCACCGTCGGCGGTCTCGGATCCATTGACGATGGTCCCAACGTCGCCGTCTTCCATCGTTTCGATCACGTCGGCGTTCAGGCCGGGCTCTTCACGCGTATTGACCGTCGTCGTCGCCGTGATCGGCTGGCCCTCTGCGAACGCGGGACCATCGTCGGCGTCACCATCGACGAACGACATGAGTTGGTCGCCGTCCCAGTCGGGGCCGGGACACGCGGTTTGGTTCGACGACGAACAGCCGCTATCCACTGGCGCGTGACGGTGTTCGATGATACCTCCTTCAGCGTCACAGGGCACGGTGTAATCGCGATAGTAGTCCAGCGGGATGTCGTACTGGTCGGCGAGATACTCGATGAGTTCGGCCGACTGCTGGTACATCGTCTCGGAGATATGTCCCTGGGCTTCGGTCCACTCGTGTTCAATCCCGATCGAGTTCGCGTTGAAGCCACTCGCGTGGTAGGCAATATCGCTTTCTTCGACCATCTTCGTCGTGTGCCCGTCCGAGTTCCTGATGACGTAGTGGGCACTGACGTTGGCCTCGGGATTTTGGAACCAGTTGATCGCTCCCGAGTACTCGCCGACTGTCACGTGGACGACGATCCAGTTGATATCGGCAGCCGTTCTGTTCGAACTCCCGTAGTTCGTCGAGTGGGCTGGCTCCCAGGTGTCTACCGGTTCGGCACTCGCGGTTCCGCCAGTCGCCGCGAGTGACCCGCCGACGGCGAGCGATGCGCCCGTTGCCTGCAGCAGTTTGCGTCGTGGTAGCTCCATCTGCATATTTCGAATTGAGATCATAAATTATATAATTTATGTGCATTTATTAACCATTGTTTTTGTCCGTTTTGCAGAGAATATATTAGTGCTGCGACTTTCCCGGAACGATGAGCGTCGACGACCCGAACGTGGAGTCCGGTGTTTTTGTACTGAGCCCTTCACTAGCACAGTATGACAGTCCTCTCGACGTCCGACGAAGGAAAGTTCCTGATGGATATCAGTGGCGAGCAGATCGGCATCGTCACCGAGGTCGACCCGAGCACACAGGTCGCCTACGTCGATCCCGATCCGGATATCACGGACGCAGTACTGCAAGGATTTGGCTTCGGCGATGCGGCCAACGACGATATCGAGGTACCGGCCGATAGCGTCGAGATGGTGACCGATACAGAACTTCGAGTCGCTCGCGATCTGTAACGCAACCCGGTTTTCGGCCGCCTACCGTCGTTTCGCGAGTTCGGCGCGCAGATCCTCGAGTCCCATGTCCTTCATCGCCAGCAGTACCAAAAGGTGATAGACGATATCGGCACTCTCGTAGGCAATCTCCTCGCGGTCGTCGTCTTTCGCCGCGAGAATGAGTTCGGTCGTCTCCTCGCCGAGTTTCTCTAGCACTTCGTTTTCACCTTTCTCGTGGGTGAAAAGCGACGTGGTGTACGAATCCTCCGGGAGCGTTTCTTTCCGATCCTCGATGACGGCAAACAGTTCGTCGAGTACGTCCTCGGTCATGTCCGAGGGGTCGGGAGCGACAATATAAAAGGGTGCGTTCTCCAGACGGATCAGGCTAACTCGGCGACGTCCTGGATTCGGTCGAGGTCCTCGAACTCCGCGGCAGGCTGTGCGCCGTCTTCGAAGACGTCGGGGTCGACCTCGATGTCGGCGTTGGTCCGGGACGCCAACGCGAGGGAATCGCTCGGCCGGGCGTCGATCGTGGCTTCGCCCCGCGGTGTGTCGACATGCAAATCGGCGATGTACGTGCCATCCTCAACATCGGTTACCGCGACGTGGCGAACGCGACCGCCGAGTTCCTCGACGACATCAAGCAGGAGGTCGTGTGTGAGCGGCCGGCCGATGTCCTGGGCATCGAGGCCGCGAGCGATACTCGCGGCCTCCTCGAACCCGATGAAGATCGGCAAGACGTCGCCTTCGTCTTCGACCGCGAGGACGGCGACCGCGACCGGACCCTGGGGTGTGCCAGCCACGCGGACGGCGTCGATAGTCGCCTTCATGCAAGGGCCAACGTGATGCGGGGAGAAAAGTCTCTGCCCTCTCTTGTATCATTTAAAATATTTAGAATAGCTCTTCTCAGTCATAATATCTCGTCTCAGGACCCCCTCCTTCAAACAATAAGCCACATATGCCGTAACGGACTAAAGAGATATAATGACTCACGTCTCAACCACCGAATTGCTTGAGTCACTCGATGGGAAGGATGACGAGGCCATCGAAGTGCTTGATGAAGAGTCGATGACTGTCGAGATGGCTCGGTATAGTGCGGGTGAAGCAGCACCGAAAAATCCCCATACAGAGGACGAACTCTACTATGTCATCTCCGGATCCGCGAAAGTACGCGCTGGTGATAGCGTTCACTCGGTTGAAGCTGGTGATACGGTATTTGTTGAACAAGGACTCGAACACGATTTTTTTGATATCAATGAGGAACTTGTGACACTCATTATCTTCGCTGGTTCAGAGAACCCAGCGTCGTACTCAATACGAGGCTAAAGTCCGTGGCCTGTGCCGGAGTTATCGGCTTCCTCTCCGGCCTACTCGCGTCGTCCTTCCGACTGGCGTCGGAAGTCTTCGCTCTCTCCTCACGGGCCGCAGGCCCGTTCGGATGGTCAGCGGGAACCCCGTTCCCACACGACTTGAGGCCGGAGGCTCCGTCTCGAAACTGTTGACTGGTAGGAATCTCAGCGTTCAACCCGCAGACTGTATGTAGCGGGCTGTATTTGCCTGAGCGACGGGAATGTGAATGGGTCAATCAGTGAAGCGAGAGCAGTATCATGTTGAGGTGTGTCTTCAGCGGTCAGTCGGCCAGAGAAAACGAACCCGTCGTTGTGCGCAGGTAGCGTTCGTCTGATCGACGATAGCCAGATCGGCGTTGACGAAGACGATCGATTCAGGACGGCGATCCGCCAACTCGTCCTTTCGCACGGCCGGGGAACGTGAGCACCCAGAGGATCGCTAATCCGATCAGGTATGCCAGTGCGATGGGGATCGCAAGCAGGAGCATGAGGAACATCCCACCGGGCGAGAAGACCGCCGAGAGGGCGAAAATCGTGATCGTAACGATTCGCCAGCGGTCGTACATCGCTTCGAACGAGATGATGTTGTTCCGGTGGAACAACCACATCGTCATCGGAATGTTCGCCAGGAGACCGATACCCGCGGTGAGGAAAAAGACCGTCCAGAAGAAGTTCCGGAGGCGGAAC
>LFCJ01004048.1_pt1 | contig 10737 bp, 14 predicted proteins | sample 643141 | NCBI WGS metagenome assembly LFCJ01 (sample SAMN03766243, study PRJNA286221) | soda lake metagenome | biome: soda lake; feature: Kulunda steppe; material: water; isolation source: sample B1-Br-g2 brine of Lake Bitter-1 | place: Russia: Kulunda steppe | collected 2010-07 | reverse complement strand
GTTCGATTCTTTTTGTGTTACTGGGTGCGCGTTTCCGCTGTAAAAACATTCGTTAAACAATTAGTCTGCTTGTGTGTTAACACACTGCACGGTTAGATGTCCGTGAACCTCAGTTAACAGCTAAAGTATCGTTATAAATCAGGGGTTCGCGTGTTTGTGAGCGCGTTCACGCGCGTTATTTGGGCGTGAATGAGGGATTATCGGACATCGCTCATCACCGTCCCCCGTTCCCCAGTCGGTCCCATAGTGCCCGGTCGGTCATCTCCTGACCCGTCTCGTCGGTGACGTGCGCGTCTCGATGCCAGACCCACCATAACGCCCACGACTCGTCTGCCGTGGTGAGCGTGGTTGGGTCAGAGTCGATTGGGTGGTTCGCAGTCACTGTGTACACGTGCCCGTTCCCGTCGCCGTCGTCGTCGTCGGCGGGGGGTGTGTGTTCGGGGAGGGTTGATTGTTTCATTGTCGTTTACCTAATTTTAGCTTCAGTCATGACTTCGATAGCTATGCTGTCTGGTATCGCTCCTAAGTAATTCGTGGTAAATGTTTGTACATCTGACCATCCACCCCATGCCATTACCACGTCTTTTGCTCGTGCTCCACTCAGCCGCCAGTACGTGTGTGTTGCCCACGTTCGACGCAAGTCGTGTGCGGTCACGTGTTCCCAGTCGTCGTTCGATTCTGACAGTCCATCTGCTGCTCGTGTAACGTATCTTTGAATGGTTCGTTTGGACACATCCACGAGTGAATCTGATTCAGTTAGTCCTTTGACGTTCTTAATCATCTTAGCCTTACTTGCAACAGAAGATGGGACTGGTGTTTCTCGGAATCCTGTTTTACCTTCTCGAACCGTTAGCATCCAGCCTTCTTCTTCTGTATCCATTTTGCGAAAATCTGTGATTTTGATTTGGGGGATCTCGTCTGAACGTAGACCACACAGTAGCAACTCAATCGCTAATTGTTTAGATGGTTCTTCATCGTAGTGGTCTTTGATTTGGTCTTGTTCATCGTCACTCAACCAAACGCGGTACCCGTCCTTTTTTGAAAATGGTTCTTTCTTCATGCAATTTCATCTATGTATTCTACTAGTAAATACCTTGTCACCGATACAAGTCAAAATAGTATTCACGACACACTGATTCAAATGTAAGTGTTGAACACCCCTGTAACACGTTGGAAGGTGGGGTAATTGAGTCAAAACAAAGGGTTCGGGTCGGACAATACCGTATTCTCCGACAATGATTTTCGTAGTGTTACTGAAAACATTAGTTTCCCTTATTCAATTTGGTAACTGATTTTCTCAATTTGTTCATCATCGAGGTATTCGCAAACGATGTCGTGAAAAGCGGTTTTGAAGCGGTTTGGGATGTCGTAGCGTTTACGTATGCGTTCTGGTCCGATCAGGATGTGATGTTCCAAGTGTAACTCGACAAGTCTTCTCATCGCGCGCGGCCACCAAGTGTAACTGTACACTTCGCGGGGTTTGACATCTTGATGAATGTATTCGTGACAGTTTCTGCAGACGTTAAATCCGTGTTTTTCAGTTTCGCCGCGCCTGCTTTTGTACGTCCAGTGGTGGTAGTCGAGTTCTAAACGGGCTCCGCACACTGGGCAGGTTTTGAGTGGTTTTCTGTGTTGTGTTGTACTGTGTTGTTGTGTTGTGCTCATATGTAATTTTACATGTTGTTTACTTATAAGTATTAGTCCACTAATTTAAGTATGTAAATAAAAGAAGCGCGTCAATGTGTGTGTACATCAGTACACTCGACACGAGCACAGTACATCAGCGAGAGACCGGTGTTTTCGTCAGCGGGTTTGTGTGTGGTTATCGTCAACGCACGGGTAGGGGTTTAACTCTGGTCTCTCGCAAATAAGACTATTGCATGTACACGTATTAAAGTAAGTAAATCAATCCGCGGTTTTTAGCGCGTCACCGTCCCTCTCGATAATATCTGCTTTTGTTAATCGATTAACGATGTTAACGACTGTTAGCAGTGACATATCGAGCTCGTCGCACACTGTATCGATACTCACACTGTCGTCAGTGTGTGATCGCACGTATAACTCGATGAGTTGTGACTTACAACCCCGAGAAACTGGTTTCACACTGCTTTCACCCCTGTTTCAAGGCTATAGAATCGTCTTTACGGGTCTGTGTAAGTGTATGTACGCGTGAAGCGCACTGAATGCACCAGTAACCGCGTGGGTACTTGTGTACTGGTGTGAGGCAGTCGCTGCATACGTCTGTGTGTACGTGTGCTTGTTCGTACTCTCGCTCGTGCTTTTGTACTCGTGTACTGTCTGTTGTACGTGTGTTCGTGTGTGAGTATGTAACACCCATATTATCACGTTATTAGTCTACTTGTATAAATCCAATCCCCGCCTTGAACAAAGTGTGTTGATGGAAGGTGGGGGAGGGGGGTGATAGGGGGCTATGCGTGAGCGCGTCGCGTGCGCACGCGAGGCAAGTCGTTGGTAAAACTCAATCACGGAAGTACAATTCAGGCCCGAATGTCAAATTACTTAGCTAAAACACTATGTAAAATGATATGAGTTAGTATAATTGTAAGTCCCGTCGTTACTACTTTCCTGAAAACAATATAATTATTTATGTGATTATTTGTTGCGTTCCCACCGCTCGGCGTCTCGCACGCAGCGTGCAAAATCAAGGAACCCGTTGGTAATATTTTCGAGTCGTTGAACCTCGTGCTCACTCCGTAACTCCAACATGCGCGCTTTAGCCTCCTGATGACCGTGCAGTGCTGCTTTTTCCATGTCTATCCTGTCGTCGTCGTTGTGTGGTTGGTCTGATTCGCTCATACGTTCACCGGTGCCGGTGTCGCCTCAATCTCGTCAGCGGTCCATCCTCGCTCGGTCGTGAGGAACTCTTGAGCTGCTTCGTCCCCGTTTTTCGCGTACTTGAGGGCTTGTTTTTCTTGTTCGCTCTGTGCTTGTTTCTCTGTCGTCCCCGTTTTCCGTGGTCCTTCGTCGTTATCGAGCCGGTCGCCTACGATTGACTCTCTGTTTTCTTTGGCTATTTCCCGGTTGCTGTCGACGGTCGTGGTCGGATCGTAAACCGCTTGCCAGTCGTCGATGCCTTCATCTTTAATCGCAGCTTTCGCGCTTCTCGCGTGGAAAATACTTACGTCTGAGAAATCGATGCGTTTTTTCTCCTCGTTGGTAAGTTGTTCTTGACCAGACCCGGAAACTGCTGCCTGCATGTCTTCCGCTTGCGCGTTCATCGACCGTATCGCGTCTCGCGGAGCATCGTCAGCCAGTTCAACGGTTGTTTTTCGACGGTCGTCGTCATCGCTTATAATTTCAGGCCCGTACCGTTCGATGAACTCGTCGCGTAACTCGTTCGCAATTTCTCGGCGTTGAAGGTCTGCTGACGTGTTTCGTTGTTGTTTACGTATCTCGTCTTGTTTCGATGATGATTCTGATGTGACATCGAGATCGCTCATGTTCAAGTCTCTGACCGGACCCAGAGACTCCCACTCGTGTTTCCCGTTTCCAACGTACTCGACCCTGTACGCATAAGGCCCGTGTCCGTTGATTTTCTTCGTTTGGATTGATGCCATTGTTATCGCCCCTCGTCACCGTCGTTGGTTGTGTTGTCGTGTTCCATGTCGTTCTTCTCCTCGTCGTTGACAATATCGTCAAGCAAACCGCGGTGATTGGCGCAGACAACAGGTGGCCCGTCTCCGTGCCCGTGTTTTGCCTTGTTCGGGCACTGATGCCCGTCTCGCGTGGTTGCTTGACACTGATGCCACTCGTTGTCGTCCTCGTCGTCGTCCTCGTCATCGAATTTAATCTGAATCGCCTCCTCTCCTTGCGATTTGTATTTAATCGCAGTGTGAGGGATACCGGTTAACTGCATCACTTCATCAGCTACTGTCATCCTGTTATCCCCTGTTTTCGGCACTAACCCGTACCCGAGTGTCGCGCGTGTTTTCGCCGTTTTATCGATGAAAAACATTTGACGGCGGATATCCGCGGGTACGTCCATCCCCGTATGCCCCACCAGAATCAAGTGACACTGATTGTGCCTGAGTAACTTCATCAACTGTGAAACAGCTTTCCCAGCGCCCTGATCGGCGTACTGCAGAAATTGCGCGGCTTCATCGAGCATGATGAGCGACCAGCCTTCTGTTTTCCTAATTTCTTGTTTAAGTTCAGTCCACTGTTCAGGTACTGTTTCGTACTCATCTGACGGGTTATTGGTCATTACACGCGTCTCAGGGTCAACGAAGCGCGCTTGCTCAGTCAACCAGTACGCTGTACTCGACTTCCCGCGGCCAGTTGGCGGAACGCACCCCGAAAACAGAACGCATTGGAATACGGTGTTCGTGAAATCTTTGCGAACACGCGGGGTCTTACGAAAGAGGTCTTGTATCGCTTGAATTTGCTTTCCGCCGCTCATATCTACCGTGGTCTCACTCAACCCGGTCGCCATGCTCATCGAGGTTTCGTGCCCGCTTTTCCGCGCTTCACGTAACACGCGCGAGCGTTCCTCACGCCCGAGCGTTTGCAGAAATTCGCTATTCTCGTCTAACCCTGCGCGTTCGGCTGCGAGGAACATGTTTGCGATTGCGTCATCGTCAGTCAGCACTGCATCGATTGCTGCGTCGACCTCTCCTGACAGGATGTCTTCCGTCGTTTTTGCGCTTTGATAACTCATTTTCCGCCTCCGTTCTCGTCGTCGTTGTCGTTGGTAACTTTGTTCTCGTCGTACTCGTCGCCTGACTCGACCCGTGTACCGTTGTAATACCGCTCGAATCGTGTCCCATGCACCGTTGAATCCATGATGTCGTCAACTGGGTCAGAGTCGATTGATTTCGCGTCCGCTAATTTCGCATCAACCGCCGCAACTGCGGCTGCGTCGGCTCCACTGCGGATCGCAGGGAGTGCGCTGATGATTCGCCGTCCAACTGTCGCCCAGTCTTCGAGTATTTCGCGGTTCGCATCGATGTTACTTCGGGCTCGTGCGAGTTCGAAGTCGTTCGCTAACCCCGGCCATGTGCCTTCTGCAGTGTTTTGCTTCGGGTTGAAGTCTTGCACTAAGTACCCTGGTCCGCCGGTTGTTGTGACATCTGCCGGAGCTCCGTCGACGGTCATTTGAGCGACTCGTTCGGGTGAGCCGGAGTAAATAGCTACAACACTGATTCCGTCGTTTTCAAGGTCTTCAGCAGCGTCTTTCGCATCCGTCCCGTTTTCGATGTCTTCGAGAGCCGATAACCCACCTTTCGACCCGATTGCTGAATCGATAACATCTCTCGCGTCTAAGTCGAAGACGAACTCGGTCGCTGGTTCCCAGAGCCGTAAAGCGAGGGCGTACACGGGTGTGAACCCGGCTGCGAGGAAGAGCGTTGTTAACGCGATCACTATTCGGTGCGTGTCGGATAAGAGCAACCACACATCACTGAGACGTGGGATGAACCCGAGTCGCGCGAGGACTAAGTACAGTGCTACAGTTGCAGCTACGGCAGCTATGACCTTGTAGCGTTCAAGAACGTGTTTGATTGTACCCCACACACCGTCCACGCGGCCTTCTTCGACTCGAACACGCTCTTCGCTCAGCAACTCTTTATACGTGTTATGGTGCTGGCGCTTAATCATGCCAACAGACATCGCTAACGACAACAACACGCCCAGACCGCCGCCGAGAGCTCCCCAATACACTTGCACGTGCGTTGGAGCGCTGGTGAATATCGTGATGAGAGAGACATCCCCGCGAGCGATGTACCCTCCAGACCGTGTTGTTATCGACACGACTTCATCACGGACTGCGAGCTCGAATGTGCTTGTCTCTCCGGCTGGAATCGTGTATTGCTGGTTATTGAACCCGCCTTCCTCAACGCCTCCTTCTGCGAGCGCGATAGACGTGCGTTCTTCCGCGCGTAGTGTGACGAGCGCGGTCCCGTTATCAAACTCCACGTCTAACAACTCTGTTCCTGTCGCGTCCCCGTCACGGTCGGGGAATTCGTAAATCACTGATTCAGTATCAGCATCATCAACACGGTCTTCAGCGTCAGCGCCGTCAGACTCGTTGGTAAATTCATCTTGATCGGGTAGTTCTTGCGCTGTCGCCATGCCCGCGCTGAGCATGATGAACGCTGATGTGAACGCTAACAACACGAGTATCGACAACAATATGATGCGTTGCGTTGCGTGATACTCAGACCTCATCGACTAACACCCCCCTCACTCACACGCGTGTAACCATGTTTTGCGTGCTTGAACCCCGGGGTGAAGCCCGCACAAAACGATTTACCAACGGCAGCAAAAAACGGAGCGCGGTGCATCACACGAACCACCCCAGCGACGACTCAACGACACCAGCGTCAACAGCGAGAAACGCTGCGATTAACACCGCTGCCAGTAACGCCACAACACGCAACGCTGGCCCCGTGAGCAACCACCACATCAGTTGTTACCCCCCAGACCGAACGCAGCGAGCCCTGCAGCAGCAGCACCGAGCGCAGCGTACAGCAGCGTGTTATCCGAGCCGTCGCGCATGCCAGACCCGAGAACATCATCGTGCCGGTCCTGCAAACGCTCTATTTCACGTAATTGCTCGTTACGACGCTCAATCACCGCCTCCAAATCATCGTTACTGAGTTCCCGCACTCCCCGAGTCCGAAGGGGGAAATATCCGAGTGAGTCACCGTCAGCGTCAGTGTGATCAGTGATCCGTATCACGTCATCATCATCGTACCGTAAGCGCTCGTCTTCGTGGTAGACAACGACACTCCCCACTGCGTCACCTCCAGCCCGGTAATACTCATCTAATAGTAACCCGTAAACCTCCGTTTTCACATCTTCATCGTCTTCATCATCCTCGTCAACGTCCACGTCAATATCGTCTTCATCGATTTGTTCACCCTGTTCTTGCACGACTATATGCACGTCCTCGTACTCGTGATCGGGTTCCTCGTCACTGATTTCATCCTCCCAATCAATATCCTCCTTATCGTCGTCCTCATCAGTATAAATCGATTCATCAGCCGCGTTCTCGAACACTTCAATCGATGTACTCCCATCAGTTGAGTACCCTCCGCGCTCCATTTCTGCGAACCGAGCGAAATCAGTGTCTTCTGTCACTGCCCAGTCAACCCCAGCTTCTTCGGCTTCTGCTGAGGCGCTTATGTTTTCGATATTTTGCAGTTCGTGATCCGGGATGTCGTTAAAATGCCCAGTAACGTAATCCTCGATCTCGTTCTCGACGGTGTTCACGAACGCCGGGAGGTCTGAGTATGACACGTTCCCGTACTTTTCGACATCTGTGAACGCGTCAAGTGTGAAATACCCTTTCCCGACAAAATCACTATTTGCATCAATGTCGTCGAACTCTTGGTAGTCATAATTCTCATTATCAAACACAAACCCGCGAACTCTATTCTCCCCTCTTGTACGGTCCCAGTCATGATCATCGTATATGTTGTGGATGTTTGTCGACATTTCATGCAGGTCGGGTAGCCTGTCAGAATCTTCATGAGTTTCGACAATTGTCCAATTCATCGGTGTGTTAATTGTCGTACCATCATCATACGCGTCATCCCCGTCTTGGAGCATCTGTATCGAATTAAACGAGTAAGTCTCTCCGTTAACTAATTCGAAGTCGCCCTCTATTGTTTGGAGCCGATCAACACTGTATATGCTACTCCTGTTATCCACATTATGGCGTCTTTTGAACACTGCAACTCCAAAGTCGTCCATTGTCCAATCATCGAATTGTGCGCTTGTTTCCGCGTAAGTGGCCCATAAACCAGAATAAACCAAATTAACCCGTTCGGTGAGTGTTAAATAATTCTGCTGCCACAGCGCGATGGTATCCATCACGTCATCAGTGACTAACTCGATCACGTCATCAACAGCACGGTCACTGTCTTCTTGCCGGTACCTGAGTGTTTTCGATTCGATATCGTTGTAAATTCTCGGTAGTAAATCATCAAGCGGTCCGAATTCAATCAGCATCTGACTGAGAGCCTCTCGGTGGGTGTCGATGTTACTCCCAAGCCAGACATCCACCTCTTCTTTACGCGCAGGGTCAAAATCAAGTTCGAAAGGTCCGAACATCCACTCGTGAACGTACTCGGACATCCCATCAACACTGAACGGATCAGGGTCTGCTACACTCGCTCCTGCTGCCGCTGCAGCCATCAAAGGCATCGCAACAAACCCGCTGAAAATCCCCGCTGTTTCTCGCGCTGACGGTGTTCGCAGCTGGTAATTACCGTGTGCTGTTTGTAATCGAGCGATTTCCCCGGAATCGAATTCTTGATCAGATATTAAATCGTCGTCAATATCATCAAACCCGTCGTCTGCTGACGCTGTACCACTCGTTAACGCGAGCGCGCCGAGCGCTCCAGCTGCCCCGACACCGGCTTTCAACGCGCCGCGCCGCGATAGTTCGTTGGTAATCCTGTCCTGTTCGGCTGTCGTGTTGTGTTCTGTCATTATTTTCCCTCTTGTTTGTTTTCAAAAACCAAGGTGTGAGCCGTCACACCACCAGTTATCGAGCGATCAGTTACTCGTGCGTGAGCCGATGAACGCGAGTATCGTGATGCCTGCAGCGACGATCACGATCACTTCCACGACATCGATGTCCGTGTCACCGACACCTCCACCGAGAACCCCGTCGTCGTCAGCTTCGCTGATGATAACGTGATGAGCGTCAACTGTTTCCGTTGTCAGCATCACGCCTTCAGTGTCGTCCCAGTCGTCCGCGTCTACGTCAGCGAGCACATCATCGAACGTCACTGACTGAGTGTCGTTCTCGTCAGCATCAGCGTCGAATTCGAGCGACTCCTCGATTTCAACGTTGTCAGCGTCAACAACCGGGATTTCAACGGTTACGTTCTCAGAGTCTCCGTCTTCAACCCCTGATTCGTTCAGCTCCTCGAACTCGAACACGACTTCGAGTTGCGACTCATTCTCCGTAATATCGTCAATCACAACCCCGTCAGTTGTGAGTTCATCATCATCAGTGTCGAACTCAACCTCGATCACGTTCTCGTCGTCAGCGTCAGCGTCGTCAGCAGCGGCCACACCAGCAAAACCTCCTGTGAGGACTGTGAGCGCGACGAGTGCCGCGACGAGTACGGTTGGTGCTTTACTCATCGTTTAAACCTGGTCAAGTACGCCAGTGTCGTACGCGAGATTGTACACTGCTAACGCAGCGATCAGAGTCGCTGCCATAACAGCACCTGTTTCTCCTAGCGAATCTAACACGTTGGTCCCGAACTGTAGCGGTAGCCAGGCAACTGCGGCTAGGTTTGCGACTGAGTTTCGTACGAGTTTTTGTGTTTCTTTCATGTTGCAAGTGTAATTAAGAGATTAAAACACTTAAACCAGAACTAATGCCCCAGTCGAATTAAGCAAAAACACACATTAGTTTTAAACAAGCAGACTTGAAAACAGTGAATATGAGCGTCGACACTGACACAAAAACTGAAACACGGAAAAGAAACACAATCTACGCAGACACCGGTTTACGAGTCGATATACGACAATTATGCGTGCGTGAAAACGCCGCAACCGTGCGCGTTAGCCTCCCAGAACACGAGGTTTTAGACGCTCTCAACGCTGCTGACGGTGATAAAATCAAAGTCGTAATCGACAAAAAAAACGGTGAGGTACGACTCGAACCGTTCGACGTTGGTAAAAACGAGTAAACTACTTTTCAATAAATCACGGTCGAGTCGCCAGCACACCACCAGCAACAACCAGCATCAGCACCGCACCAACAATCAGCACTGAGTCAGCGTCGTTAGAATCTCCAGTCCCAGACCCGAGAACCTCATCACTGTCGTCGCTTCCGTCGTCACTATCGTCGCTGTCGTCCGTCTCGTCTTCACTATCGTCGCTGTAATTAAACGTTATCGTCCCAGACCCACCATCGTCAACCGGATCACCGTCAAAGTCCGACCCGATAAACTCTCCTACCCCATCCGCGAACACCGCGTCATCGTCAACGAAAACGTAAATATCCCCCGTTGAACTCGAAGTATTTAGATCCAGGCCACCATCGTCACCCGGCTCAAGATCAGGATCATCATTCTGCACAGATCCTATAAACCCGCCCGTGTTACCCGCATCCGCCGGGTGTTTTTCTGGATCATCTTCTGATAAGATAACATGCCCGTGAGCCTCTGACTCCATCACTTCCACAATACCAAGCGAATAAACCTCTACATATCCTGTAAAACCTCCGACGCGATCATCGCCCGTCACGTCACCGTGAGCCTCTGACCCCGTCACGTTACCCGTAAGAATCTGACCAACCAACCCCCCGACGCGATCATCGCCCGTCACGTCACCGTAAGCTTCTGAATCGCTCACATAGATTTCTGAAACGGTGGTCCCCTCCATTGATCCAATCAAACCCCCGACGCGATTATCGCCCGTCACGTCACCGCGAGCCTCTGAACCGTGTATCTCGCCAATCACACTTCCCGCAATACCACCAACCCGCGCAGTAGGTGCATGTACATCCACGTCAGCGCTTGAATTAGTCGCATCACCACCCAAGGTCCCGACTATCCCCCCAACATCCCCTGTGCCGTAATCTCCTTGATTATCAGCGAACACCTCACCAGTCACGTGCACGTTCGGTACTTCCCAACCAGCCTGAGAGCAGTAGCTAAAACGTAGCTCTCATCAGGAAGATGTCTGGTTGAGTGAATGTGTTCAAGATCCCACAACCAGACGGTTGTCTTTCAGCTACAGACGTGAAAG
>LFCJ01004047.1_pt1 | contig 10740 bp, 9 predicted proteins | sample 643141 | NCBI WGS metagenome assembly LFCJ01 (sample SAMN03766243, study PRJNA286221) | soda lake metagenome | biome: soda lake; feature: Kulunda steppe; material: water; isolation source: sample B1-Br-g2 brine of Lake Bitter-1 | place: Russia: Kulunda steppe | collected 2010-07 | reverse complement strand
GAATCAGAAGACGACGAACCAGAGAACGAGGAACCGGAAGACGACGAACCAGAGGACGACGAACCGGAAGACGACGAACCAGAGGACGACGAACCGGAAGACGACGAACCAGAGGACGACGACGACAGCAACGAACGAGGGGGCGGTCGATCGCCGTGGCTGGACGAGAACTGGCTGGGTAACCTGATGGAATTCAGCCGCTGAGTCCGGCCTACGCCGGCGGCCGAATCACCGACGGATCGGCGCTCGCCACCGCAGACACCGACGTCTCAGATACCGCTGGGATATTTCTTTGAGACCGGTGATACCCACGCTTCCGCGTTCGAGCGGGTCCGGCCGACGACCGTGGGCTGCAGTCGGTACCCACGTTATCGAGGTAAGCCCGGTCCGATTCTCGATTTCAGAGAGGGGACGGACTTTCGACACCGACCTTCGATGTTTTTCCCCAACACACTGAGTGCAAATCCGAGGGTCAGCTTGGCCGTTGGAGAGTAGTACGGGCCGAGCGATTCCGGGACGGTGGGCTCGAACGACGGATCGCCGACGTTTCGAATCCCCTCCTCGAGCAGGGCGATCTGCAGTCGGTGCTGGCGATCCTGAACGTCCCACAACGTCGCACATCCCTCGGTGTCGACCTCGCCCTCGGCGATGATTTCTCCTGCATCGATCCCCTCGTTGAGACGCTGTAACGTCACCCCGGCTCTCGGGGACCCGTCTACGAACGCCTTGGGCGTCCCCATGCCACGGTAGCGACGGACGTTTCCCGGGTGGAAACTGAGAACGCCGTGTTCGGTCGACTCGAGAACGTCTCCCCTGAGGAGGCCGAACCCGTATCGAACGACAACGTCACACCGCGAGTCGATCGCTTCGACCGTTTCCTGGGGCAATTCGCTCCACACTCCATCGGTGATCGGCTTCACCGATCGTATTTCGGCACCCTCGAAACAGTCGGCATCGAGTACCGTTCGACACTCCCTGAGCGGATGCTCGTCCCGGAGCACCGCCCCGAGTTTCCGTTCTGCAACGACGAGCGACCAGGCACGTCGGGAAACCGCCCTCTCCGCGAAATCCGCCACCGTATACCCGGCGTCGACCAGTGGACAGTCACTCGAGTCGGATTTCGCCTCCGGAATCGTCGTCCCGTCGACGACGACGAGTGGGATCTCGACGTCGAGGCTCCGCTGAACCCGCTCGAGTGACCGCAGTTGCCACGTGGTGAGCAACCAGTCCGCGAGAACACAGACAGTATCAACTCTCGATCGGGTCATGGAGACTCACCTCGGTCGATTCCGACGCTCTGAACGCACCCGTCCAACCTGCCAAGGATCCAACCGGGTCTCGAGCCGATGTGATCGCAAACGGGCGTTCGAACGCCGTTTCGGTCAACACGGACCGTTCTCGATACGTGGAGGGGTTCAGTGCTCCGTCGCTCATCCCATCCATCAATCGCTCAGCAGCCACATAACCCGTGTACGTCCTGGGAGGCATTTTCACCACTGGCGTCAGTTACGGTCGGCCATTCGTTCACATCGGTTGAGACGGTCTGCTGACCGCCACGCCCGCAGGACGGTCACGGATGTGGCGGAACCGACTGTCGACACACCAACCGAAACTCGAGTGCTGGTCACTCGAGGTACCCGAGGTCGGTGAGTCGGTCCTCGATCCGTTCGTCGTCGGTGGTGACCGAAGGGCTACCGTTGAACCGCGAAAGGGTCGTCGCTCCAACCGGCTCGACACAGGAGAGCGACTCTCCGTCCATACGTTCGTCCATCGGTATGCCAAGCGTCGCGAGTACCGTCGGGGCGACATCCAGGAGATGAGGGTCCTCGAGGGTCACACCAGTCTGGATGTCCGATCCAACCGCCGCGATTATCCCGTGTAGTTTGTGATCCCACGGCTCCATCGGGGGACCGAACTGTTTGCCCCTGTGTTTGGCAGACAGGAAGTGGTTGAAGTTCGACGGGATCGTAACGACATCGACCGCGCGGTCGCTTTCGGGTCCGTGAAAGTACGCCTCCCGACGGCGAACCTCTTCGAAAACGAATTCCCCGTCAGGAGTCCTGACGGACCGGAGTCGCTCGATCAGGCGCTGGCGTACAGATTCGTACTCCGACTGGGCGACGACACCATCCGGATCGCGCCCCTCGAGGTTGATTCGAACACCGAGTTCGATTCGGGACCGCATGTATGCTTCCGACCGGGGAAGCGATACCCAATTTTCCCCGGCTTTGACGAGCATCAGAGGGACGTGTTTCGCGATCGGGTCGAGGATTCCAATCCGCTCGAGCGCGGCGCCGACTGACTGGCTCGATATTCCGAACGACGCCACGCTCGCCACGAATTGTTCGGCCAGGCCCTGACTGAGGCTCGTGTCTGCTTCTCCTTTCTTGAGCTTCGAATCCCGAGCGATCCCCCAGCTCGGCATTCCGCGTCCATCGGTTTCGAACTCGACGTACCCCGTATCGTACAGGAAATCGTTCACTCGAAACTCGTAGCCGTCGTAGGGTCCGATCCCGTGATCACTGACGATCACCACGTTGTCAGGGTCGGTCGTTGCAATCAGTTCACCGACCTGCTTGTCCACTTCCCCGTAAACGCTCCTGACCGCATTCTGGTCTCCGGGGCGCCGGTGGACTACCGAGTCAGTCGCCTGAAACTGTACGAATCCAAACTCCGGCTCGAACCGAGCAACGAGGTACTCGAACGCAGCGGTTCGTGACCGAATACACGCCCGATACGAGTCTACTAACTCTCCGTCGTCCGTATCCGGATACACGTGGTACTCTCCGATTTCGGTCCGGACGTCGTCGAGAAGTCCGTTTGGATGACACTCGGGATTCTCCGGGGCTGTGTAACCCGGGATCAACGCCCCATCGAACGGTCGTGGCGGATGTGTCACCGGAACGTTGACCACGACGCTCGAGACGCCGTGGTGGCTGAGCACGCCCCAGAGCGTCCGCTCGCGAACGTCCGTCGAGTTGACGACGTCCCAGTCGTAGCCGTCGAACGAAAGGAAACTGAAGACACCATGCTTTCCCGGGTTCATTCCTGTGTAAAGTGATGGCCACGCGGACGCGGTCCACGGCGGTATCTGTGATTCGAGCGGGCTACTGACACCTGACTCGAAAACCGATGATAGGGTCGGCAATTCGCCCCGTTCGAACAACGGGTTGAGTACGCGGTGGCAGGCGGCGTCGATTCCGATGAGTAGCGTTTTCAGATTCGAGTCTCCGCTCATCGTATGCATACTAGTGGAATCTCGTTTGGTTATGCACACTGTACAAACCTCGCGATGACACAGATAATCGATACTACATTCCATTTCGTACCCGACGTCGGCTACCGAAGCCGACCGAAGCACCGGCCGCCGATTGGACCGCTCTCCCAGTCGAAAACGGGACGCTGGTATGGAGTGTCGCTCGCGGCACGTCCGAAACGTTCAGTTTATCCGATAGAACTGTCGTAACCGGACCGGCGATCACCGATAGTACGTGACCGTACCCGAGTCGTGGACGCGATTTCGCTCGCCCAACTCGTCCCAGGGCACGTCCTCGGCGTAGACGTACTGTGATCCCTCGAGCTGGAGCGGCCGCTGCTCGAGTTCGCCCTCGCGGATGAGGACGCCGTCGAGGTCGTCGTGTACGACAGTGTCGTCGTCGACGCCGATTCGGGTACAGTCGGTCTCAAGGATGTCCTCGTAGTACCGACAGGTGATGTGATCCGACCCCAGTTCGTCGGTGTGGACGGCCTCGAGCCGTTCGAACTCGGCCCGTTCGGCGTCCGTGAGGTAGTAGGTGTAGAACTCCCGCTCGACGAGCGGGTTGTCGGAGGCGACGAAGTCGTTCGAGAGGGCCACCATCGAGAACGAGGAGACAAGCAAGAGGACGGCGATGAACCCTCGAACGCCGGTTCGTCTGACCAGCTCGAAGAGACCGAATCCACCGGTCAGCGCGAGAAACGGGAAGCCATAGTGGGCGAATCGGGTTACGTTGATGCCGGCAAGCGAGTCGAGCAACAGGGTAGGACCCGGAACCAGCAAGGGGACCATCGCGACCGTTGCAACGGCGACAGGACCGAACCGAGCCCCTCTCGCGTGCGATCGCTCGAACCAGAAGAAAAATCCTGCGAGTACGAAGAACAGCAAAAACGAGTGGGGAAGATAGTTCGCCACTTCCCGCCAGGGAAACAGTTCGATCCCGCCTGGCGGACCGTCAGCTGGCCCCGTGCCGGCTACAGTGCTGACGAGACGGTTTATGACGGTAACTGCGAGCAGATCAGCACCGTACAGCCAGTAGATACTGGTGATTGCACCGGCGATCAGCAGGATCGAGCCGTCGACGACGCGTGGCCGACTCCACCGCTCAGACGACACGATCGGTCCTCGAGCGGCATAGAGGCGCTCGGCGACGAGTAACACGGCGAGTAGTACCACCACGAACGGGATCGAGACGGTGTGGTAGACGACGATCGCGACTACGAAGGTAATGGTCAGCAGTCGCATTCTGACGTCGGTACCGGCGACGAGGGTGAACAGGAGAACGACGAACAGCACCGACGCAACACTTCTCGAGATCGAGTACATGCCGTAGAAGACGTAGTCGGGGACCGCGACCAGCACCAGGGCGGCGAGGAGCGCGACGGTCGGATCCGGGTGGAGCCGACGTGCGAGGACGTAGAGCATGAGCACGCCGCCGCCAAAGACGAGGCCGGATACCAGTACCATCGTCGTGTGCGGTGAGAGTGCCCCCTCGAACAGCGCGTATGCAGAGGCGGTGTACGTGTGCCAGAGTGGGAACGGATCGTACACGGCCCAGCGGTCGGGCATGTTCCCGGTCTCGTACACGGAAACCATCATGGCGACGTGCGCCGGCAGGTCCGTCCGTCCGATGAAATAATCGTAATGAAGCGTAACACTAAAAATCGAGACGAGAAGCGCGAGCGAACAGTGATAAAGCGAGACGGCTATGTGTACCGGTTCGGACTCCGAAGAGACGATCAGCGCAAAAACCAGCCCGTAGAGGACACCCAGTCCGACGAAGAATGCAGTGGGCCGAACGTCGAAGACGACCAGCATCGCAGCTAGCAACGCGACGACCAGATGGATTCCGATCGAGGGGAGACGCCAGTCTATGGCCTGCCGGAATGGGAGGCTCCCCGACCCGTCCCGCCGGCGAAGCGCTCGCGCGACGACGGGTGCAAGTATCATCGGGATCGCCAGATAGAGCCCGAGAATTCCCAGATTTGGCTCTCCGAGAGCGACGGGAACGATCACACCGACGACTGCGACGACCGGGAGCCCGATCAGCGCGATCGAATACGTCAGTTCAGCCAGCCGATTCCGGCGTGTCGTTTCGGTCATGGTTCGACGTGCGACGGTTGACTCCGTGCGGGAGTAGCCGTCGGTCCCCCCAACGAAGTGTGGCCAGACAGTCGCCGACAGTACATCAGAGGGGGTTGTATATCCTCGGGGGATTGGCCACTCGACCGAAACGTTTTGGGGAGCCTACAGAGCGGATTGTGGGGGCATCCACGTCGGCCGACGGAATCGGCGTCGTCTTGCAGATACAGGCAACGCGGCTATAGATTGGGTGGTCGGAGACCGACAGTGTATGGGTTCGTTGCTCGAGATGAGACGTGTAAGTTCGTTGCTCAAGCGAGGCGTACCCTCCCGGTTGCTCGAGCGTGTCCGAAACGAGTCGGTCGTCTACCGCCACGTTCCTCCACCCCCTGCGGTCGAGCAGCCTCGAGAATCAGTGACCGTCGAGTGGGTCACTGCGGACCTGATCGAGGAGACCATTTCGGACGACCGACGTCGTCAGCGATTCCTGTCGTTTCTGGACCATGGCTACTGTGGCCTGCTCGCACACGACGATGGCTCGTGGATCGCTCACGGGTGGGTCTACACCCCCGAGTCAACGCTGGTCCCGATCCACCTCCCCGACTGGATCGGCGAGATGGACCTCTACTGGCTCGTGTTCGGGAGAACGAGGGCGGGGTACCGAGAGAGAGGGTGGCATACCTACCTGCTCGCACGACGATTGCGCGCGATCTACGAGCACGATCCATCAGAAACCGTCTTTTCAGACACCGGTGCAGACAACGTCTCCCGGTATTCGCTGACGTCGACCGGATTCGAACCGGCGGGAACGATGGTGACCTACAGCCTCGGCTATCCACCGTTCGATCTGGTTCGGTACGGCCGGTGGGACTGGGAGACGCCACACCCGCCGCTACCGGAGTGACAGTAACTCGACCAGCTGGGCGGTCGGTCGTCATCGCGGATCCGTCGCCGTCGATTTTAATACCTTTCGCCGGCCGATACTCCGGTATGACAGTCGACGATCGCTACACGGTGTTCGGTGTTTATCTCTCTCGTCCGGTCGCCGACGCGCTCGAGGACCACCTCTACGAGGAAGCCGGCGTGCTCGACCTCGAGGGGTACTTCGCCGAGACGCCGGATTCGGTGCCGGCCGGCGATCCGGGTGCCGACGTGACCGACGCACTCGTCGCCGACGCGGTCGAGGGCTTTCCGGCGTTGTACGACGAGGGCGATTTCACGGCGGCCGAAGCCGTCGATCACGACGGATTCGACCTCGTCAGACTGGCCGCGAAACCGGCGCGCGCCGCGGAGCTCCGCGATCGGTTCCAGGCCGCCGCGACGGTCCGCGACGTCGACCTCCGGACCGTCCAGACGGCGATTCTCGCCGCGGCACTGGGAGTGAAACCGACGGCCGACTGAACCAGCAGGTGGGCGTCGCGACCGAATCGCGGGCGAGTTGGTGCTGTCGAACGAGCGATCGTCAGTGACACTGGCGGCCCCGGAACGACGTCGTTCGTAGCTTCCAGAGCGGACGCTGACGGCCCGGGATAGCCGCCATCCCCTCGAGCAATTCGGGCCGCAGGCGGTGTGGTCGGCCCCCACCGCCGGGGTCGTCAGGCCTCCCGAAGCTCGTAGATGCTCACCCAGTGGTCGAGGTTCTCCGCCTCGTGGTCGCTCGCGCGTCGGGTGGCGTCAGCCCAGTCGGTACACTCCCACTCGAGGCCACAGCTGTCACACCGGAGCTGGTATGCCATGGTCTACCATAGACTTCGAATGAGTATAACGGTCGTGACTGCGATGGCCTGTTTATCTCCCACTCTGGGGTCGAACGAGACGCCTCGAGGAGCGACTTTCAACGCGTGCTCGTCGCTTCGCTCTTCGGTGTTGCGTCGGCAAAATGGGTTGGGGCAGATTTGAACCACGGTCGCAGCAAGCTGCTCCCTGATTCAAATCTACCCAGAACAACCCTGTCGCTCGCGAATTTGCTCGCGACAGAAGTAGTGGGTTGGGGCAGATTTGAACTGCCGGCCTCCTCCATGTCAAGGAGGTGTCATAACCAGACTAGACCACCAACCCGCCTGGTTCGGACACCGCGGCGACCGTCGCCACGTCGTCTACACTCATCCGTTGCCGGCCACCGTAGTTGAAGGTTTCGAATCGACTGCTGTACGCGACGCCGCCGCACGGGTCGTCGATACGTTTATTAGCATGTACTGATTTGAGCATTACAAGACAACTACGTACATTGGTGTTCACTATGCAGGAGTACGTCGAACGGGTGACTGACGGAGCGGACCTCTCGCAGACCGACGCTCGAGCGGCCTCGACGGCCGTCTTCGAGGAGGCGACGGAGGCACAGATCGGCGCGTTGCTCGCCGCGTTGCGCGCGAAAGGAGAGACGGAAGCCGAGATCGCGGGCTTCGCCGAAGGGATGCGCGAGGCCGCACGGACGATCGAGCCGGATCGCGAGCCGCTGGTCGACACCTGTGGGACGGGTGGCGACGACCACGACACGATCAACGTCTCGACGACGAGTGCGATCGTCGCCGCCGGTGCGGGGGTGCCGATCGCGAAACACGGCAACTACTCCGTCTCCTCGTCGTCGGGGAGTGCGGACGTCCTCGAGGAGGTCGGCGTGAACGTCGAGGCCGAACCGCCGGCCGTCGAGGCGGCGATCGAAGCCGACGGCATCGGCTTTATGCTCGCGCCGGTGTTCCACCCGGCGATGAAAGCCGTCATCGGCCCGCGAAAGGAGCTGGGCATGCGAACGGTGTTCAACGTCCTCGGACCGCTGACGAACCCGGCGGGCGCGGACGCCCAGGTCGTCGGCGTCTACGATCCCGAACTGGTTCCCGTCCTCGCCGACGCGCTCGCCCGCATGGACGTCGAGCGCGCACTGGTCGTCCACGGCTCCGGAACCGACGAGATCGCCATCCACGGCGAAACCGTCGCCGCGGAAGTCGAGGGCGAGACGGTCGAGCAGTACGCCCTCGAGCCGGCCGACCTCGGGCTCGAGACATACGACATCTCTGCCATTTCGGGTGGCTCGCCCGAGGCGAACGCCGCCGACATGCGCGGCATCGTCGAGGGAGAGGTTACCGGCGCGAAACGGGACGTGATCCTGGCGAACGCCGGCGCGGCGATTTACGTCTCGGGCGAGGCCGACTCGCTCGAGGAGGGTGCCCAGACCGCACGCGAGGCGATCGAAACCGGCGACGCCGCGACGAAACTCGAGCGCCTCTGTGAGGGGACACCGGAGCCACCGGCGGAGGGACGATGACGCGGGTCAAAGTCTGTGGCGTAACGACCGAGGCGGGCCTGGAGACGGTCGTCGACGCCGGCGCAGACGCCGTCGGCATCCTCTGCGACGTCACCGTCGACACGCCGCGGGAGGTCTCTCTCGAGCGTGCCAGCGACCTGATCGAGGCCGCGCCGCCGTTCGTGACGACCGTCCTCGTGACGATGGCGACCGACCCCGGGCGAACGGCCGAACTGCTCGAGGAAGCCACACCGGACGCGATTCAGCTCCACGGCGACGTCAGCCCGGACGACCTCGAGTCGCTGCGGACGGCGACCGACGCGACGATCCTGCTCGCGGTCGACGCCGACGATCTCGCCGACGCCGACCGGTACGACGAGCTCGTCGACGGCCTGGTCGTCGACAGCACCGACGAGGACGGTGCCGGCGGCACGGGCGAGACCCACGACTGGGAGCGAACGCGGATGGAGACGGCACGTCTCGAGTCGCCGGTGATCCTCGCCGGTGGGCTCGACCCCGACAACGTCGGCGACGCCATCCAGGCGGTCGATCCGTTCGCGGTCGACGTTTCGAGCGGCGTCGAAGCCGAGGAAGGACGCAAAGATCCCGACGCTGTCAACTCGTTCGTCGCCCGCGCGGGTCGAGCAGCGACCGTCCAATCCGAGGCAAGCCCGTCACCATGACCGACACGGAGCTCCCCTCGAGTGCAGCATCGGAACTGGTATCGCTCGACCTCGACCGGGCGGACTTTCGCGAGCGTGCGTCCGGTCCGTCCGATAGGCCGGTCGTCGTTCGGACCGTCGCGACGCTCGACGTCGAGACGACGCCGCTGTCGGCGTACGCCGCGCTGACCGGCCGTTCGGCTGGCAGCGACCGCGAGCGTTCACCGTACGCGTTCTTGCTCGAGAGCGCCGAAAAGACGGCCTCGAGCGATCCGGACGGCGCGTTCCGGCCGAGTTCGACGACCGCCGAGCGACACGCACGGTTCTCGTACGTCGGCTACGATCCCGAGGCCGTCGTCACGGTCGGCCCGGACGGGACCGACGTCGAGGCGCTGACCGCGGACGCACCGCTCGAGCTGCTCGAGACGGACGCCGATGGCGACACGGTCGACGCGCTCCGGGCGGCGATGCCCGACGTTCGACTCGCGAACTTCCCCGACCACGACCGCCAGCACCTGGAAGGTGGCCTCGTCGGCTTCCTCGCCTACGACGCCGTCTACGACCTCTGGCTCGAGGAGGTCGGCCTCGAGCGGCCCGAGTCGCGGTTCCCGGACGCCCAGTTCGTCCTGACGACGAAGACGCTCGCGTTCGACGAACACGATGGGACGATCTCGCTCGTCTGTACGCCGATCCTCGAGGCCGACGACGATCCCGGCGCGGTGTACGCCGAACTCGAGGCGGAAGCGGCCGCGGTCGCGGCGACGCTGCGCGACGCCGAGCCGCCCGAGACCGGCGGCTTCGTCCGCGAAGACGAGGTGGCCGGTCCGAAAGACGAGTACGAAGCACACGTGCGACGAGCGAAAGAACACGTTCTGGACGGCGACATCTACCAGGGCGTGATCTCGCGCACCCGCGAGCTGTACGGCGACGTCGACCCGCTCGGCTTCTACGAGTCGATGCGGGAGGTCAACCCCTCGCCGTACATGTACCTGCTCGAGCACGACGACCTGACCGTCGTCGGCGCGAGCCCGGAGACGCTGATCTCCGTTCGCGGACGCGAAGTGATGTCGAACCCGATCGCGGGTACCTGCAACCGGGGGACGAGCCCGGTCGAGGATCGACGGCTGGCTGGCGAGATGCTCGCCGACGAAAAGGAACGCGCCGAGCACACGATGCTGGTCGACCTCGCTCGAAACGACGTCCGCCGGGTCTCAGAGCCCGGTTCGGTCCGCGTCGAGGAGTTCATGAACGTCCTCAAGTACAGCCACGTCCAGCACATCGAGTCGACCGTCACGGGGACGCTGGCAGCGAACGCTGATGCGTACGATGCGACCAGGGCCTCGTTCCCGGCCGGCACGCTCTCGGGCGCACCGAAGATCCGTGCGATGGAGATCATCGACGACCTCGAGGCCGAACCCCGCGGCCTCTACGGCGGGGGCGTCGGCTACTACTCCTGGACCGGGGACGCCGACTTCGCCATCGTTATTCGCACGGCCACG
>LFCJ01004045.1_pt1 | contig 10741 bp, 16 predicted proteins | sample 643141 | NCBI WGS metagenome assembly LFCJ01 (sample SAMN03766243, study PRJNA286221) | soda lake metagenome | biome: soda lake; feature: Kulunda steppe; material: water; isolation source: sample B1-Br-g2 brine of Lake Bitter-1 | place: Russia: Kulunda steppe | collected 2010-07 | reverse complement strand
GCTCAAATACAGCTATAGCTGAACTGAGCAAGGGATCAAATACTCTACCAACTGACTCAACCAACCTCCAGGTCACAATGCAGCATAAATCTGGCACTGCACTAATCTGGCGTGACAAGCCATTAAAAAAAACATCCATAAGCTCTGAAAAGAAATGATAGGAATCATTAGTATGTTTCTGGAAAAAATTGAAGACATCCTCAGAACAAGCTTGGGAGAAATAAAAAGCTCCAGTCTGATGAGTTATAAGGTTAATGCAGCACAAATCCGAGAGTCTGGCACTGAACAAATTTGGCCTGATTTATGCTCAGATTCCGCTGCTGACCTGATGTTTAGGTTGTTTTTTGGCTGGCGAAATGTGCTATTTAAGGAGATTCGAAGAACAATTTCAAATGCAAGTTGCTGATTTTGCTGGTAGGACTTACATTGGTGACACAGGCGCTTTTTAATTTGACAACACAGGAGCTGAGGATGTGAAATTGTTTCTCTTGAGGCAAACATACAAATCATTCCTTTTCCTCTCTAAGACTATGGATATTTCTTGTCGGGCTGGCAGTGTCCAGCAAGCCCAGCAGTCAACCCATCTGGCTGGAAATCTAAATTCATTGTACCCTTTCTTCTGATTTGAGCGCTTTTAGTTTTGGTTTGGGGCTGCAGGGCTTTCAGGCTTCTAAGCTGCCCTCGTTTGGCGGATACAGCTATATAACTGAACCTGACCTAAACCCATTGTAACTTAACATTTTGGCTGGCAAAGACCAGCAACAAACCAATCAGCCTAACGACCTGGCTGGTGGTAAAGCCTGAACTTGTAACTTAGGTTGAGGAAAGTGTGAAGGGGCATTGCTAACACGAACCCTCCGATGAGGGGCAACAAAGGTTGTGGTACCGTTCTTTGGTTTGCCTGTGCCCTCCTAGATCTTCAAGCTGATTCACCCACTTGTATGCGGAATGGGGGGGGCCCCCCGAGGCCACCTCGCTATCTGTACCTTGACCTCCCTAGCATGTTATGAGGAAAGTGAGCAGGCTTTGCGCACTTTAAGGGACTACCCTGTTTGCATGAAGTAAACCTCCGGTGCAAGCGCAAGAGCTGTGGGTGACCACCAGAGCCTGGCGCTCTCAGGCTGGTTCCAAGTCCTACCTTAAGATAAGTTCAACTTAAGAGTTTGAAACCACAACAGTTGTGGGTAGCCTCTGGAGTTACCAATATGCATTAAATCAATCATCACAATGAATGACTAGAAGCTGATCGGTCCAAGGATGATAAAAAAAATCCTGTGGCTCGTGGCATGTGGCCATCCTACAGTACAGTCTAGAGCTGCTGTGCACATGCTACAGCCTTTGGAAAAGCAACGCGCCCTAAGCAAAAAAGCAAACCTGCTAAAAATAATTAGATAAGTACAATGTCAGTAAACAGGACGCAGTGTCTTGGTCAGGAATGCATGCAATGCATTTGTTGCATCCTGCGTCAGAGAGGTCCAGTCAAGAGAGAAGAATCACTGCACTCTGTGCCCTGCAGCAACAGCATTGGCACCCCATCGTACATCTGTCATCCTCAAAGCGGTAAGCCAGGCACGTGCATTGCACCAGCAATTAAATACAGTTGCCACCCTCGGGAGCAAGCAGAGCTTAAGAGCCGCACATCAGGCACTCATCCTTGTTTTGCAAGGAGCACACCATAGCAGCCATCTTCTGCTCTCGAGCAAAGTCGGCGTCAAACATGGCAGACTTCTGGGCAGTGTTGGGGCCTTTGTGGCTTGTGGGTGTACGGTCTGGTTCTGCAAGGGAAACCCACAGTGAGCACGGCTGGTGAGTGGCAGGCGAGAACAGCGTTCTGGGTCACGCTCAGGGGCAGAGAGTGGGCCAGGCTGCAAGGCACGTGCGCGTGTGCACACGCATGCACACACAAAAGAACGCACGCACACCTACCAGTACCCGCGGCCTTGGTGATGCTTCCACCACTGGTAGTCACGCTGCTGTTTTTCTTCAGGGCCTTCTGGTCCACGGTGAACTTGATGGCATCAGCAGCAGCCCTGCAGACACACACACATACACAGCAGCAGCAGCAGCAGCAGCACAGGCACGTCAGGCACGCAAGGAGAAGGCAGTCAACTAAGGCAGGAGGCAGCCTGTGTGCAAGAGGCCTGCATGGACTGCACAAGCATTAATGCATCTGGTACATCATCGGGATGCTCTGTCACCACCTCTGTGCACACATGCACAGACTTGCCAACATGCGCCAACATGCGCCAACAGGCAGACCTGTCCATGGACTGCCAGAAAAAGGCAGGGAAAGACAGCTGGACAGCAGCATGCACAGGGCATGGAGGGGTGGGGGGTGCCAGGCCAGCAGCCCCCTTCACACCTGGTGCGCAGGTAGTACATGCCGGTCTTCAGGCCCTTCTTCCAAGCATAGAAGTGCAGGGAAGTGAGCTTGCCAAAGTTGGGATCTGGCATGAACACGTTGAAGCTCTGGCTCTGGTCAATGTAAGCGCCGCGGTCAGCTGCCATGTCAACCAGAGATCGCTGCTTGATCTCCCACACTGTACGGTACAGGGACTTGAGGTTCTCGGGAATGTCCAGCTCCTGCACGCTGCCGTTGGCAGCCACCTGCAGGCAAGTTACAGGCACGCAAGCCATAAGAGCGCACTGATGCAGAGGGCAGGCAATGATTGCAATGCCAGGGGAGCAGCAGCGCACTCTGGCATGACTGTGGTATGCGAGGGGGACAAGGGGCGCATGCAGTAAGGGCCTGCTGGCAATGTGTGCACCGTGAGAAAGAGTACAAACAGCAGGCTGGTGCTGCCCAGGCAAGCAGGCGGCTGTAAGCAGCAGTTGCATCACGCCTGGAAAAGGTGTGGGGGGAACGGTAGGGCAGAGGAGGCATACGCGTTAGGGTTAGGGTTAGGGTTAGCCCTAGGCATACCGTCGGTCACGCAGACTTACCAGCTCATTCTTGATGCTTGGGTTCCAGAGGCCCAGGCGATTCAGGTCATGCAGCAGGTGCTGGTTCACGACGGTGAATTCGCCAGACAGCACGCGCCTCACGTAGATGTTGGAGGTGTACGGCTGCGTTTCAGTAGTAAGGCACAGGTGCCGGGGGACCGCACAACAGGGGTGATGGGTAGAATGCACGCGAGGCGCTGTTAAGGCTTCTCTCTTGAGCTACAGAAACAGTCAGTCAGGAGTGCAACCCCCTCAGCGCTGAAGTACCCTTCCAGTGCTCAGAGGCTGCTGCCTGCAAGCAAACAAGGCCACCAGGCATGAACAAGCTGTGGAGCCTCACCTCAAAGCACTCATTGTTGCCCAGAATCTGGCTGGTTGAGGCGGTGGGCATGGGTGCGAGCAGCAGGGAGTTCCGCACGCCATACTGTGCAATGTCCGCACGCAGGCCATCCCAGTCCCACCTGTGTAGGCGAGGGTGTGCAGGTGGATGAGTGCACGTTCAACATATCACGCAGCGCCTGGCTGCCGTGCACGGCCCCTGCTCTGCTGGGCAGTGCACAGCAGGTGCACAAGTGGAGGCTTAGCTGTAAGGCACGCAATCAAAGAGTGCGGCTGGCTGGGAGGCTGAGCAGCAGGAGAGTGACTCTGCATCTCAAACACCGCATGCCCCCTGGTCATGCACTCTGCACAGCATGTGCAGCTGCCCCTAGGCAGGCACTCAGCACAGCAGGTGCAGCAACAGTATTGACGCTCATGCCTGAGCACCATCTGATCATGTTCAGATGAAATGTTCTTGCTGCAATACGCGTGTAGCAGGTGCACTGCGCAGGGGCACACCACGCACCTGCTGTTCTCGTTCTTCACACCCCACATGTCCTGCTGCAGAACACCCTTGCTGACAGGGCTGCCCTGGTAGGTCTCGTATGGCCCGTGCACCTTTGCCAGCTCCATGCTGGTCTTCAAGGATGCATAGTATATGCACTCGAAGATCTCCCTGTTCAGCTGCTGAGCCTGCGCAGAGGGGCAGCAGGGCGCAGAGCCGAGCGCTTGGGCTTGGAGTGGAAAGGTGGCAAGCAGCAGCCATGGGCACCATGTGCTCCCAGCCTGCCACAGCAAAACGTCTGGCGCTCGTGCCCTGTGGGTGCTCACTTGCTCATAATGAGCATCATGCCCTAGCACGCGCACTCAACATGCACACGCACACAGCACAATCCGCATGTCCGCAGGGAGCTATGCCTGACGCAGGGGGGGGGAAGCTCAGCATGTGAACCGCCTCACCTCAGGGCTGTCAAAGGACATGCCCAACAGGATGAAGGCGTCGGCCAAGCCCTGGCAGCCAATGCCGATGGGGCGGTGGCGCATGTTGGAGCGGCGGGCCGTCTCCACAGGGTAGTAGTTGATGTCGATGATCTGGTTCAGGTTGCGTGTCACACAGGCCGTAACATCTGCCAGCTTCTCGAAGTCAAAGAACCTGTGCACAGCAGCGCAGCACCATGGTCAGGGGAGGTGTTGCTTGAGCAAGTTGGCATCAATGCATGCAGGTGAGCTGGCACCCTAACACCGCTGGCCTGGCTGTTTTGGAAGTTATGGAACTGTGCGGCTGCTGCCCTGATGCACCCAGGAATTTGCTAGAAGGCAACGCAAGCAGGAGCGCCCTCCAGCACAACCGCCAAATCGTGCACAAGCATGGTGCTTGCCTGGCACACCACCATCCCTCCACTGGCATACACTACTCCTCTCCTGGTATCCAAGGAAGGAGCTGACCAGTCCATCTCCACTGCCCAGCACCTGTCCACCACGCTCGCACGCAAGCAGCACCCTGCCACTCCTCCAGACGCGCGCACCTGTTCTCTGCATCCAAGGAGCCGACCAGCTTCTTGGGCTCGCGGGCGGGGTCAATGTCCCTCTCGCGCACATATCGGGGCAGCGCGATGGACGCCAGGTTGCACACCGCCGTCTCCTCAGGGCTGGTGTACTCCACAATCTCCGTGCACAGGTTGGAGCACTTGATGGTGCCCAGGTTCTGCGCAGAGGTGGGGTGGTTGCGGGCGTGCACAGGGTAGAGGCTAGCCATCAGCGCGGCAACAAGGGCAGCATGGTAGGAGCAGGCCCTAGTGGACGGTGGAGGCTGGTGACATAGTGGCGGGGCACCAGCGCAGGCACAAGGTGTGCATGCATGCCAGGGGAAGCTGCGCTTGCGTTGCTGTGGCGCTGAGATGGGAACGGGAGCAACCGTGGCATCCACCACGGGAAGGTGCACACACCTGCTGGTTGGACTTGCGGTTGCAGCTGTCTTTGAATAGCATGTAGGGGTTGCCAGTCTCAATCTGGGCCTCCAGGATGGCAAACCACAGCTGCTGGGCGCGGACCACACGGCGTGCACGCCCCATGCTCTCGTACCTGCACAAAGCATAAGGTGTGTGATGAGGAGCTCACAAGAGGGAGGCGAGCTGGCGACTGGGGTGCTAGATGGTTGTGGGCGAGGCGAGCACAAGTGAGAGGCAGCAGCGAAGGGGAGGATCTGCCAGTGCTTACAACTGAACCAATTCCGCCCACTCCCAGCCACGTTCGCAGTGGAGGTCTGGCCTGCCGGCTCATGGCCCACGCCCGCTGCACTCACTTCTCATACAGCTGGTTGAACTCCTCGCCCCAGCAGTCTGCCAGGCCCTCAGCCTCATTGGGGCAGAATAAAGACCATTCCCCATTGGCCTCCACACGCTCCATGAACAGGTCGTTTATCCACAGGCCGTAGAACAGGTCACGGGCGCGCGCCTCCTCCTGCAGGATGGCAATGAGAGGATGAAGTGACCCCATGATCGGTAGCAGATGGCCATGAGGTGAGGCTCAGATCTGAGGCATGGGAGCACAGGGACCCTGTGCAGCACGATTGACAAGTCAATGGGAACTGGGGCCCCCCAAATTTGCTGCCAGGCGAGTTGCAGGCATTGCAGTTCTGCCCTGGCTGCATTGATGGTTCTTGCGCAAGCCGCGTAGCATTTGGTGAGGTCGTAGCGCGCACCTTGCCGTGGTTCTTGCGCAAGTCCAGCCACTCAAAGATGTCACTGTGCCAAGGCTCCAGGTAGATGGCAAACGCGCCCTTGCGCTTACCTCCACCCTGGTCCACATACCTGAAGCAACACAGATGCGAAAGGGTGCCAAACATTCACCAGCCGCCCAGACTCAATAGAATCAGGGGCATGCCGTACGCTCAAGGAACACTGCAGTCCAGGCACTCAGCGCATAAAAAGGGCATAGGGAGATGAATTGGGGAGCAAGCAGTCTCACCGGGCAGTGTCGTTGAACACCCGCAACATGGGGACAATGCCGTTGGAGGTGCCGTTGGTGCCGCGGATGTAACTGCCGGTGGCACGGATGCAGTGCGCAGACAGACCAATACCACCTGAACACACACAACCGAGGTTGGCAAGGTCAGCAGCAGCAGGCTGCAAAGGGGCACCTGCTCTGCACACGTTAGACACAGCAGTGCTTATCACAAGGCAAATGCATGAGGGGGCAGGCGCTTGTAGACATGCATGCGCTTGTGTGTGAAGCATGTGGGGACCAAATCAGGCCTTCAGGCGCACCTGCGCTCTTGGAGATGGCTGCACACTCTTTGAGGGTGTCGTAGATGCCCTCAATTGAGTCATTCTTCATGCAGATCAGGAAGCAGCTGGACAGCTGGGGCCGAGGGGTGCCGCTGCAGGCCAAGGGCAGTTTGGGGGAGCAATGAGCAAGAGCTGGTTGCTATCCAGCCTTGCAAAAGGCAGGGAAATCTCTGCTGGGTACGCCCTATGGATGAAAATAGGGAGCAGCCCTGGACCAACCTATTGAACAGAGTGGGTGAAGCATGGGTGAACCAGCGCTCGCTCATCAAGTGGTAGGTCTCAATGGCTGCCTCAATGTTGTCCTTGTGCATGCCCACGGCCACACGCATGAGCATATGCTGCGGGCGCTCAATGACTTGGCCGTTGATGCGCAGCAGGTAGGAGCGCTCTAGAGTCTGCGTGGGCGGCAGGTGGGGTGATGAGCTATTAGAACTGTCAACTAGATGCCATTCACTATACCACATCTGCAAACATTTATAATATGGAGGCAATGTTGCAAAAGCAAGCCTGGGAGAATAATGTAGGCTAGTGTGTGAGCACGTGCTGACCAACTTTTGTTCACTCATCACCTAGCAAGGTGGGGAGCACAGGCAATCCAGCCATTGGGTTGCACATGCCTAGGCCTTGCATCGTTTTCAGCATGAAAAGCAGGGCAGGCTCAGCATCAAGTGTATACATAAGTGAGGTGCATGCATGATGACAGGTCACGTCCGTGTACTTGGAAACAGCCCAAACGGCGCACCAAGAGTGACAGCAGCAGGCTGCAGCTGATGCTGAAGGCCTAGTTGCTCAGCAGGTAAGGGGTACCTAAATCTGAACATACCTTGAACCCAAAAAAGTCATAATCAAAGTCGCGGTCGTAGCGGATTTCACTATCCAGACGCTCCCCATGCTGCTTGCACATGAGAAAAGGGGCAAAAAAGAATATGTTGAGGAATTCAGGTGGACAGAAGAGGAGTGAAAGCCAAGGCAGTGGCCTAGAGAGCAGTGAAGGTGGACTGGACGTGCTGTGCGTGCTGCGGTCTGCCTGGTTGCTCTTCCTGGGAACCCACCTTCATGATGACCTCGTATACGTCATCTGCAATCAGGGCTGCATCCATGCCGTTCTTGGGGTTCTTGTGATTGTACATGAGCTTGACACTGCAAGGGGACAGCCAGACACCGAACAGGCGGGTAAGCCTAAGGGCAGGGGGGCAGGGGCACCCTGTCTCGCTAGGCACAAGGGACAAGGCGCACCTCTCTACGAATGACTTGAGGGTGCTCTTGTGCAGGTTGGACACGGCGATGCGTGCAGCGAGCTGCGGGGACAGGGGGGCAAGGAAAAGGTGAACGAGGCATCGCGGAGTGCTAGGCAAAGCAGGCCTGTCCGACGTGGGTGCGTAATTAACGATGCTGCGATGCGAGGAAAGATCCGCAGTGTCTGGGAGGCCAAGCAGTAGCACGCACAATGGCGTAGTCCGGGTGCGTGGACGTCAGGGCGGCAGCTGTCTCTGCAGCAAGCTCGTCCAGCTCTGAGGTGGTCACGCCCTTGTACACGCCCGCAGCCACCTTCTGGGCGACCAGGATCTGCAGGACTCAAAGCAGGCATCAGTAGCAGAGTGGATTGGAGCAGGGGGGCCGTGCGTGCGGGTCAAAAGGGTGTTTGAATGGTGGGACCGAATGGTCCATCTGTTGACAGCTCGGGCATTGTGAAGCGCGCACGGGCGATGCACGCCACGGTTGCGAGCACTCTGAGGGCACGCATACAAGTCAGTGTACGAAAGATGTGCTCATACCCCCCGTGCGTGCTGGCAGGAGCGTCCAGTTCTTGCTCTCAGCAACAACAACCCTCTCTCCCTTTCCCCCGCCAACGCCCCAGCCAAGAAGCGATGCGCCAGACAGGCTTAAGTTGAACGTTTGAACATGCACGCGCTGCACGGGTGCGCTCCAGCAGTGGCGGGCGCTCACCGGGTCGCAGAACTCCGGGTTCAGGTTGTAGGACAGCTTCATGATGCGGGCCGTGATCTTGTCAAAGTGGACCTCCTGGCGTCTACCATCCCGCTTAATGACAAACATACCGCCCCGGAACGCCATGGTTCGTTGAGAGGGGTGGGAAAAATGAAAAGTTATGTGCCAGCCTCAGCCCTCGACAGACAACCACCAAAACCGACCGTTGACCAACTTATTCAGGTGGTGCAAATCTTGTGGTTGCAACAGTTGCGTATGCCGTCATTTAACTTGCCTTATCTTATCCATGACGAGAGCAACAGCCTCATCTCAGTGTCCATCTGCTAAGTGTCTGACCTTCATGCAGTGCCAAACAGAGCACCCAACTGAGAAACGAAGTGTGTGTAAGGTGCCTGAAGTGAAATGCATACAAAAAATTGCAAAACTAGACAGACCGGCTTCGCCCTCAAGGATGTGTCCATGTTGTGGACACAGTGTGGTCAACTACATGTACATGTGGTAGAACATGAAATTGAGAGCATGCATCCGTTGGCAAGTACCCACCATTCCTCATCTCCTCAATCCAATGGAAGAGTCTTAACACATGGGCCTTCATTGATATTTTGCATGTTCAAGGCAGCTCCTGTACATGAGTTCTGTACATGTACAAACCTCTCGCACCCATGGAACCCAGTGAATTTGGGGACAAACCTTGTGCTTCTTTAGAGCATTGGATTGAGGTACAGTAGTAATCATGCTTTACCTAGTGCTAACTTTCTCTTGGGTGTGTGGTTGTTGGCCAATCCATTCACAACGTACGTTAATAACAGATTATTTCAGAGCAGTTTTCAGCTTACCCTTCCACGACATGATGATTGCATTCTGACATGATACTATTTGAATGATAATCTATGAGGTCGTCACCACCACTGGGTCACCCCTTTCTTAGGCAAACATGGCCAAATAGGCCTCTACAGGCACAACTTTGCAGCCAACGCAACATTTCCTGACCTGAGCACACCATTGGGTAGCTTATGCTTTCTTGTAATGATGGTGCTCAAGGGGTCGAAACTTATGCGGTGGGTGGAAGGCAATTTTGGGAAAAAGGTATGTTGGGTTGGAAGAGTGCGCGGTTTCCCATACAAAGCCCCAAACTCCGATCTTGAGATGCCTGCAGGTGTGTTAAAGTACCCCGCACATCCTATGTAAATTTGGGCGTTGGAAGCTCTGCCGCTCAGCTGTGCACTTATAAGAGGCAGATGTCAAGAAACATTTTGGCCCGTTGCTTTCCAGCCACACCTTCGATTGGCCTAAGTTCTGTCTTATTACATACCGCTTTTCCACTCACAAACCTCAGACCCGTTCTGGTATGAAAGCATGCAGAGGTTGCTGACAAATCGCCTTTCCTTTATTGGCACCCACATCCGATCACGACAGGGTCACTCACGGAGCACACCTTCCCAACCCCCCCCCAATCCAACTTCTCAGCATCAAATCATTATGCAAGAGCAGCTTAAGTTTTGGAAAGCGGCGGGATTGGATCAAATTTGGGAAAGTACCATTTTCCTGCCAAATAGGTGCAAATTGGTGCCGGAATGGCCAATGGCGCGCACACCGCGCCCCCACCTCGCATTTTCTCACACAGCATGACTTTTTATGAAATATGTACATGTTGTGCATGGTTGGGTCTGCAAATGGGGCGAGCAAGGGGGCGGAAAAGCTAATTGGCCGTGTTTGGGGGGGTCCAGTGGTGGGGACAACCATAAATTTCACCATTTTTGGAATTTTACCAGAGGGGTTATCTGAGCGAAAGTCTGGGCATGCTCCTTTTTTGATGCAAATTGTATTTTTATCATAGAACTAGGCTACTGGCGGAATTTGGGGTGAACTGGACGCCCCTGGTGGCCTGTGAGGGTGCTCAGCCTCTGTTTTTGGCCTATTTTGGCATAAACAGCCCACATATGCCCTCATTTCGACCCAACAACACGTCTTTTTACCCCCAAAACACCATCAATTTACTTCTATTATGTTGCTTATTGACATTGGATGTGTTGAAACTGAGGTTTGGAGGGGGTCGGATTTTGACCCATTTTGGCACCCCTTTTGCTGCTTTTTAGGGAAATGACCCAAAATGCACATATCACCAACCACTGAGTGGATTCAATCCAACTCTTTTGCAATGATGTTCATTTATTACAAGAGCACCAAAACACCAAAAATCATGTGATTTGGTGCAGTGGGTGATCTGGTGTGGACATCTGGCTGTG